>Ga0209401_1002306_pt1 | contig 12425 bp, 15 predicted proteins | sample M_140807_MF_Meta_FD_187318 | JGI IMG/M metagenome (GOLD analysis project Ga0209401, IMG submission 187318) | Freshwater microbial communities from Lake Montjoie, Canada to study carbon cycling - M_140807_MF_MetaG (SPAdes) (version 2) | ecosystem: Environmental > Aquatic > Freshwater > Lake...
GTGAGTTAATCAACGGGACAACCATCATTCCTTATCGTGTCTTCATAAATGATACCGGATTGATTAAGATGGAGATTGCTCTTGCCAAAGGGAAGAAACTTCACGATAAACGAGATAGTATTAAATCCCGGGACATTGAAAGAGATATGAAAAGAGACTTGAAATGATTTTTTTTTAATTTTAATATATTTATAATAAAAAACAATTAAAATGGATAAAAAATTAATCAAAGAAGATATATCTAATATGAAGTTTCTTATGGGGTATAAACCAGGAAAACTTATATCGGAACAAGACCAACTTCAAGATGAGGATGAATTTTTAATGGATAAAGTCATAAAAATGGATGAAGAGTTTGATAATGACCCTCTATATAGAAAATATGAAAAAATTTATCTTAAAAAAGAAATAGGTGGTTCGGCTATGTTTGGTTTTGAAGAAATACCTGATGAAATGTTAGATATGTTTATGTCTATGGGTAAAGAATTAAAACCAGAAGGTGGTATGACTCCGGAAATGATTATTCAGGGTAAAGACAAAACAATTGAGCACACAACTAAAGTTATGGAAATGGCAGCTCAAGACAACGAATTTGATTTGGCTATACGTCTAAGAGAATTTATAACATTACTTAAAAAATTATAAAATATGAAAAATTTATTTAATAGTATCTCTCAAGAAGAGAAAAGTAGAATCCTTGAGATGCACTCAGGTAAAAAGAATGTAATTAAAGAACAACATTCTATGGAAATGGATGAGGCTGGATATGAAGACTTAAAACAACAAGTTAATAAAAGAAAAGATACTAGTACTAAAGTTTATAAAGCGACTGAGAATTTATCAATTATTGTTGGTTCAATTATTAAACTTTTCAAATTTGACCTTAAAAGGTTAAGTTCAGGTGAAATTTCATTAGATAGAAGTTTGTTACGTAAGTCACATTATTTAATAATTGAATTAAATAAATTAGAAGAACTTATAAAATCACATAGAAGTAGAGATATTAATAATCCATTAACTTCTGATGATTTAGAATTTTATGATATTGATGTGAACGATATTATGGATAGAGCTTCAGAACTTTCAAATATTATTGAAGACCTAAAAGAAAATACTGATTATTTTGGAGATGATGGTAAATGGTTGTCTCACGCAGAAAATTTATTAGAAAAATTAGCAGTAACTTTAGCTAAGTTTGTAAAATAATTTTAATAAAAAACAATATTAAAGGGACTTGAAATAGTCCCTTTTTTTATTATATTTTATTATCAGTTCAATAATAAACAAATAAAAAAAAAGAAATTATGGTAGATTTAACATCGTTCATTATGGGTATAGGTTTGGTTCTCGGGGTACTGGGAGTTGGGGTTATGGTTATGATGTACAAACAAATTAACAGATTAAAAAATAAATGTTTCAGTATGGAACAATCACAAGGACATATCTATAATGATATAAACAGAGTAAGTGAGGAATTACATCGTCGTATAGATGGTGAGATTAGAAGAACAGACGAATTATATGCGGAAACCAATAGATACATCAATGGTAGAATGGACGATGTTGATAGAATGATATTGGACGTATATAGTAATATGGATTCAAGATTAGATAAATTAACAAACAAATTAAGTCCTGTTAAAAAGGATTTATTAAAAGATTAAAAAATAAACATTTGAACTGATAACAAAAAAACCCATCGTATGATGGGTTTTTCTTTTGGTGGAGGTAGAGGCTTCGAAGCCTCGTGTTGTTCACCCTAAGTGTTCAGGACTACACGTTTAGGTCATTGTTTAAGCTAACAATCCGAAATTTCACAATTCCCTTATTTTTAGAGTGGTTCGGTTTACTGAGAACTAATCCTCCACTTGTACCTTTTCGGATAGGTACCACACCTTTTTAGAGCCTTCTGTTGCTAGGTTGTTTGGCTACCGACCCCAATGTGTGTTTGCTTACGCTACGTTCACAAGCTCATCTTGACGTACAAGACCTACTAGAGCCATTTTGTTTAAAATGTTGCCATTTATAATTTTGTCATCCATAGATTTAAGTGATAGGAAACTTCTCACTACGTGCCCCAAATAAGTAGATATGCCAGTCAATACCATTTTACCCCCTTATTATTTTGATACCACAAAGATAATACATTTTTGGATAAATCCAAATAAAATTATATTTATTATTAAAATAAATATCAATGCCGGATACAAAGAACTTTCACGGGATGAAAAACATATTATTAGACAATGAAGATTGGATGGTTGTGGACCCATTGGACTACGATGCCTTTGTGTATTACGCACCGGAAAAATTTAAAGGTAGTTGGAATCAATTTAGAGAGGGGGATACTTACTTTGTTATAGATAAAAATAATCAATCAAATAATGGTTTGGTTACTTATACAATTCATAAAGAGGATGGTAAGATTGAATATTATAATGCCTATGGTGCTGCTCGTCCAAAAATGGATGTTTTAGTTGAATTTCCCGATGAGGTTAAATCAGTTGTTGACGATATTATTGGTGTGGGTGAAACGTATAAGTTATTAACTAAAATTGCTAAGGGTGAACAAGTTAGTAGTCGTGAGTTAGAGAATGCTGACGATGCTATTTACGATTTTAAATACACACCAAAAGCTCCGTTCAAAAGTAAAATAGAATTAAAGTTTGACGAGGATGATTATATTAAGTTATTCAACCCTAGTGATGATGATATGTGGTATTACAACGCCATTACCGGGAACTACGATACCTATGAGTGGGAAGATGATTATCAGGCGACCGAAGATTTTAAGGAGGGGTATTTTTTTAACCAATTTAACGAAGAAAATCTTAAAAAGGTAAAAGAAATTATTTCAATTATTTCTCCTGAATCTGTTGCGTTAGAAACGGACGAACAAAAAATGGCAGCAGCAAACAAATTAATTGATATGTTTGGGAATGAGGTAGAGTCAATGATTTATGAGTATACCTCAGAACAAAATGAATGTAAAACTAGAGGGTTTAACCAAATGATAAAAGATGATTTTTGTAACCCATTTTACAATTACGGTATTTTCACAAAATATTGTTTTAGAGAATATTTTACTAGTGTTGGAATGTTATTATCTCTGTATGATACGATGGGTGATAAAACATTAACTATAAGTGAATTGTTATTTAGAATTGGTTCAGATATGGAGATTACTGGTTGGGGTGAATATATTTATGAAACTGATTGTTTAGATTTTGACCAAGAATCATTTGATTCCGAATGTTCGAGATATTTGGATAAAATTATTGAAAAACTTGAGGATGAATCTGAATATGCCGATATCTATGGATATGGTGAATTATACAAACGACTTGATTCTAAATTTAAGATTAATAACAGATACACAACTAAATCCGGAAGAGAATTTTTCTATAGAGGAATTAACCCAAAAAATAATAGAATACTTGTTCAGGTGTTTAAAAAAGAAGGTGGGTTGGAAGACAGAAGTTATACTGAAGAAGAATTTAATAATTTTTTAGTTTCACCTGAGTTATTTGAAGGGTTTATTAGAATAAATTAAAATAATAGTTAATATTCAAATTATTTTTCTTATATTTGCCCTATGGAAAGAAATTACGAATTATTAAAAGAGGTTTTGTCAATTCCGACAAAAACTTATCAAGAAGACCTTATGGTTGAATTTATAACCAATTGGTTAGAAGAAAATGGGATTCCCTTCAATGTGGACAAACATTACAATATTTACGCTGTTAAACAAACGGATGAATTTGTTGATTACTTCCCTTGTGTAATTGCCCACACCGATACGGTTCATAGTATTGATTCAATCAATATTCGTGAGGAAATGTTACAAAACAACCAATACGAACTTAAGCCAGCATTAAAGGCGTATAACAATTTTGGTGAACCAACCGGAATCGGTGGTGATGATAAATGTGGTGTTTATGCGTGTTTGGAACTATTAAAAGAATTACCAAATCTGAAAGCGGCGTTCTTCGTATCAGAAGAGACCGGATGTCACGGGTCCAAGAAAGCCGACCCAAACTTCTTTATAAATGTTGGATATGGGATTCAGTTTGACGCTCCGGGAAATAGAATGGTTACAGAAGTTTGTATGGGAACAAGATTATTTGAAAGAGATAGTGAATTCTTTGAAACCTGTAATGGAGTGTTAAATGAGAGTTTCAAGGGAGAACAAGAATACTTTTCAAACCCTTATACCGATGTTTACGCATTAAAGAACTCGTTTGACTTTGCCTGTATCAATTTTGCGATAGGTTATTATGACTATCACACAAGAAATGAGTATGTGGTGGTTGAAGATGTTTATAATGGAATAGAGACCGGTAAAAAGATGATAGAGGGGTTGGGAAATAAAAAGTACCGATATGTTTTAGAACCAAGTCATCGTAGAATGTTTTAAAAATTTAAGAGTCGTTAAGACTCTTTTTTTTTTTGTGATATATTTATAATAAAAAACTAATATTATGAAAAATTTATTTAATAACATTTCTCAAGATGAGAAAAATAGAATCCTTGAGATGCACTCAGGTGGTATGAAAGTTATGACTGAAAACTTTAACAAGTTATTAAGTTCTAAACTTGGTGATGCCAAACCATATATTAATGAATCAGAAGGTGAAAAAGAAGCTGTTAATATTTTAACAAATATATTAAACCCTAGTGAAATTGACTTTTTAACTGATGAATTATCTACATTAGGTAAAAATGGATTAAAAGATGAGGTTAATAGTGTTATGAATGGTGATGGCGAATTATCTGAAGAAATGGATGAAAAAGAATATAAAATCAGACATATCATTAATAAAATAATTAAAAGAGGTGGTGGATTAGCCGCTTTAGGTATTGTTCCTGCAGCAATGTTTGCAGGTGGGGGTGTCGCTTTAGGACTAGGGATTACCGCAATTGCCGGTCTTTTATTAAAAGATTCAGCGTTTTGGGGTAAACACGGCATTCACCGTGATGAATTGAAAAAATCAGATAAAGGGGTTGGTAGTTTAGTACCTTCAGATGATAGTCCAATGTCAAAGGATGGTTCCGGAAATTATTAATAATATACTATAAAAAAAGAGGACTATTGGTCCTCTTTTTTCTTTCTTGTCTTTTTGGTAGGTTCAGTTTTAACTACCACTTCTTTCTCTACGGTTATAAGGGTGTATGGAACACCCTCCACCATATTTCCTTTGATAATCTCTTCGGATACAAAATCCTCAATCTTATCTTGGATTGCTCTTTTAATAGGTCTAGCCCCGTAGGTTTCATCAAACCCAACTTCAGAGATTAGTTCTAAAATAGTTTCATCAAACGTAATATCGTATTTCAACCCAACTAATCTGTTAGATAGTTTGTCCAATTCCAATTTAACAATCTTTTTAACGTCATCTTTAACTAAAGAATTAAAGATAACTACCTCATCAATTCTGTTTAAGAATTCAGGTGTAAAGAATTTTTTAAGTTCTTTTTTAAGTGTATCACGTTTGTATTCTTCATCGGCGTAAGTACTTGTTCCCGTTTTGAACCCAACACCTGAACCAAAATCTTGTAATTTTTTAGCTCCAACATTAGAGGTCATAATGATGACACAATTTTTGAAGTTAATCTTTCTCCCCATACCATCGGTAAGGTGACCGTCGTCTAATACTTGAAGAAGTGTTGAGAAGATATCTTTGTTAGCTTTCTCAATCTCATCAAATAGAATTACAGAATAAGGTTTGTTTTTCACTTGTTCGGTTAATTGTCCCCCTTCATCGTATCCGACGTATCCCGGAGGTGCTCCAATCAATCTTGAAATTGTGTGTTTTTCTTGGTATTCGGACATATCTACACGAATCATATTATCTTCACTACCAAACATTTGTTTTGCTAGTTGTTTTGCCAAGTATGTTTTACCAACACCTGTTGAACCTAAGAAGATGAATGAACCGATTGGTTTGTTAGGGTCCTTGATACCAATTCTGTTTCTACGGATTGATTTTGCAATCTTTGAAACGGCCTCAGATTGTCCAATAACTTTATCAGATAGGTTTGCCTCCATTTCGGATAATAGTTTGGTTTCGTCAGCATTTAATTTGGTTACCGGGATTTTGGTCATATTGGAAACCACCTCATAAACTAAATCAAGGGTAATAACTTTTTTGTGTGTAAGAAGTTCTTCCTCAAACTTTTTCTTTTCAGCATCAAGTTTGGTTAAGATACGTTTTTCTTTATCACGTAAGTTTGCTGCTTCCTCATATCGTTGTTGTTTTACAACATCAACTTTTTCTTGTTTGATATCGGCCGCCTGTTGTTTTAACTTCTCAATTGACTCCGGCATTTTGATTTCAACTTGACTTCTTGCTCCAACTTCATCGATGATGTCGAACCCTTTATCAGGGAATTCTCTATCGGTGATGTATCTGTCGGCCAAGTCAACACATACTGACAATACTTCATCAGTATAAGTTACCTTATGGTAATCCTCGTATTTGTTTTTCACATTTTTAAGGATAATTAAAGTTTCTTCTTTGGTTGCGGCATCTACAACAACTTTTTGGAAACGCCTTTCTAATGCTCCGTCTTTTTCAAAGTTTTTTCGGTATTCATCTAAAGTTGTTGCCCCAACACATTGAATCTCTCCACGAGCAAGTGCTGGTTTGAAGATGTTTGATGCGTCCATTGAACCTGATGAATTTCCTGCACCAACTATGGTGTGGATTTCGTCAATGAATACAATGATGTTCGGTGCGTTTTGAAGTTCCTCTATGATAACTTTCATTCTTTCTTCAAATTGTCCACGGTATTTAGTTCCGGCAACAATTGATGTCATATCTAAGGATACGATACGTTTGTCCATTAAGTTTCTTGGACATTCCCCATTATAAATCATAATGGCAAGACCTTCCACGATTGCGGTTTTACCACAACCCGGTTCTCCGATGATTATTGGGTTATTTTTCTTTCTACGTGAAAGGATTTGAGCAATTCGAGTGATTTCTCTTTCTCTACCAATTACCGGGTCAAGTTTACCCTCTTCGGCAAGTTTAATTAAATCTCTACTAAAATTGTCTAATACGGGTGTTGATGAGTCAGACTTAACTGCTTTACTACCACCATTACTTCCACCATCTAAAGATTCTATCATAATTAATTGTTTTATTTAAGTATAAGGGTTAATTCCATTATTTCAAATGGTTCGACAAAAGTAATACAAATAATTGGATGGACAAAACAAATTTAAATTATATTTATAAATATGGAAAAGAAAGCTGCTTGGAAAAAATATATGGACACGATTCATCCGGAATCTGAATTGGCTAATCTTTATAGAAAACTTCGTCACGCATTTAATAGAGTGGGTTGGAGTGAAGAAGATTTGAAGAAACCACCATATTATCCACAGGATATTATGAATGGATACCATAAAATGGGAAATTTGATTAATGATTTAAAAAGTGAATTAATATCTTATTTTGGGAATATTGACAATAAAGAGCTTACAGATTATATTATGAGTAAATTAAAACAAATAGATTTAGAAATACCTTTAAAAAATGGCAATATTAAAAGAAACAATTCAAGGGACAAAGATTATTAATGAAATCCAATCGTCAAATGTTAAAAAAACTGAATACGATACTGAAACTAAAAAATTAGTTGTAGAATTCAATAATGGTTCATTATATGAATATGATGAAGTTCCCCACCAAGTATACACTCAATTCAGAATGGCGGAATCTCAAGGGAAATTCTTTTCGTCAAAAATAGTTAAAACTTACAAACACAAAAAAATCTAACAATTATAGATATTTAAGTATTTATAGTTAATGAGTGATTTAAAAAGTATATTATCTAGTTTTCATTTACAAGACGAACTAAATCCAAAGATTTGGGAATCGCCAAATAAAATGTCCTCTAAAGTTAGAGAACGTTTATTAGACATCGCGTATGAATTTATTGAGTTCTTAGGTGTTGATGTTATTATATCAGATGTTGTAATGACTGGTTCACTTGCAAATTATAATTGGTCTCAATATTCAGATGTTGATTTACATCTAATTGCTGACTTTGAACAATTCTCTGAAAAAGAACTTCCATTATATTAAAAAAAACCTTATTTAACGACAAACACAACATCAAAATCTATGGTTATGATGTGGAACTCTATATTCAAAATGATGTTGAAGCTCATTTTAGTAGTGGAGAATATTCTATATTATTTGATGAATGGAAAACCAAACCATCAAAAGAAAACGTTGAGGTTGACACCAACTTAATTAAAACCAAATCAGAACATTGGATGAAAACAATTGATGAGGTTATTGATGATGTTAAAGAAACGCCATTAGAATCCGGTGTTGAGAGTATTGATAAGATTAAGGATAAATTAAAAAAATATAGGACTGCCGGGCTAGAAGATGGTGGGGAAATGTCCAATGAAAATTTGGTGTTTAAAGTTTTAAGAAGAAATGGTTATATTCAAAAACTATTTGATTTTCAAAACGAATATCAAGATAAAAAACTTTCTTTAAAGGAAAAGTATTTATTTAATAAATAAAATTATGGGAATAAAAATTATTAAATTAACAGAATCTGATTTATATAGAATTGTTAAACGAGTTATAAATGAACAAGAAGAAGAATCTGAAGATAATTCTTATTTTACAATTGCGGTAAGAAATGGTCAATTAGCCTTTAGAGTAATTGATGGTAGATTATGGCTTTTAGATTTTGACAAAAATGGTTTGGCAGTACCTGTACAAAATTTAAATGGCGTATTGTCTGATTTTAAAGTAGATTATAAAAGTGGTCAAATAATTGGTAATGAATTTAAAAATAATTCTGCATTAACTAATAAACATTGGATTGAATTTAATAAAATTCCTGACGCACTTCCTCGTCAAACTGAATATACATATAAATTTTTAGCACTTGTCCCAAAAGGAACCCGTTCTAAAATTCAGGCTGGTACACCTATAATTTATACTGCTGAAATAGTTAATACACCATCAAAAAACCATTATAACGGTTATCCTGGATACTCAGAATCTAGAAATGGTGAGGTTGGACAATATGTTTATTATAAATCAGGTGGTGAAGGACATATCCTTACCTTCTCTTCAGGAGGTTATGTTATGGGTTATGAATCAGGTAAACCAAACGAAGTCCCAACACCTAATGAAAAACCATTTGAATTAAATATTGAAAGTCCATTTGAATTTGATAAGGTTACTTTATCAAATGATGCTAAGTTAGAATTCAATAAGTTTATTGAATCGGTTAAGGAAAACTACGCAAATGTTCAAGGAGATGTTGAGGTTATATGTTCAGCATCTATAGATGGGGCACCTGACCAAAAAAGAATTGATTATGATATGAATTTATCTAAAAGAAGAGCTGAGGCAATTGTGTCAATTCTTAAGACTAGTTTACCGGGAACTAAGTTAAACTTTATACCTAAAGGTATTGGACAAACCGACCAATTTGCTCAGGGTAAAAAATACCCTGAAGTAAAAGATGTGAATCAAACAGCACCTAATAGAAGATTAATTATTAAACTTCCTCAAATAATGAAACAACAACAATAAAAAAAAGGGTCTATTAAGACCCTTTTTTATTAAAATACTTTAATTGCAATTGTTTTTTTTCCCGAATCGGCATCAAAACAAAAAATCATAACATATTTGTTAAGACTTGGTTTAAGACCTTCATAGTCATATGAATTCATAGTGACAACACCTGTTTCCTTGTTTAACACATAAGCATATGCTTTATAAGTGTAGTTATCGTGTAACTCTTTGTTGAAATCAAAATCTTCAAAAAATCTAACAGTTTCTAATTTACTAATATCTAAGTTAAACTTATTAATTAATTGTTTAACTGATATAGAATCTTGTTTCCATAATTTATCTAACTCATAAAAGTCTCCACCTCTTTTGATTTGACTAAAAGATAAATTTGAAATAAAAATAAAAAGGATGACGGTAATTAACTTTTTCATATTTGTCTATGTATTAATGTTTGATACAAAGATAATATTTTTTTTTTAATTACCAACTATTTATAAATAAAATTCATTGATAAAAATCTTTTTTGTATAAAAAATGGTTATTATCAATAATAAACCTGTCGGAATTACAACATTTTTGATTCCGAATATATTTATATATAAAATAATTCCAAAAAAACACAATTAAAAATGGGAAATAACTTAAGACCGGTAGGTAGCGAAAAATTAGAAGGGATGGCAAAAATTCAACGTATAATGGAAATCGCTAGATACAAAGAAAATATACCTACACCAATTAATGAGGATAAATCTACTGAATACACAAAAACTTTAGCGGATGGTAAAAATTACCAAATCATTAAAGAGAGAAATGGTTACGTTATTAAAAGAACAATAAATGAATCTACTGAAGAGTATGATTATTTAGAACCAATGAAAAATAGAAAATATTATTCATCTTACTCTCAAGCATTTAAAAGACTTAATTTAGTAGCAAAAGAAGTTAATATTAATGAAGGTCAAGAAAAGAATGTTAATTTATTTTATGAAAGTGAAAATGATGCGACAAAATATATTTTAAAAATGAAAGGTGGAGAAACTGATGAACAAGTTGCTCCCGCTCCGGCTCCTGCTCCGGTACCTGCACCAGCACCTGCTCCGGCTCCGGCCCCTGAAGGTGATATGGCTCCGGCCCCTGAAGGTGAACCAATGGTAGAACCTGAAATGGATTTAGGTGATGATATGGACCAAGACGATAATGAACCGGTAACTTTAAAATCTATTCAAAAGTTAACAGGTAAATTAGCTCAAAAATTAAGAACATTTCAAGAGGATGAACAAGCTGACGAAGAAATGTCTTCAAAAGACACAAAATATGTTATCAACTCAATATTATCAGCGTTAGATTTAGACGCTTTAGAAGAAGAAGATAAAGAAGAAATAGTTGGTAAATTTGAAGGTGAAGAAGAAGGTGGTGATTTTAACCCTGATGAAATGGGTGGTGAAGAACCAACAGGTGAAGAAGGTATGAGTGACGATGAATTAGGTATGGCACCTGAAGGTGAAATGGCTGAAGGATTTGGTGATTTTGAAATACCATCTAAATTTAGTGATTTTGATGATGAAGAAGAAAAAGATTTTAGTTTTGATTTAGATAAAGGTGATGATGATTTTGATTTTGAAGAAGAAGAATTTGAACCGGCTCCACCAAGAGAGGCTAGAATTAAACACCCACACATTAAAGACCACGAATCTCACGGCATTGAAGATATGTTAGAAAATGTATTTTCAGAATCTAAAGTTGATTCAATTTTAAAAGGTTATTTTAAAGTTGAGGAAAATGAAAAAAGATTAATTGAGTCTAAAAAAAGACAAACTAAATTAATTAGTGAAAATAAAAAAACTAAAATTAATAAAATCAAACAATTATCTGAAAGTATTTCTCAAGAAGTTGGTGCAAGAAAATTGATGGAAAAATATCCAAACGCTAAATTGGTTGGTAAAACAAACAAACAAAACTTGGTATTTGAAATGAATGACGAACAATTAAGAGTTAATACAAAAGGTCAGATAATATAATGAGTTATTTAATATATGTTAATGAATTAGGGCCTAATTATAAAGGTGACAACATATATGAATTTATTTTCTCGGATAGTTCGGAAGACGTTTGGGGTGAAGCTTGGGAATCAAAACCATCTAATGGTTATCCTCTTCCACCAGATATAGAACATATAAAAAATGTAGGAGTTTTGAAGAATGACCAAATAACAATGTCAGTAATTCAAAACTCTGACTATTTTTCGATGATAGATTCAATGGATGATATAATCGCCTTATGTTGGGAGAATGAAAGTGAGGACGTTGACTTTACCCGTCAAAAAAGATTGGTTTTCAAGTTTGGAGAAACTGAACAATCGGTAAAAGATAAATTGTACGAGAGAGATATCGTATTAGAGTTTGAAAAAAAAATTGAATATGAACACTAATCAAAAAAAATTAAAACTAGTAAAAGAAGGGATTAAAACCTCAACTCTAAATAAAATGACTGATAGTCAGGTTGATTTATTGTTCAATAAATTACAGGAACAAGTTACTGAGGTACCCGGTAAAAAAACATATAAAGTAGGGCCAGCAGGTGGTAAGGTTGGTAATTTAAATATTACACAAGACCCGAGCACTAAAGAAGTTATGGTAACTGCTACGGAAAGTGAAATTGATGAGGACGCGGATTTAGATGATTCTGCTGAAAAAGATAGTGGTTTTGACCCTTACGCAGGTAATAGTGTTGGAAACAATGATGGTCCATCTAAAGATGATGGATTTGGTGGTGGATATGATGGTATGGGTATGATGGAAGAAAAAGAAATTGACGAAAAATTTGAGTCAAAAAAACAACAAAAATATTTCTTCGCTAAATGTGGTG
>Ga0209401_1002311_pt1 | contig 12404 bp, 25 predicted proteins | sample M_140807_MF_Meta_FD_187318 | JGI IMG/M metagenome (GOLD analysis project Ga0209401, IMG submission 187318) | Freshwater microbial communities from Lake Montjoie, Canada to study carbon cycling - M_140807_MF_MetaG (SPAdes) (version 2) | ecosystem: Environmental > Aquatic > Freshwater > Lake...
CGTTTCCTCCACCACCAGTTCTAGATGCATCATTTGCATTTATTGCACCACCGCCGCCACCTGAGCCGCCTGAGCCTGGAGAATAAGTTGTACTGCCATATCCTGATGAACCTTTTCCGCCACCAGTTGATGAATTACTTCCAAATGTAGAGTTTCCACCATTTGTACCTTGTGCACTACTTGTTCCACCTGTGCCACCAGCACCGACGGCAACTGCATAATTAGTTGCTAATGCCAAAGTTTGAGATGTAAAATATCTATAACCACCACCGCCGCCACCGCCAGCACCTCCATAATAACCACCACCTCCTCCTCCGCCACCTGCGACAACTAGGTAGTCAACAGTAAAAGCAGTATCAGTAGTGATTTGATTACTTGCAGAACTTGCTGCTGATGTTCCGTTGGCATTTGTTGCTGTTACTGTAAAGGTGTAATTTGTAGCAGATGTTAATCCTGATACTGTAATAGGTGAAGAACCTGTTCCTGTTAAAGATCCTGGGTTAGAGGTTGCTGTAAATGAAGAAGCATTAGCACCTAAAACTGCGGCGGTATAAGTAACAGTTGCGGTTGTTGTTCCTGTTGATGTAGCAGTGCCAATTGTCGGGGTATTGGGTATGGCAGCACTAGACGCCCCCATACCCATTCTAAAACTATTAACTAGACTAGTTTTATCCGATAGTCTTTTAGTTGACACTTTGACTATCCTCCTAAAACTAGGCTATTTCGCTGCCGTATACGTTAAATGCTAGTGTTGCGGTTGAAGCGTAAACGGTAATAACATCTGTTGTTGCTAATGTTAAACCGAGTGTTAAAGTAGTTGTATCGTTTGCACCTACAGTTACATCATATGCAATGTAGTGTTTGTTAGCCTGACCTTCTGCGGCAGGACGAACAGAAATTCGATAAGTTGCAGCAGATCCAGCAAGGTTTGCTACAGTAATTGTCGATACTACCGTTGAGGTAGAGGACGGTACTGTATAAAGCGTAGTTGCTGTAGTTGCTGAGGGATTGACTTGTGCCAAAACCTTGTAAGTAGTAGCCATGGTATTGCCTCCTATAAATAGACTTAGACCTATTATAGCATTATTTTATTTAATATACCCGCTTAATCAATTTAGTACTCTTTTTTATTCCAAAGGTTATCTCTGTAATATCCAGATTTTGTTTCTGAGTATCTTTGATCGTTTACTTTATCCCGTTCTATTTTGTGTTCAAGGTTTGGGCTATCTAATACCTCATGACCCCACTCATTTCTATAGAATGGAATGATTTGAACATAGGGAGTTCCTTTTGGAATGGTGCCTTCAAACCCTTCCTTAAGTGCAAAATTTAAAACATCTGACCCATGCCAGTTATCCGTATCCGTAATTCCAGAAAGGGTAAAGAATGGAAGATCTGTCCTATTTAAAGGATGGGTAAATAAACAACTAACACCTTCTGGTGTTTTAATTCTCCAATAGGTTGACCAAGCATATGAGAATGGATCAAACCCAGGCATTGTTGCAATGTGTGATTGAAAATACTTTTGGTATTGTACTTGTCCATATCCAAACTCAACAATTTTTTCATTGTCTCCATAAGAAATTATCGGGTTACCGTCTTTTCTAAATACATGAATATCTGTCCAGGTAGTTAAAAAATATCCACTAGTCATAGCATCTAAAAATGGCATGCAGTGTCTTACCGTTAAGTTATGATAGCCAGTGCCTTTATCAGCAAACATTTCTTTATCATTGTCTTGAAACCTTGGTGTTTTTTTAAACCAGTCTGGTACAGCAGATGAAGACTTTGTTGGTTTATTAATATATTTTGTAACTAACTCTGAGTTATTTTCTATTGGTGTAAAAATTATCTTATTCATATAAAGCCTTTAGTGATCTAAGATCTTTTTCATTTATCAATAACTCTTTTAATGAGTCATAGTAGTCTTTAAAGTTTGAACCAACTGCGGCTTCGTATTCATCTAATAACTCTTTGTTTGGTGCACCCCAATAACCAAAATAATCCCCTAAAAATATATTTTTTATTCTTCTATAAGATGGCAAGATGGTTTCTCGATATGCAGAATATAGTTTTTGATCATACTTATCATGATTTTGTCTCCAGTCGTTTTTATCTGGAAATTTTCCATTTTTATTTTTGTGCCATACTATTGGTTTTTTTATTGTAAACATTTTATATCCCCTTGTAAAAGATCTTAATGCCATAACTGATTGATCTCCGCCCCAAGATATTAATGGGTCATGCATAATTTCTTGAACAAAAGAAAAGTCTGAAAAAAGAAAATTACCAGATAAACAAAAGTGTTCCTCATATATTTTTTGATCATTCCACTCAACAGGTTTTCCTGTAATCTCTATATGCCTTCTAACTAACCCTTCTTCTTTATTTTCCATTCTTAAGGCATGACTAAAAAATAAATTATTTGTAGAAAAATTTTTTATATCTTCTATTATTTGATTATTTGTTGATAAGACTATTTGATTTTTTTCATTGTGATACCACCATGGTGTATAGGTAGATATAATAATTTTTTTATGATTTTTTGAAATTAAATTATAAGAATCTACTAAATCTATATCCCAATTATTTTCAAATAACATATGTGCATCTACCTGTAAATAAAAATCATATTTTCTATTATTTAACATAGAACTATTTAGTCTTGGAAGTCCAACTCCTAGTGGTGAATTATATGTTGCTTTTAAATGATAAATATTTTTATTATTATTTTCAAAATTTGCAAATTTATTATCTGAAGAACATTCAAAAATTCCAAAAAAGATTCTATTAGGGTTGGCTGCATTATTTATTGCTGATAAAATTGTTTGTTCTAAATCTATTTCATTAAAAGCACAAATACTTATAAAAATTTTTTCATTCATGTTTAATGTTTCCTGGATTTGGCTTAAATGGTTTATCTAAAAATTGGTTTGCTTGTTCGGTTAAACCATCAACACCTTTTTTATACATATTTGCAAACTTTCCTGGATTTTCATTATAATATTTATTTCTTTCTTGATGATACTCATTTATTTTATTGCTTTCTTCTTGTGACATTTTTTTAACTACAAAATCTGTATTTTCTAAAAGATCTTTTGGATAATTCATAATAAATAAAAATGGATCTCCTGCTTTAAATAAAACTGGTTTGTTGGGGGTTGTAATTTGCCAACAATATTGTAGTGTGGTTGTTTTATACCAATCACTTCTTATTAAGGCTGTCATTGGTTTTGCACCTTGAACAAAATGATTTGGCGGACCCATTAATATTACATAGTGATCTGGATCTGTTTCTATAAATAAAGAAAGATTAAAGGCAATAGTTGCATTTGCTGTTGCTGTATCTACAACTCTATTTCCATTAGCAGAATATTCTCCTTTTAAAATTTTTACATGATTTGGTTCAGTATTAGATATTCCATCCCAAATTACCTCAAGATCATCTTTTAAAATAAATTCCCAGCCATGCAAATTAGCGGTAGTTAATGGTTGACAATGATACCCATGTGCATTATGAGTATTATCTAAAAAATCTTTTTTAAGATTTCCTTTTTTAATATCAAACGTTGTATTTTTGTCTAATGTCTTCAGAGTGATATGTGGGCGAGTCGGCTCTATGTGCAAATTCATTCCTATCTGCCATTATTACAAAAGAATATTTAATCCCATCATCTGTAATTGGTTCTGACGAGTGTACATAAATATATGCCGATGGAGAAATTACAAAATCTCCAGCAGTTGGTTTATGTTTTACATTAAATTCTGGAAAAACTAATTCTCCTCCAGAGTAATTATCATTTGGATATCCTACTGAAGATACGGTACATCGATATGGATCACCATCATCTGAATGTGTTTTAAAATATTCACCACTACCATATCTAACAATATTTATACATTCATAGTAATCAATTTTAGACAAATAGTTTTGACTAGTATAATGAGACATACAAGTCTTTAATGAATCCATAATTTGTTTATGCAAATCTAGCATATCAGAGGAGTACTCGTCTCTTGGCTCTAAAATATTTTCTTTAATTTTAAAATCTTTACATTTTCTGTACTCTAAGTTGGTGTCTCCATATGAAAGACCAGCCTGCTTCCATTTAAATCTTGTTCCAGGAATTGCAAGAGCATTTTCAATTCTTTCAATACAGTTCCACTCTTTTGGAATTACATTTCTATAAACATATATCCCTGGTGCAAGAACTTCGTACTCTAGTTCAACTTCTTGTCCACTATAAAAAATTGTTGTTTTCATTTATATCCCCCTGTTATTCTGGTAGTGTAAAAGTATCTGTTTCTGGATCATATATAACTCCTGCTTGGACAATTCCACCTTCTTGGGTAGTTTGACCAGTCACATCTTTAATTACTGGATTGCTCATCATCATTGCATAAAATTTTTCACTTGCTGTAATTACCTGAACAACTTCATTGTCAATTATTAAAGCAATATAAGACAAGTTATCTGGTAGCGCTGGAGTTTCATTATCTTCTAAAGTCATTTTTTCTCTTTTCTGTTATATTAATTATAGCACCTCTAGCGCAGTGGTCTTACCACTTCCCAATCGGACATTTTGAAGCCTCTAACCTTGTTTTTATTTCCATAAAACATCCACATTTTTTACATGTTTTTGTCAATTGTATTAATTCTGGGCAAGATATGCATATGTCTAACCTTTTGTTTTTAATTTCAATATCAACTGACCTTGTATTTGGATTTAATAAGTCAAAAGGCGTAGTTCCATATTTTTCTTTATATTGTTGCCATTTATTTTTTTCTGACATTTTTTCCCCTTTATTTTATTATAGACAGAATAAGAATGTTCCAAATGAACAACTTCCATCACACTGATAAACTCCATCCCAATAACATCTTCCAACTTGACGAAGACATCCAATTCCCTGTAATGGATTACATGCTGCAAAGTTAGGTGCAAAGTCAGGTGGGAAGTTAGGAATAAAGTTAGGTGGGAAATCGGGTGGTGGGAAGTTAGGTACAAAGTTAGGTGCAAAGTTAGGTCCAAAGTTAGGGAAGTTAGGAAAGTTAGGAAAGTTAGGACCTGCGGCTGCTGGAGAAACGTTATTACTTGCTGATGAAAATTCAGAATCTAAAACAGTATTACTTAATTTTACTGTAAAACTATAGGATGTTCCATTTGATAATCCAGTAACTGTAATTGGTGATCCAGACCCAGTGTTAGAAATTGAACTAGGAGATGAAACTACTGTATAAGTTAAAGAAGAATCTGGTTTACCTAAGTATGTTGGTGCTGTAAATGTTACAGTTGCTTGACCATCGCCAGCAGATGCAGAGCCAATTGTTGGTGTTCCTGGTTTACGACCAGCAGAAGATGATACGGGTCCTAGTCTTAACATTATGCAACTAAGTCTCCAAGAACAACCCAAGAGTCAGTAGCACGTTTAACACATACAGCGGATGACCATTGTGCTCTTAATTTTAATCCTGGAGTTCCATTTACTGTTACACCAGTATCACCTGCTATTGTTACTTGTCCAGCACTAGTTTGAAGAATTGTAATTTGTGCACCAACTGCAAAGGCAGCATTAGCATTTAATGGAATTGTTAATGTTGCAGAAGTTGACATTTCAACCATTTTTCCATTATCAGCAAGTACAAGTGTATAGGCTGATGATTGTGAATTGATTGCAATGTTTATAACTGGAGCAGTTAAAGTTTTATTAGTTAGTGTTGCAGTATTAGTAAGTGTAACATCTGGTGTTGTCCAGGCTAGTCCTGATGCTGTTGCAGAGTTGGCTGTTAAAACAGTTCCATTACTTCCAACAGATAAAATAGATAGTGTGTCGTTTGCTGAAGCAGAAAGCAGGTCACCTTTTGCTGCAAAATCTGTTTTTAATAGTGCAGTTGAAAGGTCAATTGCAGTTATTTGGCTTTGTAGGTTATTAATTGTATAAGCAATAGATGGGTTTACAAGGTTTGCTGTATTAGAGTTTGATGCAGTGTAAGTGTAGTCACCATAATGATAAAGACGTAATGCTGCTTGTATATCAGCGGCATCTGCATACCCTGGAATTTTGGTTGGTACTAAATTGCCTATCGATTCTGCTGCCATAAATCACCTCATTAGAATTATATCATATAAGATATATTCTAAGACTCCTCATCCACTCCTACTATAGTTATAAATAAATGTGTTGCAACTTGACCTTCTAAAACAGCCCAATCTCCATATGGACCAGAATCTACATCTGTTCTATGCTCTACTGCTTTGAAATTTATAACAAGATCTTCACCATCTCCAACAAGTGCTGGAATACTCATTGAAGCAGCAATTGGGTTATCATTTACTAGACTAAACTGAACACTAAAATTTTCAGCAATTAGCGGGGCAGCGGTAGAAGTAACAATATTTGAAATAGGAATAGTAATAGAAGCCTCACCATTAACATAAGTTGTTAAAAAGTTTTTAGAATAAATTGTAGGATTTAACTCTAGAACTTCAATCCAGGTATTTCCTCCAGGTTGTGACACGTATTGATATAAATACCCATAGTTTGCTCCTGGTGATGTATTAATATATAGATCGTTAAGAAATGGAGTTTGACCAATTTCTTCTGTATTTGGATTTCCTACGCCAACAAAAACTTGACTTCCACGAGTTCCTGTTGGTCCAATATCTACTAAAAGTTCTACAGTTTCTGGTGGACCTAATACTACAATGTCTTCAGTATTTAATAAAACATTTGGCATTAGACTGCACCAGTTACGTCATTTACTACGGAAATCTCTCCTGTAAGAAGTGTATAAATTTGTGTTCCGTTTGTAATCTGAACATCATAAACATAAGTAGCAGCAGCAAGAGTTCTACCAACTGATGGTGTTATTGTACATGTAACAATATCTGTTGTTGCATTCACTACTGCAGAAGCAACGGTCTGTACCCCAGTAGAACCTCTTAGGGTTGCAACTGTAAAGGCAGCGGTATAGCCTGTTAAATCAAAGGTTGAACCATTTGATGTTTTAGGTTGAATTACAAATTGAGATGTGTCGCCACGGTAATACAAAAAGTTATAAAATCCTGGAAATGCCATTAGTCCTCCTACCTTATTATACCATTAACAAACAGCAATATAGATACCGTTTAGAACTATATTACTTTCATTATCTGCCCTGAATTGAATTGCCCCACCTAGTGTTTTAATTCTTTGAGCATCTATATATATGGTTTGATTATAGGACATATCGTATGAGTATTGATATTTTAACGTTGAGACATATCCTATTGGAGATTTGCTATAATCTGGAACAAATAGCCTAGCCCAAACCTCTGTATTGTTCATATAAGTAGTTATAGTAAAGTCATACCTTACATCTACCTTTGCTCCAATTTTTAAGGCTTTAAAATTAAAGTTTTTTGATTCATTATTCCATAAAGTATTTGCACCGATTGGCATATAGATTTCATTAGATGTTTCTTCGTCCTTTATAAAATTTATAGATACCCACCCGTCATCCCCTCTTTCTGGACCAAGTCTAACTTCACTTAAATTTTTATTACTATAATATGCCCATCCTGGATATTGACCAGATACGCTGTCATAGCCTTCTCCGCCCTTACCTGGCTCTCCTCGCTGTCCTTGTGGACCTTCGTGACCTCTATCCCCTTTATCTCCTTTTGGACCCTGTATGCCCTGATCACCTTTTTCACCCTTTGGTCCAGTTTCACCTTTTTCACCTTGGATTCCAGGAACGGCAATGTACTGCGTGTTAAGTTCTTGGGTGCCTTGTACTGCTTCAGAGTATTTTTTCTTTTTTGAAACGTCTGGAAAGTCCATGCTTTTAGCCATGGCAGTATTATTTCTTTACTTTAAATACTTTTTTACCAATTTTAACAATTGGTGGAAGGTTATCTTTTTTTGCTGATATTTTTACTATTGGCATTATAGACCTGGAGTTATATCACCTAGTACGCATATGGTTCCAATTACTGGAGTCCATACGGTGTCTGCATTTTGACCGCTACCGCCTTCAATTACTATCTGTAAATCAAACTGTAGTTCGGCAACAATTGAGCGGTATTTAGTACCACCCCAATTTTCAGTAATACTTGCTGGAGCAAAAATTTCAACATACCCATCTTCGGGGGTAGTAATAAGTTCATCTAAAACATCTCCATTGGAATCATAGGATGTAGCGCTATATGTCCAGTCTGAGGTGTCGTATGGTGTGGTTTCGTCATCTTCAAAAAACTCTACCTTTAGAGTTGCACTATCTCCACGGACTACTGTCCACTGTATATTGGCTGGTGTTGCGCCATATTTTTCAATTGTAGATACGCACATAATATTTGATTATACCATAAAATATGCTAACCCCTAGGCGCAGTGGGGGGTGGGGGCAACCTAGGGGCAGCACTCAAATTATAACATTATATATTAACACACATTATATTTATAACAAATCGTTATAATCCAGATATATAAAAATTGTTATTGAACCGTTATAAAGGTTTGGCATAAAGTTCGAAAAATCCAGGAGTTATGGTGTATACTTAAAATATATAAAGAAAAGAATATACTGTAAATAGGTTTTTAAGATATCTTTATATATAGTTACTTAGAATGATTTTTTAAATGTTCGATCATTAAGTCAAAAATTTTTTCAGTCTTACTTTCTAATCTTGTAATTTGGTCCTTCATCGAGGATCCATTATTGGGCTTCATCTCGTAAACAATATCTTCTACGTATTTTTTAACAATCCATCTTACGCCCACTCCAACAATTGCAAGTATGGACAATAAAGTTAAAATCATTCCTGCCCAGTCTTGAGTTGTCATGAATCCAATTATAACATTATTTATTTTAAATTTCGGCGGGAATTAACGAAGCCGAAAAATAGAGATAACAAACCTTCTCCCACCTCATATGACTAATACATAGTCACTATGGTGTAGTAACTGTCAAACCTTCTATGCGGCTATATGGTCTATATGAGGTTTGTTATTTAAAGTGTTTATTGACCAGAGAAAGGATAATTGCTATACCTGCCAAAATTGCAACAATTAACAAACCTCTATTTGAATGATCATAATCTCCATAGTGTGTTAGACTGTTCATTATTCCTCAAATGAGGTTTGAGATTCGATCATTTCATTAGTTACCGTGGTTTTACAAGAACAATTATCACAAACCTCTTCTTCAAAAATTTTTAATGCCAAACCATTGTTTATAACTTTTTCGTTATTAGGCATACCGTCATCATCGGCTATGGAGGTTTCGAGGTTTTCTAAGATAGCCATTACTTACAACTACCGCAATAATTATATACTCTGATGTTTGCTTTGGCTACCCAGATTATTTTGTTACAGCCAAAACAGGTTTTCATAGAATATTGTTTTTCTCTACGATCCCGTCGAATTTCTAGTCCTAGTAAATGCATTCATATATTCTATCATATTGACCACCAGGTTGTCGAGTTGTAGAAATACCCGACTTTTTCCTTGTACTCTGCGTATAGTTTATTTTGTTTGGTCCAGTCAGGATCATGTGTTTCCAAACCACAATATCCACATAGTCCAGGACCTAGGTACTTATATACGTGTTGACACATAATATCATTATATACTATGAAGATGCCCTCTAGTAAATATATTTTTAGACTTTTTATGACAGTGATGGTTTTAGCATACATAAGCAAATGGGCAATTCAGGAAATACAAGTAGATTTTTTTACTACTTATCCAGAACTTAATCCAGCAAATATTTCTATACCCGCCTAAATCTGAAAAATTTTATTTTTACAAAATCTGAATATTTTGTTCAGATGTACGATACATGTTTAAAAAAATAAAATGTAAAAATAATAGTGAGCACACTACTCTGGGTAGTGGCTCCTATCATAGTCCTCAAGCGTCCCACCATTGTCTAGGTGGGCTTTGCGTCTTAGTTGTTCAGCAGAATACTCAGCCATTTATTTTCTTTCCTTGTATCCAACTAGAATGAATACCAATTAGCGGTGCATCAATGTTAACTACCGTTCCAACTGGTAATGCGTTAGCGTATTTGTCAATAAACTCTAACACATTTGCTTTGCTATCAAACGGCATCTTTGCTACTGAGCCGTTAATAGTCGTTAGTCTAACTGGTATCATTTATCTCTCCTAATCAATCTAATTGAATAAGCAAACGCAATCGTGCCAATTAGCAACCATGTTGGTATGTCTATCGCTAGACCAATACTGTCAGCATATAGACTAAAATAGTCTAAGTCTAAAAATAATTCCATAATTATTTAACCCCCTCATCTAAATTGTATTGAGTAGAGAGATAAGCGTTAGCCTGATTTAACGCATCAAGTAAAGATTTATCCTCTCTATCATAACGAGATTGCTGAACCTTTCGCAGTTCATCTACTAAATCTCCACCCGTAGGGATAGAGGCTCTTAACTTGTTAAAGTCGATTGTATTCATTGTAGTTTCTCCTTTCGTGAGAACTTTCTTTATACCTGCAATTCTAGCAGGAGGGACTGACATTGTGGGGGTTTTATTTGCTAGGCTCATTGTGACTTGCGTCACACTTAATTGCTAGGCTCACACCAACTCTATATTTAATTTTCTATACTGGAAGTATAACAGTTCTAAGCCCAAAAGTCAAGACGACACGCCGTTAATAACACGCATGTAATTAGTGATATACACCACACGACATATCGGACATATCGGACATGACCCGGCACGTTCGGGTGTGTCTGAGAGGGTTATCCACATGATATAGATCACACTACCATTTCACGCTTAAGTTATCCACATGACCTACATCACAAGACACAATGTCCGTTTTGTCCTACTTACTGGTGAGTAAATGTCAGTGGTGCCTGTTATACTTCTAGTATAAAGATTGAACAATAAGTAAATCTCTTAAAGAAAGGAATTCAAAATGAATTCACTACTAAATAAAGTGTGTAAGCACACCGCTAATGTATTAGCGATATCTATCCATGAGGATATGAAATATACTTTCTGCGAAAATTGTGAGCAGAATATTTATTCTCACTATATTGAGGATAGCGAATTGCTATCTTACTGGTCTTCATGGAAGGTAGGTAAATAAATGATAACTCTTAATTGTCGCTTATGCGATAACAAAGTTTCTAGCAATTTATTTGATGAGCAAGATATAATTACTTGCTCTAATTGTTGGGAGTAAAATGTTTAACGAAATAAAAAATAAAATAATTCGTATTCAGGAATTGCGCCGTAGTAATGCGGCGACCCCAATTTTAAATAAAAAAAAGTATTCAAGAAAAACAAAACATAAAAATAAATTGCAATAAAAAACCCGGCACGCATGGCGTGTCGTCCACAGCCTGTGGATAACTTACGTACGATGTGATTTTTCTCACATGGTCTGAGCGTCTCATTATTTGAGAATACTCACAAGTAATATGAAAATGTTTGCTAATTCTGATAGACTTACGGAGTAAGAAAATAACAAGAAAGAAGGTGGCTATAATGGCTAACTTATACACAATAGAAAACCTTTTACAAGGTAAGCAATATCGCTCTAATTCTCTTAATGGAGAAATTATTAGCGGTGAAAAAACAGACCATTGGTTTGGTAATGATAGAGAAGCGTATCGTGTTTTAATTCGCACACCGCATTCTTATAAAGACCACTATCGCATTATTGCGGTTAAGGTAGGTGAATAAATGATAAAACTTTGTAAGTTTTGTGGTATCAATTCCGCTCATGTATCTAAGCATGGCATTCCTCCTATGTGCGATGAATGTATCGCTAAGAATTGGAGGCGGGTTAATGTCTGATTACCTTAACTATCTAGATGAGGTCTATACCGACCTAGTGGCCGAGTATGGTGAGGATATAACCCTTGCCTACCATCAAGCCAATATTGCGGAGATGTGAGGCAACTCACACCGCAACACACCCCCTACAATTAGAAAATGTCAGTAATAACTGATAGAATAATAACTCAAACAAAAACGAAAGGTGGTCAGAAATGACTTATACTGTAAAACTAGAAACCTATAATGGGTCTGTAAAAAATATCAACCTACCCTCTAAAGGTGCGGTTGCTCAATTCATAAACACTTATCCAAACCAATTACCTGTGGGCGTATCTGTTAAATTATCTTGCGATATGCTTGGTGTTACTGGCACACTTAGAGGAAAGGCGTTAGCATAATGATAAATTCTGTAATGTCTTTCCCTTGCGATATTTGCGATAATCAAGGTTATATTTTTTGGGGTAATGAATTAGACTATGATGTAGAACCTTGCTCATGTAAAGATTTTACACTTGGCACTTTATTTACTACTAAGGAGAATAACTAATGACTATGACTAGAAAATCTTATATCCAAACCGCTAATATCTTAAAAAGTTTTATTGATGAAA
>Ga0209401_1002313_pt1 | contig 12393 bp, 12 predicted proteins | sample M_140807_MF_Meta_FD_187318 | JGI IMG/M metagenome (GOLD analysis project Ga0209401, IMG submission 187318) | Freshwater microbial communities from Lake Montjoie, Canada to study carbon cycling - M_140807_MF_MetaG (SPAdes) (version 2) | ecosystem: Environmental > Aquatic > Freshwater > Lake...
TCTCAAGCCTTTATCGCCGGAGTGTTGGGCCCACTTCAGCAGCTACCAAAGGCCGCGGATAGCGCCAAAAACACCTTCGAAAACCTTCGTAGTTCAATCGAGCAGGCATTTGTTGGAATTGGAAGAGCTGCCAACGCTTATTTAGTCCCTGCGGCGCAACAGTTAGGGAGGCTGATTGAGTTTGCCAATGACAGCGGACTGATTGGAGAGATTGGGTCAGGAGTGACGAAAGCCTTCACCGGGCAATCAGGGGCACCAAACGCAGATGCATTTGTAAGGCCGTTTGCTATGGTCGCGGCTCGGCTCACACTGTTGGGCGACTATATGAACCTGTTTCGATCAGCGTTTCTCATAGGAATTGAATCATGGAAAATTGGCGTTGATTCGCTGGTAATTGGCCTCAAAATGGTGGCAAATCGACTAGATTTTTCTGGTCGGAACCAAGTCGAGGAAGTCGGAATCTTCACAAACTCTTACGCCGATTTTGTGAAAAAAGGGGCTTTCAACGCGGCTAACACGATCATGCTGGATCAAGCCTTTCAAGATACGAATCAAAAGGCTTTAGAAAAGGAACAGCAGATCGTTGATTCATTCATGGCGGCGGGACAGCAAGCGCAAACAGACGGGGCGTTTGGTGATGGCGGAAAGAAGGATCCAGCCAGTCCTCTGAACAAAGTTGCCACAAACACTGGCAAGATGGTTGAACTTCAAAAGCAACAGTTAGATTTGTCGCGTCAAATTCTAGGCGGTGGCACCGCTTCAAACGAAGCGGCGTCGCCGGTCCGAATTGGCCAAGCGTTGGGCCGTGGCGGGCAGGGATCGCGCGTCGAGCAGAAGCTACGGGAGTTTGTGCGGGAAGTCTACAACGAGACCATCGGCGTTTCAATGGCGTCCCAGCGCAACAGCGGCCAGCCGAATCGGTTCGGGGTTCGATAATGCCCGCTGCTCTTCAAGTCTTAGTAGATGTCGCGCAAAGACGGCTATCCGCGCCGCGCATCTCAATGACGGCCGAGAAATTCGGCTTCAACGGGCTTCTCTACAGCAGCACATGGATTGAGCCGGTTGGCGGGACGATCATGCTTGAGCCTCCTCCGCTCAATGCAAGCTGGCACACAAGCAATAGCGGCAATAACACTCGGTTCACGCTTTCAGACTTTGGGCTGACGTCAACTGCCGCAGGATGGCAGGAAGCAGACAACCGAGGGGCCGGGCCAGTTCGCCTTGTTAACGGATCTGGGATGGGTATTTACACCCAGCAAACCAGCTCAACGTACGGCAAAAATCGATCCTATTTTGTATCGTTTTTTTGCTACAACGTAGAAAATAAAGCCAGTGCGGTTTATTTTGAATGCGGGCTAGACGATGATGGGACTGGACTTTCGGGAGTCGCTTTGCGATTTTGGTCGTCTGGTCAGATTGATATTTATAAGGATGCGGTTCAAGTTGGCGGGGGCAATATTGGTATTCAAGGCGGCGCGGATACGTCCAACAAATTTGCCGATTACCTGATCATTCCGATGCGTCGGCGCGATTTGCTGATTTACTCAATCACGGCTGGCGACGGGTTTATCCATACGTTTGAGGACATTGCCGAAGATGAACCAGACCCGGTAATTTTGACCGACGAAGCATTCTGGTTTCGTGTGCCAGGATCAACCAACGTTGAACTCGCTGTCCTGAAATATCCGACATCGGGCTACGTCACCAGCCTGCCCATCAGTCTCAGCGTTCCACCGCCGATCGGGGCCACGCTTGAACCACGAGTGAACGTGCAGCCGGGCGTTAGCGTGACCAACGCCTACATCTTCGGGGATCCTCCGTACAACGGAGATTTACCGGACACGACCAACAAAATCTCAGCGTTTACCGTGGTCCAAACGGATGGTAGCGCCTACACTCCGGACGGCACCATTCGCGACGTTCTGATGAAGGCGACCTTTGCCGGTGATGGTGAGTACACGCCGTTTCTCTACGGTGCCCATGCCGCCTACGCCGCTGAGTTCGAAGACACGGACGACTCGGAAGAGTTCGACATCACTCCGTATATCATGCGGAATCCGTCGCCGACTTTGAGCGTGCCTGATGATCCCGGTGGCGTTGAGTTTCGGTTCACGATCTGGAAACCAGAGACGCTAGAAGCCTCTGACGTCGCATTGCTGACGACGCTCGGCAATCGCCCGGTCAAAGTCAAGATCGGGTCCAACATCCTGCTCGATGGCGTGATGATGGAGCCTGAGTTTGATGATGCGTTCTACGACGAAGGGGCACGGCTTCACTGCACGGTCAAAGATCAGCTTCATTTAGCGTCGACGCTTCAATTCCGGGAGCGAATCCCGCTTGATGCTCTGCTTCTGTCGGACACACAGCATGCAACGAACTACTGGAAATCGGTTGTCCAGTTTCTAGCGTATAGCGGCGGCATTTTGAATGCCAACATGGACCTTGACAACGTTGGGTTCACGTTGCCATCGGTGCCAAAGGACGGGCAACAGGAAGCGTTCTCATGCTTCATTGACATTGGATCCAATCCATACGATGAACTGGCGCGGCAAGTCGGTACTTACGCGGCTGGCTTTGTTTGGAGAATGAAACCGCAAGGTTCGGGCGCGGCTCCCAAGTTCATTTTCAAAGACCCGGACACGCTTTCGGCAACACCTGATTACACCCTGTACCGAACGGCGGCGGCGGCAGTGGCGGCATCCAAGCCCGCAACCGACGTTTACTGGACCTACTCCGACCGTCCGCTACCGATTGAAGCTAACGAAGTTCGGGTCACCGGCTACGATCCCCGCGCAAAGCAGGTCATCAGTGCCTATTCGATCGACGATGCCAGCCAAGACCCGACTACCTCGCCAAGTAGTAGGCCAACCAACTGGACCGGTACACCGCTTGTCTTTGGCGTGATTGATGGTCGGTTCACCTCGCAGGACGCATGCAATCGTGTTGTGGCGGCGATCTTCCCGCGAGTATCGGCTCGCTACTATATCTCGCAGTTCACCAGCGAAATGCTTTTCAAAGCGAGCGGCGCACCCGTGTGGCCATCGGACTTGGTGAGTCTTGACGGTCGGCGCGATGTTCGTATCTCGGCAATGACGGTTGAGTTCATCGTTGAAGATGGATCAACGTTTGTGGCGCGAAATGCGACCTACACGGGCGGCGCGATTATGAACCGAGGCGGCTACGGTACCGAGTCCATCGTTGCCGCGCAGCTGCGGGCCGCGATCAGCAAAACCTTTGTGTATGGCGGCAGTGAGTTTATCGCCGCGCAGACGCCCGCTGTGACGGTTCTGGTGCCCTGATGTCCACAGTCTTTAGCACGGGTCGGTTTCGCACTCTGACATGGAGCGGCGACATCACCGACTCGTTTCACGGCAAGGTTGTGCCGGTCGCGCCGCCAGCAGTTGGAACGTTTGCTCACAACTCAGACATTGACTTTCGGGTGATCGCCTACTCCAAAACGGCGTATCTAGTCCGGTTCACAACGTACCGAGATCCTAACAACCTGCTCGGTTCAGGCATCACTCAGCACGTCACCGCGACGATTGATGTAGGCGACGGTTCACCGGTGTCGGACGATCAATACACTAGCCACGCTTTCACGCCGCTATTCCCCGGCAAGGAAGTGAGCTGGGACATGAGCGGCGATTGGGAGGTCACCTGCGACGTGGTGGAAAAGTGCGAGGTCTACAGCCTCGGCGACTCCGATCCTGATCGCATCGACACCAACGAGTTCCCGACCGAGCCAATTTGGGACACGGGCACGGGCGCGATCACGGCATACGGCGGCGCTTACTCAGACGGGCTTCGTGGCTACGGAGTGAGGTTCTACGAGGTCATCGAAGCCGGAACCGACATCGTGGCGACGATGACTTGTGCCGGCGCGGGTACAGCCACGGTCACCAAGACGCTCACATCCGACATGGAAGTCGGATACGGCATCTGGAACAAGTCGCTCAACGCCTGGCGCAACGAGTCGAGCTTGCTTGAAATTGAGCACTTGCTAAACGGTGACTCCATGGACACCGACCTAAGCGAAACGCTGACGGCATCGGGCGCGTGGGGCACTGGCACGATCACGATTGAGGGCGACATAGACACCCAGAGCGGGTCTGGTGGCGGTGGATACACCCTTGCCGATAGCTTGGTTGTACCGCCCATCAGTTGGAAGGCTAAGACATCGGTCAAAACGTGGGGCATCGCTTACCCTGCCGAACTGCAACTGAACCTGCTCAAGTACGCGGGAATCGTGACGCCGATCCTGTTCACCGCCACCAACACGCAAAGCCTCTGGAAACAACGGTACGTCGAAATCTACAACGAGGTTCACGAGGCCAATACCAACCTTACTGGCTCACTGACCGAGGAAATCTTCGATCAGTACCCAGTCCGGGCATGGCTTGACGTTGATGCACTGAGCAACGCAGGCGAAGATTCTGGAGATTGGCGACTTTGCTTTCTCGGCAAATCGTGGGACGCAGGCACGATCGCCCACGCCACAACCTACGTCGTTGATAACGGCTCCAGCGCCACAAACTGGAGCGCATCGGGCGGCACGGTTGCCAGCGATGGAACGCGGGTTCGCCTCACGCCGAGCGGTACCGCAAGCCTCACGCGGACTTTCTCCGGTGACCTGATCGCGGAAGGGTATCGGTACCTAGACCTTCGGTGGCGGTCCAACGGAATCGCTACTCAGACGGTCACTGTGACGATGGCCGGCAAGACGTGGACCGCCCAGACGGCCGCAGATGGAACCTACGTCACGGTGCGGCTGGACATGGCTTGCGCGGCTAACGAGACTGACGATGTGGAGCCGGTAGATACCCGCTTCGACATTGAAGATCCGGGCGGGTACCCAACCGCCGAGCGTCCAAAGGAAAAATACCTGCTCGGTTGGGGGGTCAATTACATTGAGTCAATTAGCTTCTCCGGAATTAACACCGGTTGGACTAGCTTTGACATTGATTGGATCCAATTTGCCCGCGATGATACGAAGGCTTACCTGTCGTTCCTCGCGCCGTTTGCCAAGTTTGGGCCGGGTTGGACGTCGCCGACCGACACGACCACGCTGCAGCAGTACGCTTTCCAATACTCGGACGGCAGACCGACCGACTGGCCAGCGATGGCGTTCGTTGACGTAACGAGCGGGACCGATTATTACAACTGGTTCACGATCACCGACATGCTCGGGTTCCTCGAGAATTCACCGGGCTGGACAACGGTCCCCGCAGGTTCGTTCCCATCGGACGGCTTCCACAATAACGGGCTCGAGGCTTACTGCTTAGCGGCGGCGGGCGCAACCTTCAACTTCAATCCGTTTGTTTACGATTTCACGTACTGGACAAACACCGAGGCCGACGACGCGACCATCACGCTGAAAGCTCAGGCGATGTGGGATGAGGTTCACGCCTACCCCGGTGCCGGGCGTGGGGTCTGGGACGATTCAGCCTACGACTCCACCAAACCCGAAGTGCCGCTGGCGATGGCAAAGCACTTTCGGGCGCGGACTGAGGGCATGGTGTTCCTCGACACTGACCTGCCGTTCTCATCGGCAACCATCGTAGCTTACGAAACGGCGACGCCTGCCAACGTGATCGGCAACGCGACCACCGATACCACGGGCAGGTTCACGACAAACACGCCTTACGCCAAGACGCCAAAGACGATCACGACCGAACTGCGGCAAGGGGCACCAACCTACCTTGAAGCGCATCGAAGCCTCAAGAACCGTGAGCGAGATCGAACTTCGTTCAGGAAGGCCGCGACCACAGTTGAACAGCCTCTAGCCTACGCCGTATCACGCGATTCACGGCATGCCCGAGGCTACGTTCGGTCTGGCACGTTGCGGCTTGGATTTTCTGCCAACACATCTTTTGGCTGGTCGGAAGTGGACACAACAAAAACCGACATCACATCGCTTTCGATGGACTACGTGCGGGCCAGTCAGTCCAACACGCTGAGGGTCTGCGTGGTCGAATCGGGCACGGCAAAGGTCTACAATACTGATAAAGAGGACGGCACTTTAACTTTGGCAATTACTATTGGAACGGCGGACCATGCGGCGGTTGTGGAGCGACCAGACGGCCTGCTTATGACATTCAGATTGAATGCGGGCACGGTCTATTCCCGTGCCTACGATGCTGACGGCAACGCGCTTTTTGCCGAGCAGACGACCAACCTCACTGGCCTAGACGACGCCGAGATTGACGCTCGGTTCTCGGTTGGTCCCACGCAAAACGTGCGTATCGGATTGCTTCACATCGTCGGGGGTTCCGCGATCTTCAAAACATCGGCGGACGGGATCACTTTCAGCTAAGACAATGGCACTAACTCTCCTTAACCTCAACAATCGCTTCCCGCAATGGGCTGATCGTGGATTTGTTCCGCAGAAACTGTCCGGTGGTTCGCGGACGTCGGCGGGATTTAACGTCTACGAAGACACCGAGACCGGCGAGCTATCAACCAATCTTGATTGGTGGTCCCTGCTTCCCGCCAACTGGGAGGATTACACCTACGTCTACGTTGATCCGGTTAATGGCAGCGACAGCAACAGCGGGCTCACCACGGCGCTTCCAAAGAAGAGCCTAGCGGCGGGGCTCGGGATCGCGGGCACCAAAGTGATGTGGTGCCGAACGGGGGTCTATAACTACGCCGAAGGGTTCAAGGGCACCGCGATCAATGAGACGACGATTATCCTTCCGTGGCCGGGCGATCAGGGCCAGATCACGGCGACGAACCGACTGACGCAGACGGGCGGCGGTTTCTCGGTGACGGCTGATACCACTTCGGGTGTCTGGGTCTGGAACAACATCAGCAATAGCAGTTCATCAATCTACGTTGCATCGGATTTGACCATTGATCTTGATGAGACGGGCCGAGGCCGAATCTACACCACGGCGGCAACGCTGGCCGATTGCCGAGCAACGGCAAAGTCCTACTTTATCCAAGCGGACGGGGCCAGCAATTACGACGTCTACGTGAACACGGGATCAACCGACACGCCCAGCACGTCGCTTCTTCACATCCTTCGAGCGACTTCTAACTGCGCTCCGTGGGCTGGCGGCGCGGACAACGGATACAACTTTTACGCCTACGACATGACCCTGATCGGGGGCGACCGTCCGTTCGTCGCGCTGGTGGCATCCGGAACGCTCACGCAGTCCACGATCGCGCTCTACAACGTTCAGGCGCGGTACACGACGCCGGTATCGGCTCGGGCTAACTGGACCTTTGAGTGTTCTAAAGACATCTACCTGTTCAACTGCTGGGGCGAAGTCAGTTCGCTGGACAACTTCAGCTATAAGGCCTACAACGCAGGCACGTTTGGAACCGAGACGCCAACCCCGGCTCAGGTGGTAGAGATCAACTGCTACGCTCAGCGAGCAAACGAAACCAGTATCAATAGCAGTGGAAACAATCTTTCCAACTGTTCAACTATCCACGCTGACGTGAAGATCATTCGGCTGAATTGCCGATTCCAGAAAGCGCACGGCGGCGTCATCCACGATGTCAGCGGTACCGGTTCGGGGGCGCGGGACAATGCTTCGCTCAATCTTGGAGTTTGGGCCGCAGACTCGGTGGCGACGGCCGACAATAACGCGGGCAAATCTGACTTCGCGTTCGGCATCGACGACAACGAAAAGATGACCGGCTGGTGCTTCCGGTGCCAGAACGTCGATTGGTCCGGCAACGCTTCTACCTCGACCTACTACATCCGCAATCGAGACACGACCAGCGCGCCGATTACGACGGTCTACGCCGACAACAATCAATTCAACAACACCAACCAGCAGGCTGGCACGATCACCGGACTCCCGGGGCAATAGGAAAAACGCATGTCATATCGAACTCGAAAAATCAACTCAACTGGCGTCGACGTTAACGGGACCACGGTCACCAAGCTGTTTGCTACCCCCAATCCGAGAGTCGGTTGGGGCGTAGCGATCCCTGCGGGTGTGTCGCTCTGGATCCGTGAGCAGCCAACGGATACGGCCGCTCCCGCTGCGGCTGACATGAACGCCGGCCAATCGTTCGCCGTGCCCGGTCCCTACGCCTACGAAAGCGGTGCCACCCAAGGATCGGACGTCTATATCCTGACAAACAGCGGGGCGGCGACCACGGTCAAGCTGTACCCCGAGGAGTTTTTAGCCTAATGGAAGTCTTTTCAAGTTTTACAAACGCTGGATTAAGCGTGATTTCAATTAATCCGACGCCTACCGTGATCAGTGGAAATACCACGGTGCCAAGTGTGCCGGGCACGTACTACTACAACGTAGACACGTCGGCGGGCGCGGTCACCATTACACTGCCAGATCCTTCGATGAATATCATCATTGAAATTAAGGATGCCACGGGTTCGTTCGGCACCAACGCTTGCACATTGGCGCGATTTGGCTCCGAAAACATTGAAGGATTGGGCGCAAACCTTGTTCTTCGCGCTCCGTGGGGCAAGTATCAGGTTCGATCCGTTGGCGGCAACTGGTTCAAGTCGGAAGCCAAGAACCGGGTTGAAATTACCTACGCGGCTTCTTCCTCGGTCACGATCCCGGCGGGCGTTACTCGCCTTCAAGCTCTTGGACGAGGTGGCGCGGGCGGTGGTGGCGGCGGCGGTGCTGGTAACGGTGGGGCTACGGGTACAGCCGCAGCTGGTGGAGCGGCTGGATCTCAAGGACAATGCTGTATCTCAAAAATGCAGTGGGCAACGGTTGTCCCCGGCACTACTTACACGATTACAATTGGCGCGGGTGGTGCCGCTGGAACGGCTGGAACAGTTACGGCGGCAAACGCGCTTGGTTCTATCGGCGGCGGCGGTGGAGCTGGAGGTACAGGTGGCGATACGACGTTTGGTGCGCTCCTTACTTGGCGCGGTGCCAACAACGCTTCTAACGGAGGGGTTGCATCTGCTGCTTTTGGAACGGCAGGTTCTAGTGGAGGTCAAAACCAAGGCCGAGACATTTTGGCAGCTTCTGGTGGAGCGGGCGGCGCGGCTAACGCTGCTGGCAACGCGGGCACTGGCGGGCTGTCTACTTCTGGCGGCAACCGAACATCGGGCGCAACCGTGGGCGCGGCTGGTGGTGCAGGTGGCGGCGGTGGAGGCGGGGCTGGTGGAGGACAATCGGCGGCAGACGGTGATGGACCTACGGCGGCTAACGGCGGCGCGGGCGGCGCATCTGGTGCCAATGGATCGGCTGGCTCTCAAGGCGGCGTGGCTTCCAACGGTTGCGGTGGTCCCGGTGGCGGCGGCGGCGGCGGCGGCGGTTTGCTTGCCACCTTTGGTTCTCAAGGCGGGGCGGGCGGTGCCGGTCGCGCAGGATCTGATGGAGTGTTGACAATCTCATGGCTGGAATAGTTAAAGCGTTTGCGCTAATCAACGGCGGGGTCGTGGAAAACACGGCTCTCGCCACTCAGGAATTTGCCGACGAAGTATTCGCCAAAGAGTACGACGCGGTGATCGAGTTTGACCGAGAGGCACCCGGCGGCCCTAGCAAGGGTTGGGGCTGGGACGGTAAGAAGTTCATCCCTGCGGAGTCCGTGTGATGCCGCCAGTTGATGAAAACGAGCTGATACGCACCACGCTCCAGCGCATCGAATCCAAGTTAGACAAGATGCAGACCGAGTATCACACTCGGTTTAGTAGTATTGAGCTTCGGCTTGCATCGCTTGAGGGCACCAATTCCAACCGCAAAGAAGGCATGAACCGGGCGTGGGCGGGTGTGTTTGCTTTCACGCTCCCCACCGTCGCTTGTTTCGTCTGGCTGTTTACGACGCTGTACCAGACGATCAACCGGGTTGACACCATTGACTTGTTCGGGAGCAAAGCGGCTCGCGACAAGCAAAAGGAATTTGACGACCGATTGAAGGTCGTGGAGGCCAAAACAAAATGAAATATCAAATCACCAAAGTCGCCTTGAGCCTCACTGCGGGGCTTACTGTCCTGTCCCTATCGGAAGAGCCTTGGACGGCCAAAACCTACGTAGCGGCGATTGTAGCGGCTATCACGGGCTGGCTGTCGCCTAGCAGTTTTAGCATCAAGAGGAAGCAATGAAAATCAGATGTAGAATCGGCGTTCGGCTTTTGTGGCCCATTACCAATGCGGCGACGTTCGTTGTCTACCTCAGCGAGCGGGACTATGACGACGCTCAAGATGCGGTTGGCGTCCTGAACCTGATCCTGCCGCCGGACATTTCCAAGCGGTTCATTTTTGAGAGGACAGACCAATGACGGGTTGGCGTTTCTGGCTACATCTTCGGCGGTGGCTTCAACTAGCGTGAGGAATTATGAAAGCATCACCGTGGAAGGAATCCGAAGTTCAGTTCATCTGTGACCATTTCAACGTAGACCTAACCGCATCTCAAATCGCCGCCCAGCTCAAACGCTCATACGACGCCGTATCGTGCAAAATCAAGCAACTCGCCGCCGACGGCAAAATCACTCGCAGTCAAAAGATAGTTCAGATACGACCTACGGCAACGGTGCCGTACATCCCACCAAAAGAAGAGGCGCCGCCCGTATCGCCTCAAAAGGTGTGGCGATTACTGACCCATTCGCCTCAGACCATCTATTCCATCGCGGACCAGCTCGATTCATCGCCCCGCGCAATTCGGGAAGCTATCGCAACGCTTGAGGCCGAGCAGTACCTGATTGAGTCGGACGGGCAGACCGTTCGCAAGTACGAACCGGAAGGAGGCACGTCTAGTCACTTCCCGCACAATCCCATTGACCTTGACGAGTACGACGGCAAGCTCATTCGGTTTGGCGTGATCTCGGACAATCACATGTGCAGCCGGTACGCGCGGCCGGACGTGGATAACGCGCTGTACGACATCTTTGCCGCTGAGGGCATCACGACGGTCTACAACACGGGCAACTGGATCGACGGAGAAGCACGGTTCAATAAGAGCGACCTGAACGTACACGGGGCGGGAAACCAGTGCCGACACTTCGCCAAGAACTATCCTGCGCGTGAGGGAATTACCACATACTTCATCGCTGGCGACGACCACGAAGGTTGGTACACCCAGCGGGAAGGTATCGACATCGGAAAGCTGGCAGAGTCCTACGCCAAGGAAGAAGGGCGGGAGGATCTGATTTACCTCGGCTACATGGAGCACGACGTTGTGATTCCGGCCGACAATGGGCAGACGGTCATCAGGCTCATGCACCCCGGTGGTGGATCTGCCTATGCGGTCAGCTACACGGCTCAGCAAATTGCCAACTCACTGACGGGCGGCACAAAGCCCAACGTCCTGATTCTGGGGCACTACCACAAAGCCGAATACCTGTACTACCGGGGGATTCACATGGTCCAGGCGGGATGCACGATGGACCAGTCCCCGTTCATGAGGAAGAAGCGATTGGCGGCGCATATCGGCGGGTGGATCGTTGAGATGCGGCAAAGCTCAGACGGCTCGGTGCGGCGGTTCAAGGCCGAGTGGATCAGCTTCTTTGATGGAGCGTTCCATGAGAACGAGTGGGCGTACAAGATGGAGAACAACTGATGGCTGGATTGTACGGAAGATGGTCGCATTGCGTCCTTGTTCTGCACAAAATGGAGGCATGATAATCCAACTTGGCGGTTCGGATTATCATAGTTTTGAGCGATAACCAGACCCTTTATCGCTCACGTTGCCAGTAGAGTAGACCCTGATAAATAGCCAAGCCCCCCCCCACCGTAAGGTTCAACGTAAACTCGGTGTGTTGGAAAGTGACTGATGATCCAAGGTGCAAGTTTCCATTTCCCGCCGTGGTACCGAAGCGCTGGACGTGGCTTCATTTATCCACTTTGCAAGCCTCAATATATCCTCGTAGGCTATCCACCGTAAAAAGTACGCGACTGCCCAGCCGAACGCGATCTACCGGCAATTTGTGAAGCAGGTCCACACTGATGCCGCCGAGTGCCTTTGCCGCGTCAGGGGCAGACAGTAGAAGCGGCTCCATTGTCACCACGTCGCGGGGTTCGGGTTTCAATTGAACGTTCCTCCCCATCCATGCCGTGCGGTGTAAACCCAGTGCCGGACGTTAGCTAAATATTTGGCATCGGCTCCACGGTAAAGGTGCTTTAAATACCACCGAATCCAGAACCATTCTTCATGCTCGCTGCCGCCACGACCAGAGCAGTGGCATTCTTCCATCCAGCATTCACGGGGCTGAACCACCGTAATCTCGGACGGTGGATCAAACGCGAAAGCAAGTTGGCCGGTCATCACCAAACCTCCGCGCATCGTGCGTAGGCTTTGCCAAACCTCCGGTAGCAACCGTGGCCGAGGCTGGCCCATGCCGTGTACATGATGTAAAGGCCACGGTCAGTGATGTCCCATTCATCCACTTCGGCGGTTCCGTCGCCAGCCCGTTCAATCGCATCGGCAATTGCGGGAAGCAAAGACGACTGATTAAGCT
>Ga0209401_1002314_pt1 | contig 12391 bp, 8 predicted proteins | sample M_140807_MF_Meta_FD_187318 | JGI IMG/M metagenome (GOLD analysis project Ga0209401, IMG submission 187318) | Freshwater microbial communities from Lake Montjoie, Canada to study carbon cycling - M_140807_MF_MetaG (SPAdes) (version 2) | ecosystem: Environmental > Aquatic > Freshwater > Lake...
TCATCCACGGTCAATTCACAGTCAGACCATGTTCAATAGGCCGTCAACCCCATGGTCAACGCCACAAGCCACCACAGTCATCCACGGTCAATCCATAGTCAATCCACTGTCAACGCCACAACAATGGCGAAACAACGCCGTACCAGTCCATTTCAAGTCGGCAACAATCCAAAACAATCCACAAACAACGTTAAACAATCCATAAACTAAAAAAAACAACGCAAAACAACGCCATAACTTAACCAGAAGGGGGTTTTAAGGGGTGTAAAAGTGGGGTTGAGGGCAAAAAAGGCCATTCCAAGCCGGGAACCTGACCGAGAAAATACCGAGGATATACCGAGAGCCTGACCGGGAATATGACCGAGAACTGAAATTAAATAGCCTGAAAAGAGGCCTAAAATACCCTGAAAATGGGGAAAAATGTTTTTTGGCGAGTATCAGAAGAGAGTATGAAAGTGGTAAAAGACAAGTGGATGAGGCAGAGGTATCTATCGGCAGGAGGGGGGAGGTGGGAAAGGTAAAGAGTAAGGGAGAGTAGGAATGGGTAGTAGATAGAGGAACTATTGGGGAGTTTATGGGGATCCAGGGTTATATACCCGACTTTTCTGAAGGGTTTAGAAGGGCTGTAAAGTGTTCAAGAGGATGGTGTTAAAGAGGGTATTGGGTGAGATAGAGAGATTGGAAAACGCTACGAAAAAGCGAAGTGAAAAAAGGTTAGACTTTTTAGGAAAGGTGGGAAGAATTCAAACATGCTAATCACAAATCTTCTGAAAAAAATATTTTTTGTAGTAGGAACTGGTTTGCTTGCCCTCACCGCCAATGCGTCGACGCTGACCATTGACAACTTCGAGCAGTATGACCGCGCTGCCAAAGGTCCAGGCAGCCCGATGACCGTATATGGCGACTATGGAGCTACGTTACCCGGTGGCATCCAGCGCCAACTATCCGTTAGTGGCGCGGTTACGGGCATTGTCGACCTCAGTGTGAGTGGTAGTCAGGTCAACTCGACCCAATACAACCCATCTACCGGATCCTCGAACTACGACACATACAGAATTCTTAAAATCAACTACGGTGCCTCCACGCCCCTTAACCTCTTGCTGGGAGGGGCGAGCGCGACCGACATGATCATGAGCCTGCATTGCGAAACGATCCCATCCATAGATGTCAACTTCGAGTTCATCAGCAGCAGCGGATCCTATGCTTACTGGTCTTTTAGTCGCGGGAGCAACAGCAGCGGTCTGATCAGCTCCAGCCTTGGCTCAATCAACCCAACCTTCAACTGGGGTTCCGTCAATAATATCAGCATCGGTATCTCGTCTGCGCAGGGTGGCCGCATCACGCTAGGCAAGGACAACCTCGGCTTCCGCGTGGCCGCTGTCCCCGAACCTTCTGCTCTTTCGCTTCTCGCCATTGGGCTAGGTGGGTTGGCGATGATGCGTCGTCGTAAGTTGTAATCCTTTCAGTCCTCCACAAATCCCCAACAAAACCCGTAGTACCGGGTTGGCCCCATCAGACCCGCCCCCGCCCATTCTCAAATGTCGCTCCGCGACGGGATGAATTTCCGCTTACGCGGCGGAATTCAAATCCCGGCGGCCAAGTGGTTCCAGGTATTGTCTCCAAATGCAGAAAAAATGTCGTACTGAGTCAATTCGCATACCGATTTCAATACTCGGTATGCAAAATTGGATTAATTTAAATTCTATGGGTCGTTTTAGTTCCAAACTTAAGTCGCTATGAATCAACTGAAGTCAACATAAACCATTAATATACATGTACTTAGGAAACCGCTGCTCTATCCTCTTGAGCTATGGGACCAATCACGATTTATCAGAGTTGTTTTAAGCTTTGATAGAGGGTTCCCATACTCCCTCCTGATAAAAACCGTCGCAAGGCGGAAGAGTCAGGAAAGGGTGGGGTAGTCGGTGTAGCCCCTGGGGCCGGAGGCGTAGAAGGTTGTCTCGTCGGGAGGATTGAGAGGGGCGTTCTTGCGGAGTCGTTCGGGAAGATCTGGATTGGCCAGAAAGGGAACACCGTAGCAGATCGCATCGGCCCAGCCGTCGGTAATCGCCTGCTCGCCTGAGGGCCGGTCAAAACCGCCAGCCGTAATTACATGTCCTTTGAAAAACTTCCTCAGTTCCTTCGGGCCGACACCTTCCTTGGCTCCGTGCCGGATATCCTGAGCAGTGACGCGGGTGATGTGGGCATAGAGTAGCCGAAGCTTGCTGAGTTCTTTCAGGAGGTGACTGAAAGTTTCCATCGGATTCTCGTCGTGCATGTCATTGAAGACGCCCGAGGGGGAAAGACGGATTCCAACCCGGTCAGCTCCCCAAATCTGAATGACGGCTTGTGCAACTTCGATCGAAAGACGGCATCGGTTCGCCACGGACCCGCCATAAGAGTCGGTGCGATGGTTGGTTCCGCTGCGGAGGAACTGGTCGAGGAGATAACCATTCGCGTTATGGATTTCCACGCCGTCGAAGCCAGCCTCCTTAGCAAGTTTTGCTCCGTGGACATATTCGGCAACGATTCCGGGAATTTCGGAGACTTCTAGGGCCCGAGGGGTGACGTAATCGACCATCTCTTTTCCATTAAAGACCTGTCCTTTGGCTCGGATGGCGGAGGGGGCGATCGGAAGAACTCCGTTGGGTTGAAAGCATGGATGGGAGATGCGACCGACGTGCCAAAGCTGGAGAAAAATACGACCCCCGGCGGAATGAACGGCTTGGACAACTTTATTCCATCCGGCGACCTGTTCAGGGGTGTGGATGCCGGGAGTATTGGGGTAGCCGTAGCCGAATGGGGAGACTGAGGTCGCTTCGCCGATGATCAGTCCGGCAGAGGCTCGTTGGTGATAGTACTCGGCATTCAGTTCGTTAGGGACGTTACCTGCCGAGGCTCGGCACCGAGTGAGGGGAGCCATCAAAACCCGATGGGGGAGGTGAAGGGGCCCGAGCTGAAGGGGAGCGAAAAGTGGGGACATGATGGAAGAGCTAAAAGTCGTCGGTTGTAAAAACCTGTAACTTTAACGAACCCTGAGGTCGCGAATCAGGAGTTGAGATCGAAGCGATCGAGATTCATCACCTTGCTCCACGCAGCGGCGAAATCCTTCACGAACTTCTCTTTGGCATCGTCCTGCGCGTAGACCTCGGCGAGGGCACGCAGCTCTGAATTCGATCCAAAGACGAGATCGACCCGTGTGCCGGTCCATTTGACCTTGCCCGTTTTGCGATCGTGGCCTTCGTAGAGGCCGCCGACGGCAGAAGGTTTCCATTCGATATCCATATCGGTGAGATGGACAAAGAAGTCGTTCGTCAGAATGCCGGGTTTATCGGTGAACACACCGTGCTTGGTGTGGCCGAAGTTGGTGTCGAGAACGCGCATTCCTCCGATCAGGGCGGTCATTTCGGGTGCGGTCAGCTTCATCAACTGGGCACGGTCGACGAGCAACTCTTCCGCTGGGCCTTTGAGTCCTTGGCGGGTGTAGTTACGGAAGCCGTCGGCCAGCGGTTCGAGCAGGGAGAACGAAGCGACATCGGTCTGTTCCTGAGTGGCGTCGGTCCGACCCGGGGAGAACGGGACCTTGATGTTGTGACCAGCTTTCTTGGCGGCCTCTTCCACGGCGGCGCATCCTGCGAGGACGATCAGATCTGCAGTGGAGACTTTCATTCCACCCGGGGCGGAAGCGTTGAACTCGGCACGGATGGGTTCGATTTTTTGAAAGGCTTGGCAAAGTTCCCTGGGTTCATTGACCTCCCATGCGTTCTGAGGTGCCAGACGAAGACGCGCCCCATTGGCTCCGCCACGGATATCGGAACCGCGGAAGGTAGAGGCCGAAGCCCAAGCCGCCTTAACCCACTGGGTGAGGGGAAGACCGGAGGCGAGGATCTTGGTTTTGAGGGCGGTAATTTCCTTTTCGCCGATCAGCTTGTGGTCGACGGCGGGAACGGGGTCCTGCCAAATCAGAACTTCTTTTGGAACTTCCGAGCCGAGGTAGCGGCAACGGGGGCCCATGTCGCGGTGGGTCAGTTTGAACCAAGCGCGGGCAAACGAATCGGCGAACAGGTCGGGATTTTTGTGATACCGCTGAGAGATGGGGCCGTAGATCGGGTCCATACGGAGAGCTAAGTCGGCGGTGGTCATCATCGGACGATGTTTTTTCGAAGGATCGTGGGCGTCGGGAATCATGTCTTTTTCCTGAACGTCCTTGGCTAGCCATTGCCAAGCTCCGGCTGGGCTTTTCACCAGTTCCCATTCGTAGCCGAGAAGTGTGTTGAAGTAGCCCATGTCCCATTTCGTGGGGTTAGGTTTCCAAGCGCCTTCGATGCCGTTGCTGATGGTGTCGGCTCCCATGCCTGTGCCGAAGCGGCTCCTCCAACCCAAGCCCATCTCCTCCATGGGAGCGCCTTCGGGCTCCCGCTCAATCAACTTGGGATCCCCTGCACCGTGGGATTTTCCGAAGGTGTGACCGCCAGCGACGAGAGCCACCGTTTCTTCGTCATTCATGGCCATACGAGCAAACGTTTCCCGCACATCGCGGGCGGATCCTAGGGGATCAGGTTTTCCGTTCGGACCCTCCGCATTGACATAGATCAGTCCCATCTGAACTGCGCCGAGAGGTTCTTCGAGCACCCGATCGCCGGTGTAGCGGCTGTCGCCCAGCCATTTGGTTTCGGATCCCCAATAAATGTCGTCTTCTGGTTCCCAGATGTCTTCGCGCCCGCCCCCAAAGCCGAAGGTTTTAAAGCCCATCGATTCCAAGGCCACGTTGCCTGAGAGGATAAAGAGGTCGGCCCAAGAGAGTTTGTTGCCGTACTTCTTTTTAATGGGCCAAAGGAGGCGGCGCGCTTTATCAAGGTTGATATTGTCGGGCCAGCTGTTGATCGGGGCGAAGCGTTGGTTGCCAGTTCCGGCGCCTCCGCGGCCATCGGAAGTGCGATAGGTGCCAGCACTGTGCCAAGCCATTCGGATGAAGAAGGGGCCGTAGTGTCCCCAGTCGGCCGGCCACCAGGGTTGGGAGTCGGTCATAAGGGTAACGAGATCTTTTTTAACTTTGGGGAGATCCAGTTTCTTGAACTCTTGGGCATAGTTAAAGCTCTTGCCCATGGGATTGGTCTTCTCAGAGTGTAGGGCGAGAATCTTTAAATTGAGGCGATTCGGCCACCAGGAGTCGTTCGATGGGGCGACGGGTTCGGTTCGGGCTCCGGTGCTACCGAGGAAAGGACATTTGGATGGGGTGGACATAGTGTTTTCTCCTTACTTTTTTGGGGCCAGGAAACTCTTAAATTCCGCCTGAAAAAAGTTCAGTAAAAGTATATTGGTCTAGAGTAAAATCAAATTCAAACAGGACGGTTGTTACTAGACCTTGCAGGTCAAGGCCGCTGGGAAATGTAGGGGGTTCTGTCGTGGCTAGGGTGACTGTACAAAATATCCAGAGTCCGGAGATAGGTATGAAGTCCGGCATCCTGGATTGGAAGGACGTGGGCGTCTTCACCGGATTCATTGTGGTGAGAGTGCCAGTAACCTGCAGGGGTGATGAACGAGGCACCGGATACCCAGTTTTCCCGGTGACCGTTCTTGATCATGCCGTCTGAATCCAGTTCGGTGCCGATCATCGTGTAGCAGCCCGGCTTGCAGCTGATGACAAAGTCGAGGGCGACTGATTCATGACGGTGGGGATATTGGACTTTTCCTTTGGGCAGAAGACCGAACATGGCCCACAAGGTGTGGGTGATGGTGCGGGTTTGCGGAAAATTGGAGTTGGCGAGGAGGACGCTGACACGGTTCGCCTGACTGGTCACGGGATCGTTGGCAATCTGCTCGAGTTTGGCGGCGGCTTTGGAGTGTTCGAATACGGTGGGGTGGAAGCGTTCTTCCGTAGCGGTGACGCCGAGATAACGGAGAAGGGGTGCATCGTGGACCCAGTAGAAGCCGGCTTCGCCATCGGTGTGATGAATGGCTTCACCGTGGGCGGGGAAAACCATGAAATCGCCCTGTTTCCATTCGATCGTCCGACCGCAGGCTTCCGTACGTCCCGAGCCTTGAAAGACGAAGAAGAGTTGGCTGGTGGCGAGGGCGTTGGTTTTGAGAGTGCCTTTGACAATCCGGACAAAATTGGCGAGCAGAGCAGGGCTGGTGGCGGGCCCGGGACACTTCAGCTGTCCGCTAACGTCGAGAGGAAGAATCCCGCTGGTTTTCTGTTGAAAGAAATCGGGGGAGAAGGAGTGGTAAGGAACAGGCGGAATCAGTCCTGCGAAGATGGGATTTGCGGTTGAGGCGTAGTCATAATAGAGCGCCTCTTTTGTTAAATCCCCTAAGGGGGAGGGTGCCTTGTCTGCGTTCATAATTATTACTGGCTTGAAGCCTTAAGGGCTCGGTCGATGCCGAGATCTGCGAGGCGGCGAATAACATATTCAACAACGGAAAGATTTTTAGACATTCTAAAATTCTGCCGATTGCAAGTGAGCGGGGCAACTTTTCGTTCGTTATCACCTGGGGGCGGTTTGGGCGGGGGAGTAGTCAGGATTGAGGCTGGAAGAAAAGGGCTCTTTTGCTACGATAGGTAGTTCATGATCGGCTGGGTTTTAAAGAAAATCTTGGGGACGCAGAACCAGCGGGAGGTTCGGCGGCTGACTCCTTTGGTCGGGGAGATCAACCGGCATGAGGAAGTTCTGCGAGCGTTATCGTTTGATGAGCTCCGAGGAAAAACAGTGGCGTTCCGGGAGCGGTTGGCAAAAGGAGAGTCCTTGGACCAGTTGTTGCCTGAGGCGTTTGCGGTGGTGAAGAACTGTTGCCGGCGTTTCACCGAAGAAAAGAGACGGATTCGGGTCCGCGGGCAGGAGATTTTGTGGGAGATGATCCCCTTCGATGTTCAGCTGATCGGTGGAATGGTACTGCATTCGGGGCGGATTGCGGAGATGGCGACGGGGGAAGGTAAAACGTTGGTGGCCACGTTACCGACCTATCTGAATGCACTTTCGGGCAAGGGAGTGCACATCGTGACCGTAAACGATTATCTGGCGGCTCGGGATGCGGACTGGATGGGGGAGGTTTATCGGGAGTTGGGGTTAACGGTAGGATGTCTTCAGCACGGGCAGACGCAGTCGGAACGCCGGGCTCAGTACGCGTGTGATATCACGTATGGGACGAGTTCGGAGTTTGGTTTTGATTATTTGCGGGATAATGGAATGGCGACTACGCCAGAAGATCAGGTTCAGCGGGGGCACTTTTATTCGATTATCGACGAGGTGGACAGCATCCTGATCGACGAGGCGAGGACGCCGCTGATTATTTCGGGCCCAGTTACGGTTTCGACCCATCAGTTTGATAAGTACAAGTCGATCATTGAGGGGTTGGTGCGTAAGCAGAATACCTTGTGCACGGATTGGGCGAATCAGGCGAAGGAGAGGATTGAGAAGGGGGATCTGCAGGGAGCGGGGAGGTTGTTGTACAAGGTGAAGCTGGGGTCGCCGCGAAATAAACTACTTTTAAAGTTTCAGGAGGATCCAGGGACTAGGCGAGCGGTAGACGATGCGGAGCTGGAGATGTATCAGGACACAAGGCGAACCGAGTTATATAAGACGAAGGAGGAGATGTATTTCTCGATCGACGAGAGGAACAGTGAGGCAGACTTGTCGCAGATGGGGCGAACGTTTCTTAACCCCAATGATCCAAACTTTTTCTCTGTACCGGATCTGATCACGACCAATCACGATATTGATTCGAACGCGGGGCTTTCTGTAGAGGAGAAGATTAAAGCCAAGGCTCAGGCACAGGCAGATTATGAGGAGGCGAGTCAGAGGATTCACAACATTAGTCAGCTTTTGCGTGCCTACTGTGTGTTCGAGAAGGATGTGCACTATGTGGTTCAGGAGAACAAGGTGGTCATTGTGGATGAGTACACGGGGCGATTGATGCCGGGGCGTCGATGGAGCGATGGATTGCATCAAGCAGTGGAGGCCAGAGAGGGAGTTCAGATTGATCGGGAAACGCAGACATTGGCGACGATTACGATTCAGAACTATTTCCGTCTGTACGAAAAGTTGGCCGGGATGACGGGAACGGCCGAGACGGAGGCGAATGAGTTTAAAGATATTTACCGGCTGGGCGTGGTGGTGATTCCGACGAATCGGGACTGTATCCGGAAGGATGCGGACGATCTAATCTTCAAAACTCGGCGCGAGAAGCTGAATGCTTTGATTGAGGAGATCAAAAAGCGAAATGCAGCGGGTCAGCCGATGTTGGTGGGAACAGCTTCAGTGGAGTCCTCCGAGATCATTAGTCGGATGCTGAGGCGGGAGAATATTCCCCACAGCGTATTGAATGCGAAGCAGCATCAGTTGGAGGCGGAAATTGTGGCACGGGCAGGCGAGCGTGGGGCGGTGATGATTGCGACGAACATGGCGGGAAGAGGGACGGACATTAAGCTTTCACCGGGTGTGGCGGAGTTGGGGGGATTACATGTGGTGGGAACGGAGCGGCATGAGTCGAGGCGGATTGATCGTCAGTTGCGGGGCCGTTGCGCTCGGCAGGGTGACCCAGGGTCGAGCCAGTTCTTTATTTCTTTCGAAGATGATTTGATGAGGAACTTCGGGGATTCGAGAAAGATTGCGGGTTTGATGACGAAGTTGGGGATGGAGGAGAACGAGGGATTACAGCATCCGTGGCTAAATCGGTCTGTGGAAACGGCTCAAAAGCGGGTGGAGGGAAGAAACTATCAGGTTCGAAAGCACACCTTGCAGTATGACGATGTGATGAATCAGCAAAGGACGGTCATTTATGCTTGGCGTTCCGATATGTTGAATTCGACTGATCCGCGGCCTGAGGTTTTTGAGACGGTGGATGAGAGAATTACATCGGAGGTGGAGGCGAGGGCAGGGACGGATCCTGTGGATCTGGATGGGTTAGTGCACTGGGCGAATTCGGCCATGCCTGTGGGTTTGCAAAAGGAGGATTTTCAGAAGGCGGGTGGGAAAGAGGAGTGGGCGAAGCTTTTAAAGACGAAGGTGAGGGAGGCGTATGAGGTGAAGGTGAAGTTTGAGAATCCTGAAGCGGTGAAGGCGTTGGAAAGATTTGTGGTTCTGGGAGCGATTGATCGGCTGTGGCAGGAGCATCTGTACGCGATGGATGGGTTGCGGACTTCGATTAATTTGCGGGCGTATGGACAGAAGGATCCGCTGATTGAATATAAAAATGAGGCGTATGGGATGTTTGGGGAGCTGATGGGTCGGATTAAGGAGGAGGTGGTGCACAATCTATTCCGTTCGGCTTCTAGTTTGTCGGCTTTTGAAAGCTTTCTCTCAGCGTTACCTCAGAGGGCGGGTCGCGGAGAGTTGCCGATGGAAGCTGCGGCGCAACCCACGGAGGGTTCGATGAGCATGCAGGCGGAGGGGGGGAGCACGATGGTGGAGGAGGTGTTAGCACCCATGAAGAGGCAGGGGCCTAAATTGGGAAGGAATGATCCTTGCCCGTTGGATGCAACCAAGAAGTTTAAGAACTGTTGTGGGGCGACGGGTAGCAAGGGTTGCTTGAAGGTTGGGGGATAGTGATTTCGGGTAGATTGGACACAGGCTTGGTTGCGGTTAGGATCCGCTCATGAAGTCGCCCATAAGTGGGGCAGGAAAAGTAGCTCCTTTGGTCTGGATTGTTGGAGTCTCGCTTGTTTTAGGTTTCGCATTGGGTCGGGTCACGCTGTCGCCGAACAGGGATTTGGGAGAAGGATCGAATCAAAAAGGGAATACTTCAGAGGCAGGGGAGGGTAGGGCAGATTGGAAGGGGGGTGGGAGTAGTGAGGATTTATCGGTGGGTGCTTTCGCATCCGCGGCATCGATTGGGAATCCGCGGGATCGGGATCGGGCACTCCAAGAGTCGCTTTCCAAAGCAACTTTAACGGATATTAAAAAAGCGTTGGCTTGGGCAGAGTCGTTGCCCGATGGGCCGATGAAGAGGTCAGCATTGGCAAAAATCTTGGAGCGATGGGGGCAGTTGGATGGTCCAGGGGCGGTTGCTTATGCGTCACAGGTCTATGCGGAAACGGGAAGTGCAACCCTTCTGCGGGAAGCTCTTCAAGGTTGGGCAACGAGAAATCCTCAGGCTGCGATTGGGCAGATTTCCGCATTGGGGTTAAGCGATAGTTTGCAGAGCGATTTTCGATGGGATCTGTTGGGACAGTGGGCGGATCAAAATCCGGCGGGTGCGACTGGCTATGCATTGGCAAATCGAAATCCTGACAGTTGGAGAGGAACGGTGGGGACTGTGGCGGACCAGTGGTCGAAGCAGGATCCTAAGTCAGCGGCGAACTGGGTGGCCTCACTGGAGTCGGGAAAAGATAAGAGCAATGCTCTACAAACTGTGATTTCGAACTGGATGAAAGAGGATCTCAGCGGAGCTGCTTCTTATGTTTCGTCCCAACCTTCGGGGGAAAGTCGGGATACGATGGCAGGAACTCTGGCTCGATACATTGGGAGGGAAGATCCATCTTCTGGGTTAAAGTGGGCAGCGATGGTGGCGGATCCAAATTTGCAACAGAGAGCTGTCATTGGGGCATTAAGTGATCTGTATCGAAAAGATGCATCTCAGGCACAAAAGGTTCTTCAAAGTTCAGGAATCGGAACAGAAGTTCAGCAATCGGCTTGGAGTCGGATGACGAATCGTGGATCTCGTCGATGAATTCTGGCTTTTGAATTAAGGAGTAATCATTGAAGTCGGAAGTCTTCCAACGCAGGCGGAGGGAAGTCTGGAATTGAAGGATGCCCGATTGCCGGAAACCTCTCGCTGGGAACCGTCGGTAAAAGCCACGATAGCGTTGCCGGCATGGCGAAAGTGAATGGTGTTGGCGCAGTCGGTTGTATTAAAAAAATAAAACTCCTCTAACATCGGGTTTTTACCAGAGGCTGGAGCTTGAAAGGTATTGATCTGGGCACAGGTGGCGAAGAGAGCGATCTGACCTGGTCGTTCGAGTTGATTCACTTGTCGCAACTTCGAGGTCTGTTGACCCGTCGGGCCACCTGTAAGCTCGGTATTCACTCCGAAGCCGAAGTAGCCGTTTTTAAATTTAGGTTTGAAGCTTGAACCCATGGAAGTGAAAGCGAAGTCAGGTACAGTGCCAGCGGAGTTAGCAATGTAGGGACCGAGAGGGCCGCGGGATTTGTCCAGCACACGCTGCCCCTCTGTCTTAGGGCCGTTGAAGCTTTCGAAACCAAACCACCACTGATCCCCGTCGGGCAATCGTTCCCGTGAGGTGAAGAACTTACCATTGTTCTCGAAAAGGTAGGATTGGGCGGCAATAGAGAGTTGGCGAAGTGCAGACGAGGATGTCGCGAGGGTTGTATGACGCCGAACAGCTAAAGCGGCAGGGGCGAGAACGGTCATAAGGACACCGAGAATGACCATAACGGCCATCAGCTCGATTAGGGTGAAAGCACGGGAGGATTTCATTCAATTCTCTTCAGGCGAAAGAAACTTTTTTTGGAGGGGTTGTCGGTTGGAAGGGTGAATATTTTCTGGGTGGATTCGGCAGTGAAACTTGCTCCACGATTTAGCCAGCCATTGGGGCTTAAGCTTTCCTGTTCTTCGAGCTGGTAAAGGGCGCCTTCGATAACGGTGAAAGTAATCTCTAGCTGTGCGTTGGGGAGTGCTTTAACGGATTGGACGGTGGGAGCTGTCCAAAGGCTTGGGGCGGGGCCTGAGTAGACGCCATCGGAAACGGGCTGGGTATTTCCGAAAGTGTCGGTGAAATAGCGGGTATCACTTGTTGTGCCAGTGAAGGAGAACGGACTGATGGTCCAAGCGTCATACGAGCCGTTGCTTAAATAGCGAGTGTCGGAGTAGGAGGGGGAGACGATGAAGGAGTTCCCGACTGAAAAGGTGAAGCTCCCTTCATCGCCGTATTCGACGAATTCGGTTCCCCCTTTGATCCAGTAGGTCCAAACGGGACTATCGACTGGGTCGACCGTGGTAGAGGTAACCGAGCCTATGGTGTAGCTGGTGGTAAGACCGAAGGCGCCAATGGCGTAACTTAGAGCCCACGTAGTTCCGGCGGTTTTTGAGATGACGGCGTTAAGAAGATCGGTGCCGGTGCGAGGTGTACCGTCAGTCAGGTTGTCGTAGCGCCAAGCGTAGATAATGGGTTTCGGTCCGAGAGTAGATTCGTCGAAGGCGAGGTAAGAGACGTTGGCACCGATGCCAAGGTGGATGGTTATGGAATCGGACAAATCCTTAACGGCGAGAGTGGCGGCGTGAAGGTGGGGGGCAGTAAGAGATAAACAGATGAGGACGAGGGAGAAACTGTGATGTTTCGTCCAGTTTAGGATAGAAAGTGACATACTGGCTCCGTTCTGGCGATAGCCAGACGTGTCCGCACGGGATGCGGGCATCCGGACTCTCGCCCTTC
>Ga0209401_1002317_pt1 | contig 12386 bp, 9 predicted proteins | sample M_140807_MF_Meta_FD_187318 | JGI IMG/M metagenome (GOLD analysis project Ga0209401, IMG submission 187318) | Freshwater microbial communities from Lake Montjoie, Canada to study carbon cycling - M_140807_MF_MetaG (SPAdes) (version 2) | ecosystem: Environmental > Aquatic > Freshwater > Lake...
GCGACCAGACTCCCGGGACCGGCATCGGCCCGCCAGGAGACGGTGTTCCATCCCATGTGGGGCACTTTGTAACCGGTCGGAAGGTCGAATCTGATCACCTCCCCCGGCAGCACGCCGAGTCCGGCCACCGGCCCGCCTTCGTGCCCGTTGGAAAACAGGAGCTGCAGCCCCATGCAGATGCCGAAGAAGGGCCTGTCGGCCGCGATATGGCCGAGGATCGGCTCGACCAGTCCGCGGGACTCGAGCTCCCGCATGGCGTCGGCGAACGCTCCCACCCCGGGAAGCACGAGCCGCTCCGCCCGGGCGACTGCCTCCGGATCATCGCTGATCACGGCGCTGGAACCGATCCGCTCGAAGGCCTTCTGGACGCTGCGGAGGTTGCCACTGCCATAGTCGACGATCGTGACCATGCCCCAGAGTGTAGATCGACGGCCCGCAAAGACAACGAGCGGATGTCGGGCGCGGCCAAACGGCTCGTCGCGGGCAGGGGTGGTCGGCGGAGGCCGTTCAGGGCGAGGTGGTCGGTTCGGCCGTCGCCCCCCCACCGGCGCCGGCCGCCTCGGGATAGACGACGAACTCGATCCGACGGTTGCGGGCCCGGCCCGCGGCCGTGGCGTTCGAGACAACCGGATGATTCGGACCGTGGGCGACGAGAAACAGCTGAGACTGCCTGAGCGATGTCCTGTCGATGAAGAAGTCGAAGACCGCCGAGGCACGGGCCGCGCTCAGCTGGTGGGGGGAACCCCATGACGCATTGTGGAGCGGCTCAGTGTCGGTGTGCCCCTCGATGCCGAGGAAGTGACCGGGATAGACCCGCTCGATCTCGGTGGACACGAGCGTCAGGATCGCGGCACCGCCCGGCAGCAGGTTCGCGGTGTCGCCCTCGAAGAGCCGGTCGGCGGGGATCTCGATCCGGACCACGCTGCCGTCGAGCCGGACGTCGGCGTCGGGCAATGCCAGTCGGGCCATCGAGGCCTGCATGGCCGCCGGCGTCATCACTCCTGGGACAGCCTGCGCGATGCCGCCTGCGGCGGCGGGCGGGCCGGCTACTGAACGGGCGACGGCGAGCTGAGAGGATGTGCTTGCAAGCTGTTCCCGCAGCGCGGTGATCTCCTCCTGCATCAGCTGCGACTCCTGCCTGCTGCGGGTCAGCCCCGCCTCGAGCTGACGGGGGTCGCTGTCGACGAATGACGGCTGCATGCTGACGGCCGGCGGGGCGAGCGTGTGGGCCGGTGCCGCGACGCCCGGGGGTGGTTCGAGGCTGGCAGGTCCGACACCGGCAGTCTTCTTCAACGGATTCATCGCGCAGCCGCAGGCGGCCACGACGCCGATCACGATCAGGATGACGGGCAAGCGCATGCGACAGTTCCGATGCCGGCCGAGGGCTGAGGGCGGGATCGTAGGAAACGCCGGCAAGCCGGGCAATGCCGCCTGGCGGCCTCGAGACGGGCCTGCCGGGCATCAGCCCGTGAAAACCCGATCCCGCACCTGCCGCCAGAGAGACAGCGTGACTGCGGTCAGAATCACGACCGCCGCGACGACGGCCGCCAGCTGGGCCGGCTCCCCGAAGTGCACCCCGGCCAGCCGCCACAACGGCCGCCAGCCGATGACGACGATGACCGCTGCCAGGCAGAGGCTCGGACCGAAGGGCAGCTCACTTTCACGGTGTCGGGCGAGCTGAAACAGCCCGTGCCCGAGACCGATGAACGCCGCCAGGAAAAATGTCAGCAGGCAGGCCTGCCAGCCGAGCCATGCGCCGACCATCGACATCAGCGTCACGTCGCCGAGTCCCATCGCCTCGCGGCCCAGGGCCCGCGAGGCCCCGGCTCGGGTGGCCCAGACGATCCCTCCCGAGACGAGCATTCCCACCAGAGATGCCTGCAGCCCGAGCGCCCGTTCCCCGCCAGCGATCCATGCGGCGGCGATCGCCAGAAGCCCGACGATGAGCAGGATGTTCCTCGGCTCTGCGATGGGGGGACGACGGCGGCCGTCGTCCGCCAGGAACGGGGCGGTGCAGACCGCCCACCAGCAGGCGAAAGCCGCCAGCGACACCCCGAGGCCGACGAGGGGAAATGCCGGCCAGATTCCCCGCCCCGCGCGAAGGCCGCCGGACGGACCGAGCACGTCCGCCTCGAGCAGCGGCGTTGCAAACGAGCGGTGCACCTCGACCGTCACCGGCAGGAGCATGTCCGGCCATGCCCAGGCCCAGAGCAGTCCCGCCAGGACGCCGGGCACCGTGATCCAGTCCGGAATCACCCGCTGCCGGATGTCGATCCAGGTGGCCGCGGCGAGAAACCAGAACAGCGACAGATGCCCGGCGGAGCGAACCGCGAGTGAGAGCGTCGAGATCTGGCCCGAGTCCAGACCGGCGGGCAGCTGCCCCCGCAGCTGCACCTCCCACCACCAGACCGCGACCGCCACGACGGCCGACGCCAGCTCGATGAAGCGAGGCAGACGGCTGCCTTCCGGCAGCGGTTCGTCAGTCGCGGCAAACCAGGCGCTGACGGACCGGGTGAGGATGCGTCCGGCGACCAGTCCGGCAAGGCCGACAATCGCCAGCCACCACGGGCCTGCCAGGAGGGAATCGTTCACGGCATTCACGGCAGCCTCGTTGCCGTCGAAGGGTCTGCCCTTTCCCAGTCCGCGAGCCAGCCCACCAGCCTGGCGACGAGTTCTTCGGGTGCCAATGATCCGGCATCGAACGAGGCATCGGCGCATTCCCTGTAGAACGGCTCCCGCTGCAGGAGGGCCGATTCGACCTCGGCGAGCGGATCATCGACACCCGTCAGGGCGGGGCGACGATCCCGGGTCGTGGGATCGGCCGCCAGTCGGCGACGAATCACTCCCGCCGGGGCCGTCAGCCAGACGACGGGCCGCCCCAGTGCCTGCAGCAGCCCCCTGTTGCCGGCGTCGAGCACGACCCCGCCGCCCGTGGCGAGAACGCCATCGAAATTTCGCAGAAGTTCCCCCAGCACCGTGGACTCATCCGCGCGAAATGCCGCCTCGCCCCGATCGCGCACGAGCTGGACGATCGTGCAGCCGACCAGGTCCTCGAGCACCGCATCGGCATCCCGCCATTCGCAGCCGAGCGATCCTGACAGAGCCTCCGCCAGCGTCGACTTGCCCGTGCCGCGATACCCGATCAGCGTGAGTTTCGGCATTGGCGAACCCCGTGCGGTATGCGACGGGCAGTGACGTGCATGCGATCTGCGGTCAGCCGGGTTCCTTGGCCGAGGCGGTGGCCCGCTTGAGGGCATCCCGCATCACCTGCTGCGAGGGGTCGTTCCCGTGCCAGATGCGGAACTGGATCGTGGCCTGTCGAACGAACATCTCCACGCCCGTCACGGTTCGACAGCCGACCGACCTGGCCTCCTTGATCAGGAGCGTGTTCTCGGGATTGTACACCGTATCGAAGACCACCATGTAGGGCCGCAGATGCTCCCGGTCGAATGGCGTCTCGTCGACGTTGGGATGCATGCCGACTGGGGTGGCGTTGACGACGCAGTCGTACGGCATCCGGTGGCGGGCAGCCCAGTCGACCGCCTTGCAGCCGACGTCGGCTGCGATCTTGCGGGCCCGGTCGAGCGTCCGGGAGGCCACCGTCACCTCCACGCCCCGGGTTCGAAGCCCGAAGGCCACGGCCCGGGCCGCGCCTCCGGCTCCGAGCACGATCGCCGACTTGACGCCGAGCCCGTCCGGGGTCTGCGGGGCGTCCTGCTCCGCGAGCGCCGCCGCGAGGCTCTCGACCGACGCGGACGCGTCGGTGTTCAAGGCGGCGATTCCGTCCGGCAGGAAGGCGAGCGTGTTGGCTGCACCGATCGCCTTCACGAACTGATCCTGCTGGGTCGCATGCCTGAGCACCGTCTCCTTGTGGGGAATCGTCACGCTCAGGCCGGCCAGCGGCCAGCGGGCCGCCGTGGAGAGAAACTCGTCGATCTGCTCGGCGGGCACGCGAAACGGCAGGTAGACCGCATCGATGCCGGCATCGTGCAGGGCCGCGTTGTGGACGGCCGGGCTGAGACTGTGGGCCACCGGATCCGCCACCACGCCGTAGATTTTCGTCGCCGACGTGATCGAGTCGTAACGGTAGACATCCCGCATCTGTCGCCAGCCGATCTGGCCAGGGGCGAGCACACGGTCGTCGTGGAACGTGGCGAACGTGAACGGACAGCCGAAACTGCCGCCGAGGACCCGGGTCGGCAGCCCGATGTCGCCCATGCAGATCCCGACCGTGGGAATCCGGCTCGCCCGGACCATCTCCAGCATCCGCAGGCTGTCGTTCGGGTGATTCGCCATCGTGGCGATCTTGACGATGTCGGCGTCGAGCCCGGCCAGCCTGCGGTGGAGCGAGGCGAGGTCGGGCGGTGTCTTGTGGAAGTCGTGGTGGCTGACGATCCGCTTCGTGCCGCCGTACCGCGGCACCTGCATCGCGATGTCATCCTCGAGATCGACGTAGTCGGCGGCCTCGACGATCGCCGTCCTGAGAACGAGCAAACGCTCCTCCTCCGAACGCTCCCAGCGGCCCCCGTCGGTCGCCCGACGGCAGGTCACGATGGCGGGACAGGGGCGATCGGCCAGCAGCCGCTTCACCTGGACGGCTCCCTGGATGTAATCGAGACGGAGTTCGACCAGCGGGATGCCCTGTTCCGCCAGGTGCTTGTGCTCGGCGATCACATGCCGATGCCGCCCCCGTCCGATGCTGACGCAGATCATCTGGTTTCCTTGGGTTGTTCGTGGAATCACGGCTGGGCCGCGGTTCAGGTTCTGCGAAACTGCCTGTCGAGTTCCTGCCGGGAGAATGTCAGCGACGTGGGACGGCCATGCGGACAGTGGTGGGAGTCCCGCACCCTGCGGCGATCCCGGACCAGGGCGTCGACCTCCCCCTGCGAGAGCCTATCGCCGGCCTTGATGGCCGCCTTGCAGGCCATGCCGTGGAGCACCTCGTCGACGAGCATGCCTGGGGCGGCGGCACCGGCCGCGGCCGCCAGCCGGTCGATGACCTCCCGCACGAGGACTGTGGCAGGGGCTTCGAGGTCACGATCACGGTCGTGCCCCCGAAGGGCTCCACCCGCATGCCGGCCTGCGAGAGGGCGTCGGCATGCTCCTGGACGACCTCGAGTTCGGCCGGGGAAAGTTCCAGCCGCTCCGGGATCAGGAGCGGCTGCACCTCGAGAGCCCCGGCCGCGACAGCGGCCCTGAACCCCTCGTAGAGCACCCGCTCGTGGAGCGCATGCTGATCGATGACCTCGATTCCCTCGGGGCTCTCGACGACGATATAGCGGTCGTGCATCTGCACGGCCATCTCGCCGGCCGGATGGTCGCGCTCCCAAGGAGGCGGGGCGGTGCCAGGCTCGACGACCGCCGCGGCCGAATTTCCCGGCAGGGTTTCGTTTACCGGTTCGGTTTTCCAGGTCCGCAGCCAGGCCTTTGATGAAGCCGGAGCGGGAATCCAACCGGCAGGCGAACCGGCGACAGCGTCCGGAGCCGATGGCTGCCCGAACGCCGGAGGCAGGAGCGGGGCCCGCATGTCGCGGGCCAGAAATGCAGTCCGCAGTGCCGACACCACGATCCTGTAGAGCCGCGACGGCTCCCGAAATCGGACCTCCATCTTGGCCGGATGCACGTTCACGTCGACCGCGTCGGGGGGCAGGCTGAATTCGAGGAACACGATCGGCTGACGGCCGGAGAGGAGCAGGCCGCGATACGCCTCCTGGACGGCATGCAGGATCGCCCGGTCGCGGAACGGTCGTCCCGACACGAACAGGTGCTGGAGCCTGGTGCTGGCCATGTCGTCGTCGGGTCGGCCCACGAGCCCGCCGACGGTGATCTCGCCGTCGCTCGCATCGACCGCGATCAGCCGGTCGGCGAACTGGCGACCGTAGAGGCCGGCAATCCGGGTCCGCCAGTCGTCCGCCGCCGGCAGGTCATGCACCCGGCGGCCGTTGTGGGTCAGGGACAAGGCCACGTCCGGATGGGCCAGAGCCGTGCGGACGAAGGCCTCGGATGCGTGCGACCATTCGGTCGATGCGGCCCGGAGAAACGACCGCCGGGCCGGAACCTGGCCGAACAGCTGGTGCACCTCGACCGTGGTGCCGACCGCGCATCCCGCCGGCACCACACCGCCCATCCGGCCACCGTCCACCTCGATCGAGGCCCCGGCCGCGGCAGCCGCCGTCCGCGAGCGGATCACGAGCCGCGACACCTCGCCGATCGAGGCCAAGGCCTCGCCCCGAAAGCCGAGGGTGGTGATTCGCTCGAGATCGTCGGCGGTGCGGAGCTTGCTGGTGGCATGAGGCGAGACCGCCAGCGGAAGGTCCTCTGCCTCGATCCCACCGCCGTCGTCGACGACACGAACGAGGGCGATGCCGCCCTGTTCGAGCGAGACGTCGATCCTGGTGGGGTCCGCATCGAGCGCGTTCTCGAGGAGCTCCTTGACGACGCTGGCCGGACGCTCGACCACCTCGCCGGCAGCGATCCGATTGACGACCGAAACAGGCAGCTGGTGGATGCGTCCCATGGAGTGAGGATCGGCTAGCTGAGCTGAAACTCCTTGATCTTGCGATACAGGGTCCGCTCCCCGATGCCGAGCAGTTCTGCCGCCTGTTCGCGGTTGCCACCGGTGAGCTTCAGGGTTTCGCCGATGAACAGCCGCTCGATCTCCTCCAGCGGCCGGCCCACGAGCGCCGCCAGACCGCCCTGCACGTCGACCGCGGCACCGGCTCCCGCCACGGCGACGACCGGTTCGAGTTCGAGCGGCAGGTCGTCGACGTCGAGCATCTCGTCGCAGTCGACCACCACCATGCTCTCGATCACGTTCCGCAGCTGACGCACGTTGCCTGGCCAGTCGAAGGCCACGAGTTTGAGCCGCGCGGCCAGCGACATGCCCTTGATCGACTTGCCATGCCGCCGGGAGAACTGCCTCACGAAGTGCTCGATCAGCAGGGGGATGTCGTCGGACCGTTCCCTGAGGGTCGGGATGGCGATCGTCACGACCTTCAGCCGGTGGTAGAGGTCGCTGCGGAATCCACCGGCCGCGATCGCCTCTTCGAGGTTGCGGTTCGTCGCCGAGAGGATCCGGACGTTGACGCGGACCGGCGTGTTCGAGCCGACCCGGGTGATCTCGCCCGACTCGAGCACCCGCAGGAGCTTGATCTGGGTCGCCATCGGCATGTCGCCGACCTCGTCGAGAAACAGCGTGCCGCCATTGGCATACTCGAACTTGCCGACCCGGTCGCTGGAGGCGTCTGTGAACGCCCCGCGGACGTGGCCAAAGAGTTCGCTTTCCAGAATGTTCTCGCTCAGGGCGGCGCAGTTGAGGGCCACGAACGGTCTGCTCTTCCGCGGACTGTTCTGATGGATCGCCTGGGCGACGAGTTCCTTGCCGGTGCCGGTCTCCCCCTGGATCAGGACCGTGGCATCGGTCGGCGCGATCCGCTTGAGCCGTTCGATGAGCGCGAGCATCAGCGGACTCGAACCCACGACGCCTTCGAAGCCGAACTTCTCGTCGAGCCGGCGATTGAGCTCGACGTTCTGCCGCCGCAGCCGCAGGCCTTCGGAGGCCTTCTCGACCGCCGACCGCAGATGCCCGAGATCGAGCGGTTTCTGCAGGTAGGTGTAGGCTCCCTGCTGCATCGCCGCCACGGCCGACGGAACCGTGCCGTGGCCGGTGACCACGATCACCTCCGTCTCGGGAGAAGCCTTCTTCGCCCGGGCGAGGATCTCGAGGCCGCCGATGTCGTTCATCATCAGGTCCGTGACCACGATGTCGAACGCATCCTGCTCGATCTTTTTCGCCCCCTCGGAGCCGCTGCCGGCGACAACGCACTGGTAGCCGAGCCGGCCCAGCCCCTCGCCCATGGTGCGGGCGTGCACGATGTCGTTGTCGACGACGAGCACCCGCACCAGGCCCTGGGAGCCGGATTGTGAAACAGCCTGGCCCCCAGGCTGGGCGGCGGCGGGCATTTCAACGGGGCTCGACGGCTCGAATTCTCTGGACGGCATGCCACCGATGGTACGAATCGTCGTGGCAGGCCGTCCAGTTCCACCGCCGCCCGTCGACCCGGACGGGTTCACGAGGAAGTCGCGGACGGTTTTCCGGCCGTCGGCAATCGGGGTGGAGCCGGCAGCCAGATCGCCACCTTCGTACCGCGGCCCGGCGCACTCTCGATGTCGATGGTTCCGCCGTGGGCTTCGATGATCTTGCGGGCGGTCGGCAGCCCGAGGCCCGATCCGCCCTGTTTCGTGGTGTAGAAGGCGCGAAACGCCTTGGCGAGCGTCTCCGCGTCCATTCCGCTGCCGGTGTCGATCAGTTCGATCACCACCCCCAGCCCCGAGGGGCGACTGCGAACCACGAGCTGCCCCCCGGCCTCCATCGCCTGCACCGCGTTGATCAGCAGGTTGAGCATCGCCGACCGGAAGGTCTCACGGTCGAGACGGACTTTCGGCAGCTCGGGGTCGAGATAGCGGACGATCTCGACCCCGGCATCGTGGGTCTGGGGGGTGAAGAAGTCGAGCAGTTGGCCCAGTTCCTCGTTGAGGCTGCCGGGTTCGAGATTCAACGACTCCTGCCGGGCGAAGTCGAGAAAGTCGCCGAGCAGCTTCTGAAGCCGGTCGCACTCCTGCCGCACGAGTTCGATCTTGGCCTTGGCCCGACGATCCCGCTGCTTGGTCGGCGAGTCGGGGTCGGTGTTTTCGAAGTCCTCGGCGAGGAGTTCCATGTTGAGGCGGATCGTGGAGAGCGGGTTGCGGATCTCGTGGGCGAGGGCGCCCACGAGAGCCGCAAACTCCGCATACGTTTCCGCCCGCGCTCGGGACGACTCGTCTCCGGACGACATGGCCATCTCCGCCGCGATGCAAATTCCCCGTTCGGTTCCCGAAGGATCGGAAGCAGGATCAGGAGTTGGTCTCGCCGCCGGCGTTTTCGGCCAGCTCCCGCATCGCAACCTTGCGACTCAACTTGACCCGGTCCTGATCGTCGACCGCGATCACCTTCACCCGCATCACGTCGCCGACCCGGCAGACGTCGGCGACACTGCCCACGTAGTCGTCGGACAGTTCGCTGATGTGGCAGAGGCCGTCCTTGCCGGGCACCAGTTCGACGAAGGCTCCGAAGTCCTTGATGCTCGTGACCCGTCCCTCGTAGATCCTGCCCACCTGGATCGAGGCCGTCAGCGCCTCGACCTTGGCCATCGCCGCCATCGCCCCCTCGGCGTCGTGGCTGGCGACCGTCACCGTGCCGTCGTCCTCGACCTCGATGCTCGCCCCGGTCGACTCCTGGATGGCACGGATCGTCTTGCCGCCCGGACCGATGAGGAGGCCGATCTTCTCGGGATTGATCTGGGTCCGCAGCAGACGCGGAGCCCAGACCGAGATCTCCTGACGCGGGCGGCGGATCGCCGAGAGCATCGAACGCAGGATCTCGAGCCTTGCCTCACGCGACTGCCGCAGCGTCGCCTCGATGATCGCCGGCGAGATGCCGTCGATCTTGAGATCGAGCTGGATGCCGGTGATGCCGTTCTGAGAGCCGGCGATCTTGAAATCCATGTCGCCGTAGTGATCCTCGTCGCCGATGATGTCGGTGAGGAGCACCCAGTGGTCCTCGGATTGCTTCACGAGCCCGACGGAGATGCCCGCCACGGGGTTGGCGATCGGCACTCCGGCCGCCATCAGGCCGAGGGTCGCACCGCAGACCGAGGCCATCGAGCTCGAACCGTTCGATTCGAGGATGTCGGAGATCACGCGGATCGTGTAGGGGAAAACGTCGGGCTCGGGAAGCACCGGCTTCACGCTCCGCTCGGCCAAAGCCCCGTGGCCGATCTCGCGACGGCCGGGCCCACGGATGGGACGAACCTCGCCGACGGAGAACGACGGAAAGTAGTAGTCGAGCATGAACTTCTTCGAATACTCGTCGATCAGTCCGTCGACCCGCTGCTCGTCCTTCCCGGTGCCGAGGGTCACGGTGATCAGCGCCTGGGTTTCACCACGCTGAAACAGGGCCGAGCCGTGCACGCGGGGCAGGAGATCGACGTCGCAGGAGATCTGCCGCAGGGAGCGGTGATCGCGGCCGTCGGGTCGCTTGCCCTCGAGAATCAGCTCGCGGACGGCCCGCTCCTCGAGCGCGTGCCAGACGTGGGCGAAATCGGCGTCGCTCACGCCGCCGGCCTCGCCGGGCTTGAAGCCGAAGGCCGGCTCGGTCGGAGCCACCTCCGCCTTGGCCCGTTCCCGCAGCGCCTTCACCGCCTGGCCTCGATCCTGCTTCACCGGAACCGCCTTGGCGGTCTTGAGATCGGCGAGGAAGTCGCGGGTCAGCCGGTCACGGAGCTGCGAGTAGTCGGCCAGCACGTATTCCTTCTTCGGCTTGCCGCCCTGGCGGACGAGTTCGTGCTGCATGGCGCAGAGCTCGCGGACGATCCGATGGGCTTCGTTGATCGCCTCGAACATCCGGTCTTCAGGCATCTCGCGGGCGAAGCCCTCGATCATGAGCACGGCCGTCTCGCTGCCGGAGATCACGAGGTCGAGATCGCTCTCCTCGAGCTGGTCCTGCGTCGGGAACGGGATGAACCGTCCGTCGACCTGGGCCAGCCGGACACTGCCCAGCGGTCCGCGAAAGGGCAGGGGGGAGATGCAGAGCGCCGCCGAGGCTCCGTTCATCGCCAGCACGTCGCCGTCGTTCTGCTTGTCGCTCGAGAGCACGGAGGCCTGGATCTGCACCTCGTCGTAGAAACCGTCGGGAAAGAGCGGACGAATGGGGCGGTCCATGAGACGGCTGGTGAGCGTCTCCTTCATCGTGGGCCGACCCTCGCGCTTGAGGAATCCGCCGGGAAACTTGCCTGCCGCGGCAGCCCGCTCGCGGTAGTCGCAGGTGAGCGGGAAGAAATCGATGCCCGGACGGGGAGCGCCCGTCGCTGCGGCGACGATCACGCTCGTGTCGCCATAGCGGACGAGCACGCTGCCCGCGGCCTGCTTGGCGAGAATGCCGGTCTCCATGCTGAGCACCTGATCGCCGATCTGTCTTTCAACGCGAACCTTCATGATGATTTCCTTTCCCTTGCCTTCGTGGCCCGGCGGCTTCCGCCGAACCGTAGGACGTCTGCCATTCTGATGAACCGGCGGTCCCCGGGCCGCGGACATTCCGGACCCCGTCGAACCGATCGACGCGACGACACAGGCGGCCTGCACAGGCTTGACGAGTGCAGGGAGCCTCGACCGCCGTACGGCGGCCTCCACCCGTCATCCGCGAACCCGAGGGCCTCGCGGGAACGTGGTGGCAATGACGCGCACCACCGACGCTACTTGCGGATCTCCAGCCGCTTGATGATGTCGAGATACCGCTGCGGCGCGACGCGCTTGAGATAATCGAGAAGCCGGCGACGACGACTGACCATCATGAGAAGGCCACGCCGACTGGCGTGGTCCTTCGAGTGGGTCTTGAAGTGCTCGGTGAGGTGGGAGATGCGTCCGGAAAGCAGTGCGATCTGGATCTCCGCAGAACCGGTGTCGGCAGTCCCTCGCCGATAGGCACCGATCAGTTCCTTCTTTCGATCTTTCGTAAGCGACATCAGCCGAAATCCACCCGTTGATCGGGCGACCTGGTATGTGACAGGCAAGAACGAAACCGGTGATCGAGGGTGCCCTGTGCACCCAACTCCATTTTCCACCGGCCCGCATGCCGCAAGGGCTCGAGCCTCCGGGGGGTAGCCCCGAATGATCAGCAGAGTCTATCGGACCCCGACCGCATTGCAACTGAGAGCGGTATTCGAGGGCAAAATGGGCCCCGCAGTCAGTGCCGGACGGACGGGTGCTGGCCGGCCGCACGACGGCCGGCGCCGGTGGGCTGATGAACCACGTTCCAGGCGATGCCCAGCTTTTCCATCGCCAGGATCGCCCAGTAGGTGACGTCGATCTCCCACCAGCGGTGGCCGTGCTTCGCCATCCGCTGGAAGGCGTGATGGTTGTTGTGCCACCCCTCCCCGAACGCGAGCAGGCCGACCCACCAGAGGTTCCTGGAATCGTCCGACGTCTCGTAGTTGCGATAGCCCCAGATGTGGGTCGCCGAGTTCACGAACCAGGTGACGTGGAACACGATCACCATCCTGACCGCCAAGCCCCAGAGAAGCCAGGACACGCCGGTGGACGGACCGTAGAGGACCGTTCCCAGACCGAGCAGGGTCAGGCCGATCGCGACGTGCCAGAGGAGGAAGGTGCGGTCGAGGAATCGCATCGCCGGATCCCGCTCGAGGTCGGGCGCCCAGCGCTTGATGTGGGCGGCGAGGGCCACCGGATCCCGCCGCGGAAACATCCAGGTGATGTGGGACCAGACGCCGCCATCCCGGGGCGTGTGCGGATCCCCCTCCTGATCGCTGAAGGCATGGTGTTTGCGATGATTG
>Ga0209401_1002319_pt1 | contig 12373 bp, 10 predicted proteins | sample M_140807_MF_Meta_FD_187318 | JGI IMG/M metagenome (GOLD analysis project Ga0209401, IMG submission 187318) | Freshwater microbial communities from Lake Montjoie, Canada to study carbon cycling - M_140807_MF_MetaG (SPAdes) (version 2) | ecosystem: Environmental > Aquatic > Freshwater > Lake...
GAGAGCAATCAAACCAGCTTTACTGGGAAGATTGTTTGGACGAGCAATCAAACCATCTTTACTGGGAAGATTACTCGTGCGAGCAATCAAACCATCTTTACTGGGAAGATTACTCGTGCGAGAAGTAAAACCAGCTTTACTGGGAAGATTGTTTGGACGAGCAATCAAACCATCTTTACTGGGAAGATTACTCGTGCGAGAAGTAAAACCAGCTTTACTGGGAAGATTTGATTTTGTTGTTACGTTTGCTTCCATTTGTTTAAAAATATATATTTGATATTCTTTTAAGTTAAAAAAATTCAATTTTTGACTTGCAATTAAATACAAGTCTTTAATCTATATATTTGAGACCATTATACTTAAATATTACAAAATCATAATCTGCAATATCTCTAATATAAGATAAAAATTGAATTTTTAATTTTTTTAACTTAAAAAGATATTGATATAATTAATTAAAAATGACAACAGCTATCTATTCAAAAGAGGATGCCTTTAAAAAATTTAAACAATCTAAGAGCAATGTCAAACTTTTTCAGGAAGATATTCCATCGAAGGGTTCTGGATCAGGTACTAAAATAAATGCTGGTAATCCAAAAAGATTCTATGTACTGGAACCTAGTATAATATGGCAAAAAATTGTTAGTAACAGAAGATCATGTTTTTATGAATTTTGGACTGATTCAATGAAAATTCAATTTGCTTTAGATTTAGATATGAAAGGTGTAAACTCTTATGAAAAATCACTAAAAATAGTAAAATCTAATATTTGCAAAGTTCAAAAGGCAATTCAGGATTATTATGGATATTCTTATCCAGTTAATAAAATTATAGTGTTAGAGTCTGATTCAAGATATTCTGTTAAAGAATCATCTAAATACTCTTATCGTGTTATTTTTCGAGGGGTAAATTTTTCCAATCATTTGGTTGCAAAAGATTTTTACCAAAGAGCTCATGCAGAACATAATATTGAATTTTCTGACTCTTCTATTTATAATATGACTTGTTTAAGATTATGTTATTCTGCAAAGTATGGTAAAAATGCAATTATGATTCCAATCGAGTTAGAAATTAATGGTCAGCATACAATGACAGATATGAATTGTGGACTAGAACCTTATGCATTTTGGTTAAGAACTATGATAACACATATATACTCATCATATCCTGAAGTTACTGTAAGACAAATGATAACACCTGTTTCTAAAATGAAAATAAATGTTGATATTAGTTCAGGGGGAGTAGCAAATACAAATATTTCTAATGTAAATTTAGAAGAAATTCTTTTTCAACTTCCATCTGACTACTATGATGATTATTCTAAATGGCTTGGAATTGGTATGGCTTTATCAAGTTTAGATAGTTCTGAAGAAAATACAGGAGTATATTTTAATCTTTGGGATAGTTGGTCTAGACAAAGTAGTAAATATGATGGATCAAAAATGATTAGAACTTGGGAAGGATTTAAGAAGCCAACAACAGGAAAAAAACTTGGAATTGGTAGTTTAATTAAATGGTGTAAAGATGAAGGAATTGTTAATATTTTTAAATCAAAATCATCATTTTCAGATATAGTTAATGCATATCCTATAAAACCAGTTGTATTAGATATTCAGACAATACAACCTAAATCAAGACTTGTTGAATTAAATCAAGAAAAATTGGTTCCTGAAGTATATAAACCTTATTTGTCTAAAAGACTAATATGTGTACAATCAGAAAAAGGTACTGGTAAAACTTCAAATCTTTTTGAAGCATTATTTGATCCTAATACAGATGTTATTACTCCAGAAACCACCATGTTATTCATTAGTTCAAGAAGAACTTTTGGTGTTAAACTACTTGGTGATTTGGAACGTTTTGGTTTTAAACTATATTCTGATATTGCCGAACCAGATATTCATGCAAAAAGAATTATTTGTCAGATTGATTCACTTACTAGACTATCTCGTGATTCATATGATTATGTAATTGTTGATGAATGTGAAAGTTTAGCTAGATATATCACATCCACACATTTTACTAAAAATCCTAAAGCAAATATTACTGTGTCTAACTTAGAAATGAGAATTGAAGACGCTAAAAAAGTTATAATTATGGATGCAGATTTGTCTGATAGATGTGTTCAATTTTATAAAAGAATTTTATCAGATGAAAATTTGGATTATCAACTAATAGTAAATCATTACAAACCATTTAAGGACTATACAATTGTGACTCTAACATGGAATGATTGGGTAAGAAAAGTTTTAGAAGCTATTGGAGAGGAAAAAAAGATAGTTATACCAATGGCATCTAATAATAAAGCAAAAGATTTGAAGACTAAGATAGAACAAGACTATCCTGATAAAAGAATCCTTCTAATTCATAAGGAGACAGATGATCATGAAAAGGTTAAAAATTTACTTAATGTAAATAGTACTTGGGGATTATATGATGTTGTAATCTATACTCCATCAGTATGTATGGGTGTGTCTTATGACATACCTGATGTTTTTGATTCAATATATGCTTATGGTTGTGAAAATTCTTTAGGTGCTCAAGAATTCTGTCAAATGTTACATCGAGTAAGAGAACCCATTAATAAAACAATATATATATCTATGAATTTATACAAAGAGTTCGATTCAAGTGAAGATATTATGACATATGAGGATGTTGAACAAATTTTGTGTTCTGATTATTATCTAACACATTATGAACTTCATAATAATTTAGTTCCGGTTAAAGTTAAAAAGGATAAATCTGAAGGTTCTGAATCTAAATTAGAATCAGTAATTCATTATCCATATAAGTTTGAACCAATTTATGATTTATTTGTGAGAAACTCTTGGGAAAATATAGAAAATAGATTGAATTTTTCAGCATCATTTTATGGATATGCAAAGTTTAAAGAATATAAATTAGACTTTTTTAGATTCGAAGAAAAAGATTCTGAACTAGTTGCATCTATGAAAGATATTAGACAATCTAGAGAAAATCAAGAAAAAGAGACATCTGTTCAGGGTATACTAGATGCACCAGATATTTCCAAGGAAGAATTTGTTGGCCTTTTAAAACAAAAAGATGAGTATTTAGAAGATAAAGATATACAAGCAATTAATAGATATAGATTTAGAAACTGTTATAAACTTGATGAAACAGTTGAACTTACACATGGACTAGTTGAAGAATTTAATACTAAAGATAAAATGAAATGGTATTATAATTTGACAAATATTATTTCAACAGAGACACAATGTACAGATGATAAATTAGATATAATCAAGTCTAATATAGTTTCAGATAAATGGATAAATTCATGTTATATGGAATTTACAACAAGAAACACATATACAAATCATTTGTATGCACTTAATGCAATTAAGTTATGTGGTTTTGATATTAATAATTTAGAAAGTCAGTTATCTCAAGCAGAACTTGATGTTAATGTGCTTTCATGTGTTAATTATATTGATTGCAATAAAAAAGAGATTTCATATAAATTTAATTTGAAAACATACAATAAAAATATTGTGGATCTCGAGTTAAAAGATCAAATCAAAATAATCAATAGTGTAATATTTAGTCAATATGGATTAAAAATTAAAAAGATCACTAAATCAATTAAAAATAAAACTCCAGATCAGATTATGTATGGGTTAGATGATGATGGATTATGGAATGGTTTACCAAGCATTAATAATTCAAAGCTTCAAGGTTTGGAGTTATATGATGAAACAGGTTCAGTAGAAGAAAAAAGACAATATAATTTAGCTTTGTTAGATTTTATGAATGAAGATGATAATGATTTAGATGATGATATTCTGCCATGTGAAGGTGAAGAATTTTTAATTAGTGCATAAAAATTCAAAAAATTATTTTATATAAATACAGTCATATATACATAGTGATTTTTTGCATGTTCGAAGTATCAAGCAAATCAGACAAGTTGTATGATTGCTAATAAAAAATTGAAAAATTAAAGTTATATATGAACCTTTATGTCATGTTTTTTGTCCCCGGTATGGGGGACAAAAAAAATTAACATACCATATGACAAGAAAAAGATAATTCTTGTCACCGTTTCACCATTATATTGGAAACAGTATAACAATGACAAGAGATAATTCTTGTCATCGTTTCACCATTATATTAGAAACGGTAAGTGTCCGACCCATTAATTATTGCAATGAGTTTACCGAACACTTGTTTTGCCCTTAACCCAGAAGATTTAGATACAAGTTTTTTGGATTTAGATCCAATAAATTTAGATATAAGTTTTTTTCTTGAAGGTTTAGATCTGCAAGATGAAAATTCTAAATTGATAGAAGGGTTAGCTATAGTTGAAGATAATTCTGCTATCTCAACTGTATCCCAAACCTCTCCACCACTTCAACCAACACCAAAACCACTTCCTAAAGCTTCTAAAGTTCTAAGAAGTCTAATAGTCGAGGAGTTTAACAAACAGCTACCTGTTGTAGAACCCGAGTCTGATGGTTCGTATAAATGTGAAACTGATTTACCAGTTGACAAATCTTATCAGTTATCTGATCCTAAAGATTTGCCTCCTGCTGATCCAGCTTTCATGTCTTTATGCGCTGCTGATAAAAGACAATTTAAGCCAGCACTAGCTCTAATGAACCCTACTGTGATCAAGATTATATGCGATGATCTTAGGAAGACTAATTCTGATCTTGCAGAAACTCATACTTTCACAATTGCAGTAGAGGGCAATAAAGCAAAACTTCTTGTTAGAGAAAAACTAGAAGCTGTTGGCGGAGGTCATCCCCGTGCAGAAACATCTGAGGATATTAATTTTAGAAAGAAGCATCCTATTCCTACTAATGAAGATATCCAAGCAGCCATGAATGATCCAAAGATAATTCCTCATAAGGAGGGATTAGCGCGATCAAAAGTTTGGACTATTGCCGGAAACTTCTCTCAGTGTACAAGATACTTTAAATCTAAGGGCTTGAAGATTGTTAAAACATCTGATCAGCCTAAAGATACAAGACTTGTACGCATTCGTGTCTTCTTTGAAGACAAACCCAAACCAAATACTTCTACTTCCGAGGAAGATGATAACACATCTACTAAGGTTGGTGGTGGTGGAGCTGTCAAGAGAGGGGGCAGTTCAAAGTCTAGATAAATGGCTGTATTTTTGGGAGTTTTATAAAAAACTTCAACTGTAGCCTAGCTATGGGGGATTTCACTTGTTAAGTGGGATCCAGCATCTCACTAAATAAACATTCTTTTATTAAAAATAAAAAACAAGTAAAATACTTGATTTTTTCTATTTAAAAAAATGTTTATAATTACTATTATAATAGTAATGACAATTATTAGTGAATGGGGTGGATATAAATTAAATGATGATTTTAAATCAGTTCTTGGAAAAAGATCAAGAAAACAAGTTAACAAGTCTAAACAAAGATCAAAATCCAATGATTCTGATGATGAATCTTTAGATGGAAAAGATGATGGGCTTGATGAACTAATGAATTTAATTGGTAAGAAACCAAAGGGTTCAAGTGGTGATAATTTATATACAATGAATAATAATATCTATTTTCAAGATGAAATTAGTTTTGAAACAGCAGATACTCTTAAAAAAGAACTTAGAGAAATGGAAGAACATTTATTAAATGTAGCGTCAAAATACTCAATGGATGCTCCGCCAATTAGACTACATATTACATCAGGTGGTGGATCTGTAATTGCAGCAAATTCAATTATTGATTGTATGGAAGAGTTAAAAGTACCTGTTCATACTATTGTAGATGGTTTTGCTGCATCTGCAGCAACACTTATTTCAATTCATGGATCTAAAAGATATATTAAAAAGAATGCAACAATGTTAATTCATCAAGTAAGATCTGGAATGTGGGGTAAAATGGCAGAACTAGATGATGACTATAAAAATATTAAGAAAACCCATGAGAAAATTAAGGATATGTATGAGGAAAAAACTAATTTAGCAAGAAAGGATTTGGTAAAAATTCTTAAGCATGATTTAGATTGGGATGCTCAAGAATGTTTAGATAAAGGCCTAGTTGATGAAATTATTTAAAATTATTTTATAGATATATAGTAGATAGGAAATATCTATACACAAAAATATTATTATAATAAATTATAATAATATTTTTAACCAAGTTATTATAAATATAATATATATTATATCATATCATAATATTAAATGCAAAATAACCATAGTAATTTGATATTAAGTATATTGGCAAACTATAAAACAGCTCAAGAACATTTTATAGTTTATAATGATATTATTGCAAAAATTCAAAATACTCATTCACTTCTACTAAATAAAAATACATATAATTTTTTTAATTATTCACTAGATTTAGATTTACTATATTTTAATAAACAACTTGTTGAAAAAGAATATGAATATTTTGTATCTTATAGAAAAAATTGTTTGATAAAGTTATATCAAGATTTATATTTGTTACTAAAACAAATTATTAAATCACTGTATAATTTCGAGTCTTCTGAATCTGAGTCAGAAAAAGACTATATGAAGAAAAAGTTAAGAGATATTATATCACCAAATTCATTAGATATTGATGTTGATCCTGATACAATAATTTCATGTATTAATTTAATAAAAGATTATTTTGAGAACTATAAAATTCAAATAGAAAACTTCCATAATTTTATAGAGGCTAATTGTACAAATAAAAAGAATTTTGATATTAAAAATGTGATTGTTAATTTAAATACTCAACATAAAAAATTTTTAATAGAATATGAAGGAATAAGTACACTTTTTTTAGAAGTTTTAGAATCCCATGCTTCTATATCAAATAAGTTTATAACAAAGTTAACACATTCTGTTAAAATTTTACATGAATCAAATTATGGTGAATTATCAAAAATTTAATTTCTAAGTTATTATTATATATAATGGATTTAACAGATATTAAATCTCAAACTCATAGTTTACCAATAAGGAAATGGAAAAGAGAAGAAGAACAAATTCTTAAAGAATGGGCAGATAAAGCAGTATGTTATAAATGGTTACATTTAAAATCATATGAACATTTTAGATGGATTAACGCAATTTATACAATTCCTGTAATTATTTTATCAACTTTAACAGGAACAGCTAATTTTGCTCAAGATAGAGTTCCTGTTAATTATCTAAGTTTTTATGTAATGACTGTTGGTGGACTTAATCTAATTGCTGGAATTATTTCAACAATTCATCAATATCTAAAAATTGCACAAATAACAGAAGCTCATAGAGTTTCATATATTGCTTGGGAAAAATTTTCAAGAAATATTAGAATTGAATTAGCAAAAAGTCCAAAAGAGAGACTTTCTGTTACTGAAATGCTAAAAACTTGTGCTGAAGAATATGATAGATTAGAGGAAACTGCACCATCAGTTAATACAGGTATTATTGAGCTATTTAAAAAGACATTTGGGGAAATTCATGATCTAATTAAACCTGATATTTTAGGCAAAATTAATCCAACACTAGTTTACGACAGAGAAGAACATAAAGATGATGATGATGAAGATGATGAAATTAAGAAAATAGTTATCCAAAACTCATCTCTTCAAATAGAAAAAAAACGTTTGGAAAAAGAAAAAGAATTAGAAAATTTAAAAAATACATTTTTACAAACTAAAGGTCGTTTACCAAGTCCAGATGAAATCGATGACTATTTTTTAGGTAAAGCTTAAAATAGTTTTTTTGAACTACTTTAAGTATTTTTTATATTAATTCTTTTGAATAATAATGTTTAGGTTTTGTATCTAGTCTTACATGTAAATAATAAACACCAAGACCATGTGTATTAATATATATTGTATCAACAATTTTTAACATTTCAATAATACATTCTGCAACATGAATCCAAAATTCTTTTTGTTGTACCTTAGGAGCATTATCAATAAAATCTTTTAAGGTTGTATAATTACGTTTAGATTTTTTACTAGGTACTGGAACAACTAAAACAGAATTACCTGATAAATTAGTAAAAGAAGTAACATATTTATTTTTTGGTTTAATAAAATGTTCTTTAAATGAATCATAGTCCTGTGATATTTTTTCTAATCTATTTGATTCTATATATTTTTCTTTATATTCATTTGATAAATTTGAATCAATAACTGATGTTTGATAAAAAAACCTTTTTTTAATATTAGATGGGTATGATTGTGGAATTCCATTTTTCCACTCTTTAATCTTATCCTTCCATTTCATATAATATATATAATATAATATATATAATATAATTTTAATGAGTGATGAAGAAAAAGTAGTTTACCTTCTTTTTAGAAACAAAGAACATATAGTTTATAAGTATTATAGGTTTTATTAATTATTATTAGATTAAAAAATTGATTTTTAAAATGATTTAAATTCAAAATTATATTTAATATAATCATAGCCTAATGAATAATATTAAAGCTGATGCACCTCAAATAGAACAACCTAAAAATTTAAAAATTAAATTAAAAGAGCATCAAAAAAGTTCTGTTTATGCAATGTTAAATTTAGAAGCAACAGGTGAAGTTCGTTTGAAGTTAAATTCATCTGTTTCAACAAAAGGAACTATTAATTTGCCAGAAAATGCAATTGCAGAAGATGCAAATATTTTTGGAAATAATTATTGGTATCATTCATGGTATTATAGAAATAATGGTGAATTTAAGAATATAGAGTATTTGATAAATACAAATTTTGGTGTATTATCTGATAAAGTTGGTGCTGGAAAAACTTTAACTGTTGTAGCAATGATAGTTAGTTCATTAGTACCACCAAATAATCCAAAAATTATTAATTCAACACAATTTACTTCAATTAAATACTTGGATGCAGTAGAACCAATCAAGACAAATTTAATTTTAATTCCACATAATCTATCATCACAATGGTATAAAACATTTACAGAAAATACTAAACTCCGTGTTAAACTAATTCATAGACATAGTGTATTAGATAGTATCAAGTCTGTGTATAAAATATCAGATGATTCAGAAACACAAAAGGAACTAGATATATTACCAGAACAGTGTTTAGAACATTATGATGTGGTTATAGTAACATCATCAATGTCTCAAGATTTTTTCACAAAGTATAAAGAAGTCAAATGGTCAAGAATAATTATTGATGAAGTACTATCAATCAAGTTACCAGCTGATATTCCATGGCAGGCAAATTTTATATGGTTTATTACAGCAACACCATCTGGTTTAGCGTATATTAAAAAATTATACATTAGAGAAATTTTTAGTAATTTGCAAAAGATTGTATTTAATTTTTTAATAGTTAAAAATAATGATGATTACGTTTCAAATTCCATGGATTTACCTGCATTAAATCAAATTTTAATTCATTGTTTGACACCTAAAGCAGTAGGAATGATTAAGGAATTTGTTAATGAAGATGTAATGAATATGATTAATGCAGGTAATATAGTTGAAGCAGTTGGTAAAATTAATTGTAATGCTGATACAGATGATAATATTTTTAAAGCTATTACAAGTAAACTAGAAAAAGAGATACATAATAAAAAAGCAGAGCTAAAATATCAATCAGAAAGAATTGCAGATGATACAAAAGCACATGAAGATACAGTTAAAAAACTTGGAGAAAAAGTCAAGTCATTAGAAGACAAGTTAAAATCAATAGAAGAAAAAATTAAGTCTTATGCATCAGAATCATGTCCAGTATGTTTAATGGATTTTTCAAATCCAGCTGTTATGAAATGTTGTAATAATTTATTTTGCGTTCCATGTCTTACAATGATTAATGGAATATGTCCAATATGTAGAGCTCCATTTGTTCTTAAAGATCTTCATGTAATTGTTAAGACTGAGGAAAAAAAAGGTAAAAAATGTAAAAAGGAAGAAGTACCAAAAGAACTATTATCAAAAAATGACAACTTGATAAATATAATATCAAAAAAACCTGATGGCAAGTTCTTAATATTCTCATGTTATGAAAATACAAATGATTCTATTGGTAGACTGTTAAAAGAAAATGGAATTTCATTTTCCAAGTTATCTGGATCTTGTGGTGCTGTTACAAATACTATTGATAAATTTAATAAAAAAGAAGTTAAAGTATTACTATTAAATGCTCAATACTATGGATCGGGACTAAATCTTCAAATGGCTTCTGATATTATTATTTATCATGAGATGAATAAAGAATTAGAAACTCAAATTATTGGACGTGCACAAAGAATAGGAAGAACAGATCCTCTTAATGTATATTATATGCTACATGAAAATGAAAAACATAATGTTACAAATCCATCTTTGGATATATCAATTTATGATCCAAATGACAAAAATTTATTAGAATTTATCACAGGAAATAATTTTGATAACAAAGTAAATACTAATGCTGAAGTTGGTGAGTTTTGGGATTCAGATGAAGAAGTTGCATTTAAAAAAGCAGAAGCAAAAAGACAAAAAGCTTTAGAAAAGAAACTTAAAGAAACCACACCTAAAAAAACTAAAAAAACTTCTAAAAAAACTTCTAAAAGAGTTATTAATGATAATGAAGTTTAAAAAATATCTATATAATATTTATATATAAATGGAGATAATATCTTTAGTTTCATTAGTAATTATTTTAGTTATACTTTTCTTTATTTTTTCAACTACACCAAAAAAGGTAGAACAATTTGATGCAACAGCAGATTTAATCTTTAATCAAGATGAATTTGTTGATTTTGAAAAATTTAATAAAGAACCAAAATATGCTAAATATGGTTCTGAAGGTAAAAATAATGTTGTTACTGATATTATTAAAAAGAATTTTGAAATCTGGAAATCAAATAGATTTAGAGTAACTAATGATAATATGGGAGGAAATCCAAATGCTGGTGAAGAAAAAAAATTAAGAATATGGTTTTAAATATTACAATTTTTAAATAAACTAAATTTGACTAAATTTAGTTTAATACAAACAAATAAAATGTTCAGTAATTTAATGAATTGGACAGAAATTAACTCTTTTGATCAAGTATCTATTGATCTTCCAAATACTTTAGTAATTTGTGATATAGATGATACACTTTTACATTTTCCAGGACTAACTCCTGAAAAATATACAGAAATATTAGAGTATTATAAATCAATAAATTCAGATCCTGAGATTGCTTTAAATGATGCAAATAATTATTGGTCTGAAAAATTTTCTCAAACAGTACCAATACATACAGATATGGATGGTTTTGCTAGATTACTTTTAAGGCTACATACGAGTTCTGGAGGACTATGTTTTTTAACAGCTAGACCTGGTCATCCAGATAATATCGAATTTACAAGATCCAATTTTAATAGTATTAAATTATCTTATGATGCTTTTATTATACATTATTCATGGTTTTTACTAAAAGGAGAATATATTCGTGATCAAATTAATTTAACAGGTTATACAAATATTATATTTATAGATGATATGGAATATAATTTATTGAATGTGAATTCACATTTTGGATCACAAATTAAATGTTATAAATTTATAAAAAATATATAATAAAAGATATAATCTATATATATATATGGTTATGGATATCAAATACGATATTAATACAATAGTATCTCTAGTAATTATTTTTTATATTCTTGTGTTAGTATTTTGCAATTGTTCTAAATCAAAGGAAAAATTTGAACAACTTGAACTTAGAAATGATCTACAACAACTAAAAGAAGAATCATCAGTTAATACTATAAGTAAAAATCTAAAAATTTTAGATTCTAACAATAATAAAACAATGTATGGTCAATTTATTTCTTCACTAGTCCCATCTTTAATAGATGAATTTTTATATATAGACGAGACAAATATTGGATATTTAAAAAATAGAGTTATAAATATATCTAAATCTGTTAAAATAAATGTTAGTAATATTATTACATCAAATTTTCCAATTAAATTATTTTTCTATAATTCAACTAAATCAATTATTAAAATTACTATAATATTTTCTGATAGAAATATTACTTCTTATGCAGATATAGATTGTGAATCAAACTATATGACAAATGATGTTAATAGAATAAAATTAAATATTGACAATTCTGGTATTCTTAAAAACAATATTACAATTAGAAAAAATTATTTAAATAGAGATGGAGTTCCAATTTTTTCACAATCTGGTACTTCATTAGTATTTAATAGATTATCATTAGAAATTGATGATGCTATTAAAGAACCAGATGAAGTTAAAACAATTTTTAGAAGTCCTTCACCATCACCAACACCATATGTAACAATTAATGTTGATCCGAGACAACCTGCTGCAGCTACTGCTGCACCTAGAGCAGCACCTGCTCCTACTGCTGCTCCTACTGCTGCTCCTACATTTTAGATTAATATATATTTATATTGAAATATATTACA
>Ga0209401_1002322_pt1 | contig 12369 bp, 17 predicted proteins | sample M_140807_MF_Meta_FD_187318 | JGI IMG/M metagenome (GOLD analysis project Ga0209401, IMG submission 187318) | Freshwater microbial communities from Lake Montjoie, Canada to study carbon cycling - M_140807_MF_MetaG (SPAdes) (version 2) | ecosystem: Environmental > Aquatic > Freshwater > Lake...
ATGCTGTTATGCCAACAAAATCTGCGCCGTCAATAATGGGGTTTGTGACTTTTGTCCCAACATCAATAATGCCTCTAGTTGCTGTTGGATGGTCATAAGCCACCACATTTCGAATTGATGGATTTTCGCAAGAAGCAATGTTCATAAATCCTAGATCATTGTTTGCACCAGTAACATTTGTTATTAGAATTCTGTTGTTAAGTGATTGTGGCCCACCCAACGCCAAGCCATATCCATCGTTATTAAATAGCCTTGCGCCATCAATAATAGTGTCTTGATTGCCAAAGGTGTAGCCAGCATCTGGTTCAACGTCAATACCACACTGAGGTGAAATGCCGTTGGTGTTTTTGTATTCACCGCCCCGAACAGTAAGGCGCAAACTGCCAATTACTGACAAGCCATTGCGGTAAGCATTATCTGCAACGCAATTGACCAAGGTAATGTCTGTTGGATAAGTGCTTGCTGTGGCAGGTGTAAAAGTATTTAGTAAAAATCCATCCGCAGGCGAATTAATAACAATAACATCATTTACTGTAATCTGACTACATGATGTGCAGATCGTCAACAAATGGGCTGATGTTTCGCCGGGGATTGTTCTATTAACCCGATTGCCGTTTATTGTTAAGCCATTAATTGCGCCGTTTGAGCAATTAAAAAATGACATGACTTCATAGCCAGCAACAACTGGCGCTGCATTTTTTACTTTGATTGTTGCGCCATAACCTTCAATTGCAAAGTTTGTCTTACCATCAAATTTCAATCCGTTGTAGTTATCTGCATTTACAATGTAAGTGCCTTGGGGAAATAACAAGTTTGACCCGCTGCTAGGCATTGCTGCAATAGCCGCCAAGATTGCATTTGTGTCATCAGTTGTGCCATCCCCCGTTGCGCCAAAATCTTTGACAGAAATAGAGTCACGAAATTTAGCCTGGACAGTTCTTGACAGTTGTGCCGTTCCTGTGCCTGACCCTGCGCCTGTGCCTGTGGCGGTGAAATATACGCCCACCGTGTTTGAAGCTGCGCCAATGCTCACAAAATTGGTGTTGTTAACTGCCGTGATTAAGTAGCTTTTGCCAACAACAAATGAGCCAGCAGTTACTTGGTAACCTTGCTCATAGGCAATGCCGCTTGCATCGTTTGCAAAGGGTGAAGGTGCATTGCTGGGGATATTGTCGTAAGACCCAATTTGAACGTTAGCCGAACTTTTTAAGATAAATTTATACCCTAACCCAACTGTCAGCCATATCTCTTGCGGTGTTCTGCCTGCCGAATCCAAAACAATAGGGTTTGTGTTAGCAATATCGCCAGAAATAGTTGTATAGGTTTCTAACGGTGTTGTAGTACCGGCGGCATACGTATAAAGAAGACCGCCAGTTAACGGCACGCCGCTATTGGTAAAGAATTGTGCGCCAGCGCCAGCAAAAGGTGAAAGAGTTACTGACATTTATGATACCTTTATAATGATTGTGGTTGTATTATTGGCGATTGATATTACTTTTACAATTGCAATTAGCGACCAAATAGTTGGTCTGCGTAATTTTCCAAGTAATGGTCATTTTGCTTCCAATGCTTCAATACGCGCAGTTAAAGATTCAATATCTGCAAGTGCCTTTTGCAAAGACATAACAGTTATCGCCAAAACAGAACGGTCATAGTAGCCCCAAGGTTTTGTAACAGTCGTTTCAATTCCGTCATTATTTTTTGTAACAAATGTACTCGGCTCTGGCGCGGCTTCTGGGCCAATTGCCGCATTGACGTTTTGAGCGTAGAACCCTAACTGCCTGTCACTGCCAAAGGTTTCTTTTTTCTCGTCGTTGTAGTACCAATATCCCGGCTCCAGCTTTTTAAGCATTACATCTGGATTGGTTGGAACACCATCTTTAATTTTCCACGTTTCATCCGACACAGAAGATATGACGCCAGCGGCTGAAAATGTTGCTGCGCCAGCACCGTAAGCGTTCATAGTGACGATGCCGCTGGAACCTATAATTGCACGTGCTGAGCCGCTTGTGTAAAACGTCATAGAGTTATCAGTATTGTAATAACTTATGATTCCTTTATTGTCTGCGCCAACATAGCCAAACATAAGTTGAGCATAATTTGTTGAACCTCCAACAATAGAAATGTCAGTTTGTCCAGCAGTTTTTGCCGTAATTTGTCTGCTGTTTACGGGTGTGCCTCCAACACCTAATGCGGTTCCATCAAAAACAAAACTTGCATTTGTTGCAACAGCGGAAGAAGAACTGGCGTAAAGAATACCATTGGCGTTTAATGATGAAAGAGCTGTACCTCCCGATGCTACGGGTAGGGGTGTTGTTGTCAAAGTTAAGGATGCTGCTGAAACAGCACGGCCCGCAGTCAAATTAGCAACAGATACTTGTTTAGTAGCGCTGCTTTGAACAATAGGTAAAACTTCGGTGCCCGCAAGCGGTGTTGTTGATGCTGGTAACGCTGAGATTTTGGTGTCGGCCATGATATTTCCTTAATTAAACATAACTTCAATGAATGAAGTATACGGCGATGCGGTTGAAAAAGTTTCCCATGTCATTACTCCAGAAGAATCAAACCGCCGTCTTCTTGGACGAGGTTGTCACCAATTTCAGTTAAAAGATTACCCTGCACAGTCGCATCCGCATATCCCGATAAAAACGAAACAATGCTTCCAAGGCCAATTGAGACCCCGTTGCGAATGGGCATTCCAAAGAAACTCATTGGATATTAATTGGTTTGCAATAGATTGTGCCGCCAGTTGACACTTGAATCGCGCTCACGCGCCACGCGCCGCTAACAGTATCAGGCACTTTAAATGGAATTGGCGTAAATGGGGGGATTGGTGTGCTGGCCGTTGTAGCAGTGACGCCTTCGCCAACCAACACATAACAGGCTTGGTCAGACCAAACTACTACGCCTTGAGCGCCGGCAGGCCATACGCCAGTTACACCAGCAGTGCCAGTGTAAGAAATAGACCTAGCGGGGAAATTGGTATCGGCCAACGGGTTTAAAAGTTCCATGATGTGTCCTTATGCCAAAAAGCGAAGTTTGTACAAAGTTCTGAGATAAATTTCAATGATGTTGTCAATGAGCTGCTGCAACGACATGTCGGTTTTGTCAACCACTTCATATCGAGCATTTTCAATCTGTTTCAGCGAGTCTTCCAAAAACTCAATGATGTTGGATGTTTTTGTGGCTGAATGCAAAGTAATCGGCCCCATCAGACCATGCCGGCCTTGATAGGCTTCAGCAAAATCATCTGCCGCATCAATGATGCGGTCATAAAAAATGTTGAGCGCCACATGCTTGGAGTAGCTGCGGGTGTTTAAATGCACCGAATGGGTCACATCGCGGGCTAAAAACAGCAGTCCGACAAAATCACACGCTTTCATTGTGGCATTCCTTGTGGTTCGGGCATCATCTCATTCTGCTCTCTGCCAGGCATTTCACCCACCAGATCGCCCGATGTGATCATGCCGTGCACTGTCCCCAAGACTATATCTTGAATTTGCTCTGGTGACATGCTTGCCTGCACTTGAGCCAAACGTTTGGTTTCGGCCTCGTATGCCTTGACTTGGGCTTCAAAGTCTTTGCGCTCTTGCTCTTGCACTTCGATGGACTTGCCCACGTTTTTAATCATCATGTGCATCTGTTCCATCTCTTGGCCCATGGCTTGCATCTGCTGCTGGGCCGCTTGCAAGGCTGGGTTGTCTTCACCATCTGACAAAAACTTGGGGTCAATGGTTTTGGCAAAACGCTTGGACATTTCTTGAGCACCTGGCCAATCCATGTTCTTGACAAACAGGTCACCGGCCACAGCCCACAGTTGAGGATTGCCTTGCAACAGTTGTGCCATTGCCTCTAAAGCCTCTTGACGTTTGGTCGCGTAGCCTGGGCCAGTGATTGCCACCACGTCGTACTTGCCGACGCCGGGGTTATAGATTTTTTCCATCACAATCCCGCGCTCATCAACGATCTTGTTGACCGGCTGCTCTTGCTCGGGGTTAATCTTGACCATCTTGGTCTCGCCATCTTCACCAATGATGCGAGCGATGCGCTGGGTGTCGTAAATCTTGGGGATTAAATCCACCAACTGACGGGCCACATGGCGCACGCCACGGGCTAGATTATCCCCGTAATGGTAAGTACCTACATCGCCCTCGCGCTGGCGAGCCAGAATGGCTTTGCCGCTGCGTTCGTTGGAGCCCATGCCCAAACTGGCGTTGTATTGGCCTGTGGTGCTCTTGATGTCCTCAGACGCCCCTGCCTTGGCTTGTAGGAGGCCGCTGGAGGCCATTGGCGGCTGTGCCCGCTGAGGTAGTGGCAACATGCCGCCTTGGCCGTCTGTAACGTCTGGATTGACTTCCAAATACGGCCAATTCTGGGTGTTGGCGGTCTTCCACTGGTTTTCATAGCCTTCAAACTGGCCGCCGTAGCCAATGAACGGGGCTTTGGGCGCCAAGGCCAGCATCTCGGCCTCTTGGCTGACCCAATAGTTGTACATGCGCTGGGCGTCTTTAGCGTTGCGCACCAAGCCCGACACGTACAAACGGCCATCTACTTCAAATTCGTTGCCTACGATGCGGATCACGGGGATGTACTTGCCCGCCCACTCGCGCTCTTCAAGAATTTCGTACCCGTTGATCTTGCAGTATTTGACTTTTGGGCGGTCAGATTCGCGTGACTTTTTGGGCTTGCCGTAGATCGCCCGCAGTTGTTTGTCCTCTGGCGTACCTTCAAACGCCGTGGCGTTGCCGGGGTACAGGTTCAGTGTCGTGCGGTCAAAGTCGATGTAGTAGTAATCCGCGATGCGAATCGTGTCTTCATTGAGCCAGTTGCTGATCGACTGATCGCCCACACCCAAAGATTGCAAAGTTGTAATGGGCGATGCGTCTGGGTACATCCGCTCAAACTCGGCCTTGGTCACATCTTCAGTGACAAAACACCACTTAGCGTCCGCGCCGGTTGGGTCTTGGATCGTTGGATCCATGTAGACCGAAAAAGAATTGCGCACACGGCCAATCTTGATGTCTTGGTCGAACGTGTTGTCTTCGCAATACTCGGTCAACAGGCGAAGGTAACCTTCGCCGTAAGAAACTTGGTTTTCGCAGGCAGTGTCGTAGGCCACGTCGGCGTCGCTGATGTACTCAATGTGCCGGATCATGCCGTTAAAGATGTCGGCCACTTCCACGTCGGCGTTGTCGTCGACTGGGATGACCTTGGCCCCAGGCCGGTTCTGGCGCTGGTCGTTGGTGACTTGTCTGACGTGTTGGGGCAGCTTGTTGATCGTCAGACACGGCCGGGCGTTGATCGTTTGACCCTGCACCGCACCACGGGTGGCCAGCACATCCGCAGGCCATTGCCAATGGTTGTCGGGCGAACCGGCATAAAAACGCAAGTCGTCGATCTCATCTTCGCGGCTTTCAGCAAGCGCGGACACCGCCAGATCAAGCCTGGCACGGGCTGTGGCCAAGATGTCAGACGCGCTTTTCTTAGGTTTACCGCCTTCGGCCACTGCGCCAGCAGCCGCAATGCCTGTGTAGTCTGCCATTATTTGATCTTGCTAAGGACTTTGTTCACCGTTGCCTTGACATTGTTGCCCGATGGAATCGTGGCACGACAATTAGCGGTAGGTGAATAAGTCTCTTTGTTGCGTGCTGGCATGCCAGCGCCCGACATTTTGGGCTCGCGGCTGTTCAACTTGGCGATAGGTGCGAGGGTCTTGCTCATTTCTTTCCTTTCGGGGCTGCACGTTTGACTGCATACGCAATGGCCACGGCCTGCTTGACGGGCTTGCCCGCCTTGATTTCAGCCTTGACGTTCTTGCGGAATGCTTCGGGAGACTTTGATTTAACAAGCGGCATGTTACTTCTTCTTTGCAGTTTTAGCTGAATCTTTGAAGTCTTTGGCCGTAGGCGCGCCGGGCGAGCCAGGCTTCCTCATTTTTTCTTTACTGCCAGCGGCAATACGTGCCTGTTTGGCGTGAATGTTTGCGTAAAGCCCAGGTTTGGTGGCCATATTAACACTTCCATCGTTTGAGTGACGCTTTAGCGCGTTCAGCATCGCCTTTGGCATGCTTGACTACGCCTTCCATCCTTGCACAAAATGAATCTTTGCGACCCTGATCCGCTTTGGTCTTAGGGTTGGGTGCTGGCGCCTTGAGGTTAGACCCAGTGGCGGCGTTGTATTTAGCGCGGCCCTTCTCAGTCAGACCTGCGCCCTTGGCCACAGGCAACTTCTCGCCGCGACCTACTGACAACGATACCTTTTTTGTCATGATCCCATCCATCCTGTAGACACTGCGCTACCGTAGCTTCTAGCGGTGCGCTTGGGTTCGGCATATTCACGATGTGCCACTGGAAAGGCAAATGTGACGCAGATAGCGTCAGCAGCGTCGGGTGAGGCAAGACCGCGAGCTTTCATTTCTTTTTTGCTTTCCAAGAAGATTGTTCCCCGTGAGTCAGGCTTCATCATAGGCGAAATCAAGTCCGTCTTCAAAAACCTGTCGCTAGGGATACTAGCAGATTTCAGCCATTCTCGCATATCTCCCCACATCTGCGCGCGCATATTACCGTACATGATCGGGTTTTTAGATTTATTTCCAAAGTTTATGCCCTTGACTTTGTACCGCTGCTCTTTTAATCGATCAACAATACCCGCGCCCAGCCCGCCTTCGTCGATCACAACCAACGCCGGCTTGAATTCTTCAATCGCTTCGATCACGTACCCCACCACCGTCATGGTGTCGTCGCCCCGGTGGCGCATTATCTTGACAATATCCCGCCCTTGACGCACCGCGATCACCGTTGCGTCCGCTCCAAACCGCGCCGGGTCTACGCCGATCACAATTGGGGCGCTGGCGTCCTTGTACTTGGGCCGGGCCATGGCATCGTCCACAATGTCAGCCCCGATGAACTGATCATCACCCGCACTTGGAAACATGCCGTAAACCTCGACGTGCGCTTGGGATGAGTCAGGCCCATATTCGTCAATGATTCGGTTGTAGACCGCTTTGTCGGTGCCCTCGACCGTCCTGGCGTCCACAATTCGAGTGCGCCAGAACGCCCGCTTACTGTTGAAAGCCTCGTAAAAGTACCCGGTGTTGCGCCGTGGGTTACTGAAGGCCAGCCAAAACCGGTTTGGCGTGTTTTCTGTGAAGAAACCGCCGGTCACCGCCCAGATCGAGTCGTCGATACCAGACGCTTCGTCAAAAACCACCAGCACACCGTCAAAGTTGTGTACGCCAGCGTAAGCGTCGGGGTTCTCGGCTGACCACAACCGCCCTTCCACGCCCCAGTACCGGGTGCCTTTCTTCAAATCGCGTTCGACCAGTTCAGTCAGCCACTTGGCCGGCATGACGCGGGTGGCTGACACCTCAAACCAGTGCGAGTTGATGGCCATGGCCAACCATTTGGTGATTTCGGCCCAAGTGATACTTCTGAGCTGTGACTCGGAGTTGGCCGAAATGATGGTTGTTGACCCTATCCTGGTGGCCAACATCCAGATCGTGATCCATGACACCAGCGCCGACTTGCCAATACCCCGGCCAGACGAGATGGCTTCTTGCAGCACATCAAAGTCAGTTTTGCCCTGGTTCAGTTTGATGTGCTCGGCGATGTCTAGCAGCACCTCGCGCTGCCATTTGCGCGGGCCTTGGAAATTTTCCAGCGGCGTGCCCTTGACGCCCCAAGGAAAAGCAAACATCACAAACGCCAGCGGGTTGTCCTTAATTGCCGGGCTCCACAGCCGGGCCATCAACTCTTGTTCGTCTTCAGCGCTGTACTTGGTGCTCTGCATGTGTGGGTAGTTTTAGTGATGGTTCATGCGCAATGACGTCGATGACCCTGGACTCAGCGTCGCGCAGCGCCTGGGTGACTGAAATGCGCTGGTCAACATCAATACTGATAGATTGCTTGGCCACCCAACCGTGGACGTTCTGGAGAATCGCCAACGCCGCTTTGGAGTCGCCCTCTCGCGCTGCCTTGTGCAAGCACTGGGACATCTCCATCTCAGCGTCTGCCTTGCCTTTTTGCGCCGCCATCTCCGCGATGGGGTCAAGCTGCACCAGTTGCCGGTACTCGGCGGGCAGCATGCCAGACGCCAACGCCAACGAGTCGCCTTTTAGCCCCAACTTGGCGGCTTCGTAGATGCGGTGCAAACGCGCCTCAGTCGCTTCGACCTTGCGCGGTGCAAAAGGTAGGCTTTCAAACATCGACTCTCCTGGCAGGTTGTTGGTGAGGGATTACCAGAGATAGCGCAAACACTCCACAGAGGCGGCAACTACATAAACCAGCCAACGTGGCCAGTATACATAAAAAATAAATTTAAAAATTTGTGGGTCGTGTGGGCAATGTGGGCTATAAAAAATTTTGTTCACGGTCCCTCCGCTTCCGTGGCCCTTGGCCGCCGGCCCTGCCCGGGGGCCATCAGCCGAAAGCAAAATGGCCGCGCGACCTGCAGCTTACAAACCTTACAATGTAGTACTTTGGTGGGGGGCAATGTGGGCAGTGTCCACATGACCCGCTCGCTCGTTGGCCGGGGTCATCGGCCATGTGGCCATGAGCATGCGCCGATCCATTTGTGGACAATGTGGGCTATGTGGACACCACTTTTCAATCGCTCGCCAAATGGCGTGGTGTGAGCATTCGTGGGTATTGCTACCATTACTTACATGTACCTTACAATTTTAAAGTAATCAACAAGGTCATATAAATCTTTGCCCACATTGTCCACAATCACCGGTTTTCGCTCGCAAACCATGTGGGCAAAATCCACATCGGCGCACACTCACAATCAAGCCACAATGCGCACACCTAATAACCCCACACAATCGAAGGTCAAAATATGTGGGCGTTTAACAAAATCAGTTTAGTGTTTTACACTATCTTCACCGGTGCAATTTTGCACCGGCATAAACTACAGTAAACGAGAGGTTTCTATGAATGCTTTGCCCACAAAATCGGCCAAAATCTTAGGCTATATAGCATACGAGGGTCCATCATTGATCGATGGCGCGCCCATTGTCGTCATTGTCAACAAAATCCACACGGATTCAAAAAACGATAAGACCGGCGCGATTGTGCAAACCTTCATTATCCGCTCAGATATCGCGCCCATGGCCGCATTACAGTCCGGCGCGGATGAGTCCATATGCGGCGATTGTGGGCACCGGCCATATCTCATTAAGACCGGCCAGAGTGACGAGCCGCCGTGTTATGTCCAAGTAGGTAAGAGCGTGCAAAGCGTATTTCACGCATATAAGCGCGGGCGATACGTCAAAGCGGACCCGGCCACAATCGCTCGTGTGCTGGCCGGGAAAATTGTGCGCATCGGCACATATGGAGACCCCTTCGCAGCCCCGGTCCGCATGTGGACCCAAATAACCCGGTATGCGGCCGGTCGGCGCGGATATTCACACCAATGGGACCGGCCGGATTTTGACGTGCACGCATGGGCCCCTTTGGTTATGGCCAGCGCGGACAATATTGATCAAGCCGCGAAAGCAAACCTATTGGGCTTGCGCGTTTTTAGGGTTAGCGTGGGCGTTGACGTGCAACCGGGCGAGGCCATGTGCCCGGCCAGCAAAGAAGCTGGCCAGCGCGCCACATGCGCAAAATGTACCCTTTGCTCTGGTACGTCAATTGCTGCGCGCGATATTGTGATCGCGGACCACGCGGCCGGGCACGCGCGCCGGGTTATCTCGATCGCTAGTGTGTGACCTTATGCGGCCGTCATTGGCCGCATTGGGGCACGCATTGTGCCGATCAACTACACGAAGGGTAAATTATGGACATCATCGACAAAACAAATTTGGCCAGCGCTTATGCGGCCGCGTGGCACGCTGTCAAGGGGCGGCCAGCCACTGTAACGGTTGACCCGCATGGCTGGTTTACGGTTAACAAGGGCATCGGCGTCACTGAGCGCGTGCGCGCCAGCGCGTTGATCAAGGGGCTGGCCGTGCTGGCTGGCCGCATGGCTCAGGGCGATGCGCAAATTTGCAAAAGGGGGCAACCATGATTAAGACCATGAAAGCAAAATTTAAGGGTAAAGACGCGCGCACTGGCGCGCCTATATACCCGGGCGATGAGATCCAATATTGCACGGCCACGCGCCGCACATGGATTACCGGCGAGCCGGGCGAGATAACGTTTATCGGCGAAACCGGCCCGACTACGTTCTATCGTAACCCACGCGGACGCTGCGAAGACGCCCCATGTTGCGGATGCTGCACCATATGACCTACTACACCACCAAAACGGCCGCGCAGGCCCTGGCCGATGCCCTGGCCATCGATGATGCCGATGCCTGGGTGTACGAAGTGCACGCGGGCCCGAAAGGGTTCTATGTGGCCGTTTTTGATTTTGATCACTTTTTTCTGGGGAACCTATGAAAGACATTTTCACCGCATTGATCATCGCGGCCGCGCTCACAGTGTGCGCGCTGGCTTATTTTGACGTTTTAATAAAGTAAGGGTAAACCATGCAAACCGTAAAAATTGGAAACACCACATACAAAACTAACCGCGCGGACATTTTCGCGCACCACGCCAAGTGCACCGGCAAGCATAAGCCGGTGAAATCTAAGGGGGCCGAAAAGCGTTTTTACCCGCCCCATGGGGCCAGTATGAGCACGGCCGAATACGTGGGCGCTTATGAGGCGCTCAACGCGGGGAAAAACCTTATCAAATGGGACTGGCAGCCCTTGAAGGACACGGGCACCTATACGCTGCCCAGCGGTGATGATGCAGCCTGGGAGGTTACCCATGAATCTATCTGATGGTGACTATGTATTGACTGAGGGCGCGGCCTGGGTCGAAGTGCAAGGGTTCGCGGTTCGCGTGCGCACCACGTCTGAGGGCTTAGTTTTGGACGTGTATCAGTCTGGCCAAGAGGCCAGCGGCCCCATCGATAGTTTTTATGTGGAGGCGCCCGATGTTGCATCCGATTTTTGAAGACATTCTGAGGCGCTACGCGCCGCCACCGGCGCCGCCACCCAAGGGGGACGCATGGCGTTAATCTGCGCGGTCATTTTGGCCGCTATACTTGCGCTGCTGCTTGACCTTTGAGCAGTTGCCAAGAGTTTAAAGGGCCCCTTGCGGGGCCCTTTTTTTATACCTCAATCATCCGGCGCAGGTCCGACCGGGAATACTCGCCCAACTCAGGGGCGCAGAAAACGTGTTTCTTGGTCTCAAAGTCGCGCGACTTAATGCGCCCCATGTCGATCCACCCGGCCTCTTTGAATGCGTGCAATAGCGCGGCCTGCACCACCTTGACCCCACCGGGGGCCATGCCCTGGAGCCGGTCGCAAAGCCCATAAAAGGGGCCACCGCACACGCCGCGGGAAAACTCACCGGCACGTCTGCGCATGAGGTCAACCAGGAATGATTCAGCGCCGCTCATGCCATGCTCGACCATGATCGACTTGGCCTCAGTCATGGGGGGCGCAGCGTTCGGGTTCCACGCGGACACATCCCGCGTGTGGAGGTAATGGGCCACGGCCGCAAAGCCACCCCGGCGCTCGTACCAATTCCACAAGCTCACCGCCTGAGCTTCTGGGAGCTTGGGAGCATCGGCCCATAGGACAAACCAGCGCCTATCCTCTGAGGGGATCGAGATGGCCACGCGCTCATTGGAAAAGGCGATCACGAAGACCCGGTTCAAGGCCATGTAGGGGTGCAAGCCCTTTCGATTGACCATGAGCAGCTCAGGGGGCGCGGCGATGATGGGCTTCAATGTGTTTTCAAGCGCCCGGCGGTCTTTGGCCTCGGCCTGCCTGAGTTCGGCGATCTCCATCACTTCGCACTCAAGCGCATAGCCCCACTGGGAGGTCAGCTCTTCATTCTTGACCAGTGAGCAATTGTGCTTGGACGGTCCACCAATGGACCAGAAGAAGGGTGCAAAGAGGGTGTCCTTGCCGCTGCCATGGTTGCCACCCAAAAGGATGGCGTGATTGATTTTATGCCCTGGAAACTGTACCTTATGGGCCAGCGCGTTCAAAAGATGCTCGCGCTCAAACCGCTCGGGCACCATGCGTTCTACGTGCGCCAGCCACAAGGCGGGGTCACCGGCCACCGGCGCAGGGCGCGCATCGCGCCAGCGGTTGCCATAGACCTGACCCTCGCGGGCCACCAGCACGGACGCGCCCGCGGCGTAGGTGATGCCAACCAAGGACTTGGCGCCCTTGCCCTGGCGGTTCTCATCGAATGATGTGGCGGCCTCGATGCGGCGCTTGGCGTTGTGTATGGACTTGCAATCGATGTGCCGGTACAGGGCGTTGAAGGTGTTGCGCGACACCTCCCGGCGGTCGGTCATGTCGAAAAAAGCGTCATCGGTCTGGACGTAAGCAAAGCGCTCAAACCATTCGTTTTTCTCAATGCGG
>Ga0209401_1002327_pt1 | contig 12366 bp, 10 predicted proteins | sample M_140807_MF_Meta_FD_187318 | JGI IMG/M metagenome (GOLD analysis project Ga0209401, IMG submission 187318) | Freshwater microbial communities from Lake Montjoie, Canada to study carbon cycling - M_140807_MF_MetaG (SPAdes) (version 2) | ecosystem: Environmental > Aquatic > Freshwater > Lake...
GCCCGACCCCTGGGCCAGGTGCTCGGTGAGCTGGTGCTGGAGGGGGTGAGCTTCGCCTACACGCCGGCAAAACCCGTTCTCCACCACATTTCACTGCGGATCGATCCCGGTCAGGTGGTGGCCCTGGTGGGTCCCTCCGGTGCCGGCAAGAGCACCCTGTTTTCGCTGCTCCTGCGCTTCAACACGGCCCAGCAGGGTCGGGTGCTGCTCGATGGCCAGGATCTCGCCGATCTGAAGGCGCGGGAGCTGCGCCGCGCCGTGGCCCTGGTGCCCCAACAGAGCCGCGTCTTTTCCGGCACGGTGGCCGAGGCAATCGCCTTCGGCCGGCCGGCCAGCAGCGAACAGATCCGAGAGGCGGCGCGGCTAGCCAATGCTGATGGCTTCATCGAGGCCCTGAACGGCGGCTACGGCGCGCGGCTCGAAGAGGGTGGCAGCAATCTCTCCGGAGGCCAGCTCCAGCGTCTCGCCATCGCCCGGGCGGTGCTTGGCAACCCGGCCGTGCTGCTGCTGGATGAGGCCACCAGCGCCCTCGACGCCGAGGCGGAGGAGGCCGTGCAGCGGGGGCTGGATCAGGCGATGGCCGGCCGCACTGTGCTGGTGATCGCCCATCGGCTCTCCACCGTGCAGGAGGCGGACCGGATCCTGGTGCTGGAGTCCGGTCGCATCGTGGAGGAGGGCAACCACGACAGCCTGATGGCTCAAGGCGGCCGCTACCGCGACCTCTGCCAGCGCCAGCTGATCCGCATCGAGGGCTGACGTTTCCCCTGCTGGCCCGCTTGTGATCGAGAGGATCGCCTCGGGGCCTGAAGGCCACAAAGGACATGAGGTGCAGGTTGACGATTCCGGCCTTGCCTATGCTTACGACGCCGTTTTCTGATCCCACGTGCAGACCCCCGACCAGCAACCTCCCGTTCTCACCTTTGAAGGCAAGCGCTACGATCTCAATGGCCTTCCCGATGACATCAAGGAACTTGTGCGGGGCATGCAGGTGGCCGACGCCCAGTTGCGCATGCACGAGGACACCCTGAAGGTTCTGGCGATCGGTCGGCAGTCGATGGCCATGCAGCTCAACGACCGGCTGCAGAACATCGATGCCATGCCCGACTGATTTGCTGAGGCCTCGGGGCTGCCCGCGCTGACAGCTTCAGCCCGCTATGCGGCTCCGCTGAGCGGGATCAGATCCTCGAAGCGAAAAGTCTGCCGTGAGACATCCTCCGGAGCGGCTGGGTCCTCAGTTTCGATCCGTCGCTCCGCCAGCACCCAGGGCCCACCGCCCGGCAGGGGGATAAAAGTGTCGGTGAAGGCGCTCCGGCCGCCGCGGAGCTCGCCACTGGCCGGATCGCTGTACTGGCTGGTGTAGGTATGGCTGAGGTAGCCGGCGCCGGTGTCCAAGACTTCTGTGGTGAAGATGGTCACCACAGAACCGTGGATGTGGCGGTGCACCATGGTCACCACGTCGTCCTTGATGCGGTAACGGTCCCCCTGGCCCTTGCCTCCCACGATCACCTCGGTGCCCACCACATCGGTGTCACCGGCGGTGAAGGTATTAGCGGCGTGGGTTTGCTCAAACGGCCGCCGCACGCGGTGGATCGCCACCTCCCAGAGTTGGGAGGCCACGGCCTTGTGCACCGCTTCGTCTTCAATGCCCTCCACGCTGGCCTTGAGGTCGGCACCGACGCGGAAATGGCCCTCCACCCGCCGTTCTCCCTGCTCCCACACGCAGGTGCCCTGGTACCCGCCGAAGCCCGTTTCCCAGGTGTAGCGGTTCTCGTAGGCGGCGCGGAAGGCGACGGTGCAATCGGTGCCGGGGGCGATCGGGGCGGAGAGGGTGCTGCTGCTCACAGTGGAGGAAACGAGAATTCAAAAAACTCTATCGTGAGTCGATCGCCAAAGTCGCCCTTCCCAAACGATGGAAACAACAAATCCAGATGGAGCCCTGGAAAGCATTGGCAATATAGAATGAAACATAATCCAAGATGAGCCCCGTCTATTATTGGGACGCAGTGCAGACCAGAGGTCCACACATCGTTGCATCCTCGCCATCCCACACAGCAAGGATTCCTTTCCACGCGAAACGAAGCGAGCCTCCACATCAGCTCTCGCTTGAAGGGCTGCAGCATGAGGTGCAGGCTTCAAGGTGGCGGCGCTTGGGTACCAGAAGGGCATCTCCCAATCGGAGGTTAGCCGCATCTGCCAGGGCATCAACATGCTGGTGCAGCCGCTTCCGGGCCGGCCACTTGCCAAAAAATTACATCGCTGCTAAATTTTTATTGTATAGCCGCAAATAAGCTTTGAAAATGAATTCGCAATTTCCTTCAGGAAGCAGTGTGCGTTGGGCTGTCCCCAAAAATGTTACCAGCCTGAATGAATGTTTTTTCTACCACAAGATGGACATTCCTGGCTACGGCACTGTCGAAGGTGATTGGGATCTCCGTTCAAGGGAAAAAACTTATCTTGGCAATGTTGACGTTGCCGGCAAGCGGGTTCTTGAGATTGGTCCAGCCAATGGTCAACTCACTTTCGCCATGGAGCGGATGGGCGCTGATGTCACCACCTACGACCTCTCGGAAGATGATGAATGGGATGTTGTTCCCTATGCTGGTACGGATATCAAAGAATATCATCGATCTCGCCGGAATAATCTTCTCGCCGTTAGCAATGGCTTTTGGCTTGCCCACAAAGCATTCAACTCCAAAGCCAAACTTGCCTACGGGCAAGTATACAATATTCCTGACGAAATTGGAATGTTTGAGATCTGTACTTTCGGCACGATGTTGCTGCACCTGCGTGATCCTTTTCTAGCCCTGCAACGTGTCACAGCCCATGCCAGTGAGACTGCAATCATCACTGATATGTTGCCAAAATTCAGCTCAGATCTCCCCCTAGATCGTCGGCTGGTCGAGTTTCTTCCCAATTCAGCACTTCGGGAACCCTACGAGACCTGGTGGCTGATCTCACCTGAACTTAACGCCGAATTTCTGAGGATTCTTGGCTTTCCTTATACCACTATCACCTATCATTCCCAGTTGTTTCGCGGCAAAGAGGCGCAAATATACACCGTAGTTGGACATCGCAATCAACCCAAAGATTATGAATCATCCTCAGCAAAGGGTGATATTGAAATTTCCTCGATCACCGCGCGAAATCAAAGAATTGACCAAAAACTTCTCGATCAACTCGCACTCGAACGATTGCCTATTTCAGATATCTTTCAGCATGTAGTGGATCGAGCCTTGAAGCGCCTGAAAAATTGAGCTGTCTACACGCCCTAGTAATCGCTAGCTCCAAACCTGCCCACTCGCCATTCGGTCGTCGTGGGCGGTTTGGCGACCGAGCGGGGTGTTGATGACCAGCTGGATCTGGCCAGAGCGGGTGGCGTTCTCGATGTTGGGCCTTCACTTTAGAATGATCGAGTTGCTGTCGTATCCGGCGGGCCTGGCATCGGGCTAGTGGCAAGGCCTGGGTGAAGCGCTGTAAATCTGCGAAAAATGTAGCTTGAATAGTAGTCTTGAAAATGGGCTTCATCTTTGTATTGGGATGCGGTGCAAACCTTGGGGCCACAAGTCGTTGCATCTACCCCATCCCAGACAAGACGCCTGTTGCCATCGGCCCAGTTATTCTTGATCCAGCCAAAGTTGCGATCGCGCCTCTCCAGAAAGAGTTTGGCATCAACCATACAATCTGGGCTCAAGGCAGGCTTATACCATTGGGGAAAACAAAAACCCTCTGACATCCCTTCTAGTCCATCAAATCTTGGGGCATTTATATAAAGAACAACGGTGGCACCTCTGGCAATAAAATCTTCTGAAATCTTCCGCAATCTGAATGAGTAGTCTTGGAGAGCTTCTTTGTAAGCAGGGCCGGCCTTGGCAGGTACAAAATAAGCCGTCAGATAGTCTCCGATAAACACAATGTCTCCTCGCTTGACTGAGCTCTGGAGTTTGTTTGCCAATGCTTTCTGTTGTTGCTGGCAAAATTTGGTCCTAGCATCAGATGAAAATGCAAAGGATGGCAAATCAGGAAAAGGACAGGCGTTGCCCCAAACCCCATGAAGGCCTAGGCCGTGTTGCGAAGCATACGTTGCAATCGCATGTCGAAACTGGTGGATATGGCTATCGCCAACCAGGTAAACCATTCGTTTTTCTCTCCCGGGCCTGAAGCCGCAGCTGCCTGGTTCACTGCCAACGGCTCCTGGGTTTTCAAAGAGATTGCATAGTTCTATTGAGAGTTGATCTTTGAGGTAGCTTTGCTTTTGAAGCTCATTTTTTTGGCCGAGGAAAAGTTTATCCCTCATTGGTGCGGCGAGGATGCCGATCAAGGCCGCAGTTGTACCAACACCAAAAGCCCCATAAAGAAAGCTGTAGAGAGGCTGCGCCGACCATGCTGCTGCTCGTAGCGGTTTTTCGACCCAGCGATAGGAGCTATAGGCGAGGCCAATCATCAGCAGAAGCTGAAAGGGTATTGTCCACCAATGGATGCCAATGGTCCAACGGCTCAGCGACAGGACCCCCCAGTGCCATAGATAGAGTGAGTAGGAAATCACCCCCACGCCAACCAAGGCCGAACTGGAAAACAACCTGGCTGCGGTGCGATTGCTGACCAGAGAAGCGACCAGCAGAGTTGAAGAAAGAGCGACGCCAACAGTGCTCAATAGAGAGAATTTAGCAGGAAGCCAAAGGCACACCACCATGGCTGCAAGGGCGGGCCAAGCGATCAAAGAAGGAACCGGTCGGACAATTCTTGACTGCTCAGAGACAAACAACAAACATCCAAGACCCATCTCCCAAAGGCGTGGCGGCATCAGAAAGAATGCGGCTTCTGGACTTTTGATCTTTAACCAGACGAAAATCAACAATGAAGCAGTGGTCAGCGCGGCCATAATGACCGCGAATCGATTCAGGCTTCCCTTGCCTCTTGATCCAAAGCCGCTGAACCAAAAAACAAACGGGAACAGTAGATAAAACTGCTCCTCCACCCCAAGGGACCAAGTATGGGTAAAAACATTGAGCTCGGTTGAGCCAGCAAAATAATCGGTTTTTAGATGATAGAGAATCAGATTGGAAATGCCAATCAGGGAAGCAAGGCCGGTCTGAAGGCTGAGCCCAGGGTTGGGGTTGACTAGGCAAATAAGAATGGACAGGATTCCAACGAATAGGACTAGGGCCGGGAGTAATCGCTTGAGACGTCGCAGATAGAATTTGCCAATAAAATCCGCGAAGCTCTCGAATCGATGGCGGCAGAGAGAGGCTGTGATCACATAGCCTGAAATGACAAAGAAGATATCAACACCTAGATAGCCTCCTGGCAAAAAACTCGCGTTGATGTGATTAACAATCACGGCAATCACAGCGATGGCCCTCAAGCCATCGATTTCTGCTCTATACGAAGAAGGCTTGGCAATCACAAGCCCCATCACCCCGCCCAGGGCCGATGAATGTCCTGCAGAGCCACCACCTCCAGCTCCGGTTGGCGGCGCAAGGCAGCGATCGCTTCCACGGCGGCGCGGGCACCGGCGAGGGTGGTCACGGTGGGTACGGCGTAGTCGAGGGCGGCCCGGCGCAAGTAGCGGTCGTCGTGGGCGGCCTGGCGACCGATCGGGGTGTTGATCACCAGCTGGATCTGGCCGGAGCGGATGGCATCCTCGATGTTGGGGCGGCCTTCGTGCACCTTCAGCACCGGCGTCACCGCCAGCCCCGCCTCCGCCAGGGTCCGGGCGGTGCCCGCCGAGGCGGTGAGGGCAAAACCCTCGTCCACCAGCCGGCGGGCCACCGGCACCAGACCGGGCTTGTCGCGGTCGTGGGTGGAGAGAAACACTGTGCCCGCGGTGGGAAGGGCCTCACCGGCCGCCAGTTCCGCCTTGGCGTAGGCCAGGCCAAAGCTGGAGGCAATACCCATCACCTCGCCGGTGGAGCGCATCTCCGGGCCCAACAGCGTGTCGGCGCCAGGGAAGCGCTTGAAGGGCAACACCGCCTCCTTCACCGTCTGCAGCGGCGGCACCGGTTCGCTCGTGAGGCCCAGCTCAGCCAAGGTGCGGCCGGCCATGAGCTGGCTGGCGATCTTGGCCAACGGCACGCCGGTGGCCTTGGCCACGAACGGCACCGTGCGGGAGGCCCGGGGGTTGGCCTCGATGATGAACACCCGCTCCACCCCCTCGCCATCGCGCTGGATGGCGAACTGCAGGTTGATCAGGCCCCGCACGTCCAGGGCCAGGGCTAGATCCCGGCTCCAGCCCTTGATCGTGGCCAGCACCTCGGGGCTCAGGGACACCGAAGGCAGGGCACAGGCCGAATCACCCGAATGGATGCCCGCCGGCTCGATGTGCTCCATCAGCCCGCCGATCAGCACGGCGCCTGTGCCATCGGCCAGGGCATCCACATCCACCTCGATGGCGTTCTCCAGGTATTGGTCGATCAGCACCGGGTGGTCGGGCTCCACTTGCACGGCCTCCACCATGTAGCGGTTGAGCTCCTCCTGGTCGTACACCACCTCCATGGCGCGACCGCCGAGCACATAGCTGGGCCGCACCACCACCGGGTAGCCGATCCGCTCGGCCACGCTGCGGGCCTCGGACTCGCTGCGGGCCAGGCCATTGCGGGGCTGGCGGATCTCCAGGCGCCGCAGAATCGCCTCGAACTGCTCCCTGTCCTCAGCCCGGTCGATCGATTCGGGGGAGGTGCCCCAGAGCCGGGTGCCGGTGGCCAGCCCGGCTGGGGTGGCGAGCCAGCGCAGCAGGGGGATCGCCAGCTTGAGCGGCGTCTGGCCGCCGAACTGCACGATCACCCCCTCGGGCTTCTCGGCTTCGATCACGTTGAGCACGTCCTCCAGGGTGAGGGGCTCGAAGTAGAGGCGGTCGCTGGTGTCGTAGTCGGTCGACACCGTTTCCGGGTTGCTGTTGATCATCACCGTGGCAAAGCCCGCCTCCCGCAGGGCAAAGGAGGCGTGGCAACAGCAGTAGTCGAACTCGATCCCCTGACCGATCCGGTTGGGGCCGCCCCCCAGGATCATCACCTTGCGCCGGGTTTCGGGCTGCACCTCATCGGCGGCCGGCAGCACCACCAGCTGGCCATCGGCGCCGATTCTCTCCAGCGGACGCTCGTAGGTGGAGTAGTGGTAAGGCGTGCTGGAGGCGAATTCGGCCGCGCAGGTGTCCACCGTTTTGAACACGACGTTGATGCCAAGCCCCTGGCGATGGGAGCGCACCTCCAGTTCATGGCGGCCGCTGGCCCAGCCGATCTGGCGGTCGGAGAAGCCGAGTTGCTTGAGCTCCAACAGGACTGCCCCATCAAGATCTTCGAGCCCACGGCCCGCCAGCAGCCGCCGTTCGGCCTCGATCAGGCCCCGCAGCTTGGCCAGAAACCAGGGGTCGATGGCGCTGAGCTTGTGCAGGTCGGCATCGGAGTAGCCCCGCACCATGGCCGTGCGCACCGCCAGGATCCGATCGGGGGAAGGCGTGCGCACCTGGCGCTCTAGGTCGGCCGCATCCAGAGCGGCATCGGCGCCTGGATCAGGTCGATCGCAGCCCCAGCCGGCCAGGCCGGTTTCGAGGGAGCGCAGAGCCTTCTGGAACGACTCCTCGAAGCAGCGCCCGATCGCCATCGCCTCGCCCACCGATTTCATCGAGGTGGTGAGCACCGGCGGACTGCCGCGGAACTTCTCGAAGGCGAAGCGCGGAATCTTGGTCACCACGTAATCGATCGTGGGCTCGAAGCAGGCCGGCGTGGCACCGGTGATGTCGTTGATGATTTCGTCGAGGGTGTAGCCCACCGCTAATCGGGCGGCGATCTTGGCAATCGGAAAGCCGGTGGCCTTGGAGGCCAGGGCGGAGGAGCGGGAGACACGGGGGTTCATCTCAATCACCACCACATCCCCATCCACGGGATTGATGGCGAACTGGATATTGGAGCCGCCGGTATCGACTCCGATTTCGCGAATAATCGCGATCGACTGGTCGCGCAGTCGCTGGTACTCGCGGTCGGTGAGGGTCTGGGCTGGGGCCACGGTGATCGAGTCGCCCGTATGCACCCCCATCGGATCGAGGTTTTCGATGCTGCACACGATCACCACGTTGTCGGCGGTGTCGCGCATCACCTCGAGCTCGAACTCCTTCCAGCCCAGCAGCGATTGTTCCACCAGGATCTGGCTCACCGGACTCGCCTCCAGGCCGCTCTTGCAGATCGCCCGAAATTCCTCCGGGTTGTAGGCGATGCCGCCGCCGCTGCCCCCCAGGGTGAAGGCGGGCCGGATGATGCGGGGGTAGGTGCCGATCGCCTCCCCCACCTGCTCGGCTTCCTCGAGGGTGTTGGCGATGCCGGAGGGGCACACCGCCACACCGATGCGGGCCATGGCCTCCTTGAAGAGCAGGCGATCCTCCGCCTTGCGGATCGCTTCGAGGTTGGCCCCGATCAGTTCCACGCCGAAGCGCTCCAGAGTGCCGTTCTCGGCCAGGGCCACCGCCAGGTTGAGGGCCGTCTGCCCCCCCATGGTGGGCAGCAGGGCATCGGGTCGCTCGATCTCGATCACCCGCGCCACCACTTCGGGGGTGAGGGGCTCGATGTAGGTGCGATCCGCGAGGTCCGGATCGGTCATGATCGAGGCCGGATTGCTGTTGACCAGCACCACCTCGTAGCCCTCCGACCGCAGGGCCTTGCAGGCCTGGGTGCCGGAATAGTCGAATTCACAGGCCTGGCCGATCACGATCGGCCCCGACCCCAGCAGCAGGATTCGCCTGAGATCCGTGCGGCGGGGCATGGGTGTGATCTGGCCAAACCTCCCCAGCCTCTCATGGGCCCACCCCAGGTCGGGCATCCCACCAGGGCTGGCCGCCAGGCTTCCCGCAACGATCGCTAATCTGATTTGATTGCAGCCTTAGCCGCCGATGAGCGAACTCCAGCGCCTGAAGGGGCTGTTGCCCCCTGAGATGCAGAGCTGGGTGTTCGTGGAAGCCTCCGCCTCCGTGGATCCTCCCCTGATCACCATTGAGGAGATCGGCCGGGATGAGGTGGAGATCCAGGTGGATCTGGATCAATGGGATGCTCTGGCCCTCGACCATCGCAATTTGCTCTTCTGGCACGAGGTGGGGCGCATCCAGAACGATGCTGTGCCCCGGGACGGCTGGGAGATGGCGGCCCTGGCGATCGGCCTTGGTGGGGCGATCGGTGAGCTCTGGGTGCAGGATGCCCTGCTTCTGTTCATGGCGCTGGGGCTGTCCGGCTTCGCCGGATACCGCCTCTATCTGAAAAACAACTCTGAGAAACGTCTTCAGGACGCGGTGATGGCCGATGAGCGCGCCATCGACCTGGCCTGCCGTTTTGGCTACAGCCTGCCCAATGCCTACAAGAGCCTGGGCGGGGCCCTCAAGGAACGCGTGGAGCAGACGCGCAAGAAGAAGCGGCGTTCCTTCTATGAAGATCGCCTCGAGGCTCTGCGCAAGAGTGCCGGCAAGGCCCGCGCCGAGATGGCCGAGCAGCAGGGATCACGCCAGTCCGTCACCAGTGAGAACGTTTATGGCTGAGCCTGCCCCCTCGACGGCCATGGCGCCGGAACAACCCCGATCCCCCCGGTCCAGGGGTCTCGACAGCGAATCCCTGGCCCGTCTTGCCGCCGAAGCCTGCGATGATCGCAAGGCCGTGGACATCCGGCTGATCTGGGTGGAGGAGATCTCCTCCCTGGCCGATTGGTTCGTGATCTGCAGCGGCCTCTCCGATGTGCAGGTGCGGGCCATCGCCCGCTCTGTGGAGGACACCCTTGAGGAACGGGTCGGCCGGCTTCCCCTGCGCCGCGAGGGCCAGAGCGAGGGGCGTTGGGTGGTGCTCGATTACGGCGAGTTGATCGTGCATGTGCTCACACCCCAGGAGCGTGCTTACTACGACCTCGAATCCTTCTGGGGCCACGGCGACCAGGAGCGCTACGTGAGCCCGATGGCCCAGCGGCCCCCGGCAGCGGAAAGCTGATCCCGTTCCATGCCCGATCCCGGTTTCCGCCTTCCCGTTCAGGACACCCCCTGCCCCGTACCCCCCGAGCAGCGGCCCCTGGAGGAATACGGCCAGCTGCTGCGCTCCTGGTTCTTCGCCTGGCCGGCCGGCGGCTCCCTTCCCCTGGCGCGTGCCCTTCTGCTGAGCTGGTTGCTGGTGCTGCCGGTGGCCCTGCTGGTGGCGGGCGGCAGCATCACCCTCCGCCACGAGCCCCTGCGGCTCACCATGGCGGCTGCCACCGCCGCCGGACTGTTACCACTTCTGCTGCTCTCGCGCCAGTGGCTGGGCTGGACCTACGTGAGACAGCGCCTCGTTGCTGAAACCGTGGCGTACGAGGAATCGGGCTGGTACGACGGTCAGGAGTGGGAGAAACCGATCGCCTGGCGCCAACAGGATCTGCTGGTGGCCCGCTTCCAGGTCGATCCGCTGATGCGGCGCCTACGCCGGGGGGCAGCCCTGGTCGCAAGCCTGCTTTTGGCGGGAGCCGCCCTCTGCCAGGCTCTCTGAACTGCCCCTTCATCCCCTGGGGACTTTCCCCATCGCCATGACCCTGTCCTCCGGCTTTTTGGGATCCCCCCGGCCTGGTGTGCCGTGCCTGGAGGTGCGGTTGCTGCGCAATGGCATCCCCGAATCTCACCACCGGGTCCATGCGGTGGTCTGCGATCAACGGGGCCGGGTGCTGATGCGGGCCGGGGATCCCCAACAGCTCAGTTTCATCCGCTCGGCCCTCAAGCCCTTCCAGGCCACCACCTTCGTGGCCAGTGGCGCCGCTGATCGCACCGCCTGCGGCGAGCGGGGGCTGGCGATCGCCTGTGCATCCCATACCGGCACCGCCGCCCATGCCCGTGAGGCCTTTCGACTCCTCTGGGGGGCGGATTTGGAGGCGGACCGACTGCAGTGTCCGGTGCCTCCCGGTGCCAGCAGTCCCCTGGAGCACAACTGCTCGGGCAAGCACGCCGCCTTCCTGGCCACCTGCCGCCAGATGCACTGGCCCCTGGAGAGCTACCTCCAGATCGACCACCCCCTGCAGGTGGAGGTGGTGAAGCGGGTGGCCGAACTCCTCGGGATTCCGGCGGCGGAACTGGTGGTGGCCCGTGACGACTGTGGAGCTCCCACCCTCCAGCTGCAACTGGCCCAGATGGCCCTGCTGTTCGCCCACCTCGGGGCCGGCGAACATCCGGATCTCGAACGGCTGAGCCGAGCCATGCTCGCCCATCCTGAGTTAGTGGCCGGGGAGCAGCGTTTTGATACGGCCCTGATGCGTCTGGCCCATGGCCAGGTGGTCAGCAAGGGTGGCGCGGAGGGCATCCAGTGCCTCAGCCGGGTCGGCGAAGGAATGGGGGTGGCGATCAAGGTGGAGGATGGCGCCTCCCGGGCCAAGTACGCCGTGGCCCTCCATGTGCTGGAGCAACTGGGATGGTTGACTCCAGCCACCCTGGAGGAGCTAGGACAGGCCTTCCTGCAACCCGCTCCCCAGCTCCAGTTGGAGGTGCGGGGCAAGCTCCGTTTCGACTGATGGCTCCCACCAGCCGCCGGCGGCTGGGCTGGTAGGATCACTTTGTTGGTTTCAACCAACGCCATTGAGGGGTCCACCATGATTCCCTCGCCGGTTCCCTCCCTATCGCGGGGTAGAGCAGCCTGGTAGCTCGTCGGGCTCATAACCCGAAGGTCGCGAGTTCAAATCTCGCCCCCGCCACCAATTCTGGGAATTCATGGAGCGGTGTCCTTCCAGGACTAGCCCTTCGTCGTTGTAATCACCATCCGGTCCTTGGGCCGGTTTTTTGGTATTGAGCCCCTCCTGGATCCAGCTTGAAAGGTATCCCTTCATCCGGATTCCCGCTCAACGTTGCCGTCGCTGGAAACGCCCATTGCGGAACGGGTCTTGTGACGGGATCGAACCCGTTGGCGCCGAGGATGCTGGTGATGAATCCGAGCTTGCAACGCTCCCCGATGGCCGTTCCTTACCAACCCTTCCTGCTGCTGCGGCTGCATGGGTCCACGGCTGTGCCGGTGTCCATCGGCTGGATCACCGGCCTGCGTGGCTGGCCCCTGGTCGCTTCGATGCTCCGTCTGCGGGTGTTGCCCAACGATGGGCCGCTCCACTGGCCGGGGCAGCTGCTCCGTTATGTCCGGCGGGGTTGCTGAGCGATGCAGGCCGGCAGGCAGGGGGCTGATTCCTGGGGGGATAGCTCGGAGACGGGAGGCTTCGGCCCCGATGCCGTGGTGGTCGGTTCCGGCGCCACCGGTGGGGTGGCGGCGATGGTGCTGGCGGAGGCCGGCCTCAAGGTGCTCGTGCTGGAGGCGGGCCCGGAGCTCACCGCGGCGCGGGCCTTTGGCAGCGAACCCCTCAACACCCTGAAGCGCCTGGCCAACCTCAGCAGCGGCCGCCAGCGGC
>Ga0209401_1002332_pt1 | contig 12352 bp, 12 predicted proteins | sample M_140807_MF_Meta_FD_187318 | JGI IMG/M metagenome (GOLD analysis project Ga0209401, IMG submission 187318) | Freshwater microbial communities from Lake Montjoie, Canada to study carbon cycling - M_140807_MF_MetaG (SPAdes) (version 2) | ecosystem: Environmental > Aquatic > Freshwater > Lake...
CGAAGCGGCCCTTCTCATCCGGTAGGTAGGTGACGCCCAGCTCGCAGCCGGCGGCATGAAGCTGCTGGGCAATGCCCCAAGCGATCGACTTGTTGTTGGCGATGCCGGTGACGAGGGCCTTCTTGCCGCGCAGGTCGAGGAGCATGGGGGTGCGCCGGGGGCGGGGGATGGGGGGGATTCTCCAACAGCGGCGGTCCGGGGCTTGGCGTTGCCTGGAGAGGTCATGGCGGTCCGTCGGACCACCGGACACCGGGCCCGGAGCGGTCGCCGGACGCGCTGGAAGATCCCCGGGCGCCTGGGGGTGTTTGCTTAGCGTGCAGCGGTCGGCCCAAGCCGTTGTGCTGCCGTTCAGCGATGCCCATGTCCCGCGAGCCCTGGCCCGCTGATCCCGCCGATCTGCCCCGTGAGCTGTCCGATCGCCGCGGGGTGTCCCAGTGGCTCGCGCCCTGGTTTCCTGGACTTTTTGGGGAAGCCAGTCCTCGCCGGGGCGGTCGCCGCGAGGCCGAGCGCCTTCTGGGGGAGATCGATCCCCAGGCCTATGGCGCCAGTCGCAACCATCTGGCCGGGGATGTCACGGGGCTGTCCCCCTATATCCGCCATGGCGTGTTAAGCCTCGCGGAGGTTCGCGATGCGGTGTTGGCCGAGGTGGCGCCCCCATCCGGGCTGTCTGAGCCGGAACCCGCTGAGGGGCCACCGATCCCCGCCGACACGCGGGCCCATTCCTGGGAGCGCGGCGGAAGCCACCCTTTCGGTGCGGAGTCGTTGCGCCGGGATGGGGCGCCGGCATCCGCCGCTCGGCGCCCCTGGCATGGCGCCCCCCGCCACCCCGGCGAGTCGCTGATCCGGCAGCTTGCCTGGCGCGACTACTGGCAGCGCCTCTGGAGCGCGTGGGGTGAGGGGGTGCATCACGACCGCGAACCGCTCAAGACGGGCCATCCCCCCGGCGCCTACGCCAACGACCTGCCGGCCGATCTGGCCACCGGCACCACCGGACTGGCCTGCATCGACGCCTTCGTGGCCGAGCTGGTGGGCAGCGGCTGGCTCCATAACCATGCCCGACTCTGGCTGGCCAGCTATGTGGTGCACTGGCGGCGGCTGCGTTGGCAGCTGGGCGCCCGCTGGTTCCACGCCCACCTGCTCGATGCCGATGGGGCCAGCAACAGCCTGAGCTGGCAGTGGGTGGCCAGCAGTTTCAGCAGCAAGCCCTACTTTTTCAACCGCGCCAATCTGGAGCGCTTCGCCGGGCCCTCCTTCTGCGCCGCCTGCCCCGCCGCCGGTCGGGGTGGGGCAGGCGCTGTCGGGGGGTGTCCCTTTGAGGCCAGCTATGAGGAGCTGCAGGAGCGGCTGTTTCCTGGCCTGTTGGCTACGGAGGTGCCTGGTCAGGGGCGGGGGATGGCCTCTGGTGCAGCCAGTGGCAAGCGCCCATCGGCGGCCGTGGCGCCTGGGGAACCCTCGGTGCCCCAGGCTCTCAAGGCTCGATCAGGCCCTGCGGTTCTGCAGCTCGCCACGCTTGCCCAGCCAGCGGTTTCCCAGCCCGCCGCGCCCGCCCAACCCGCGGCTCCCGGAGCGGACCAGCTTCGTGCCCCGGTGCTCTGGATCCATGCCGAGGCCCTCGGACCCGCCAATGCCGCCCTGCGGGCCCATCCCCACCGGCCGGCGCTGTTCGTGTTCGATCCCGTGGCGGCCGACCACGAGCCCTGGGGCCTGAAGCGGCTGGTGTTCATTTATGAGTGCCTGCTGGAGCTGCCGGTGACGATCCGGGCGGGTGATCCGGTGGAGCAACTGCTGGCTTTCGTGGCCCGCTGCGGCGCTGACGGGGTGGTCACCACCCGGGCGGTGGATCTGCGGCTGCAGGCCATCACGGCCCGGCTGGCCGAGCGGGTGCCGGTGGCGGTGCTCGAGCCGGACCCCCTGGTGCCGGCCGATCTGGAGTCGCTTGCAGCGGGGACGGCTGCGGCTTCTGGAGTGGGGGGGCTCCCCGATCTGCGTCGCTTCAGTCGCTACTGGCGCTGGGCCGAGCCGCGCATCTGGGGGCTGGTACGGCCGCAGGAACCGGACGGGGGACGGGGAGGCTGATGGGGGTGGTGGAGATCGGCATGGAAGGGGGGCATCCGGCCCAGGCCGGATGCGTCGAGGACTTGACCGTGATCCACGCGGAAGGCGCCAGCGTTTCCGCGGCTCGGCGGCACCGGATCGGGGATGGGCAGGGCAGCGGTGGCGCGGCTGATCCGGGCGGCGGCATTGAACCGCTGCGGCCCGCAATCTGGTGGCCCGGCCTGGCGCTGCCGCGGGCTCCCCAGGCTCCCGTGCCATCCCCACAACCCTGGTTGCTGCTGGTGGATCGGCGTGATCCGCGGGTGCAGGCCGCCTCGGCGGAGCTCGAAGCCTTGCTCCATGCGGAGGAGCGGGCCCGTCGGGATCGCTTCCGCCTGGCCGCGGATCGCCACCGCGCCCTGTTGGGGCGCGGTGTGTTGCGGCTGGCGCTGGGCGCCTGGCTGGGGCGTGATCCGGCCTCCCTGGCGTTTCAGCTCGGACCCCACGGCAAACCGGCGCTGGCCTCGCAAGGTCTGGAGCCGCTCCAGTTCAACCTCGCCCATTCCGGTGATCTGATCCTGCTGGCCTTCCACACCACACGTCCGGTCGGGGTGGATGTGGAGCAGCACCGCCCGGATCTGGACTGGGAACCCCTGGCCCGGCGGGTGCTGCCGCCTGGGGAGCGTCAGACGCTGGAGCGGCTGCCACCCGAACGGCGCCCGGACGCCTTCCTGGCCGCCTGGTGTCGGCTGGAGGCTCGGCTGAAGGCCCGCGGCGAGGGCTTCGCGGGGCTGGAGCGCCTCCAGGCGGAAGCCCCTGCCGGGCAGGATTCCGCCGCCGAGCGGACCTGGGAGGTGGCGCTGTCCGCCGGCTATGTCGCCGCTGTGGCCGTGGCAGCGGCCGTCTGAGGGGGGGTGGGGCTTTGTTGGGGAGTACGGATCCGCATTCAGCCCCCGCTCGTGGCGCCCGTTGAAGCCATCCCGGCGCATCGGTTGGGCCCAAGGGCCTGCCCCCGCCCCGGCGGGCCCGGTCCGGCAGAGTCCGCTCCAGGAGCCGCGCTGATCGACGGCGTTTCGCCTCAGGGCCCTTCCGGAGCGGGTGGCGGCGGGGTGTCGTCCCAGTCCTTCGGGGTGAGGGGTAACCCCAGCAGCTGCTTTTCGGCCCGTCGCACGGCGTTGGGGTAGCTCAGCAGGTGCTCCTCCTCCAGCAGGGGCTGCAGCACCGGCAGGAATTCCGCGTCACTGCGGGGCGGCGCCTGCCACTGAAAGCGCCGGCCGGGAGCCCTGTGGCGGCAGAGTTCCTCCATCTGGCGACGCAGGGCCAGGCGCACCGGGCCCCGCCGCAGGGCGGCATAGAACTCCTCCCGCGGCGCCCGCCCGCTGCTGCGGGGGGTGGGCCCATGGCCGCCGCTGAGGCGGGCGGGATCGGGATGCCAGCGGGGCCGGCAGATCCCGGCGGTTTCGGTGTCGGGGTCCAGCCAGATGTGGATGCCACGGCCCCCGGGCCCGTTCACCACCGCCAGTCCGTCGCCGGGGCTGTGGCGCTGCAGAGGAAACACCCGGCCGCTGCTGTGCTGGTCCAGGCGCATGCAGCCGCCGCACAGCAGGGCCAGGGCGCTCAGCAGGGGCAGCAGGGCACCAGGCCAGTCGGGTCTGTCAGGGCGATCGGCGCCAGGACGCAAGCGGCCACAGTGCTCGACGCCTGGACGCAGGGCATCTGGGTGCAGGGCACCGGGACGCAGCGCACCCGGGGGTAGGGCATCGGGGCGCTGGGCACCGGGGCGCCCGTGGCGGTGGCTGGTGCTGCACCCGTCTCCGGGGGCGGCCGGTGGCAGCGGCGGGCGATCGGACTCCAGGGGGCGGGACACCGGTGGTTGCGGCAATCGCCATGATCCTGACGGCAGCGGTGCCGCTGCTCCTGTTCGCGAGACGTTCGGTTCGATGGCCCTCACCCCGTCCACCATGCTTCCGCTGGGCACGCCCCTGCCCCAGGCCCTGCTGGAGCGCGAGCGCGACCGGGGTGCTCTCGAGGAGGTGGTCGGGCGGCTGCCCGACGCCGGCGCTCTGACCGATCGGCCTGTGCTGGTGCTCTTCCTGTCGTGCCACTGCCCCTTCGTGAAGCACATCGAGGCCGAGATCACCAGGCTGCAAGCCGATCTGGGGGAGCGGGCGGTGTTGCTCGGCATCGCCAGCAACAGCCTTCGCACCCATCCCCAGGATGGGCCTGAGGGCATGGCCGCCCAGGCCGCCACCCACGGCTGGACCTTCCCCTACCTGTTGGACCACGACCAGGCCGTGGCCCGCGTCTTCCAGGCCGCCTGCACCCCCGATCTCTTTCTCTTCGATCGCGCCCATCGCCTGGCCTACCGCGGCCAGCTCGATCCCAGTCGTCCGGGCAACGACCTCCCCTGCGACGGCCGCGATCTGCGCGCCGCCCTGGCCGCGGTGCTGGCGGACCAGCCGGTGCCCGAACCCCAGATCGCCTCGATCGGCTGCAACATCAAATGGCATCCCGGCGACGAGCCCCCGTGGGCCCGTTGAGGCTCTGGAGCACGGGCGCGAGGAAATCGGTACACGGGCTTAAGGTTGCCGCCATGGCGATTCCCCCCTTCAGCCTCAGCGCGCAGCTGGAGCAACTCGGCCCCGGCCTTGAGCAGGCGGTTCTTGAGGTTCTGCGCAGCGGTCAGTACATCGGTGGGAGCACCATCGCCGGCTTTGAGCAGGCCTTTGCAGCCGCCTGCGGCGTGCCCCATGCGATCGGTTGCAACAGCGGCACCGATGCCCTCATCTTGGCCCTGCGGGGGCTGGGGATCGGGCCGGGCGATGAGGTGATCACCAGCTCCTTCAGCTTCTTTGCCACCGCCGAGGCGATCAGCACCGTGGGGGCGATCCCGGTGTTCGTGGACGTGGAGCCGGGCTCCTACCTGATCGATCCCGCCCGGATTGAGGCGGCGATCACGCCCGCCACCCGCGCCCTGATGCCGGTGCATCTGTTCGGCCGGCCGGTGGACATGGAGCGCATCAATGCCATCGCCGCTGCCCATGGCCTGCTGGTGATCGAAGACTGCGCCCAGGCCAGCGGTGCCCTCTGGGCCGGTCGGCCGGTGGGCAGTTGGGGCGATGCCGGCTGCTTCAGCTTCTTCCCCACCAAGAACCTCGGCGGCGCCGGCGATGGCGGGGCGGTGACCTGCCGCGATCCCCAGCTGGCCCAGCGGGTGCGTGAGCTGGCGGTGCACGGCATGCCCCGCCGCTACCTCCATACCGACCTGGGTTACAACAGCCGTCTTGATGCGATCCAGGCCGCCGTGCTGGCGGTGAAGCTGCCCCACCTGGAGCGCTGGGTGGAGCGCCGCCGGTCGATCGCGGCTCGCTACCTCGCTGAACTCTCCCACCTGCCGGGTATCCAGTTGCCCGAGGCCGGCCCCGACGGCCACAGCTGGAATCAGTTTGTGGTGCGGGTGGCCGCCTGTCCCGAGGCGTCCGTGTCCTGCGCTGGCGCCTGCACCCCTTCCTCCGACAGCGCCTGCTACGGCCTTCCCGAGGCCTGCTGCCGCGACTGGCTCAAGCAGCAGCTCCAGGACGCTGGCGTCAGCACGATCATCTACTACCCGATCCCGATCCACCGCCAGCCCGCCTACGGCGCCCTCGGCTACGGCCCCGGCAGCCTGCCCACCACCGAGCGGCTCTGTGCCGAGGTGCTCAGCCTGCCGATCTTCCCGGAACTCAGCGCCGACCAGCAGGACACCGTGATCCGCACCCTGCAGCGGCTGCTCGCTGGGGCGGCGGGCAGACCACTGGACCGGCCGGAACCGCTTTCGGTGGGTGCGCTCTGAGGTGATCGCGGCGATCGGGTGTCTGCCGCGCCGGATCCTTCGCCATTCGGGTGTGGCGCAGGTTGCCTCTGGTGGCGCCCTGATCCTGGTGGCCAGTTCCTTGGCCTGCGCTGATGCGGCTGGTGCGGCCCCCCACTCCGGGTCGGCCGCCCCTGAGGAGGCCCCTGCCGCCGCTGGGGCGAATCGGGCGGAGGCTGTTGCCCCAGCGGCGGCTGTTGCCCCAGCAGTAGCCGCGACCCCCGCGACGCCTCATCCCGACTGGGCCACCCTCGCCCGCTATGACGACGGCTGGGCCCGCCGCGAGGCTGCCGGTCGGGCTGGCATCGGGCGCCTGGAGGCCGTGCGGCAGCTGGATGCGGCGTTGGAGCCAGGCCGCCAGGCCACGGCGGAGCTGCGCCGGGAGCTGGAGGCTTCCCAAACCGGGCTTCAGGAGTTCGGCATTCGTGCCGATCGGCTGGATGCGGCCCTCAGCGCCCTGGAGGCCACCCGCTTCGCCCCCACCACCCGGCTGATGGTGAGCACTTACTTCACGGCGGGGGCGCCCTACTTCGGCGGCAGCCAGGACGGCCCCTATCCGGCCGGTCCCGAGGCCGTCGACATTCCGGCCCGTAGCCGCAACGCCTACCCCGCCGCCAACAACGCCAATTGGGGCGCCACGGTGGTGAACTACGAGGTGCACCTCAACCTGCTCACCAGCTTCACCGGCAAGGATCTGCTCTACACCCGGCTCAACAGCGGCAATGCCAACCGCAGCGCCTTCTCGGGTAATCCCTACAACCTGCTGACCCTCGACAAGAGCACCGCGCCGCGGGCCGGCGCCAATGTGCTGGATGTCACCCGCCTCTTCTATCGCTTCCCGATCGGCTCCCAGGTCATGGCGCTGGTGGGCGCGGCGGCTCGGCCCAGCCATGAGATCACGGCCCTGCGGCCCTGGTTCTACGGCGCCGAGCCGGGCCCGCCGATCCTCGATTTCTTCTCGCTCAACGGGGCGCCCGGCACCTACAACAAGGCCACCGGTGCGGCAGTGGGTGCCCAGTGGAAGCAGGCGGTGGCGGAGGGGCGTCCCTATCTGGCCGCATCCGCCTCCTACGTGGCGCCCAGCTCCGCCGCTGCCAACACCACCGATGGTGACCTCGGGGCCGGCATCGGTGGCCGGTTCAGCCGCGGCAGCCTGTTCGGTCAGGTGGGGATCGGCGGGCCGGGTTATGTGGTGGCAGCGGCCTGGCGTTATGGCCAGTGTGGCCTGACCTTCCGGCGCGGCACCCAGTTCGCCAACCAGCGCCAGCCCTGTGCGCCCGCCGGCAGCGATGAAACGGCCGCCTCCAACAACGTGGCCCTCACCGCCGCCTGGCAACCGGCCGCCATCAGCTGGCTGCCATCGATCAACCTGGGCTGGGGCGCCAGCTTCCTGCAGCAAGCCTCGGCCCTGCCCGTTTCCACCAACAGCGCCAGCAACATCGCCGAAAGCCAGTCATGGTCAGCGGCCCTGTTCTGGCGCAACCTGTTCGGCAGCGGCCACGCCGCCGGTTTCGCCGTGGGCCAGCCCACCTTCGTGACTCGCCTGCGGGATGGCAGCACACCCCAGGATGGCAATTACGCCTGGGAGGCCTGGACGGCGCTTCGGATGAGTGACCACCTCACCCTCACCCCTTCACTCTTTTATCTGAGTCGCCCCAACGGCCAGTACACGGCACCCGGCAAGACCAGCAATGCGTTGGGTGCGGTGTTGATCGCTCATTTCCGCTATTGAGCCCTGCGCTCACCCCCGCGGCAGGCTGGCATGCAGCGCTTTGAAGCGTGCCTGCTGCACTTTGTGGTCCACGATCGGTTCGGGGTAGCCGCGGCGTTCCAGGGCGCCGATGCGGCCGCTGATCAGGTCGGCGGTGGCCACGTGAGCAAGCTCCGGCAGCCAGGTGCGGATGTAGGTGGCCTCGGGGTCGAACTTGGCGGCCTGGGTGGCGGGGTTGAAGATGCGCAGCGGCTTGGGATCCATGCCGCTGCTGGCGCTCCACTGCCAGCCGCCGTTGTTGGCGGCCAGGTCGCCATCCACCAGGTGCTCCATGAAGAAGCGCTCGCCCAGGCGCCAGTCGCAGATCAGGTCCTTCACCAGATAGGAGGCCACGATCATGCGCGGCCGGTTGTGCATCCAGCCGCTCTCCACCAGCTGCCGCATCGCCGCATCCACGATCGGCATGCCGGTGAGGCCCTGCTGCCAGGCGGAGAGCCGCTGCGGGTCGTTCTCCCAGGGGAAATGGCACCACTGGGGGCGGTAGGGGCCATCGGCCAGCTCGGGGAAATGGAACAGGGCCTGCTGGTAGAACTCGCGCCAGCAGAGCTCCTGCTCCCACACCGTGATCGAGGCCAGGGCCTCGTCGCTGCGGGCGGCGAAGCGGGCCACGGCCGCGGCGGCCCAGGCCTGACGGGGGCTGAGGGTGCCGAAGCGCAGGGCGGCCGAGAGGGCGGAGGTGCCCGCTTCCCCCGGCAGGTTGCGCCCTTCGTCGTAGCGGGCCAGGGCCGGGCCATCGGCGAAGGCTTCCAGCTGGGCCAGGGCCGCCGCTTCACCGGGCCTGCAGGGGCAGAGGTCGGCGCCGGTGAAGGGCGCTTGGGCCAGCTCAGCGCCGGCATCGGATAGCCGCCCGGAACGGACCTCCGCGAGACCGGCCTCGGGGGCGCGGCGTGATTCGGATCGGGCCGCTTCGCTGCCCTTACGAGGGTGGGTTGAGGGGTGATGTCCCCCGCCGCTCTCGCCGTGCTGCACGCGGACCGCGCCTCCCTCGCCCGCCTCGCCGCTGCCTGCGTCGCCGCCGCCAGCGCCAGCTGCCGCGATCGCCGCCAGTTGGCCGGGTCCGGGTACCGACTCCAGCATCGGCAAGGCCGCCCAAAGCTCCGGCCGGGGAAGGACGGCTGGATCCAGATCGAGCAACTCCCGTGGCGCCGGCAACGGGTCGAGTTCGCCGGCGGCGGCGCGCCGCTCCACCTGGCCGCGCCAATTGCGCAGGAAGGGGCCATAAACGCGGTAGGGATCGCCAGCGCCGGTGAGGATCGTTTCGGGGGGCACCAGCAGCTGGTCCCAGTCGACCAGCACCTTCACCCCATCGCCCTGAAGGGCGGCGGCCACCCGGCGGTCGCGCTCCCGTTCAGCCGGCTCCACGCCCCGGTTCCAGGCCACCACCGAAGCCCCCGTGGCCGCCGCTAGCCGCGGGAGCAGGAGCGCTGGATCGCCCTGAAGGATCACCAGGCGGCTGCCGGCGCCGCGCCAGCGGCCGGCCAGCTCCCGCAGGCTTTCGGCCAGGAACCAGCGCCGGGCCGAGGCCTGCTGCACGGCGGCCAGCTCGGCTGGATCCAGCACGACCACCCCGGTCACGGCCGGGGTGGCAACAGCCGCTGCCGCCAGGCCGAGGTTGTCGGCCAGGCGCAGGTCGCGGCGGTGCCAGAACAGCCAGCGGGGCGGGGTCATGGGTTCAGGGCGCGGACGGGATCGATCGAGGGCGTGGGCAAAAGCCCGCCCGGGGTCTGGGGCGGGGCAGGACCGGCAGGAGTCGGCTCACAGCCCCAGCAGCTGGCGGGCGCGGAACCAGGCGGTGATGCTCTTGCCATCGAGGTATTCATCGCCACTGGCAATCGCTGCATCGAGCTCGGCGGGCTCCATCAGCAGCACCTCCATGTCCTCGTCGTCGTCGCCGGCGGGAGGACTCTCCAGGGGGGTGAGATTCCGCGCCAGAAAGAGATGGATCACCTCATCGGAATAGCCGGGGCAGGGGAGCATGGAGCCGAGCGGATCCCAGCGGTCGGCGCGGTAGCCGGCCTCCTCCTGCAGCTCCCGCTCCATCGTGGTCAGCGGCTCCTCGCCGGGATCAAGGGTGCCGGCCGGAAACTCCAGAAGGCGGGTGGCCACCGCGAAGCGGTACTGGCGCAGGATCACCACACGGCCGTCGTCGAGCACCGGCACCGCCAGGGAGGCGCCGGGGTGGCGGATCAGCCCGAAGCTGGCCTCCAGGCCGATCGGCAGCACCATCCGGTTGAGCTCGAAGCGCAGCTTGCGGGCATCGAGGCTGGCGGTGGTTTCGAGGTGGCGCGAGGGCTCGGGGGGCGGCAGGGGCGCCATCGCGGCGGCGGTTCGAAGGTGGCGCCAGCTTGGCGCATGGGGCCGGTGCGGGATGGTGTCGGCGGGTGGGTCTGTATGGGGCCGGTGTTCTGCCTGGTTGGGGCCGATCAGGGCTCCGCACGGCGGCGGGCCTGGCAGGGGGCAGATGCTGTCCCGATGCCAGAGGGCCATGCTTCGGGGAGCCGTTTCTGCAGACGGCCCTTGGCGCAAGCCTGGAATGGATCCGGGCCGGTGTCCCCCGCTGGGTCGCTGTCCAGGCGCCGCCGCGGGCCTTACAGATCTTCCGGATCCGGGAGGGATCACACCACCCCGCAGCAGATTGAGGGCAGTCGCCTCGCCGCCGTGATTCCTCCCCAGAAACAGATGACCGGCATGCTCGGCCATCCGGTGGCCGAGAACCCGATCGATCGGATGTTCGATGCGGTGTATACCCACTACGGCCTGCATTGGCAGTTCTGGAAGAACACATCGCCAACACCGACGACCTCGCCTTGGCGGTGAAGGCGCTGCGGCCGCTGGGATACAAGGGCATGGCGATCACGGTGCCCTGGAAGGTGGCGGTGATTCCGCTGCTCGATGGGGTGGATGGCGATGTGGAGGCGATCGGCGCCGCCAACTACATGACGATCGAGAACGGCCGCCTGATCGGCCACAACAACGACGGCAAGGGGGTGGTGAAGGCGATCGAGAAGGTGGCGCCCCTGAAGGGTCAGCGGGTGGTGATGCTGGGCGCCGGTGGGGCCGGCCGGGCGATGGCGGTGGAACTGGCCTGGGCCGGCGCCTCCCACCTCACCCTGGTGACCCGGCGGGAGGAGCAGGGCCGCGAGGTGGCCGCCACCGTGACCCGCGCCTCCGGCGTGCCGGCCGACTGGCAGCCTTGGAGCGGCGAGGTAGCCGTGCCGGATGGCACCACCCTGCTGATGAATGCCACCCACCTGGGCCAGAAGGCGGTGGCGGAGGCGCTGGGGGAGGCCTGAAGGGGCCCGCCTGGCCGGCGGCGGGCTGAGGCGGCTTCGCCAGCACGGTGAGTTGCGCTGCGCCATCCGCCCTCCGAATCCGCCGAAGGCCGATCATTTCGCCGGCTCGCCGAGCTCCATGACACTGCGAGCACAGCGATCCAGCTCCGCCTCGACCAGAGCCAGCAACACATCCCGTGGTGCCGGCAGTGGAAACGGCCCCTCTTCGTAGCGTGCCTCCACGGCAAACACCTGCAGCTCCAGCAGCCTGGGGTCCACCAGCTGGCCGGTCAGATCCGCCAGATCCATCAGGTCGTGCACCCGCGGCGGTTGCCGGTCGGCCATCACAATCCAGGCCTTGAGCAGCTTCTCCACGGATTGCTGTGCGGTGAAGCCCCAGTCCTCATCGGGGTAGGCCGCATCAAGGGTCAGCCGCAGGCTGCGCAGATGGCGGCGCACGATCGCCAGGAGCAGCAGCGCGTCTTCAGTGGGCGACATACAGCACGCGCCCTTCCCGCGCCACATCGCCGAACACGTGCCAGCGGGAGCCGCTCAATCGGTCGGCATCCGCGCTGCCTGCCACCACCAGGTCGACCTTCACGCCCAGCCGACCCAGCGCGCGATGGAAGCGCCTCCAGCAGGCCATCTTCTCGGCCGGCGTGAGGTGGGGTTGGCGCACGATCACCGCCAGATCCAGGTCGGAATCGAGCCGCGCTTCACCCCGTGCCCGCGACCCGAAGACCATCACAGCCTGCACGTCGGGCTCGGCGCACAGCCGCCCCAGAGCGGCGCCACAGCTGTGGGGATCCAATCCCGGCCCCAGCTCAGGAGTGGGAGTGAGCCGCTGGGGTTGGCACCAGGGAATCGCTGGTGGCGTGAAAGGAACCGCGGCAGAACCAGCCATATCAGAACGCTACCGCCGGCCATCGCACATCACGCGCAACCCCCCACGCGGCGACGGGCTGGGAATCAGCTGCAGCGAGAGGTCCTGATCGGGGGGCGCCAGCCGCAGCCGCAGGCGACCCAGCAGCCCGACCGCCATCAGTCGGATTTCGAGCTCGGCCAGCGCCTTGCCCAGGCACACGCGCTCGCCGCCGCCGAAGGGCAGCAGGGTGAGGCCCGTGTCGCCCTCCAGGTGCCGCTGGGGCCGGAAGCTCTCCAGGTCGAGCGGTTCGTGTCTCTCTGTCTGATCGTTGCGCCCAGCCGGATCGTTTGGCCCGCCTCGGCTGACTGGTGGCCCGCGACGGTTGGCCGCTGCACCGTCCTGGCTGGCTGATGCCTGCGGGGCGCTCGGATTCAGCGGGTGGTGCCGATTGTTCGCAGTGGACCGCTCCCGCTGATCGCCCGGGCTGGCCGGGGCTGCGGCACTGCCATAACGGTTCGAGGCGGCCAGGGCCACCTGCACCACCTGCCCGGCCGGTACCA
>Ga0209401_1002335_pt1 | contig 12343 bp, 7 predicted proteins | sample M_140807_MF_Meta_FD_187318 | JGI IMG/M metagenome (GOLD analysis project Ga0209401, IMG submission 187318) | Freshwater microbial communities from Lake Montjoie, Canada to study carbon cycling - M_140807_MF_MetaG (SPAdes) (version 2) | ecosystem: Environmental > Aquatic > Freshwater > Lake...
TCCAGAGCTGGTGGCAAAGCGGCTAAAGCGTCTTAAGGCCAATCAGCCCCTGGTGGAGCAGATGGAGTCCATGAATCGCAGCTTCACCCCCACTGGCCCAGGGGAGGTTCCAAGGGCTTTCCCCCGATCCCTGGAGCGGGTACTGGGCACGAACGACCTCATCGGCATCCGCTTCTTCGATCAGGGTATGAATGTCTCCCGCGCTGTAGCACGGGTGCAGATCCATGATCAGCAAGGGCGCTCTGTTGGTTACGGCACGGGTTTCCTGGTGTCACCCAGGCTGTTTCTCACCAACAACCACGTGCTGGATTCGGCAGATGCGGCTTCCGCCAGTCAGGCTGAATTTAATTTTCAGGAGGATGCGGCTGGCGCAATGCAAACTAGCGAGGTGTTCGCCTTCACGCCAGCGGAATTCTTCCTGACAGACAAAGAGCACGATTACACTCTGGTAAGCATTAGCCAGGATGCACGGCTCGTGAACTACGGGTGGCTTCCCTTGATTCCCCAGACCGGTAAGTTGGTGGTGGGGGAAACAGTGAACATTATCCAGCATCCCAATGGCGAGCCCAAGCAGCTCGCCATACGTGACAACAAGGTGATCGATGAATTAGAGCTGTTCCTCCACTACGAAACCGACACTTCGCCTGGTTCTTCAGGCTCACCGGTGTTCAACGACCAGTGGGAGGTGGTGGCCCTTCACCATTCCGGTGTGCCGCACCTTTCACCCGAGGGCAAGATCCAGACGACTGACGGGCGGGACTGGGAGGAATGGATGGGCGAGCAGCGGATCGCCTGGATCGCCAATGAGGGTGTTCGGGTGAGCCGGCTGGTGCAGCATGTTCAGGCCCAGAACCTCACCGAGCCTCAGCGGCAGTTGGTGGAGGAGATGCTGGCGGCGAAGCCGCCAGCGTTGCCATCCCCGCTGGCTGAGCAGCCGCTTTCCCCTCCCCCTGCAGAAGCTGTGACACAGCCGGTAGAGGTAGTGGGCTTAGGGGCCGGCCTGCCGCCAGCGCAGGGCCCTGCTGCCACCTGGACCATCCCGTTGCAGGTGAGTGTGAGCCTGGGCCAGGCCAGCCTTCATCTGCCCGAGGGTGCCATGGCAAGTGAAGGACTGTTCGGCCACCAGCCCTTACGACAGCCGGCCAAGGTGCCGCCTGCGACATCGGGGCCCACGCCGGTGCCCGCCAGCTTCTCGCTGTCCTCCCTGTCTGGCGGCCAGTTCCATTGGCGCACCGCCCTCTCCCTGGCGCTGGCGGCCCAGCTTGCCTATGAACCGCCAACCACCGTTCAGGCCACTGCGAGGGCTTGGGGATTCTCCGATTGCCAGCCGATCAGCCGGGGTGATGCCCAGTGTTTCGTTGCCACCACGGCGGATCTGGTACTGGTGTGTTTCCGGGGCACCACGAATCTTGGTGACTGGCTGAGCAACCTCAACGTGGCCACCACCAACACGGCCGCTATTGGCACGGTGCACTCCGGCTTCTTCGGGCAGTTCAACGACCTGCGGCACCAGATCGAAACCATCTTCGCCAGCCGACCAGGGCGGAAGGTGATCCTCAGCGGCCACAGCCTGGGTGGAGCGCTGGCGGCCCTGGGGGCTGCCACATGGACGGATGTTCAGCCGCTGCTAGGCCTCTACACCTACGGCCAGCCGTTGACGGGGCAGGATGATTTTGCGGCACTCATGGAGGTGCGTCTGGGGGATCGCTATCTGCGCTTCGTGAACGACGCCGATGTGGTGCCCAGGGTGCCTCCGGGCTACCGCCATGCCGGCAGGCTTGTGCAGTTCAATGCCGCTGGCAGGCTCAAGGTGAAGCCTTGGACCACGCCGGGCGCCCAAGAAGGTGCTCCCATCGAATCCAGTGCGCGAATGCAGGGCGACCCAGCCCTCTCGATGGAGGCATTCAGAACCCTGCAGGAGGATCTCAAGACCTCCCCAGGCGCCACTGTCTCCAATCAGGAGGGACTGAACACATTCATCAGCGATCACAGAATCACGGAGTACATCCGCAAGATCCAGGGGCAGATCCGATGAGCCAGACCAGGCGTCTGACCATCGCCAAGGCGCGCACCAGGTTGCCCCCCCGATGAGCCTCCATGCTGCATCTCCATGGCCTGCGCTGCCCAAGCGCCCAAGGGGCCACGGATTCGATTTCAGCTCCTGCTGCTCCTTCGCTGGAGCACAATGTTGATCAATCGGCCCCGTGATGCCAACGCGATGTAAGGCTGTTTCCGCGAATAGCAGCGCAGATGGCGGCGGTTGTCGCGAGCGACTGGGACAGACTTTCAATGGGACCTGTAAAGTTGGATGGGGTCGATCTGATGTCGATCAACATCAGATTGATGTTCAAGTTCAGCAAACCTTCCCAGGCGGAAATCAGCCTGACTCACTGCATGGTGTTCCACTCCCGCCGGTCGCCCGCTGCGGCATCCGCCCTCCCCAAAGGCGCACCTCGATGGCAGCCCATGCGGCGCTGGAGTCTGCTGCCCCTGGCCCTGATGGGCCTGAGCGGCCCAGGCGCCCTGGGCCAGACCCTGGGGGCCATGGGGGTGAACACCCCAGGGGTCAACGATGGCTCCTGTCGCACTATGGCCCTACCTTTGGTGTATGGCCTCACCCTGATGGTGACCGTGGGGGCGTTCGTTGCCCTCTATTTGGTGAAGCGACGCCTCACCAAGGAAGGCTGGTCGCTCGCCAATGCCCTTTCCGAACCTACCCGGCTCACCATTCCTGTGGAAATGCGCTGGACGGATTCGGGAGGTGATCGCATGGCCCTCGGGCTGGGGGCTTCGGCCTCCAGCAAGGTGATCCGAGGAGCCGATGGCACACCCATGGCGATGACCCTGCTGGAAGCCAGCAGCAGCCGCATGATCGCCACCCTCGGAGGATTGGCAATCCTGATGCTTTACATGGGCTTCGGCAGTTTTGCCCTGTACAGCTTCGGCCTCACCTGCCAACTGCCCGCGTCCATGCCGGCCGTCAGCACCTTCCTGCTGTCGGGCCTGAGCCTCTTTGCGCCCTATGTGGCCAACAAGATCTCTACCGCCATCCAACCCAACATCCGCAGCAGCTCAGTTGGGCCAGCCACTCCCCCATCTCCCACCCAGATCGTCCCCACCACGGCCGCAGACAGCCAAGTGGGCTCCGCGGCAGCTCAGGAAAGGCCCGCCTCCAGCAGCCCAGTTCCTGAAAGCTCGGCCTTCGAGAACCGCGCGGCCCTGGCAGACATCGCCTCAGAAGCACCCCCTTCGGCACGCCCTGCACCACGAATCACCCCACCTGATCGTCCAGCCTCCATCGAGACGTTTTTACGGGCCCCAAGCCCCGCGGTGCGCACCAACGGGCGGGCCAATCCCACGCCTTTGGCCTCCCACCGTCAGGTGAGCGCCAAAACCGCTCCAGCCCAGGCCCAGACTGCCCCCTCCTGGGAGCAGAAGTATGGCCCTGCCCTGGCGATGATCCGGGATTTTGAGGGATTCGTTGACCACGCTTACCCTGACCCAGCAACTGGGGCTGACCCCTGGACCATCGGCTACGGCTTCACAACCCTCAACGGTAAGTCCGTTTGGCCTGGACAAACCATCAGCCGGCAAGAGGGGGATGCCGAGCTGCAGCGGCAAGCCCAGGCCTGCGCCAACCACCTGGCAGGCACCATTCCCTACTGGCAGCAGATGGACGCCCATCAACGCTGCGCCTTGCTTGATTTCGCCTGGAATCTGGGATCAGATTTCTATGGCGACGAGGAGAACTTCGGCTCCATCACTCGCGATCTGAAAAACCACGACTGGGACCAAGTTCCCCAGTCCTTTCTCCTCTACTGCGATCCCGGCACTGCAGTGGAGGCTGGTCTACTTCGACGACGCCAGGCAGAGGCCAACCTCTGGAGAAGCCCGGTGATCGCCACCGTGACCTCCACTCCCGCCCGGAGTGCTGAGGAGCAAACAAGACCCGCACCTGGCGACTCTCGCTTCAGCAATCCCCTGAAGGTGCCCTACAACGATCAGTTGCACATGGCCGACGGGGAGGGTTGGCGCGAATGCTTTTCAGCCAGCTCGGCCATGTTGGCCATGTACTGGGGCAAGGAGCCCAACGAAAATGTCTACGACTCCCTGCGCGCCCGCTACGGCGACAGCACCAACTCCAATGCCCAGTTGGGAGCGCTTCGCTCCTTAGGCCTCACCGCCAATTTCCAGACCGATGGCACCTTGGCCATGCTCCAGCAGGAGATCGATGCGGGTCGGCCCGTGGCGGTTGGTTGGCTCTGCGATGGCCCCGTCTCCGCCCCCAGCGGTGGCGGCCACTGGATCGTCGTCATCGGCTACGACGATACCGGGTTCTTCGTCAATGATCCTTACGGCAACTGCGATCTCGTCAATGGCGGCTACCTCAGCCACGACGATGGCGCCGGGCTGCACTACTCCTACCAAAACTGGATGCCCCGCTGGCGGGTTGATGGAACGGGCGGCTGGATGCTCACTTGCCGAGCCTGAGCTCAATGGGCGCACACTCCTGAGCGGCGCACCAGATCGGGTCACCTAATTGTATCCATAACGCCTGACGAACCAGCTCTTGATCAGCTGAGTGAGGGTACAGTAACCAACAAGGATAGCGGCCAACCAGGCGAAGTACAGGCCCGGCAGTGGAACCATGCCCAGTGCCGCACCGATTGGTAAGAAGGGAATCATGATGGCGATGCCCATGACGCAAACGGTGACAAGGGCCATGGCCAGGGATGCCCGACTCTGGAGGAAAGGGACCTTTGCCGTGCGGATGATGTGAACGATCAGGGTCTGGGTCATCAGGCTCTCCACAAACCAGCCTGTTTGAAAGAGGCTCTGCTCCTCGACACTGTTGGCCTTGAAAACAAACCACATTAGAGCAAAAGTTGCGTAGTCGAATAAAGAGCTAACCGGCCCTATGCACACCATGAACCTCCGGATCTCACTCACCTTCCACTTTCTGGGCTTCTCCAGATACTCCGGATCAACATGATCAAACGGAATGCCGGTCTGCGAAAAGTCGTAAAGGAGATTGTTCAAGAGTATCTGAACGGGCAGCATCGGCAGAAATGGCAACGCAATGCTGGCACCGAGCATGCTGAACATATTACCAAATGCAGAACTTGTCCCCATCTTTATATATTTTACGATATTTCCAAAAGTGCGCCGTCCTTCCGCTACGCCATCATTCAACACCAGCAAGTTCTTCTCGAGCAGCACGATGTCGGCGGATTCCTTGGCAATGTCCACAGCGGTGTCAACGGAAATTCCGATGTCGGCCTCTCGCAGCGCTGCTGCGTCATTGATGCCGTCGCCCATGAAGCCAACGACATGGCCACGGGCTCGCAGCACCTTGATGATGCGTGACTTCTGCAGAGGCGAGAGCTTGGCAAAGATGGTGGTGCCCTCCACCCTGGTGCCAAGTTCCTGCTCCGTGATGGACTCGATCTCTGAGCCCAGCAGGATCCCTTCCACATGCAGGCCGACATCTTTACAGGTCTTGCGGGCGATCACTTGATTGTCACCGGTGAGCACCTTGACGGCCACACCGCCTCGATTGAGTTCCTTGATGGCCTGAGCCGCGGATTCCTTCGGGGGATCGAGAAACGCGATCAACCCCACCAGGGTCAGAGCCGATTCGTCAGAGCGTGAATAGGGTTCGTGTTGGCGAGGGACCTCTTTGTAGGCCACGGCGATCACACGAAGACCGTCATTGTTGAGTTTGGACGTTAACTGAACCACGCCCTCACGGGTTGCTCCATCGAGCGGCTTGATCACATCCCCATCCTTGACCTGGATACATATCGCCAGCATTTCCTCAACGGCGCCTTTGCAGATTAATTCGTGGTGATGATTCTCTTCCTCCACTACCACGGACATCAAGCGACGCTGAAAATCAAAGGGGATTTCATCGATTTTGATGAAGCGATTCTCGATCTCTAGGGCTGCAGGGATCTCTAGGTGATTGAGCACGGCGATATCCAGCAGGCTTTTTAGACCTGTTTGGTAGAAGCTGTTCAGAAAAGCCAGCTGCAGCACCTCTGTACTGTCCCTGCCGAGGTAGTCGAGATGCATCTCAAGAACGATGCGATCCTGAGTGAGGGTTCCAGTCTTGTCCGTGCAGAGGATGTTCATTGCGCCCAGGTTTTGGATGGAGTCAATATTTTTTACGATCACCTTCTTCTTTGACATCGAGATCGCACCCCGCGAAAGATTTGCAGTGACAATCATGGGCAGCATCTCTGGTGTGAGGCCAACAGCAACCGATAGGGCGAAGAAGAACGCCTCTCCCCAGTTCCCCTTGCTGACCCCGTTGATCAGAAACACCGCTGGCGCCATGACCACCATGAAGCGCAGCAGCAGCAGGCTCACATCATTGATACCTCGGTCAAAGCTCGTGCGGCTCCGCTGACCCGTCACTTCCTTGGCAAGCGAACCCAGATAGGTCTGGGCACCAGTTTCAATCACAACAGCAGTGGCCGTTCCGCTGACCACGCTGGTACCCAGGAAGCAAAGATTATCGAGTTCTAGGGACTGCCGACAGGTGAGCTGACTGGTTTGCAGTTTGGGATGTTTTTCTATTGGCATTGATTCACCTGTAAGGGCACCCTGACTGACAAATAGATCCTTCGAAGCGAGAATCCGCACATCGCCTGGAATCATGTCTCCCGCCGCCAGAAGCACGATGTCGCCTGGCACCAGACGATCGATGGGCACTTCCTGTTCCTGAGGTGCCCCCTTGTCCAGATGCAGGCCAAGGTCTGCTGCCAGGCCCGGGGAGATGTCCTTGTTGAGATCCCGCCGCTTGACGGTGGCTGTTGTATGCACGAGCTGACGCAGCGCCTGGGCCGCACGCATCGATTTGTATTCCTGGGAAAAGCGCAGGATGACACTGAAGCTGATCATGCTGACGATAATCAGCGCTGCTTTGCTGTCTCCGCTCAGCAGCGAAAGTGCCGCCAGAGAGGCGAGCAAAATCACCAACGGATTTTTGAACGTGTTCAGCAGCTGAACAATCCAGGAAACGGGTTTTTCATGGGCGATCTGATTGGGCCCCACCCGTTTCAACCGCAGCTCTGACTGCAATTCACTGAGACCCTCTACCGTGGTGTTGAGACGCTGCAACAAAGCATCGGCCTCCTCCCTTGCTGCCTGCAGCAGGTTCTCCGCTGGCAGCGGCGGAGCAGACGGAATCGCAGGCAGAGGTTGACGGTTCTTATCCACCTTTTGAGCTTGCAAGGGCCAGCGGATAGGAAACGTCATTCTTTCGGTGCCTATCGACAGCAACGTGCCCGTATGAGCTGTCGCGACGTCCAGGTGACCACCTTTTCCAGCTCGGGTTCGAGGTCATGGTTGGGGATTGAATGGATAGTCTGCCAGGGCAAATCAATCCATACACAGCCCTCAGTTATCAGGATCATTTACGCAGCACCTTTGACCTCAGCCGTTCGCAGGTCATCGATGCAGCCCGTCGGCCCCTCGCTTGGCTGTATCTGCTGCAGGCCGTTGAGGCCAGCGCTGTCACCGTGGGCTGGAGTCTGGGCTCAACGCACCTGTTCGGTGACAAAGTCGCGGCTCAGCAGGTCGCGTACCTTAAGGATCTGCTCGGCAAGGGCCATGTGCCACAGCGCTAGGCGAAGTCCGGTTGGGCTGCAGGCTTTCTGCGAGAAGTCTCCCGATTCGCAGTCGATTTAAGACGCCTGTTGATAGAGCTCCTCCAGCCGCTCCCGGCTGAGATCGACGTAAAGCACTTCATCACCGGGCTCTGGAGCCTCGGGATGGCGCCTGGGCCTGGAGCCACTTCTCTGGGCCGAGCCACGCAGGTTCTGGTTCATCAAGGCAAAAGCCCCACCGGCGATCAGCGCAAAGAAGGTCAGGTAGACAGCAGCCAGAAGGTCGTTCAAGGATTAAAAATTCTTTGTGTCATCCTAGTGTAACGAAATGTTGAGCGTGGCCTGGGGGCTTGGCTGGTTTGGTTGGAGGCTTAGATGGCTCTGGAATAGGCGCGCACCAGCAGGCCATCCGCCGGCGAGGGGCTGGCAATGATCTTGAGCGTCAGGTCCTGATCCGCCTCCAGCGCCAAGGTCAGCTGTTGGAGCAGCCCCACCGCCAGCAGCCGGATCTCCAGCTCCGCCAGCGCCTTGCCCAGGCACACCCGCTCACCGCCCCATACGGCAGCAAAGTGACCGTGGTGTCACCGGCGAAATGCCGCTGCGGCCGGAAGATCGCCAGATCCTCCGGATCAGCCCCATGGCGCTGGCTGGCGGCGATGCTCACCTGCACCACCCGATCGGCTGGCACCAGCACACCCGCCAGAGCAATGGGCTCCCGGGTGCGGCGGAAGAACCCTCCCACCGGCGGGGTTAGCCGCATCACCTCCTTCACGACCGAATCGAGCCGCGGGGCCCGCAGGGCGTCGGTGGCGGCCCCAGCCTCCCCCTCCTCAGGCGGCCACGACAAGACGTCGAGTTCCTCCTGCAGCCAGGCCAGCTCGGCTGGGTGTTGCAGCAGGGTCAGCAGCAGGCAGCTCAGGGCGGAGGCGGTGGTTTCGTAGCCGGCAAACAGCAGCAGCAGAAGCTGCTCCGCCACGTCGTCGTCGCCCAGGGGAAGACCGGCTTCATCCAGGCCACCGGCCAGCAGATCAAGGCCGCCGGCGGCGATGGGCGCTCCGGAAGCCATGGCGGCCTGCGCCTTCTTGAGCACCGCGCCTAGGCGCCTGAGCAGCCGCTGGCGGGCCTGGCGGGCCCGGGCATAGGGGCTTCCGGGCAACGCGAATGGAAGCGAAAAGAGACCCTGGCACCAGGTTTCGAAATCCACGAACAGGGCATCGCGATCGACGGGGTCCAGCCCCAACACCGTGCTGGCAATCACGCTGAAGGCAAAACGCCGCAGCTTTGGCACCAGGGCCACCGGCCCTTCTGAGGCGATCAGCTCCTGGCTGAGCTCGTTGACCAGCGACACGATGGTCGGGCTATAGCGCTTGAGGGCAGCAGAGGCGAACAGGTGCCCCACCACCCGGCGGCGGGCCTTGTGGTCGGCACCGTTGCGGTTCGCCAACGACAGGGGCCCCAGCAGCTCGCGCACACTGTCTGGCCACCAGCCCACTACCGCATCGCCCTGGGCGAACAGGTCGCCGATCGCCTGGCCGCCGCGAATAAACACGGTCCTTTGCCCCAGCAGGCTGGTTTCGTAGACATCGCCGTAGCGCTCGAAGCGGGAGCGGGCGAAATCCGGATCGCGAAAGAAGGCAAGGGTCTCGAGCACTCCGCTCAGCGCTGGCGTGCTCGGCAGGGGCAGAAGGGTGGCGGGATCGAGGGGCACCAACGTCACCTGGAATGCAGCCAAGGATGTCGGATCCCAGCCTGCATTGCGAAGCCACGGGGCCATGCAGCTGGTCAGAGCAAAAGGTTGTTCAGAACAGGAAGACAAAGGAGAGACTCACCAGGGCCAGCCCGGCCAGCCCGGTGGCGGCAAGAATGGATAAGGATTGGATCACCGGCAGCTCCAGCACCGCCAAAACCTAAAGCAATCCTTAAGGAGCGCAAGCATTCCGGCCTGGGGCTGCTGCATTGCTTCACACCAGCAGAGGCCCGCCGAGCGCTGCCTGGTCTGGAGCCTTTAGGGCTGAGCCAGTGCTGTGAGGGCCGATCAGCCCATCGGCGCCGGCCGGCCCAGGCGAACCCTCTAGTAGTCAGCCAGCGGGGCCCAGTCCCAGCGAACTGACCGCACTAGCACTACAAGTGCCAAGGCTAATCCTCATGTGCGCTGTAGGTTAAGAGGGTGACGTTCATCGGCTTGAGCGTTGCTCCGGATGCCTGAAAGGAGCAGCATGGGACGATCCTGCAATGCGCTCCATGCCTTCCACAGCGAGCGGTGACTCCCCGAGGGAAAACGCAATCCCCGCAACGCTGCGGGACCTTCCCTTCTTGGTCCTTCGGCCCCTAGAGAGCAGGGTTACGCCTAATCCAGCGAGCGCCGCCGGACTACCCGGATATCTGGCCATGAGCACCGCAGCCGCCAATGTGGAGGATGGCTTTCCGGAGGGGCTTGATCCACAAGGGATGGGTCCGGCGGCCCTGTGCCGAGAAACCGACCGTCATCTCGAAGAAATCGCGGCGTTGCTTGCCGATCGCTCCGGGAATCCCGAGGTGGTGATTGCTGTGCATGGTTTCTGCAATGACCTGAAGGGCGCCGAGGCCTGGTATCGGGATATCCACGGCTGGGTGAGCGGGCAGTCAGATTTGGCATGCCGCAATGTGGTGTTCCTGGGCTACCGCTGGCCGGCAGAGAACATCTTCGATCGGCTCCTGCAGCGGGTGCGAGATTCATTCTCTGCCCTGCCCACTCTGCCCCGCTGGCTGCTGCTTTTCAACGGGCTGGCGGCCCTCGCCCTGATCGGGGTGCTCCTCAGCGGCTGGGTGGGTGGCGTTGCTGTGCCGCTGCTCACCCTGGCGACAGTGGTTGCGGCCATTGTGTTGACGCTCGTGTTGCTGAGGCTGGTGGTCTATTTCCGCGACACCTACCGTTCCAGCTATTACGGCATCCCTGATCTGGTGGAGCTGCTTCGCCAGCTCGATGGGGTCATCGCCCGCAAGGAGATGAAACAGCGGGTGAAGCTGAGCTTCCTGGCCCACAGCCTCGGCAATTCGGTGGTCACCGGCACAATCCGTGTGTTGGCCAATGCCTTCGAGGCCGAGGCCGTGGGCACGCTGAACGGCCACCTACCCGGAAAGGACCCCAGTTCCGACATCGGCCAGTCGTTTCGGCTGGAAAGGATGGTGCTAGTGGCTCCCGACATCCCGGTGGAATCGGTGATCCCCCGCCGCTCCAACGGGCTGCGCTCCGCTCTGCGCCGCATGCACGAATCGCATGTGTTCACCAACGAAGGCGATCTGGCGCTGCGGCTTGCATCCACAGCAGCAAACTTCTTCAGCTTCCCCGCCCGCACCCGTTACGGCGGTTATCGCTTGGGCAATCTCACCCTGCGCCATTTCGCGGATCAGGACGACCGCCGGGGCCAGCATCCCCACTACGGCATCGCCGCCGATGCCAGCGGCAGCCCCGATCTGCCGGTGAAGCATCTGGAGATCCGCGCCTCGGACGCGGAGCACCGAAGCCTCACAGAAGTGCCCTTCGCGCCCTGGGTGGCCAGCGTTGAACAGCAGGTCACCAACCGGCTCAGCTATTACGACTGCACCGATGCCATCCACCAGGGTCGCGGTCTGGTGAGCCAAGCCCGGCGCGTGCGGGCCCTGAACCTGTTGGGCTATATGCGCTTGACCTTGGCCTACCTGCTCTTCAACGTGAACTCGTCCTGGGGGGTGGACACCCACGGCGGCTACTTCCGCGGCGAGACCGGTCGGCTGCTCATTTACCGCCTAGCCTTCGCAGGCTTCGATGAGCTGTTGCGCAGCCTGGCCGTGCAGCAAAGTGACCTGGAAAGTTTCTGCCGGCATCACCAGATCCAGTTGGCCCTGGCCCTTCGAGATCAACATAGCCTTGCCTTGTTCCTAGCGGAGGAGCGCAATGTTGGCGCCCCCGCCGCACGGGTCCCGGGGCACTCTCCATCCCTGGTGAGCGAAGGTGAGAGTGCGCTGGTGCAGCAAGGCTCTCTGCGGTTGCCCCTTCCCGCCGGAAGCTACGAGATCCTCAAGCGTGGAGATGGTGCCCCTGCTATCCGTATAAGAAGGAAAAATGAGCAAGCGGCGTATGAATAGATGGGTTTGGTCTAGAGAGTTGGGCTGAGAGCCTGGAGCTGACTGACCGCAGCAGACCTCACGCCCCATGAGCCCGAAAAGCCACCAGCCCTCCTTGCTGAACCGCATCGCCCGGGTGCTGCTGTGCCTGATGTTCATCCATGCCCTCATCGGCAAGCTAACGGGCTTTGCCGTTATCGCCGGTGCCATCGCGGCCAAGGGACCTCCATGGGCGCCCTTGCTGCTGATGGCCGACCAGGACAGCAGAGGTTCAATGGCGCCAGTTCGCATGGCTGCCCGTCCAGGCCTCGAACAGGAGGTGGAAGGATGGGGGGTCGGTGTGGTGGCGTGTTAGCTCTCAGTCATGGGTCGCATTCCGCTCTGGCGTTGGAATCTGTGGGGGCCATGGCCTCCTGATGACCCATCACGCCAAGAGGCCACTCCGACAGATGACGCGATCAGAACCCGAGCTGATCAGCTGGCTCAACGTCGGCCCTGGTGCTCTGATGAGCAGAACTGGGCCGATGCCCGCCTGGAGCTCCATAGTCCATTCCTTCTCCGCTGGCGGCCGTCTCTGCTGCGCTGGTTAGGCGCGTCAGAGAAAACGGGCTGGGATTGGATGGAGCTTTTGTTAAAGCTCTCCGTCC
>Ga0209401_1002337_pt1 | contig 12342 bp, 12 predicted proteins | sample M_140807_MF_Meta_FD_187318 | JGI IMG/M metagenome (GOLD analysis project Ga0209401, IMG submission 187318) | Freshwater microbial communities from Lake Montjoie, Canada to study carbon cycling - M_140807_MF_MetaG (SPAdes) (version 2) | ecosystem: Environmental > Aquatic > Freshwater > Lake...
TTAATCAAGAATTCCCAAGCCAAACTACCTATCGGCACAATCATTGCAATAGCCGCCACAAAAAGCAGGAAGTTCATCAAAGCATTACCAGCCGCTTCCCTGTCCTTTTGCTTTTGCTCTACCATTGTTCTTTCCAATTCAGAGCGTTCCTTGTGCATCCGCACTCGCTCTGCCATCATCTCTTCCCAGACTGGCGCATTGCCGGTCATAAACAGCAAGTCCTTTATGTATCGTTCATCATCACGTAACGCCTTGGACGCTAAAGCTATCTTCAGGGCTTCCGCATTTATCTGCGAATCGCTCTTCTGAATGCTTGCTACTCGCGCTTTGGTGGATGCGGCGTGAACCTGATCTGCCGCCGCGTAGAAGCTGCTGAACTGACCATATAAAGACTTTACATCCTTGCCTAGCGCAACTGCTTTCTTGATCTGATCCACTACGGTCTGAGCCGTAGCTATCGCTACTGTAATAGAAATCGGGTCGAGCATTCACTTGTCCACCTTTTTCCACTCTAAGCAATAAACCTTACGTTCAAATACGTCGCCCGTCCAATACCACCTAACGCAAACAAACTTTGCTGGCGTGGCTATCAATACAACAGCAACAGCCCATTTCAACTTTTACCTATCCAATTGGCCACATAACCCAACACGCTACCTATAGCGCTAACGGCAACCATGCCCATCCAAAAGCCGCCTTTGGATTGATTTGCCATCTCTACCAGCTTGTCGATGTTGGCTTCCAGCTTGTCAATCTTGGCGCTCATCTCGTCAAACCGGCGCTCGTAGTCCTGCACCTTCTGCCAAAGGACTCCATATCGGATCGGATCAATCTCTGGAGCGTTCATTATTCGTACAGGATGTTGATGCTGCCAGCGTCGAAGGTGTCTGTACCGTTGTATGAAAACAACCTAACTTGGGTTAGCACACCAGCAAGAGGTTTATTTCCGGCACTTACAAAAATTGCTGAGTTTGCGGAATCGGTCCCAGTAAAAGTAAAAGTCCAAAGATTTGTCGCGGAGTTCATTAAATCAAAAACGGCGCGTCCGCTGACTAAAGCAGTTGCTACAGAAGTATTGACAACAAACGTGCTTGTTTGATTATTTTCGGCGGTAGCTGAGGCGGCAGACCGCTGTCCAACACCAACGTATCCTGTAGTTTCAAATCCGCTTACTGTTCCAAGCCTAAAACAAATTGCAGCAGTGCCACTTAATGACACGCCTTGTAAATCAACGCTAATCCGCTTAACCCAAGACGGTATGCTTGTAAAGTCGATGCTAGTACCAGACGTAGACGCAACAGCCGTACCCGAAGTGATAGCACCACCTTGGATTGTCTTATTCGTCAGCGTCTGCGTGTCGGTAGTACCCACCACAGCACCGGCTGGGTTGCCAAGGCCACCAGCGGGGAAGGTTACACCAGCGGTTCCAGAAATAGTTGTTGCCATGATCTGTTACTCGTAAAGAATGTTTATGGAGCCTGCGTCAAAGGTGTCAGATGGCGATCCGGTTGCACTTGCAATAATGCGTAATTGATCTAATGCACCAGATAAAGTTTTACCACCAGCAGAAAAAGAAGGCGCATCGGTTGCAGAACCCGCCCATATTCCAGATTGCACCCAGATATTTGATCCTAAAGTAGTCAATACAGCCATACCATAACCATTAACTGCCGCAGTTTGCGTTCTGTTTAAGTTAAACCCTGTGCTGTTAAAAGAATCGCCACCGCGAGTTCCAGACGATCCAGAATATCCAGTTATGTCAATTGATCCACTACCAATTTGAAGCTGCATAATATTTGTTGAGTTTGTACTTACACCATTAAACATTATCGTAATACGTTTTACCCAGCTAGGTATGGAGGTAAATGAAACCGAAGTACCGCTAGTAGATGCCTGAGACGTACCGCTAACCAGCGCAGTAGCCCGTCCAGCACCACCGAAAAACGGATACCAAGTGGTTCCAGTTGAGCGATAGACCCACGACAGGGGCTGGTTGGGGATCAGTTGCACAGCAGCGCCGACAATCGTACCGCCGTTGCCGGACATGGTGAGCGCAGTCACTTGCTGCGTAGACTCCACCGTAATCGTCATGCCATCGCTAGGGGCAGCAGGCATAGTGATCGTACCCGTAGCCAGCGTACCGGCGGGGTTAATCACCAGCACTTGCGTACCAGCCGCAAAGGTGTAGCTAAAGCCCGTTGTTAGGACCTGGTAGTCGTAGGCTTGGATAAGCCCGTTTGTGCCGTTGATGGAGATGGTCATTCTGGTTGTCCTTCAGCGGCCTGTGCAGCCAATGATGCCTCGTATGCAGCGAGTTCCTCGCCTTCCAACTCAATCTCTTTGACTTCGCCGGTTTCGCAGTTGACTTCGATTCGTGTAGGCATGATTAACCCTCGTAAAGAATGTTGATTGAACCGGCATCAAAGGTGTCTGTGCCGCCTACTGTGGTGATGCGTACTCGGTCAAGGGTTCCGCCTAAAGTTTTTGCCCCAGCACCTTGTCCTAGCGCTGCTGAATTTGAAAAACCTACTTGACCATTTCCAGCCCAAGTATTACTACCAATTGAACCAATAATAAAAATTCCACTAAAAACAGATGCAGCCGCAAGGCCATTGTTTACCCCAAACCCCGTGGTGTATAAAGTCGCTGGATTTCCTGCATTTACCGCCGAACCAATATAACCAGTTGTTTCAACACCAGTAGAAATACCAATTTGTATTATTGCTGGACTTGTTCCGTTTGTACTAACGCCGCTAAACATCACCGTAATCCGCTTCACCCAAGACGGGATGCTTGTGAAATCAATTGACGTACCAGACGTAGATGCCACCGCAGTACCAGACGTAATCGCGCCGCCTTGGATGGTCTTATTGGTCAACGTCTGCGTTGCATCCGTACCCACAAAAGTGGTAGTCGCATCAGGCAGCGTCAGCGTTCTGTTAGTAGCCGTAATGGGCGCGGCAATCGAGAGCGTACCCGCCCCGCTGCCGCTGGATTGAATTGCTATAGCGCTCATGTTATTCCTTTAGACAATTGACCAGACCGAGCCGGTGGGAACAGTTACGGTAACCCCAGTATCAACAGAAACCGGGCCAAACGTACCCGCGTTATTGCTTGTGGTGATAGTGTAATCGGTTGTCACGGTTTGGCCGTTCTGAATAAAAACTTGATCCGTACCACCGCCCGTAGCCCCACCGCCTAACTGGCCCCAGGCTGCTCCAGCGTAGCCCTCGTACTTGCTGATCGTGCTGTTGTAGCGGATCATGCCCGTCTGCGGCGTGGCTGGCCGTTCGGATGTCGTGCCCACGTTGATAACCGCAGCGCCAGTAGAGGCAAACGTCACCTGGCCGGTGGCAATCAGCGTGGTGAATGTACCAGCGTTAGGGACGCTGCTACCGATAGCAGGCGGCGAGGCAAAGGAATTCGCGGTAACCGGCACGCTTACATAGTCCACCGTGTACAGCGTGGTGTCGGTAGAAGTCTTGAGGACATACTTATAAGTCGTAGTGTCCGGCAACCAAACGCCAGCTTGGCCGCTAGAGTCCAAGATCACAGGGTTTGTGTTCTGGGTGGCTCCGGTGTAGTCCGTGTACGTCGCCAATGGCGTTGTGGTGCCCGCTGCGTAGGTGTACAGCTTGCCACCAACCAGCGGCAGGCCGTCCGAGCCGAAGAATTGCAGCTTTGGTGGGGGTGATAGAGATGCCATTGGGTTACCTTTCAGACAATGCGTTAATAGATTGACCAGCGGGCGCTAACGCGTTAGTAGGCTGCTCTTGTCTTGTAGCAACTCTTGCGGCGATTGTGCCAGTTTTACCCCAAGATGCGGGGTCGGCCAATGCGCGGAGCGCTTTGCTTTTTTCAGCCGAAGGCAAAGTGTTAAGCATTTCCAACGCGCTTTTTCCAGAAAGCATACCTTTTTGCAGTTCTGCAAAAACTTTTTTATCTAAGCGTTTTTCTAAAATGTCTAGCGTCAAATTTGCAGCAGTTGCGCCTTTAGACAACGTAAAAGGAACGCGAGGGAATGAATCTCCACCAATAACTTTTCCTAACGCCTCTGTACCAGCAGTTGCCGCTTCTTTCATTGCTACGTCACGCTCGACGTTACCCGCCACTTTTTCCAACGTAGGCATCTTACTGCCCATCTCTTTAAAAATGTCGTAACTGCCAGGGCCAAAGATTGCTTCTACAGCGTCTGTATTGTTACCGCGCACAAGCCGAACGTATTCTTGCGGTGACTTCTCAAACAACCGCGCAGCTTCAGCGGCCATTGCTTTTTGGTCAATAGCTTGCATACCTTGTGAGTACGTTTTCAGATAATCTTTCCAGCCCGTACCCCCCGCTTTTTCAATCGCGTCGTCAATCAATGGCCGAACTTCTTGAAGCACACTGCGCGTTACTTTGGCGCTGATCTTTGGATCGGTCTGCCCCATGATCTGCATGATGCGCTCGTTGATGCCTTCTTTGCGAAGCGTGTACAGGTCGTGCGCGTCAATGACGCCGCCGCCCTTTTCGGTTAGGTTAACAATGTCGTCTTTAATTGCCTGCAACACTTTGGTTACGTTGGAACTAGCCCGAAGCCCTGGCGTAGCAAGTTTGGCGTCAATTGCTGCCGTAATGCTTCCGGCGTCCAATGGTTTTAAACCGTAGTCTTCCAAACTACCAATTTGGCGCTCAATAAACTCAGCTTCGGCGCGGCGTTGTTTGGCGATGGCAGCAAACGTGTCTGATGTTTCTTGCCATTGATACGCTCGATTAGTATTGTCTAATTGACCCGGCATACCTAATTGCTTTTGAGCGCGCACATTGGCTTGCGCCGCTTCTGTGCTTGCATTAATTCCAGACACGCCGGGCGCGGGGGTGCCCGCCGCACCAGAAGGTAAGTTTGCAGGCATACCTTCACGCAAAGCGTTGACCATGCTTGCTTGGCGCTGTTGCATTTGTGGGGCCAAGCGATTGGTTGTTTGAGCAGCTTGGTTAGCCGCCTGCAACTCTACAGCCCGCATATCGGCGGTCAATTGATTTAGACGTTTAATAGACTGCTCATACGCTGTCCGCATTTCAGTTTCATTGCCGCCTTCAGCCATGCGCTGTAATACAGCTAAATCATTGGCGGCTTGGTTTTTTAACGCAATAGACCTAGCATCCGTTTTGCCGGTTATAACCCCAAGTGCTTGCCAAGCGTCATTTTGAACGCCTGACGCGGCTTGCGCCGCAGTTAAATCGGCGGGCGATGCTGTCAACGCCGCACGAATGGCCCCGATACGATCACCAGCAACATCGCGTGCAATATTCCCTGCGCTAACTGCGGCTAAACGACCACTAAAAGCATCAATTAAAAAGCCTGCACTTTTAGCTAGCCCTTTTACAACAGGGGGTGCTACAACGGCTAATCCAGCCCCAGTAGTAGCGCCGGTTCCAATCTCTTCTGGGTTAGTAAGCGCCGCCGTTGTGCCGCCAGTTACAGCGCCGCCAGTTACCCGAGCGCCAATGTCCGCCGCGCGAGTCGCCAATGGCGCGCCTTTAGTAGCAATGCCAGTGGTAAACCCAGATGACCGTAGGGCGTTAACTAAGGGGTCAATAATTGCTGGCGCGTATGGGGCTGTTGCCGCCAATGGCCTAGCTAGCACGCCGCCAATTGGGGCTGTAATTACTGCTTCGGTCCCTAACTCGCCAATACCTGTTGAAAATGGATATTCTTGTTTAAATGGCGCAACCCGCGATTGTGCTCCTGCTTGACGCCGTAAAGCGTCTCTAATCACCATATCGCCTACTTGTTGCCCAATGTTAAGGGGTTGCTCCCCTGTAATTAAACCGGATAAATTTTGATTTTGAGGAAATAAGCCGCTAAAGGCTTTAATCCCTTTACCATACAATTGTTCAGCGCCAAACAAAATGTTGCTGCCGCCCTTGATAGCACCTTCCGATACAGCTTGTATAGGCGCGCCAATACTTTCCATTACCGCGTTAACACCAGTAAATTTAAGTGGCGTTCGGCGCGGGGCGTAAGCATCCATCGTACCTTCGGTTCGACTTGACGTGCGGCCGCTGGGCATACCTTCGTCTGACAACCATTGGTTGCCTACAAGAAATGCTTTAACACCTTGCGAATTTGTAGCCGATTGAGTAAACGGTTTCCACTCGTTGCCTATCAAAACAACTTTTTCGCCGGTATCAGGGTTGGTCGCAGTTTGCATATAACCCTCTTATTTGTCCTGTTTAAATCCGGGTGGTAGTGGCGGAGCGCCGCCCGTCTTGTAATCGTATGTCATATCGTACGCTTCCCGCACGCGCTGTTTTGCGGCGCGGGCTACATTAGCTGCGTTTGTCAAAGCTAAACTTAAGTCTTTTGTGTCTTGCGTGCGGTTAATGGGCGCAAATGCATCACGCAAATACTGGCCTTCTTGGTTGGATACGTTGCCCAGCGCTCCGCCAGTTGGTGACGATGCGCGCATAGCCTGCAACTCCGCAAAACCTCCGCGTGCTACGATACTGTCGTACAGCGCTTGGGCGGCGCGGGCTTCTTGTGTAACCGCAAGTGTGCGGCCATAAATAAGACCTGAAATGCCGGACAGCCCTGGGTGCTTTGCCAATTTTTCTAAGTCTGTGACCAATGAATCTGTTTTAGACTCAAACGTTTTAACGGCTGAAGTTGCGGCGGGGTATTTTGCTTCACGGTTTTGAATTTCTTTTGGTGCTAAACCTTCTAGCGCCGAAGCCGGTGTCATACCTTTAGCAATAGCTTCTTCACGGCTGACATATTTAATTTTTCCATCCGTTCCAACAACAGCAACCGGAGCCGCAGGCGTAGCAGCAGCGGTAGGTTTAGGAGGCAAAGCCACTAAATCAAGATAATCTCCACTCTTAGCATATTTTGCTAGAGAAGCCGGTGTAAATTTATCAATATCAACTTTGCCCATTGTTGATTCTGTTTTAGTTGTTTTAGATATTGCAACTAAATCAGCTCGATTGCCACTAGCCTCAAATGCCGCAACAGATGCTGGTGTGTAGTCACTTGGGTTAATAGGAGCAAACAATCTTTCAGGTGCAGGTGGCGCAAATGGTTTATCTCTTGGAACTAAGTCAGAACGCTTTCCACTAACTTCAAATGCCGCAACAGATGCTGGTGTGTAGTCACTTGGGTTAATAGCTGCAAACACTCTTTCAGGTGCAGGTGGCGCAAATGGTTTATCTCTTACAATTAAATCAGAACGCTTTCCACTAGCCTCAAATGCCGCAACAGATGCTGGTGTGTAGTCACTTGGGTTAATAGCTGCAAATATATTATCTTTTGGCGCTATAGCAATTAAGTCAGAACGCTTGCCGCTGGCTTCAAATGCTGCAAGAGATGCTGGAGTGTACTTAGATGGATCAATAGCCGCGTATATATTATCTTTTGGTGCTATAGCAACTAAATCAGATTGATCCCCGCTTATCTTAAATAATTTTAAAGATGCTGGAGTGTACTTAGATGGATCAATAGCCGCGTATATATTATCTTTTGGCTTTACAGCAACTAAATCAGATTGATCGCCGCTTACGTTAAATGCTCGGATAGATTCCGGCGTGTATTTAGACGCATCAATAGCCGCAAAGGTACGCTGGCGAGGATTGAGCAAAGCCTCATATTGTTTCATCAATATTTCACGATCTTTTACCCAGTTTGAAGCATTGCCATATTTTATGTTGCCTTGTCTAATTTGTTTAGCAACGCTTTCAGCGGTAACCGCGCCCGCCGCCAATGCGTTAATTGCTGGCGCTGGAGGTGCCAATGCGTTAGTTGCTTGAAACGTAACAAGTGGGTTAGACGGCGCGGATTCTCTAATAGGACCAGCACCTTCACCTTGCTGAACAACAGCAGGCGCAACACCAGCGGGTGCTAGGGCGTCTTTTGCGTACGCAGCGTTACCCATTTGCTCTTTAATGTCGGCAACGCTTTGCATTGACCCAGCACGTAATTGATCAAAAGTGCCGTTTTGAATGGCTTCATCAATTTTTGCTCGGCCTTGCTCTTTTGTAGAGCCAATGCTATCTAACCAACGACCAAGTATTGGGTCGGCGTGGATTGTTTCATGTAGCCTTATGTACGCTGCTGGCGTGTCGGCTCTAGCGTATGCTTCAGGAAGCATATCTATTTTATTTTTTAGCAGCGCAGTGTTTTTTGTTTGATATTCAAGTTTTGCGTTTTCACCTTCTAAACGCGATTTTTCAATGCTTGGAATTTGCGAACCTGCACCGCCAGACGCTACTGTGCTACGCAATTTTGCGTAGTCAATTTCACCCGTAGCTGGGTTTACCGCGCTTGAATACGCTTGGTTAAGCGTGTTTGTTTGCGCCTCTGCGCGTTGCGCTGCCGCAAGCTGTTGTTGCGTCAGTTGGTTCTGTATACCAGCGTTTTGCAACTGCTGCATCTTCCCGTATTGAGCAAACGGGTCCGGCAACGGCTGGAACTGGTAGCCTTGCGCGATAAGTGCGTTTAGATCAGCCATAATTTATCCTTGATAGCTGCCAACATTTTGAGACGGGCCATACGAATTAGCCGCAGCATAATTTGGTTGTTTGGCCATCCAATTGTTAAAGTTTGTCTGATTTTGATACCCGCTTACACCTGTGTTTATGGCTCCAGCTAACGTGTTAGCCATACCCATGTAACCAGCAGCTTGGGCGTTGCCTGCGCCTGTGATGCCGCCAGCCATCGCGTTACCCGCACCAGTGATAAGATTTGCCCCAGCGTTGCCATAATTGCCCGCAGCGGCACCTTGATTGGACGCGGCAGACAGGCCCATAGACATTAAGTTACCTAATGGTTGAAGCATATTTGCGCGGTTTGTTTGGTAGCGGTTGTACGCATTGCCGTATTCTGCCGAACCCATGTCCTGTCCATACCGAGTAGCAGCCTTCAAAGCACCGCCAGAGATCAAACCACCACGGGCAGCGGCAGATCGCTCCAAAGCCTTTTGGCCTTCACCTAGACGAAATGCGTAACCTGGGTCTGCTTGGAAATCAGACATACCAAAATCACGTCCGTACCTTCCGTAGCCAGCAGCGCCAGCGTTGCCGCCAAGGCCCAATAACTCTAGCAAACGATTTTGTCCGGTAAGGCCAGCTTGGCGAAAAGGCTCTTGTCCTTCTCTTTGAATGTCAAACATCTGCCTTTGAAGCGTTTGCGCTTCCCGAGCAGATTGGGCTTGGATATTTGCAGCGTCTCTAGCCGCGCCTGCTTGTGTGTCGGCGGCTTTATTAGCGCCGTATGCGCCAATAGTACCTCCAACTACTGCTGCAACTACGAATGTCATAACAACACCTCTTGTGATTGATTCTTTAATTTGTTGCCAGGGCTATACATACTGTCAGGCTCCGGCACCACTAATTCGGCTTCAGCTTCTTCAACAGTTTTTGCCTCAAGAGCATGGAAAGTCATACATAGCGCGTCTGTCACGGCGTACACCGCCCGCTTGGTGCCCGGCTTGCTTAAAAACAAATGCGGCCCTGTAATCTCTTGCACGCCGTCGTCAGACGTTATGGCTACTGTACCCGATACGACAAAATAGAAATGCTCTTTCTTATGCACTGCGCCAACTATTAGCACGGTAGCTGGGCGAAAAACTTCACGGCAATACATTCCGCCATGAAAGTAATGCTTTGTGTCAAGTTCGCACTGAGGCATTTTTAGCATCTCAGCCTGCAAAGCCAGCACCTTGTCCATGCCCACTATATCGTTCACGACACTTCCCTCCCGCTAACGCGCATATTGATGGCGCTAGCCGCGCTAGCAATAGTCGAAATGTACGCCGTTGTGGGCAGAATCTGGCCCACCAGTTCGGGGAAGGTATACGTCTCAGAAGCCGCAAGACTTTTGCTTTTGTTGATCAAGTTCTGGTTGCCAGGTGTATCCGAGCCGGTGACTAGGTTGACGCTGATGGTGGCCGTTGACCCGCTGACATTGGTGGCCGTAAACTTGTCAATGATCACCACCGTGATGTTGGACGGCACGGTGTACTGCGTTGTCTGAGTATTCTCAACGAGTTTGGCAGGAACAAGATTTCGTGCGGTGACTGTCATACAACAACCCAAGTAGAGCCAGTGGAAACCGTGACTGTAACCCCAGTGCTTACAGACACCGGCCCCGCTGACAAGCCGTTATTACTCGCCGCAATTGTATAGCTTGTTGCCACCGTAGTGGCGTTTATCTGGATTCCGTTGCTTGAAACGTGTGCGGAGGCCGTTAACTCACCCGTGCTAGGCTTATATAGCAAGTTGGCGTTGCCGGTATATACGTTGGCAAGCGCGCCAGAAGTGGCTGCCGCAAACAACGGGTACAAATTGGTGGATGTGGCTGTATCGTTGGTAATAGTTGCGCCGCTGCCAGTAGCCACCGCCCAAGTGGCCGTAGTGCCGTTGGACGTCAGGACGTAATTATTTGCCCCAATTGCCAACCTGGTTGCGCTATTGGTGCCATTGCCTATGATCAGGTCGCCCGTGCTGGTGACCGGCGACAAGGCATTGAAAGCCGCCGCAGCCGTGGTCTGGCCGGTGCCGCCGTTAAGAATAGGCAACGCCGTGCCTGAGTAGGAAATCGCCAGCGTCCCGCTGCTGGTAATGGGCGAGCCAGAAATAGACAAGAACGCCGGAACAGTTGCGGCCACCGAAGTGACGTAAGACAAGGCGGGGATGTCAGCCGTTGTCAGCGAGCGGAAAGTAGGCGCTGCCGCCGCGCCGCTGCTGGGACCGGCAAAGATGGCGTTTACAGCTTGGGTGGTCAGCGTTCCGGTCAGCGTCCCGCTGCTGGTGACCGGCGAGCCGGACACCGACATGATGGAAGGCAAAGCCAAAGCCACCGAAGTGACGTAAGACAAGCTGGGAATATCTGCTGTTGTCAAGGCACGAAAAGCGGGCGCTGCTGGCGAGCCTGACGTAGGTCCAGCAAAAACAAAGTTGGCCGTGGTAAGCGCCGCGCCAGTGCCGCCTCGGCTTACGGCAAGCTGACCCGTCCAGCCAAGCGCCATAGTTGTTGCGGCTATTAACGCCGTGCTAGGCGAACCACTTAAAGTCATGGTGACGTTTGTATCGTCAGTCTTGTTCAACGCAGCCGCAGTGACGCCAATAGTAGGGGTCAATCCGCCCGTGGATGTAATTGGGGCAGTTGCGCCTACGGAACTGACGTAAGACAGACTAGGAATATCGGTGGTGGTCAACGCTCGGAAAGTCGGTGCAGCCGCTGCACCGCTGCTAGGTCCAGCAAAGATGGCGTTGACTGATTGGGTGGTAAGCGTGCCGGTCAGCGTGCCGGTGGTTGTGACTGGCGAGCCAGACACTGACATGATGGACGGAAGCGACAAAGCCACCGAGGTGACCGAGCCAGTACCATACGGCAACGCAGGAATGTCAGCCGTTGTCAGAGAGCGAAAAGTTGGGGTAGCGCCCGCGCCGCTGCTTGGGCCAGCAAATAAAGTGTTGACCGATTGGGTGGTTAGCGTACTAGTAAGCGTACCACTGGATGTAACCGGCGAACCCGTAACCTCCATGATGGAAGGCATGGAAAGCGCCACTGAGGTGACATAAGCAAGCGCGGGGATGTCCGCCGTGGCTAAAGCGCGGAAAGTTGGCGTAGCGGCAGCCCCACTGCTTGGCCCAGCAAAAAGAGTGTTTACTGATTGCGTAGTTAGTGTGCCGGTCAACACACCGCTTGTGGTGACTGGAGAACCAGACACCGACATGATTGTCGGTAAATCCAACCCTACCGAAGTGACTGTACCTGATCCGCTGGCGCTGGCCGGTTGTGGCGGTGGGCCAACTTGCAAATCGTCTAGCGAAGTTTGATTACCGCCAGAGCCCGCCAAATTAAAAAGGTTAAGAAAAAACCTGTACCACTCACGCGAAATCATGCCGGTACGAGGGTCGATAACTTCAACCCGCGAAGACGGAATATTTGTGATATTTTGTTGTTCAGGCATTGGTGGGCGTCACATAAAGTTGTGCGCCCGTGATTGCTATCTTCACGGGGTCGGTGCCCGATATTTCGTAGACCCTATCGCGCAGCTTTAGAGTCATGCCTAGGCGGCGGTAGATAGCCCGCTGGAAATAAGCGCCCACCTTACCCACCGAAATGGAACGCTCGTTGGACCAAGTATGACCGCCGTCATCTGACCAGCGCAAGATCATCTGAGGATCGTCGCCTTGGCCAGAGTTAATGCCTACGCCAGTTTCGCAGTTGATCTGCAAGGTATGCTGGGCCGAGCGTTTTAGGTTGTTGGTGCCAGATGGCAGCGCCCGCCAAGACCGCAGCCACTTCTGAATGTCGCCGTTGTCGGCGTATTCTTCCATGTCAAAGGCGTAGATGTTGCC
>Ga0209401_1002343_pt1 | contig 12324 bp, 11 predicted proteins | sample M_140807_MF_Meta_FD_187318 | JGI IMG/M metagenome (GOLD analysis project Ga0209401, IMG submission 187318) | Freshwater microbial communities from Lake Montjoie, Canada to study carbon cycling - M_140807_MF_MetaG (SPAdes) (version 2) | ecosystem: Environmental > Aquatic > Freshwater > Lake...
CCACCCCGGCCACGAACTCCGGAAAACCTGCCGAGGATTGAGGGGGGCCGACGGTGTCGGCCGTGTGCGGGTGATGCCTGGGCGGCGCAGTGCTGCCAGGCTCGCCGCTCAGATCGCGCCGCTGTCGCGGTCGCCGGTGCGGATCCGGATCACCGAATCGATCGTGCTGATGAAGATCTTGCCGTCACCGATCTCACCGGTGCGCGCTGCCTCCTGGATGGCATTCACCACGGTGTCCACCCGCTCGTCATCGACGACGATCTCCAGTTTGAGCTTCTGCAGGAACTCCACGGTGAACTCCGATCCGCGGTAACGCTCCACCTGGCCTTTCTGGCGGCCGAAACCGCGCACCTCACTCACCGTCATGCCGACGATGCCCGCATTGACGAGGGCGATCTTGACATCTTCAAGCTTGAAGGGCCGGATGATGGCCTCAATTTTTTTCATGGGGTGGAGCGGTGTTCGACCTTCGGTCCGTCCACCAGTTTCGCAGACGGACAGGGTCCTGTGACCACCCCATTAGGCCGGAGCCGCCAGGGGGCCGTGGTTACCGTTGCTACCGGCTTCCCCCAGTAGGTTCGACGTTCCGCCCTACGCACCATGGCCAGCGCCCCGCCGCCCCCCGATCCCTCCCCGGCCACGATCACTCCCCTCTACGGGGAACGGGCGATCGCCGAGGCGCGTCTGATCTGCTTCGACAACCCGCGGCCAGGCCGGCCCTATGAGGTGGCGATCGAACTGCCGGAATTCACCTGCACCTGCCCCTTCTCCGGCTATCCCGACTTCGCGGTGCTGCGACTGCTGTACCAGCCGGGCCCGCGGGTACTGGAACTCAAGGCCCTCAAGCTCTATGTGAACAGCTACCGCGACCGCTCCATCTCCCATGAGGAGGTGGCCAACCGCATCCTCGATGACCTGGTGGCGGCCAGTGAGCCCAGCTGGATGGAACTGGTGGCTGATTTCAACCCGAGGGGGAATGTGCACACTGTGGTGCGGGTGAGCCACGGGGTCCGTCAGCCCTGCTGAGGAGGCTGCCCTTGGGTTGGGGCTGCTGCGGGGACCCCAGCCTCCGCAGCGCCTGCGGGTCCGCCACCGCGCTCCCGTTGCAGATCCTCCAGCAGCTGCGGAAGTTCGGAGGCGAAGGCCGTGAGGTTGCGGTTGCAGAGACCCGCCACATGCAGGCGCCCAGCCTCCGCCACCGCCCAGATCTGCCGGGTGGCAATCAGGCTGAGGCCACCGCCCAGAAGCGCCACCGCAAAGCCGGTGTACACCAGCGGCACACCAGGATCGCGCTTGAGCAGGATGCCGCTGGCCGGCAACACGCCCGCCACCCGGAGCGGCAGACCGCTCACTTCAACCGCCTCCCCACCGGGCACCAAACTCCCCAGCGAGGCGCCATCGGGTCCATAGACATCCACGGGGCCGTCTTCGCTGGAGAGAGCCAACAGCACGGGCTGGCTGCCATCGGGCCGGGTGGGCAGGATCAGTCCCCACACCTGCTCCCCCAACTGGGGAAGGGATTGAAGCGGCAACTGCAGCACGGGACTGCGGCCGATCTGGAGATCGATCGCGGCCAGGGCCCAGTCGGCTTGATAAAGGGTGATGCCGCGGGTTCGCAGCGGGTGGTTCACGCTGATCTGGGCCTGTTCCGGCGGAGGTGGCGGAGACCCTTCAGCCGCGGCCGGCGGCAGGATGCGCAGGCTGGAGGTGAACTGCTCCGGCCGGCCGGCCGGATCACGCTGGATCGCGAAGCGGTCGAGGGCCACGGTGAGGCGGGTGTTGCCCCGGCTGTCCATCAGCTCAAGGTCACGGCCGGGGGCCAGGAACTGCTCAAGGCGCTGGCCGCCGAGGGCCCCCCAGGCGGCCCCCACCATGAGCAGCACCATGCCGGCATGCACCAGCAGGGGGCCCACCCGGCCGGCCACGCCCCGCCGGCCGGCCAGCCGTCCTGCCTGGCGGCGCACCTGCCAGCCCCGGCGGCCCAGCAGGCCCTCCAGGTGAGCCAGATCGTCCTCAGAGGCAGGGCTGGTGATCGTTTGGGCCACACTCAGCTTGCTCAACTGGCGGGGCTCGCGGTAATCGATCCAGCGGAGCGAGGCCTGCAGGGCCGGCCACTGACGGCGCCAGCTGCAGAGCAGCAGGGCAAGCCCCAGCCAGGCCAGCAGGGCGAGAAACCAGCCACTGGCATACACATGGTCCAGTTGCAGCGCCAGCACGCCGTCGCCCCGCAACAGGCCGAGCCAGGGGGCCGGGTCGTAGCGCTGGTGGTAGAAGGCTTCGCTCTCCTGCTGGGGGATGGCCGTGCCGACGCCACTGGCCACGGCGATCACCAGCAGCAGAACGATCGCCACCCGCAGGTCGGCGATCCAGGCCACCAGGCGCTGAAGCGGGCGAAGGGCAGCAAGGGGGGTGGAACTCACGGCAGCTGGGACAGAAGGGTGAGGGCGCCGGTGGTGAGCAGCACCACCCCGCTGATCGGCGGGATCCACTGTCCAACCCGCCGCAGGCCGAGCAGGGTGGGAAGGCTGGCTGCGGCGATGCCCGCCACGAGCAGGGGCACCACCTGGCCGGCGCCGAAGGCGGTGAGCAACAGCATGCCAGCCAGGGGTCGGCCACTCTGGGCCATCCAGGTGAGCAGCACCGCCAGCACCGGCGTGGTGCAGGGGGTGGCCGCCAGGCCGAAGGCGAGGCCCGCCGCCAGGGGGGCCAGGGGTGCCGGCACAAACCGTCGCCAGCGCTCCGGATCGGGTCCGGCCGGCAGGGGCAAACGCAGCAGTCCGAGCAGGTTGAGGCCCATCACCACGGCCACCACGGCCACCAGCAGGGGAACCTGGGTGGGCAGGCTGCCATAGAGCTGACCCAGCAAGCCGCTGGCGAGGCCGAGGAGCACCAGGGAGAGCACGATCCCGCCGGCGAAGCTGAGGCTCCGTTGCCAGGGGAGCACCGCTCGCTCACGTGGGTTTCTGGCGGCCGAGGTGGAGCCGTGTTCAAGGCCGCCGGAGGCCGCCTCCCCGCCGCCGAAGCCGGCCAGGTAGGCCAGCGTCACCGGAAGCAGCGAGAGCGAGCAGGGTCCGAGGCTGGTGAGAAGACCGCCGCTGAACACCAGAGCCAGGGTGAAGGGGCCTGGATGGGCCAGGGAGAGTTGAAGCAGCTGTTCACTGCTGCGGGCCCAGTCGGCAAGCAGCGGACCGAGGCTCGGCATGGCCAGTCGAGAGGAGGGCTCAGCCTATCGGCGCGACCGGGGGGCGCCGCCGGCGGGGACGGGCGGTTTCCAACCCCGTGGACTCCAGCCCACAGCGAATCAGCAGACCAGCCACAAACAGGCTCATCAGCAGGGAGTTGCCCCCGTAGCTCACCATCGGCAGGGGCAGCCCGGTGGTGGGCATGGCGCCGGTGGCCACAGCGATGTTGAGGATCGACTGGCCCACCAGCAGGGCCGTGCAGCCGATCGCCACCAGGCGGTGCTGGTTGCTGCGGCAGGCCAGGGCGACGCGCAGACCCACGAAGGCGAAGGCGGCGAGAAACAGCAGGAACATCAGGCAGCCCACGAACCCGAACTCCTCGGCGTACACCGCGAAGATGAAATCGGTGGTCTGGATGGGCAGGTATTGCAGTTTCTGGGTGGAGAGGCCGAAACCCTGCCCGAAGGGACCACCGGAGCCGATCGCCAGCAGGCTCTGCACCAGCTGGTAACCATTGCCCTGGGCATCCTTCCAGGGATCGAGAAAGGAGGTGACCCGCAGCCGCTGGTAGGTGTTCATAGCAATGCTGGCGATGCCCAGCAGACCGCCCGCTCCCGCGGCCCCCAGCAGGAGGGACAGGGGGAGTCCGGCGGCGAGGGCCATCAACCAGAGCAACAGCCCGGTAAGGGCCGCGGTGCTGAGGTTGGGCTGCTTGAGGATCAGCAGGATCAGGCCAGCGAAGATCGCCAGCCAGAGCAACTTCTGATCGAGGCCGATGCGCCGCCAATGGGAAAAGAGCACGGCACCCTGCAGCACCACGAAAGGCTTCACCAGCTCGGTGGGCTGGATCTGGATCGGGCCCAGAACCAGCCAGCGACTGGCGCCGTTCACCGTGGTGCCGATCGCCAGAGTGGCGGCCACCATCACCAGACCCACCAGAAGGCCGAGCGAGCCGATGTGCAACCAGCGGCGCAAGCTGGTGCGAATCGCCAGCCAGAAGAGGGCCCAACTGGCCAGCAGCCAGAGGAGCTGGCGCTTGAGGTAGTAGGCGGCATCGCCCATCTCCCGATCGGCCACCCACCAGCTGGCGGAGGTCAGCACCAGCAGCCCCACCAGACTCCAGAGCGCCGTCAGGCCCACCAACAGGCGGGTCTCCGCCGGCCACACCTCCCAGGGGAGGGGCAGCACGGGCGCGCCCGCACGGGGATGCGGGGCCGGGTCCGTGTCCTGCCCGGCAGATCGGCGACGGGGAGCGATTCGCGCCAAGGCCTCACACCAATCAAGAGCGTGGATCCATTGAGCCCTGAGCCGCGCTGGTTTGTCGAGGGTCTGGCGGCCAAAACCAACTTCGACCGCCCTCTATCGCCAGGAGGTTCCAGACGAGCGGCACGGGAGACCCACCCGAAGGGCCATAAAAAAACCCGGCCATGGCCGGGTTCAAAGGCATTTCTGCTGAACGGGGGTGAGGAGCCTGAGCTCTTCAGTTGCCGACATTTTGTTGGCGACGCCCGGTGGCGAGTTCGACCTTGAGGATCTTGCCTCCCTGCTTCATGATCCGCTGTTGTTCAGCGAACCAGCTGTCGTAGGGCACCCACTTCGTGAAGTAGGTGTTCTGGAGTTCGCGTTGAGTGCGCACCTTCTCAGGGCAAGGAATGCAGGCCGTGATCTTGAAGAGACGCATGGATCAAATCCTTCGGAACGAACCGGTGAAACGCCTGTGAATCAGTTACCGAGACCGGAGCTGATGTAGTCCAGATACACACCCATTTCACGACCCGCATCCGGACCGACGAGGGCGGCGGTGGCCTCCTTCATGGCCTGAATCGACTGAACCGTGGCACCGATGGGCACACCCAGGGAGTTGTAAGTCTCCTTGAGGCCGTTCAGCACACGCTCATCGAGGATGGAGGTGTCACCGGCCAGCATGGCGTAGGTGGCGTAGCGCAGGTAGTAATCAAGATCGCGAATGCAGGCCGCATAGCGACGGGTGGTGTACATGTTGCCGCCCGGACGGGTGATGTCCGAATAGAGCAGCGACTTGGCCACAGCTTCCTTGATGATCGCGGAGGCGTTAGCGCTGATGGTGGCGGCGGCACGGACGCGCAGCTCACCGCTGGCGAAGTACTTCTCCAGGCGTCCGATCGCGGAACCGTCCAGATAAAGACCCTGGACGTCGGACTGGTTGATGACGTTGGTGATGGCGTCTTGCATGGATCCTGAGGGGGGAGCGATGAAGGGGTGGGGTGGGCCTCAGGAGAGGGCGCCGACCACGTAATCGAAGTAGAAGCCAGCCTCTTCGGCGTCGGCGCCGGTGAGGATGCTGGTGGCCACGGCCTTCATTTCACGCACGGATTCCGCAAGCGCTTCCAGGGGGGTGCCCAGGGCGCGGTACATCTCACGGGCGCCGATGATCCCAATCTCTTCGATGGGGGTGACATCGCCGGCCACAACCCCGTAGGTCACGAGGCGGAGGTAGTAATCCATGTCGCGCAGGCAGCTCGCCGTCATTTCCTCACCGTAGGCATTGCCGCCGGGGGAGATGAGGTCGGGACGCTTCTGAAAAAGGGCGCCGCCGGCCTGCTTCACAATGCGCTCGCGGCTCTCGGCCAAGACCTGAGCCACTCGCAGACGGCGTTGCCCGCCGGCCACGAAGGACTTGATCTGGTCGAGTTCGCCAGGGCTGAGGTAGCGGGCTTCGGCGTCCGCGTTGATGATCGAGTTGGAGACGATGCTCATGCAGTTCTGCCTCGAAACAAGCGGTCGCCGTTGAAGGAGACCGGTATCCGGTGGGTAAGGGGCGCGACCGGCATTGCCGACCGCCGCATCATTCTGTGGCAACCCCCTCACCCCTCCCGAGGGGCGGTAACAGTTCTTCACGGCAAAGACACCGCAAAAAGCCTTGCCCCGCAATGGATCTCAGCGGCAACCCGGGAAGAGAACCTCCATCATCGTGCCCCAGGAAACCAGGGGATCCGGCGATGCGATGGCGTGCAAGTTCATTGCATTCGATGTCAAAATTAAAGCCAATCCGCGCTCAAGCCGTTCGTCAGCGTTCCTTTGTCTGCCGCCTCGCTGGGGTTCGCTGCAATGTTCGCCGAAAGTTTGGCTGGCCCCTTCGCTGGAAGATGCCTCGGGCTTTCTGGATCGGCATCCGCATCGACCCTTCCGTCGTCGAGGGTGCGGAGAGGAGGACCAGCAACATCGGTGCGGCTGGCACAGAAGTGGTCCCGCTGTGGCGAAAGCCAGGAACGAACGGCCACTGGGGGTGAAGCCCCTTGGCGGCTGGCTTCCCATGGAGGGGAGCGAATCGGGGCCCACCGAAGCGGCGGAAACCCGACCCCGTCCCTCAGATGGCGCCGCGGGGAGAGGGATTGAGGGCAGCATTGCCCCCATAGAGCGCGGCGGTGCGGTTCACGGTGGTCAGGGGAACGCCGTCTTCGCTCTGCAGGCCGCGCAGGTAGGGAACGGTGTCCTGACCGAAGCTGCTGGCGTACTCCGGGTTATCGAGCACGAGCCGCACCGCCGCCTGCTGGCCGCTGCGGACCCGGGTAGCGAGGTAGCGACTGGCTTCGCCCGGCTGGGCGGCACGGCCGAGCAGGGCCAGATAGGCCGCGGCGGCTCCGCGCAGCGGAGCCAGACGTTCCAGCCGGTTCTGGAACAGATCGCTGCCTGCGACCACCGCCACGAACTCCGCAACGGAGAGCTGGCCGTCGCGCAGCTGGGATTCGGCATCGCCGAGCCGCTCGGCCGCCAGGGGCTGGCGGTTGAGAAGCTGGCGGTAGGTGGCCTCGATCACGGCCTTCACTTCGGCGGCGCTGGGCGTCTTGGCCAGCTTCAGGGGGATGCCGAGGCCCTGCCGGCGGCGGAAGCCCTGGGGCGTGCCCGGAAGCAGGGCCTTCTCCATGGCCGTGGAGGGTGCCACGGCCGGGCCGGTGAGGGCAGCGCTGGTGAGGGCGGCGCGCCAGTTGCCGGAAACAGAGGATGGCTGGGTAGAGGGAGCGGCAGGCGCGGCGCCGCCGGGCCGCTGCCAGGCCGAGGGGGCAGTGGAGGCTGAACGGCTGGGTGCACCGCTCCAGCGCCTGCTGGGGAGGGGAGCCTGACGCACCGAACCGGGCCCGGCAGCGGCCGCAGAGGAAACGGTGGCACGGGGAAGCTGTCCGCCACTGACCTGGGCCGACCAGCTGCCCCGGACCACAGGCGCGCTGGTGAGGTTACGGGGCACAGGATCGCCGGTGCTGGTGCGGAGCATCGAGGAGGGTGCCACATCCGGACGCTTGGCCTGGGTGAGATCGGCGTAAGCGCCCGCCTGGAAGGGACGACGCAGGGCAGGGACCCGGCGGGTGTTCACATCGGTGGGAGTGATGAAACGCTCGTAGGGAACGGTGTCCTCTCCGAAGGTCTCGCTGTATTCAGGGCAGTTGATCATGGCGTCAACGACGCCATAGAAACCGCTGCGGGCCGCGATGCCGAAGTACTGATCGATCTCCCAGCGTCCGAAGGTGGGGCGGCCGAGCAGGCGACGGTGCATGACCTCAATCGCCTTGCAGATGTAAAGGCCGCTCCAGTAGCGACGGCGGAAGGCATTGGAGCGCGCCACCTGCCGCACAAATTCGCGCAGGGAGATGTCGCCATTCTCCAGCTTGATCTCCTCCACCGTGTTGCGCTCACCGGCGTATCCGGGATTGCCCAGCACCTGGTTGTAGACACCGCGGATCACGGCCTGGGTGCTGGCCTCGGTGCCCCGGATGCTGGGCTGACCGCCGCGCCGGGGCACGGAGGCGCCACCGGTGGCGATCTGCTGCAATCGCAGCACCTTCGGCCCCACCCGGCGGGGCACCGCCTTGCGGAACTGGGCGCTGTTCATCGGACCGGGCTGGTTGATGCCGTTGCCGATCAGGAGGCGGCGGGTGTCATAACCGAAGGGCACTGCCCGGGTGGCCACCGAGGCGGTGCCGGAGGGGAAGATCGCGCCGTAGTTAAGACCGAGCGGATCGTTGCCACCGCCGTAGGGATGCTGATCGGGGAGCGGCTGGCGGTAGGCGGCGTAAAGGGTGACGTATTGAGGAGCGCCCTCAAAGGGAGCACTGAAGCGGAAGAGTTTGCGATTGGAACCCCAACCGGCGCTCTCCTGGGCTTCCTCACCAAGATCGCGCAGGTAGGGAACAGTTTCCTCTCCAAAGACCCGCGCATACTCCATCGAATTGACCAGGGCATCCACCAGACCCTTGAGACCCTTGGCCGACACGATATCGAAATAGTGGGTGAACTCCTCACGGGAGCTGATGCCGCGTCCAAGGAAGTGGCGGAAGGCCAGCTCCACCACGCGACTGTTCACGAAACGGCCGTAGAACTGACGTCGGTATTCCTTGCTGCGGCCCAGGGCGCGGATGAACTCGCGCATGGAAATCTGACCCTGGCGCACCTGGGTGGCCTCCACGGGACACACCACCTGGGAGTAGCCCTTCACGATGTCGCGCTCGAACACCTGCCGGTAGGCGGCACGCACCACCTCGGCCTTCTGGGCGCCGCTCATGGCGGGTCTGATGGTGAAGCGCTGGGATCCCTCCGCTGCCAGGGCGTAGATCGCCGGCAATTGGAGGCCCTGGTTCACGGGGCTTCCGAGCCGTTGGCGGGCCGAAGGAGTGGGCACCTCCAGCTCCTTGAGGAGCACGTTGAAGCACTCGATCACCAACTGGCGGGCTTCGGGCTCTGCCTTGAACAGACCGGCGGCGGCGGCGCGCATCTCCTGCAGGGCCACATTCGTGGCACTCAAGGAGCAGGCCTGCTCGAGGATGTCGCGGAGACCGCGGGTGTTGACCGCGAGGATGCTGGGATCTCCGGCCACCACGGCATAGCCCACATAGCGCAGGAACCAGGCCATGTCGCGGATCGACTTCTTCATCCGCTCGGTGCCGTAGCGGCCCACGCTGATCGGCGTGAAACCGGTGGGCAGGATCACCCGAACGTCGGCATCGCCGCCGGGACCCTCCAGCAGCCGGGTGAACAGATTGCCGCGGCTCGCTTCGGCCCCGGTGAAGGTCTGCACGGATTTCTGGAAGGCCGCCTGGTCGGCCGCCAAGGGCGTTTCGCCTGCTGCGCCGACGCTCAGGGGCCCATCCAGGTAGGAGAGAGGGGTGCCGCCTACGAAGATGCGGTTGGCAGCGCGGGCCACGATCGCATCGGCATTGGCTGAGATGCGGCGTGCCGCCTCCACGCGGACCTGGCCGCTCTGGAAGAAGGTGATCAGCGAGTCGAGTTCCCCGCCGTCCGGAAATCGGTCCTGCTGCTCGGCCCGACGGACGCTGGAGAGCGGCAGGGTGTCGTAACGCTGGGGGCTGACCCTGGTGCTGCCGCTGCTGGCGGTCACGGTCATGAACGGGAGCGAGCCGGGCCCCGGCACCCTACGGCTGGCCCCACGGTGGTTCGGGGGGGCATGAACAAATGTTTGCAGCGTTTGCAGCTCCCGGCGCCCGGCCCTCCAGGGATGACCGCAGCCATGAAATGCTCGGCCCCACGAACCTCCCGCCCCCGCTGATGACGAGTGAGCTTCCCGGATCCGGTCCCGCGCGCCCGCCGGAGCCAGCTGACCAGCGCAACCGATTGGACGCTGGCCCCACCGATGCGGCCACGCCGGTGGTGGGGGCCTTCTACGACCGCTTCCCCTACCCGGGCGACCCCCTCCAGGACGGGCCACCTCCCGGCTACAACTGGCGTTGGTGCGTGGACAGCGCCTGGGCCTTTGCCTTCGGCGCGCTCCCCCCTCGCGACAGTGCCGGCGAACGGCCCTGGCGCATCCTCGACGCCGGCTGCGGCACGGGCGTGAGCACCGACTACCTCTGCCATCTCAACCCAGGCTCGCGGGTGCTGGCGGTGGACATCAGCCCCGGCACCCTGGCGGTGGCCGAGGAGCGCACGCGGCGATCGGGGGCCGCCGGCCGGGTCCGGGAGCTGCGGATCGCCCGGCGCAGCCTCCTCGATCTCGATGACGAGGGGGAGTTCGATTACATCAATTCCGTAGGAGTGCTCCATCACCTCGACCGTCCGGAGGAAGGACTGCGTTCCCTGGCGCGGCGCCTTTCCCCGAAAGGGCTGCTTCACTTGTTTCTTTATGCCGACGGCGGTCGCTGGGAGATTCACCGCACCCAGCGGGCGCTCGCCCTGCTCGGGGCGGGCAGCGGCAACGAGGGACTGCGGCTGGGTCGGCAATTGTTGAGCAGTCTGCCGAGCGATAACCGGCTTCGGCGTCACCACGAGGAACGCTGGGCCCTCGACACGGCAGCCGATGCCAACTTCGCGGATATGTATCTGCACCCACAGGAAACCAGCTACGACCTGAGGCGGCTGTTCGCCTTCATCGCCAACAGCGGACTGCAGTTCGCCGGCTTCTCGAATCCTGAGGTGTGGGACCCGGCCCGCCTGCTGCAGGGTGAACTCCTCGAGCGGGCCCGGGCCCTGCCCTGCCGCGAGCAGTGGTCCCTGGTGGAAGCCCTTGACCCCACCATCAGCCATTTCGAGTTCTTTCTCTCGCCCAGCTTCCCCGCGCAGGCCCCCGAGGCCGAAAGCGACGACGACGCCCTGCTGGCCAGCGGCGGTGAGCGCAATCGCTGCCTCTGGGGCTGGCCGGGCACGAGCCTGCTGGGTCCGGATCTGCAGCCCCTCGACCTGGACGCGGCCGATCTGGAGTTGCTGGCGGCGCTGGAGGCGGCGCCGGCGGGCACGGCCCTGGCCGCGCTGCCGTTGGCCATGGAGAACAGCGAACGGGTCCGCCGGGCCCGGAAGCTGATCCGCGAGCGCGTGCTGCTCCGCCTGGCCAGTTCCGGCGGGGTTGCGTGATAAATTCCGCTCGCCCAACGGAACTTCACGGTTGCAGGCCGCGCTGACCACCCCTCCGGAAGCCGACACCCCCGCGGTGTCGTCGCCAGAGATGGCAGAGCGTCACCAGCCCTCGAAACCCGTTATCGCTCCGGCCGCTTGCAGCGCCGAGCCCCCTCCCCCCGAAGCCACCGCTCCGGCGGTGTCCGACCGGGGGATGGGTGAGTACCAGAGCCTGCAGCGTCGTCTGCTCGCGGCCACAGCTGCAGCCACCGCCCTGGCGGTGCCCTTCAGTGGATGGCTTTTCGGTGATTCCACCGCCCTGAGCCTGCTGGTGGGTGGCCTGGCCGGGCTGCTCTACCTCTTCCTCCTCTCCCGCAGTGTGTCCCGCCATGGTGGCGACCGCAAGTCGGTGGGGAAAGTGCAGCTCCTGGTTCCGGTGGTGCTTGTGCTGGCCGCGGCCCGCATTCCCGCCCTGGACATCCTGCCGGCCCTGATCGGTTTCCTGCTCTACAAGCCCGCCCTGATCCTTCAGGTCGTTCTTGACGGCTAGATCCCCCGCCCAGCTTCGCCACCAACCGTCGGCCGCAGCGCCGGCAACCCCGTCCCACCGGGACGCCCCATTCCGACCGCACCCCGATGGCTCCCCCGATCATCCCCGTGCTGCAGTTCCACCTGCCCCTGGCCGAGCTGGAAGTGGGCAAGCACCTCTACTGGCAGCTTGGCAATCTCAAGATCCATGGCCAGGTGTTCCTGAGCTCCTGGGTCGTGATCGGCGCCCTCCTCGCCCTTGTGGCGATCGGCACCCGCAAATTGGATCGCAATCCAAGCGGTGTGCAAAACCTGCTTGAGTTTGTCTGGGATTACATTCGCGATCTCTCTCGCGAACAGATCGGCGAAAAAGCCTATCGCGACTGGCTCCCTTTCATCGGCACCCTCTTCCTGTTCATCTTCGTGAGCAACTGGGGCGGTGCGCTGATTCCCTGGAAGCTGATTCACCTGCCGAATGGGGAACTCGGTGCTCCTACGGCTGATATCAACACCACCGTTGCCCTGGCTTTGCTGGTGTCTCTGGCTTACTTCTACGCCGGCTTGAGCCGCAAGGGTTTTCGATACTTTGAGTATTACGTAGACCCCACGCCGATTATGTTGCCGTTCAAGATCATTGAGGACTTCACCAAGCCTCTGTCCCTATCTTTCCGTCTTTTCGGCAACATCCTTGCCGATGAGCTTGTCGTAGCCGTGTTGGCTTTCCTGGTACCACTGATCGTGCCGCTGCCGGCCATGTTCCTGGGATTGTTCACCAGTGCTATCCAAGCCTTGATCTTTG
>Ga0209401_1002344_pt1 | contig 12316 bp, 9 predicted proteins | sample M_140807_MF_Meta_FD_187318 | JGI IMG/M metagenome (GOLD analysis project Ga0209401, IMG submission 187318) | Freshwater microbial communities from Lake Montjoie, Canada to study carbon cycling - M_140807_MF_MetaG (SPAdes) (version 2) | ecosystem: Environmental > Aquatic > Freshwater > Lake...
GAGGCCATCGAGGGTGGGAGCGGCCACCCGGGGCACCATCAGATCGCGGGCGGTCAGGTCGTTGAGCTGGAACACCTTGGCGATCATGGCCGCCTCGTCGGCCTCGATCTGCCCCTTCTGGGAGCCGAGGCGAGCCAACTGGCGGATCTCCTCCTCATCGGTGTTGAGCTCGTTCTCGGCGGTGATCGAGGGCAGCACCCGCTCGAGCAGCACCACCACCGGCGCCATCAGCCACACCACCAGCCCCACGGCCGGTGCGGTGCTGAGGGCCACGGGCAGGGCCAGACGGCTGCCGATCGACTTGGGCAGGATCTCGCCCAGCAGGATCAGCAACACCGTGAGTCCCACCGAGAACAGCGGCAGGGCAGGCCCACTGATGCCGCGATGGCTGAACACCGAGGCAGCGAAACCACCCACCATGATGCTGCCGAAAATATTGAAGATGTTGTTGGCGATCACCAGCACCGCCAGGGTTCGGCCGAGCCGCAGGCGGAGGTGCTCAAGTTCGCGGGCACCCGGCACCGCCCGCTCGCGCCTGGCGAGCTCATGCACCTTGACCGGATTCACGGTCAGCAGGGCCGCCTCGACACCGGAGCAGAAAAAGGAGCCCACCAGCATCAGTGCCACCACCAGAGCCAGCAGGAGCAGGTCGTTCATCGGGCGGCCGGCGCGGCGGCCTGCTCAACGATCGGCACGGGGCACAACAAAGCGTTCCCTGTTTTTAGCGTTCTCTGTATTTAATCGGTTGTGCCCACCCCGTGCCGTAGGGATGGCCGGACCGGCGCATGGCTGGGTGCGGCAGGGGTAGGCCGGTGGTGGAGGCCGGATCCCGAGTTGAGAGCGCAATCCCGGATCAGGGCGACAGCGCAGGAGGCTGGCGGTCAACGGATTTGGGCGGATCTGAACGGATCTGAACGGACCAGGGTGGATCGGGGTGAGGTTGGGTGTGGGTGGCCGCCGGCAAGGGCAGGACCGGACCAGGAGCAACGCCACCCTCGTCACGCCCTGAGCAGTTGGGGCCATAGGGTTGCCACCAGGTCCTCCCCGCCGGGATTCCCGGGCCGCCTAGCGGCCATCCGCTCCTCAGCGAGCCTTCTGCAGATCCCGCCCATGGCCGGCTCCACCCCGGCTACCTGACGATGACCGGCAGGCCTCCACCACGACGCCCCGGCACCCCGCCTCAACCACTCCCCGGTTCCAGCCGCTCCCCGGCTTTACCCGCACCCCGTTTTCCACCCGCTCCCTGTGTCCCACGCCGCCGCCTGCTCCGATCCGGCCCTGTTCGCCGACCGGCGGGACCGCTTCCTGCATCGCCTCGGTGGCGCGGCGGCGGTGATTCCGGCCGCCCCCCTGGTGACCCACCACGCCGACGTGGAGCACCCCTTCCGCCAGAACAGCGATTTCTGGTACCTCACCGGTTTCGATGAGCCCGGGGCGGTGGCCCTGTTCCTGCCCCACCAGAGCGACAACCCCTTCGTGCTGTTCGTGGCGCCCAAGGAAGCGAGCGCCGAGGTGTGGAACGGCTTCCGCTGGGGCTGCGAAGGAGCGGTGGAGCGTTTCGGCGCTGCCGTGGCCCATCCGATCGAGGAGCTGGCGCAGCGGCTGCCGGGCTACCTGGAGGGGGCCGAGGGCATCGCCTTCCGGGTGGGCCGCCATCCGACGGTGGAGCCCCTGGTGCTGAAGGCCTGGGGCAACCAGCTGGATCGGGCTCCCCGCAGCGGCCGCGCCGCCCTGGGGCTGGTGGCCCCCTGTCCGCTGCTGCACGAGCTGCGCCTGCGCAAATCGCCCGATGAGCTGGCGCGGATGCGGGAGGCGGCCCGGATCTCAGCCGAGGCCCACGAGCTGGCCCGCCAGGTGGCCCGGCCCGGGCTGAACGAGCGGCAGGTGCAGGCGGTGATCGAGCAGCACTTCCTTGAGCAGGGCGCCCGCGGTCCTGCCTACGGCTCGATCGTGGCCGGCGGCGACAACGCCTGTGTGCTGCACTACACCAGCAACAACGCCAGCCTGCGCGATGGCGACCTGCTGCTGATCGACGCCGGCTGCTCGCTCGACGACTACTACAACGGCGACATCACCCGCACCTTCCCGATCAACGGCCGCTTCAGCGGCGAGCAGCGGGCCCTCTACGAGCTGGTGCTCGCGGCCCAAGAGGCGGCGGTGGCGGCGGTGGCGCCGGGGCAGACCGCCGAAGGAGTGCATGACACCGCCGTGCGGGTTCTGGTGGCGGGACTGGTGGAGCTGGGCCTGCTCACGGGCGAGGTGGACGGCTTGATCGAGCAGGGTGCATACCGCCACCTCTACATGCACCGCACCGGCCACTGGCTCGGCCTCGATGTGCACGATGTGGGGGCCTACCGGCTCGGAGAACACCACGTGGAGCTCGAGGAGGGCATGGTGCTCACAGTGGAGCCGGGCCTCTACGTGAGCGACCGGCTGCCGGTGCCGGAGGGCCAGCCCGCCATCGAGGAGCGTTGGAAGAGCATCGGCATCCGCATCGAGGACGACGTGGCCGTGACCGACCGCGGCCATGAGAACCTCACCGCCGCGGCCCTGAAGGCGCCGGCGGCGATGGAGCGCTGAGGCGCGCCGGGAGCCTTCAGGCCTCAGCCAGCCAGGCTTCGAGGCTGGCGAGAGCCGCGGCGGTTGCCGGCAGGATCCGGTCAGCACCAGCCTGGCGCAGCCGCTCCTCATAGGCGTTGCGGGCCTCCAGCCACTCCGGGCCCTGCAGGTGGGGCGGCGCCACCGCCAGGCTCAGGAAGCGCTGCTGAGGGCACACCTGCCGGGCCCGCTCCACGGTCAGCACATCGGCCACCGTGTCCCCCAGGTAGGCCACCGGGGGAGCGGCCGCCCCGAGACCGGTGCCAGCGCTCTCCGCCAGCAGCCGCTCCGCCAGCCGCAGAAAGCCGGTGGGATCGGGCTTGTCGGGGGCCTCCCCCATGGCGATGCGCGGCGGATCCACCAGCCCCAGGCGCTGCTCCAGCACGAACCGCACTGAGGGCGGCTCAGCACCGCTCACGAACCCCCAGGCGATGCCTGCTGCGTTGAGTTCGGTGAAGAATGAAGTGTCCACCAGCAGCGGCTCGCTGCCGATGAAGCCGCGCCAGAGGGAGGGGTCACCGTCGGGATCGCCGCCGAAATAGAAGCTGCCGAACACCTCCACCAGCTCCGCCAGGGAGGGCAGGGACGCTGGCACTGGCACTGGCACTGGCGATGGCGATGGCGATGGTGGTAGCGAGAAAGATGGTGGTAGCGAGAAAGATGGCGGCGTGGCCCCCGGGGTTGCAGCGAATCGTGCCGGGAAGACCGTTCCGGCCGGCCGCGCTGAGGAATCCAGTCCGGCCGGTCGCATCGACGGATCACCGGATCGGACGGCGACGGTGCCAGAGCGGCGATGCCGCCGCAGCAGCTCCAAGGAGGCCTCCCAGTCGTTGTTCCAGCAGCCCTCCGCCTTCAGGGCGTCAATCACCGCCGGATCAGGGCGCCAGCCGCTGTAGTGGTGCACCGTTTCCACAATGGCGCGGCGGTAGCTGCCGGCCACATCCCGGATCACGCCATCGATATCGAACAGCAGAACGGCGCGGGGAATCAGGGTGGCCATCCGAATCGGCTGGTAGGCTAATTGTTTGCTTACGCGCCCCTTGAGCCCCGAGACGATGACAGCATCCGAGAGCGCCGTTGATGCGGCTGAGCTGAGCGCTGCTGCCGGGGCCGAGCTGGGCGCTCCGGTGACCACCACCGAAGGACGTCCGGTGATGCGCGGTGGCACCGCCGCCCTGGCCACCGCCACCATCGACGAAGACGGCGTTCCCTCCGGCTACACCCCCAAAGCCGACGAAGGCCGCTTCCTGCTCAAGATTCTCTGGCTGCCTGACAACGTCGCCCTGGCTGTGGATCAGATCGTTGGCGGCGGCCCCAGCCCCCTCACCGCCTACTTCTTCTGGCCCCGAGAAGATGCCTGGGAAACCCTCAAGGGCGAACTGGAAGGCAAAAGCTGGATCACCGACAACGAGCGGGTGGAGATCCTCAACAAGGCCACCGAGGTGATCAACTACTGGCAGGAGGAAGGCCGCGGCAAATCCCTCGACGAAGCCAAGCTGAAGTTCCCCGACATCACCTTCTGCGGGACCGCCTGAATCCTGCCCAACGGCCAGCCTGGCCATCCCGAATCTGCTCAAGGCGCTCCCCCAGGGGCGCTTTTTTTATGGGCAGGCGCCAGTGGGGGAGACCATGGGATGGTCTGAGGCCGCGGGTTCCTCAAGTCCACCAAGCCAGAGATCTCGGATTCACCTGGTCAGAGACCTCGGTTCACCTGGTTCCGGGCCTCGGGTCCCCGTGGTCAAGATCTCGGGTCCGCATGGACATAGGCCTGGGGTTCAGGTGCTGGTCGGGTTCACCTCCCACTGGCGGCCACGGGGGGGGAGCCGGGCTCAGGGGACACGGGGCCGCGCGGCCGCAGCACCGCCCCGAAGGCACTGGCGATCACCCGGGGGGGATCGGCACTGGTGTCGACAGTGAACGAACGGCGTTCCGTCTGGCGGGACCCATCGGGGTACACGAAGGTGACCACCCCATCAAGGCTCACGGAGGTCGGCGAGATGGCGCTGGGCTGCAGAGCGGCCACCTCCACCCGCGCGAACTGGCGGAAGAAGGCCGGGTCGAACTGATCGGCAGCCTCGCCGGCGAAATAGCCTCGTGCGGCGGCGGCATCGTGACGGCCCAGGGCTCCGTACAGGGCCTCCACCGTGCGGATCGCAGCCGCGGTGGAGGGCTCGGCAACGGCGGCCGGCCCCGCAGCTTGTTGGGCCTGGGGCAGTTCGGGCGCCGCCGGGGTCGCCGCCCCACCGTCCGGACGGGCCATGGCCGGATCGCCAGGAGGCAGGGTCGATGTGGTGGGCGATGGGGTCGGCGCCATGTTGGAGGGCGTGGTCGCCAGGGCATCGGCCGACTGGTCAGCACCGGTCGCTGGGCCGGCTGGGGCGTCCGCCGCTGGTCCAGAGGCGGCCGCACCGGCCGATTCGGGCGGCGCGGCCGGGATCAGTGCTGTTTCAGGGGCAAGGGAACGGCGCAGGCTGACCGGCAGCAGCAGCCCCACCAGCGCCAGCAGGCAGCCAGCGAGGACGCCGGCCAGCATGAGGGTCCAGAGGTTCCGGCCCCCTGAGGAACCCACACAGGTATCGGGATCCTGCCGGGGTGACACCGGGGTGAGCGCGCCGGCTGCCGGAGTTTCGGCTGCAAGCGGAACGGGACGGGGCTCCGCCGCAGCGATCGGGGCGGAGCGAGACGCCAACGGCTCGAACGGGGCCTGGGACGCTTGGTCGGTGCCGCGGGGAGCGGCAGGGAGATCCAGCAGGCCATCGATCACCGCATCCATGCGGTCGCACAGGGGTGAGGCGAACACCCCCCGCAACTCCTGCTGGAAGCGGGCACGGCTGCGGGGTTCCATCAGTGGCGGCGTGCGGGAGGCCTCTCCCAGCAGCACCGGCGACAGCACCAGATGACGCAGGGGCGGCAGCAGGGCCTGCTGCTCGCCCTGGCACAAATCCCCCACCAGGGCCTGGAGCCGACGACCGTCGAGCGCCTGCGCCAGGCCCCGCTCCTGGAGCAGGGCCTGGCGCAGGCGGAGCCCGAGGTCGTGGTCACCCATCACGGCGGCAGCGGCGGGAAGTCGGGAGGATTAAGGCTGCAACGCTGGGGTCGGAGCGTCCGGAAGAAGCCAGAGCGCCTCCAGATCCTTCCGCAGAGCCGGGCACAGGTCCACTTCGGCAAGCGCATTCTGACGGGCCATGGCGGGATGTTCCGGATCGAAACCCGCCGCGATCAAGGCCCCCAGCGGATCCCGCGCCGCCGCGGCCAGCAGGTCGTCCCGGCGGAGGGCGCCCCGCCGCAACCCGAGCAGCTGGCTGCGTCGGCTGGCCAGACTCGGCCCCACCAGGGCGGGATTGGCGCAGAGGCGGGCCACCTCGGCGCTCAGGGGGGCGAGGCTGGCCGGAGGCAGCGGCAGAACGGAGGGCCGCGGCCCTGCTCCGATCGCCGGCCAGGGCAGGGGAAGGCCCTGGCGCAGGGCCGCTGCGGCAAGCAGGGCAAGCCCCACGGCCAGGGCGAGCGGCAACGGCGACACCGAGCGGCGGCGGAACAACGGCGTGGGCTGGACCGGCGGCGGCTCGCGACGGGCCCTGGGGAGGGCAGCGGAAACCCCACCAGGCGCAGGAGGCCGGGCCGCCGCCGGCCCCTCCCCGGGCGCTGCCGCTGGAGCCTGGGGCAGGGCATCCATCGTTCCCCAGTGCACGGTCGCCACGCTCACGTCATCGCCGCAGCCCTCGGCGCTGATCCGGTCCAGAGCGGCGGCCAGGGATCCTTCGGGTGCCGCAAGATCGGAGCGATGGTCTCCGCCTGGGTCCGCAGGCGCCACGTCCAGCGCGGCGCCATCCGCCTCGGGCTCCACCCCCACGGCGAGCCAGGCGGCTAGAGCGAGGAAATCGTCATCGCTGGCACAGGATTTGCGGATGCCATCGGTGCTGAGCGCCAGGGCGAACGGAGCCTCGCTCCCTGCCAACGGCCAGACCCAGGAGCGGAATCCCGCCGCCACATCCGCAGGCTCCTGGCAGAGGCTGCCGGTGACTTCGCCCGCGCCGGGCCCATGGACCTCCTGGCTGACCAACTCGGCGTCTCCGCCCCGGCGCACCCGCACCAGATCCCAATCCCCCACACCGGCCAGGGCCCACCAGCGGGGCGCCAGCAGGAGAAAGCCCACGGTGGTGCCATAGGCCAGCGTGGTGAAGTCGGCCTCCCCGCGGGCAGGATCCTCCAGCCAATGACGTCGCACCGCCGCCAGCCATCGCTGGTGCAGCGCCAGCGGCAGATCAGCCGCCAGCCAACGCCGCAGCGCCAAGAGCTCGGCGCCACCACGAGCCGCATTCCCAGCCGGCAGCGTCGCCAAGGAATCCTCCACCAGCTCGGTGACGACCCGGCAGGCCAGGGCACTTCCCACATCGCTGTGGATGTAGGTGGTTCCGCCATGGCCATCGGCCACCGCCAGCACGGTGAGGGGCATCCCATCGCGAAGCGTGAAACGCTGCACCAGGGAGCTGTCCTGGCAAGGCTGCCCCCGCCGCCGATGGGCAGCACCGAGGCGGGTGCCGACCCGGGGAATCCGCCAGCCGTTCAACATGGCCGGCTCACCACTTGAGGGGATCGGGTTCATCGAGCGGATCGAGCTCGGTGGGGGGCAGATCGGGGAGGGGCACCGCCTCATGGCTGACGGCCGCATCGGCCAAGCGGCTGGCACTGCTGGAGGCGGCCCCCACCACGGCGGTGGAGGCCCACTGGATGTAGCGAGACAGGGTGGTGGCATTGGCGGCCTGCAGCGGCCTGCGGGGCGAACGGCCCGGACCATGGCGGGGCATCTCGCCACTGGCCCCCGGCACCTCACCGGGGGGCAACGTCCTGGCGCTGGCGGCAGCATCGGGATCGGGACCGATGAAGCGCTGCAGCACCTCGGCGTCGGCGTCATGGCCCATGGCGATCGCCAGCCGCACCGCCCGCCGCGCCCAGGGCTGGGCCATCAGGGTCTGCAAGCCCAGCTCGAAGTCGTCGGTGGGCTGGCCATCGGAGATCAGCACCAGCACCGGCGGCAGGGCCCGCTCCTCCATCGGGGGGCTGCGCAGCTCGGCCGCCACCAGCTCCAGGGCCTCTCCCAGGGCCGTCACCCCGCCCGCCTGCAGGTCCTGCCAGTGCAACTCCTCCATCGGGGTGGGAGCAGCGATGTGCCAGGCGGCCCGGTCGGCGAAGCGCACCGCACGCACCAGCACACGAGCCTCAGGGTTGTCGCGGGCCACGGCCGCCATGCCCGGCAGGGACTGACGGATCGCCTGGTTGAGCGCCTGGATCTTGCCCTGGGCCTCCATCGAACCGGAGCAGTCGCAGAGATAGATGAAGTGGAGCGGACGACTCGCCAGCCGGACGTTGGGAAAGGCCATCGGGGGGCAGGGTCGGGGGGCGGTGACGGGGCGTGTGGGGAAGGGGCGTGTGGGGAAGGGGATTGGGGCTGGGCCGAATTCGACTGGTGCCCTGAAGCCGTTCACCGAGGTGGTGATTCCGCCAAGACGTCGCCGGGCCGTTCGAGCGTGATCACGCCGTCCTGCGTGCTGAGGGTCACCGCATGGCCGAGGTTACCGGTTTCCCCGGGAGCCACCGTGATCTCCTCACCCCCCTGCAGCGTGAGGGTCCAGGGATGGAGCGAGAGGTTCCGCAGACCCAGCAGACGGGGACGCTCGGGATGGGCCACCACCCGGGCCAGGGGGTGCTCCAGGTCTTCCGGCAGCAGGGGATCGAGGTGGTGCGGGTGAAGGTCGTTGCCGGCGGCCACGGCCACCAGGCCGGCCGCCGTGCGCAACCGCGGCGGGGGCGGCAGGGGGGCACCGCAAGAGCGACACAGCCCGGCGGCCCTCACCTCCAGGAGATTCTCCTCGGCGCAGACCGGGCAGAGGCGCCGCAGATCCAGGCAGGCGGCGAGCTGCTGGCACCACTGGCCGGTGAGGGTGCGGCTGCGGGGATCCGCCAGCCCAGGGCCGAAGCTGCGCTCAAACAGCTGCTGCAGGGCCCGGGGGTACAGGGGCCAGGTGAGCAGCGCCGCCGTGTGCTCGATCGGATCCGGGCGGTTGCGGCTGTCGCGCGGATCGAACACAAACAGCGGCTCCTCGGCATAGAGGCGGCGGCGGGAGGGCAGATCCAGGCAGGGAATCGCCCGCTCCAGGGCCCCCTTGAAGGGATCGTGGCGGGTGAGCAGATGAAAGAGCAGAACGGCCAGGGAGAAGAGGTCGGAGCCGCCGTCCGGCCGGGCCCTGCCCAGGGCCACTTCCGGCGCCATGAAGCCCCAGGTGCCCACCACGGCGCCACCGCCGCGGCCGCTCACCTCCACGTTGTCGTTGTCGCCGATCAGGATGCGGCCCCGCCCGGCATCGAAAAACAGATTCCCCAGGGACACGTCCTTGTAACAGAGTCCGCGGCTGTGAAGGGCATGGAAGGCCCGGGCCAGAAAGAAGGCACTGCGCAGCACGTTCTGGAGGCTGATCGTGAGCCGGCCCGCCGCATGATCCACGGCCCCGCAGAAGCTGGCGGGGCGCAGGGGCATCAGGTAGCCGAAGCCCGAACCCACGGTGCCCGGCAGCGCCGCTGGCGCCTCGGTCGGACGCAGCAGGGCCAGGGGCCAAAGGAAATCGCCGTTGGGGGCGCCGCGGCGGATGCTTTCAGCCAGCCGATCTGCCAGGCCCGGATCACGCCGCAGAAAACCGGGCAGATACCACTTCAGCGCCAGGAGCTCGTCGCCAACCGCCACCTCGAACACCTGGCCCTGGCTGCCCCCCCCCAGCCCCCTGAGGATGCGCACCGGGGCATCGATTCCTCCGAAGCGGTGGGTGCTGCCGATCGGCAGAAGCCAGGCCATCGTCATGGATCAGAACCCGAAACCTGGCCGAGGGCCCGCCGCACCCCCTGACCATGGGCCAAGGCCGTGCCGCGATCGGCGAAGACGTGGCGATGGGCGCGGCCGTCCCGCAGGGTGAGGATCAGGGTGTGCTCGCGGCGGCGGCCCAGCAGGATCGCCATCAGCAGCGCCGCGGCCTGCCAGGGCCAGAACAGCAGCGGGAAGGGCAGCAACAGCAGCCCCCCCAGGCAGGCCGGCACCCACCAGCTGAACACGTGGGGATGGCGGGCCTGGCTGCGCACCTCCACGCCACGGATCTGCTCGAGGGGGATGGCTCGGCCGGCCACGGTGATGCTGCCGGCGAGCACCGCCGGGTTTGAGGGTGCCCGCAAGGGAACGGCGCCGGCCGAGGGCACCGGGCGGCCTCGCGCTGGGAGCGGCGGCTGGGCTGGGAGGCCCCCGGCGGTGGGCCGAGCCGAGCCGAGCCGAGCGGGGGCAGGGTCGACTAGGGCGGACGGCCGGGTGGCAGGGGGTCGGGAAGGATCGACGCGATCACCGCCCGGCGTCGGCAGGGGGGCGGAGGCCGGAAAGGATTCGGCAGCGGAGCACAACGGGGCCGGCTGGGGATCGGCGGGATCGACAGCGGCCCCCGCCAGGAACTGCAGCAGCGGCCCCCGCCGCCCCAACTGGATGCGATCGCCGGGAGCCAGCGGCCGGCAACCGCTCAGCCGTTCCCCCTCCACAAAGGTGCCATTGCTGCTGCCCAGATCGCAGACCAGCCACCGGCCCTCGCCGGCGGGACGCAGTTCGGCATGGTGGCGGGAGAGACCCGTTTCGGCGGCCAGGCAGAGCCGGTTGGCGGGATCCCGGCCAATCGTGAGGGGAATCGCCCCCTCTAGGGGCACGGGGGCGCCCGATCGATCGAGCCAGACCAACCGGGCAGCGGGGGCCATCACGGTCCTTCCCGCCAGCGCTGCACCCGTCCCGGCCGCAGCAGGGCCAGGGCGGCGAGCACCTGGGCCACCAGCACCATCAGCAGCAGCACAAAGCCCGGGATCGCGCCGAGCGGCGTGGTCACCAGGGCCGCCCTGAGGGCATAGAGCCCGATCGTGAGGGCGATCCAGATCCGGAATGGGGCCCAGGGATCCCGCCGTCGCTTCACCGAATGGGTCCGATCCACCCCGGTAGCCTATGGGGCCCGGGACCAAGCCCGCCACGCCGCGATGGCCATCTCCCCCCCGTCCCCGGCTCCAGGCGCAAGCCTCCCTCCCGACTCCGGCTCCAGGCCCATCACCGGCTCAGGCCCCGTTCCGGGCTCCAGTCCCATTGCGGCCCCGGACGCCATCCCCTCCTCCGAACAGGCATCGCCCTCTGCCCAGCGACCTGGGGATGCCAACGGCCCTGAAGGGCCTGGGCTACGGGAGCAGGCCGACCAAACGGGTGAACCGGCAGGCGATCGAACGGTGGATCAGCCTTCAACCCCGGAGCAAGGCCATCCCCCAGTAGATCTCCAAGCGACCGCTATCCCCGCCCAATCCGGCGCCAGGCCATCCCCGCCTGGCCTAGGGGGCCTGCCCATCTCTCCCCAGTCCGCGGCGCGGGCACCCTGGAGGGATCTGAGCCGAGCCCTGCTAGAGCCGGTTCCCTGGTCAAGCCGCCGCCGCGCGCTGGCGGAGGCCTGGCGGAAGCTCACCCGCCACCAGGCCCATCTGGAACTCTGGGAAGGAGAGCGCTGCACGGGCCGCATCCCCCTGGCGGAGGAGCGGGTGCGGATCGGTCGGGATCCAGATTGCGAGCTCTCCTGCCAGGCCACTGGGATCAGCCGAGTGCACGCCTTCGTGGAACGGGAGCGGCGCGGCGACCGCGACCACCGCCTCGAGGATTTCAATTCGGCCAATGGGATCTTCTGGCGCGACCAGCGGATCCGCTCGATCGGCCTCCGCCATGGCGACCAAATCCAGCTTGGCTCCCCCCTGAAGGGAGCCACCCCCACCCTGCGCTACCGGCACCCCCCGAGCCATCTGGAGCGGCTGCTGCGGGCCGCCGGCCTGGCCTCCCTGGTGGGTTCCGCCCTGCTGGTGGCAGCCCTGCTCGGGGCCAGCAGCATCGCGGGCGGTTCCAGGATCCGTTTCTACGGCGGCCCCCTCAAAATCGTGGCGGCCGATTTCCGCCGCATCGATGCCCGTGAGGGCGCCGCTACCGCGCTGCCCACCCTGGCCGACTATCCCAGCCACCTGCGCCTGGCCCTGATTGCCTCGGAGGATGCCCGCTTCGGCTGGAACAGCGGCCTCGACCTGTTCGGAACCCTGCGCTCCCTGGTGAAGGGCACGGGCGGCGGCAGCGGCCTCACCCAGCAGGTGGCCCGCCTCTACGACCCGGCCGTGGGCAACGACGTGAGCCTGGGCCGCAAGCTGCGCGAACTCTGGGTGGCCTGGCAGCTGGAGACCGGCTACAGCAAGGGCCGCATCCTGAAGATGTACCTCGATCGCGCCCCCCTGGGCCTGGGCACCGAGGGCTTCGAGCAGGCGGCCCAGCTCTATTTCCGCAAGTCAGCCCGCGAGCTCGACCTGGCCGAATCCGCCTTCCTGGTGGGGTTGCTGCCCAGCCCCAATGGCTACAGCCCCTGCTTCGCTCCGCTGCCGCCCGATGCGCCGGTGGACAGCTGGGCGCCCCTGCAGCGCCGCAACCTGGTGCTGCGGCGCATGCATGAGGAGGGCTTCATCGACCAGGACAGCCTGCGCGACGCCCTGCGCCGGCCCCTGAACATCGATCCCTCTGCTTGCCGCGAATCCAGCCGCGAGAGCTACCCCTATTTCAGCGACTACGTGCGCGGCGAGCTGGAGGGTCGCCGCTTCGGCCTCAACCTCGACCCCCAGCGGGGCGGCGGCAACTACG
>Ga0209401_1002345_pt1 | contig 12315 bp, 22 predicted proteins | sample M_140807_MF_Meta_FD_187318 | JGI IMG/M metagenome (GOLD analysis project Ga0209401, IMG submission 187318) | Freshwater microbial communities from Lake Montjoie, Canada to study carbon cycling - M_140807_MF_MetaG (SPAdes) (version 2) | ecosystem: Environmental > Aquatic > Freshwater > Lake...
CTTTCTGGCGAGATGAACTGTCCTTTCAGTACTGTCCCTCCGTCGAAGGGTAAGACTAATCTTTCTCCTGAATTAATCGATATGTCTTTGGACCCCGCGCTTTTTCCGTCAGAAAATATGCATCTGATTTCGTACACTCCGTCGGCAGCGATGTCGTCTACTTTGACGATTAATTCTTCCTCGTTAGGTAGATTTGGTATCCACGCGCCGAGTGAAGTCAGAATTTTTGAGCGTTCTGAGATGTCACTTTGGTTAAAAGACTTAAAGAAGGGACCATCGACGACCTTGTGAAGTCTTCCCGTAGAAGATGATATTGACGTTGATCCTTCTCTTCTAAAATAAAAAAATTCTGTGTCGTTTAAAATGAGAGGGTCTTTTGTCAGCGTTAGTGGGTCTCCAAACGCGATTGCTTTTTCTACGGTTCCATCGTCACCTATGACGGAGCTCTCTGAGGTTATTTCTTCTAATTCCCATTTTATGTTTAGTTTTCTTCTAAACTTTATCGAACCACCTGAGACGTTTCTTATTCTCGCGCCCATGAAGTAATTATTGATGAAGTACAAAAAAGACGAACCGGCCTATTCGGCCGGTTCTGGGGGCAATGCTATGTTTTATGGCTTGGATCGATAGGGATCTAAGCATGTGCTCGTGTTTTCACGCGATCGTAATATATATATACAACATAATCTTAGTTTGACAAAAGTCAATGACTTTTTTTCTTTTTTGTTGAAAGACCCATGTCTGTAGCCCATTTGTCGATTTTTTGTTTAATGTTGTCTGGAACGTAAACGCTGTCCGCTTGGTATGCTGGGTCGTCTAAAAGTTCATCGTGATAGCTTTCTTCCGGGTGTGAACCGGCCCTTGAAGAATATGCTTTTACAAATTCTCTGATGAGAGATCGCAGTGTTGCTTCTTCTTTGTTGCCCATGTCAATACTTATTCGAAAGGGTCCGCAAATGAAAGATAGTCACCTTTTAAAGATATGGATTCTTGCTATCGTTGCTTCATGTTCCACGGATGTGGATGACACGGAGTCGACTCCGCAATCAACATCTAGCGGAGAGCAATCTGGACCTTATCCAATTTCCGTTCCAACTTCTCAACCGTCAATTCAAGACCAAGGATCTTGGGTATGCGGGTCAGAGTGGATCGTTGTCAAGGGACCAAAGGGAGAGTTGATCATTAGTGAAATTCCGTTAAAGTGTGATCCGTTCGCAGACATGTATACCGGTGATCCGTCACCGGTTGACCAAGAAAAACAAAATAAAAAAGCCCCGGGGTTACCGGGGCAAGATTAAGTAAGATTTATTTAGAGATCACGTACCGCCGCCAGCACCACCAGGACCTGCCTGACCACCTGCTGTTGCAGTAGATCCGCCTGTGCCTTGAGCACCACCGGCTGAAGCAACGGAACCACCAGCGCCACCTGACTCCACACCCGTTGATGTGGCTCCGCCACCTGAGGATGAGCTGGACGCTACGACTGTTGAAGTCGAAGATGCCGTAGTGGCTTCAGTCGACTCTTCCTTGTCCTTACAAGCGACGAGAGTGAGAACACAAACAATTCCAAATAGATTCTTTGACATATTATTTTACCTTTGTTCGCCGAAGTCGGCGGATTGGGATCCATATTATACCAAGAAATCTAAAGTTTACATTTGTACGTCTGGAAAAGTTCTGTTAACAACCATGTAGTCGCCAGACTCAACCCCGAGGAGGTTCCAGATGATCTGCTTGGCTTTTTCACTATCGAAGTCCTTGCAGGAGAATACGTCCATGGAGAAACACTTACGGATCGGCCAACAGTGAATAGACATGTGAGATGTTGAGATGACACACATTCCTGTGATTCCACCTTCATCCTGAAACACATCGGACTGAAGCTTGGTAGGATCTAGTTCCACTTCTAGGAATTCCGGACCCATGATTATCTTCATCTCTAACGCTTCTGCGAGTTTTTTAAAGGCATATTCTAGACATGGACCATTAAACACGCTTGGATCTTTGACGAAGCCGTCGAGTATGATGTGGATTCCGGCGCTGTGTTTCATTTCTTTCTTTACTCTCCTATGATCTTGTGAGGATACTAAGTATCAGGAGACTGGAAAGTTTAATTGGAATATCACTTATGTTTTGATTGTCTAAAAACGTAACCTAACTTTAGGTACTCATGAAATTTTTCAGAATCAGGTTTTACCCGAACCGACCATCCTGAAACATACCCAGGAGATTTACGATTTGTCACTGTTTCAGGAGCATCAGGATGCCAAAGCTCTACAGTGTTCTTTATTGCTGCAGACACTGCTTTCTTCGTTTTTTCTCTTACTTTCGGATTATGAATTCCTATTTTGTTGATGGCCGTGTTTTTGCCTCCGCTCTTACCCCCAGCGACGTGCCAATTTTTCTTTTCTTGTTCTGAAAGAGAGTTAAAATGTGCTCTCGCTCCCAGTTTTCCAACTCTTGATTGATGTTCTAAAAACTTTGGATCATTTTCTCTTTTCATGGCAGCAATCCAATTTTTACCACCTGGTGCCATGTTATAAGAATTTTCATCGAGGACAACGTCAAGAGTCACATGTTTTATTTCAGCCAACCATTTTTCTTCTGACGTTTGAACAAACTCTAAAATTTCTCGTTTAAAGTTTTCAATTCCATATTTTTGAATTGCATTTTTTATTGCAGTTCCGCTACCCATGTAACCATCTTCAAGGTTATTTGTAGAGTGAACGCCAATGTAGTATTTTTGATTGATTAAATTTGTGATCTTGTAGACAAAATGATACTTTTTCATGAACCATAAATATGGTCCACACACGGCAAGCCCACCAAGATTTTACTTTCCTTTTAGAATCTTAGAAACAGGCTTTTTACTCCACATTTTGCAACTCCAAAAAGCCGCTTTTGTCCTATTAGAAGCCCTTTTTGTTCCGCAACCGTGGCGCGCCCTGAAGGATTTTCTGGCCTTTGGATTATCTCTGCGGATTTCCATGTTTGGGTCGCCGAAGTTGACTTTCTTCACGTTGCCGGTCTTGGGGTCCTTGACATAGACCTTATATTTCTTTACGTCACCCTTCATGGGCTTTCCCAAAGAGACTTTTCTTCCGTGATATTCAGCCTCTGACAGGATTTCTTCGTTGATTGTCTCTAGATCAAGTTCAAATTGATCAAGGACGCCAAGTTGTTCTAACATCACACCTTCTGAGATGATTTCTTTTAGGATCTTTGTTGTAATTTTCATAAGTTTATGAATCCCGTCATTTCAATTTCTACGTCACCATTACCAATATTTTCAGTATTAAATTCGACGTCTTCTTCTTCTTCGAACGGATTTTGTGCGACAAGGTACACAACAGGCGGGGAATTTTGCCTTGAAGAGTGCGCGACAGTTATTAGTCCTGGGACTGGGGAATTTGATATCACCAACTTCTGTTCTTTTCCATCGTCGAAGCGAGCAGGAACGTAAGCGTGCTCAACGTCTTGTCCGTTTATTTCTATTTTTATGGAATTACCTGATTCGTCACCTGTTTGAGGGTTCCAATAAGAATCGACAATAACTCTAGTTACGTTACCGGATTCGCTAGTCATGGTTATGGCGAAACCGTCTGCTGACTTACCTTCCGAGTCTTCGGCTCCATCGCCCTTTAGTTTGAAGGTATATTCGACCGACCATGGTCTTTCTTTTATGATTTTGTTTCCGCCTAAAGATTCTTTAATGATTTTCTTTAGCGCTTCCTTGGTGATCTTCATGCTTCTAAATATAATAGTGCAAACTTTTTGCAGCATATGATAAACTTGATATATGCTAAAGTTTGACACGGAAAAGGGTAAATTGGTGAGTCTTACGTCTACGAACCTTGTGGACGAATCGCTGCTCGAGAGGTACGATCTACAAGCAGCGATTATCAAGTCTTGGGAAGAGTTTTGTGCCGAGTTAGGACTGGGCGAGCTCTACTATGTTGATTCAGAAGTGATTCCTCACGCCTCTTGTCGTGATTCTATCGACATTCTTGCTCTTGACTGGGAAGGAGCTCCTGTCGTTATTGAACTTAAGAGGTCAAAGAACAAGCTTCAGCTTCTTCAGGCATTGTCATACGCAGCTATGATTACGACGTGGACACAGGAAGACTATATCAGCAGGATTTCAGGTAAACCTGGCGCTGATGACGTCAAATACCTTCTTGAGAGTCTTGACGAGATGCCTGACCCGCGGATTGTGTTAGTTGCTGAAGACTATGATCCAGAAGTTATCCTCACCGCGGACTTCCTACACAATAGAGACATTGACGTCACTGCGGTTAGCATTCAATTGGTGAAGCATAATAGTGACCTTTTGATGTCGATTAATCGTCGTTATCCTCTTGCCGGTCTGGAAGAGACGTACACTGCTCGTGGAGTGTCTATGAGGAAGCAGTCTTCTTCGGTGAACGAAGAGACGACATGGGAAGATGTTATTAATTCGTCAAAAATTACATGGCTTCGTAATCTAGTGGAAGGTCTACAGACTCGAGGGTTTGGAGACGGAAACGCGAAGTGTCGTTTTTTTGGAGCGAAGAGAAACACTGCGATTGGAAACATGACGACTGTGTGCATCAGGTCAGACAATGTTCTCATTCACGTTTATGGTCAGACTCCTGAGATTGAAGCGTTTCTAAAATCGAAGCTTGATATGCCACTTGAACCGTGGGGACGAACTGGTGATCGTCGGTCTGGGTGGGGCTTTAGAATCAGGACTTCAGAAGAGCTCAATCGATTGTTTACAGTCCTAGACGGAAATTGAACAATCAGTTCCAAACATCAAAATCAAGTGGCAGCCGTTGGCTGCCACTTGTCGATGGAGCTGATTGCGGTGGTCGTGGAATCTCATTTTTTGTATTTATCTTTAATGTACCAACGAACATACCCATGGTCAGCGTCGCGATTATCGCGTGACAAATTAGCATTATCATAATGTACAACTCGCTACGTAGCTTGTTTAATTTTGAAAAGAATAGTGCGTTTCAGCCCTTTAGTTCTTTTTCGACTAAGTCTCGTATGATCATCTTGAAAGATTCGTTAGTAAGCTTCTTCCAAGTCTTTGCATCTGGGTAACCTTTTTCGCCTGGACGACGTGGACGTTTACCCGCTTTTCTACGAGCTCGTATGTTTGCCCATAGACCTGGTTTTTTCTTTTTTCCTTCGCTCATTGATTCATCTGGTGACATTACACTTTGATCGTAAAGATCGTGCGATTTTGATTCTATGTAACCAAAAGCGTCGTTGAGATCATTGTATGCCTGACCGAGCTTGTATTGGACCCACCCAGGTAATTCATCATTTTCTCCGATGATGTCAAGCAACATCTCTGCCATCTCGGCAATGCGGTGGAGCTGAGAGACTGCCATTTCACCTTCGTGGTCTGGTGCGCCCGCGTTCCAGTCATGTCCTGGGTCTTTCATATGGTCCATATCATCTTGCATAATTTTGGTTCCTGGATATATATTACAAATCTTATGAAGTTAACCATCGCTGAATTAAGAACAATAATTAGAGAAGCCCTGGAAGAGCAAGGATGGTTACCTGGGCATTGGATGCCAGGAGAAGGTGAACCCGTCGATGACGAAGATCTTGAGAGACTTGGAAACCGCGGCTTCTTAGATGGTCTTGTTGATGAAATTGAGGAAAATGATTCCGTCAATCAAGGACATGAAGATGCCGCGAAAAATGCTCAAATGAATCGTCAAGGTGATGGGTTTGAATATAACCAGATGGGTCGTAGAAAACCGAAGCGTTGATTACTCTTTTTGTCTTATTGTTCTGCAGACTTCTACGATGGATTTTCTGACTTTTTCGTCTTTTTCCATTAGAAATCTTTTTGCGTGAGTCTCTACTTTCGGGTTATAGCATTTAAAAGACCCACCGTGACCGATCTCTAGATGACATTCGTTTTTGTCCATACATAGAACTATGAGATTCTTGATGTCTAGTTCTAGCTCTGGATAGAGGTGAAATGGTGCGATATGGTGTACCTGAAGTCTATTTTTAGATCCGCATGCGGCACAAGTAGGATATGACTCTATGAATGAATCTCGGACAGAATTCCAGCGTGAAGACCTCTTTTTTGATTTTGAACGCTCTCTAATAATGCTGCGAACATAGTGAAAAGGTCTTATTAACTTTTTGATCATGATATTGCCTTTTGAACATGCACTTACGTACATTTTATGATTATCAATCATCTAATCGATAAATCATTAACAAATACATATCTCAATGAACTTCCCAGAGAGCATCAAGGATAGAGAAAAGTTTGTGTTTGATCGTGTCTTAGCAGGAGAATTTGAGGCATCGTGGACAGACCTGACATATTCATTTGCAGGTCATGACGTAAAGCTTCAAGTCATGGATGATGCTTTAAAAATTGATGGAGTTCGAGTCAACGTGAGTGCCACACTTCAGCAACAGCTGGCGGACATTTTTGACGCTTCGTTAATGACTGCTCAAGTGGCAGATTTGGTTTATACTAATTCTTTAAGAAGAATTGATCCTGCTCCAATGCAGATTTCTATGACTGTCTCGTCGATGGTTACTCACTCTTCTAAGATCGATTTAAAGTTAAAGTCTCTACCTATCGCAAAAGGACTTGTCGCTGATCCTGGTAAACATTGGATTCTTGACAAAAAGATCAACTTTGCGCCGGGAAGGGCGTGTAATTATGGTTGGCATTTTACGGGTACTTCTTACATGGGAATTTCTGGGTTTCCTGTCGCATCTAGCATTGACTCGATAGGATCAAATAAGATAAAGGTCATTCAGCCAAATGCGACGGCGCACGATCCTCATCATTTAGATTATTCTCAAATCTGCCAGTTAGTTTCACAAACTTGTTGGGTCGATGGAATTGAAAAAAGATTTTCTGATCTATTGACAGACCCAAACCTTTCGACCTTAGTAAGTCATCAAGGTCCATTAAGTTTTACAAGACAACCAGGGGTACCTGAAATAAAGGGACAAATTGTCTTGTTCCCGGTTATTATTTGTCAGTCTTTACCGATTGTTTAATGGAGAAAAATATGCCTACTTACGAATATGGATGTTTAGTCTGCGAAAACGAATTTGAAGTCCAACAATCTATTAAGGATGAAAAAGGGGCAGAGTGTCCAAAATGTAGAATCTTCTGTTATAACAGACTAATTTCAGGCGGCACATCTTTTACCTTGAAGGGTGATGGATGGGCCGCAGATAGCTACTCGTCTTCTAAGAAGACTTGAGCGTAGTTAAAAGAATTAGTAAAGAACTGGGTACGTCACTTTTAAGAAGAGTCGTGTTTAATTTGACGTTTTTGCTTTCCGCAAATTTAACCAACGCTGCAGATGTTGATGGCCCCCACAGGCCATCGATCTTTGCAGCATAAAGCCCTAATTTTGTAAGAATAGTTTGCGCTTCAACAAGAGATTCTTTCGTCCAGTTAACCATTTTGACAGGCTCTACTTTTTTTCCATCGATGGATCTTGAGAATAACTCTCCCTCTGATTTCCTACGATTGTATAATCCTTGATTTATCTGAAGGACGCCATTGATTTTTGCCTTGCTCCAGACCAAAATTCGCTGTGAAAATTCTTCGTACTTCCCTTCATTCAGGGCTTTGCAAGCATCAGAAATTGCGTATACTCCTGTACCACAGTTGAAGCCAAAAGAAACAAGCGCGTCGAATTGATTCTGGTTGAGCGGGACCTTTATTCTAACCTTAATTGAGTCTTCGCATAATTTTACGTCGTTTGCGAGTATTTCTAGGGCTTTTTCTTTTGTGATTTCTACCCCGTCTGGGAAATTTTCACCAGGTTTGATTAAATGACCTACCCCGATTGTTCTAAGTCCTGCGATATCTTTATAGGGCTTAAGGATGCAACCCTCCCATTTAGAGATGAATTCAAGTCCGTTTTTAGATGTAGACATTGCGTCGTTAATTCCCATAATGATTCTCCAGAACTAAATAATGTGCAAAGTCATTTTATCTCGTGATAAGATATAAAAAGCATTAATGTCTATTGATAAAAGAATGTTGACTATGGCAGCTTCGGCCGCAAAAGACAACCCTGAAAAGTATGACAATCGTGCCTTTTATTTAGGCGCTGTGGGTCTACGTAACGATGGAGTTATTGTTACTTCAAAAAATGTAGCCGCTACTGATATTGTACCGACCCATCATGCGGAAGCAAGAGTAATTCGTAAGCTGACTCCTGACTCTGTCATTTGGGTCGCAAGAATTTCGAGAGTAGACGGTCATTGGACGATGTCTAGACCCTGCTCTGGTTGTCAGAGAAGAATGCGAGTTGCAGGAGTACGCAAGGTCGTTTATACGATCGGTCCCGACGAATGGGGAACAATAGATTTTGAAAATTAAAAATGCAATGTAACGATGGTTATGATAAAAAGAGTATATGTCTAACGTGGTTTCTCTTGCAGAAAAGCTGGAAACTTGGAAGCCTGTCTACGACGTGGGCGGACTTCGAGTATGTATTTCTTCGCATGGAAAATTTAAAATATACAGCGGAGACAAGATTACGCAGCTCGAATTTTTTGATTCTGTAACTTTTTTAAAGCAACTTAGCGAAGCACTTGAATACGTCATGCGCTGTCCTATGTACAATGATACTCACTGAATCTATATTCAAAAAAGGAAATAACAAAATGTCTAATAAGAAAAGCAAGAATTTTAGCAAGGATGCCCCTGAGATCTATAACATGGATGACATTGGATATATGTCTGACGATGCTCTTTACGATCGAGCAAATCGACTCGAAAACGAACGAAGTCGCATGTTGAATTCTGGTCGTGAACCATACCTCTGGGAAGTCGAAATTGCTTACCTACGTCGAGAGCAAACGATGCGGAAGACTCGAACAGATATTCATCAGGAATATTTGCAGAAATTTTCTGCAAACGTAAAGAATAATAATTCTGAAGCTTCTGTCGAGGAGCCTACCGCAACTGAGCTGAACTGATATGCTAGAAAACCAAAAGCAAAGTATTATTTCAAGTTACTTAAATTCGTTACAGTCATATCCTCAGCTTGCTCATGAAGAGCTTGTAGAACTTTTTCAAGCTTACGAAAAAGGAGGAAAAGACTCAATCGAAGCTAGAAAGAAGCTAACAGAAGCCAATCTACGACTTGTCGTATACATCGCAAAAAAGCAAAAAGGGCATAATATTCCTCTTGAAGACCTTATTCAAGAAGGAAATATGGGCCTGCTGAAAGCAATTGATAGATTCGATTGGAAAAAAGGTTTTAGATTTTCAACTTATGCGACGTGGTGGATCAAACAAGCTATCAGCCAATACGTTCTTAAAAGAAAGAAAATAATCAGGCTACCTGCTCACGCAGCTTCTGCTCAAAAGAAGTTAATTCAAGCGTCTGATTCATTCAAAGAATTAAAAGGATATGGTCCGACTTCTGAAGAATTAGCCGCTATGATCGACGTCTCTGAAACTGTCATCAAAGCCACAATTCAGTCTGGAAAGAATGTAATTTCTCTTCATCAACCTCTTAACGACGAAACTGGTTCTACTACGCTTGAAGACAAGCTTGAAGATAACATTCCATCTAATGATCCATTTGAAAACCTGGCAAAAAAAGAAATGATGGAGATCGTAAAGCGCGTCATGTCAGAGCTTTCTGTAAAAGAAGCAGCAATTTTAAGACTCAGGTTCGGTCTTCATGAAGATGTCTCATCAGAAGACTATACTGTTTCTGAAACAGAAGAGACTCAGATAGCTTCTGGATGTGGATTAACATGAGTTTAACTTATCTTCTTCTAATATCGATTTTTTTCTCTATTATAAATTCAGCTGTTTCTGCTGTCTTTTTAAAAAAGATTACAAAAAATCTTCAAAAAAATTTAGAAAGATCAGAGAGTAAAAACGTACAAGAAGAAAAAGATATTCAGAATTTATTGAACGATCGATTAATCGATATTCAAAGTAGAAGATATTCGATTCAGCGTACAATCAGCGGTGTAAAAAATGACAGTCAAAAAAGGGTCTAAGTTTTCTAAAGGTTATGCAACCGTTGTAGAGGATGACGGTATCAATTATCGTGAGATTGCAGATATCATGACAGAAGTTGGGTTTATTATGAACCATTCCTCTGCAAGAAACTATGTTCTTAGAGTCATGACAAAATTTGTAGAAGCTTTTGATAAGGAGTGGAACCTTAGTCTTACAGAGGATAAAATAAGAATAGTAGCTTCTTCTCCACAATTCCAAAATGTAGTTTCGGATTTACTCCATAATTTAGAAACTACGGAAAAAATGTTTTAAAATTCCAGGAAATTTATGTCTAAATTTAGGATTAAAAAGCTTCCACCTATTAGGTTAGTTGATCTACTAAGAAAAAGAAAAACAAACCTTAAACAGTTTTTGTCGTCATCAGGAATTGTTACATACACAACTTTGCTACAAAAATGTGATAAAATGGGGGTTTCACCTCCAACAGAACAAGAATTTAAGAGTGCTGCGGGACCGGCAGTTTCTTCTCCTCAAGAAGGAGTTGTAGTTTTAGATCCGCCCCAGCTTGTTTTAGATTCAGGAAAAAAAATAGATGTCGATACATTCGGAAAAGAGCCCGAAGAAAAAAAGAAAGAGCCACAAGAAAAAAGGATAATTAAAAAAAACTCACAAGAAAAAAAGTTAGAAATTGATGAAAGCATCTTCATCATAAGCGCAAAAGAAGATAAACTTGAAAAACCAACCTCTGAAATTAACCCAGAAATTGGAGATGAATTATCGGTAGAAGATAATTTAGATTCTTCTATAACAAAATTAACAAATCTAAAAAAAGCAAAATAGCAAGTGCAATCTGACTAATCAAAATGATAAATTTTGGTTATGCCATCCATCATCGATATTCTAGAACAGTTAGAGTCCAACAATTCTCGTCTATTCAAGGAAGAACTTCTTGATCACCACAAGAAGAATGAACTTCTCAAACGAGTCTTTGTCACGGTGGGTGATCCGTATATCAACTTTTATGTGAATAAGTTCAAGATGCCGACGGCATCTAGTTTCACACCTGAAGATGACGCTGTTATCAGCAACTTTCTAGACTTCATCACAGAATCATTGTCACCCAGGAGGGTGACGGGCAACGCTGCCAAGGATGCAGTGGTTTCTTTCTTTTGCGAATTGTCTGAAAGACAACAGAAGTGGTGCCTCCGAATCCTATTGAAGAATCTCAGGTGTGGCGTCCAGTCGACCACTGTCAACAAGGTTTGGCCGGGATCTATTGTTGGATTCTCGGTGCAGCTAGCAGAGAGTTTGTCAACGAGATATGAGGATGGAAAAGGAATCATCATTGAAGATGAGGTAGTCTATCCAATTCGAGTAGAACCAAAGTTGGATGGTCTACGTTGCGTGGCGGTGAAACATGGCGGAGAAGTAACCATGTTTACCCGAAATGGAAATGTTCTTGAAACGTTGCCTCGAATTAAATCTGCGCTAGAGAAAGCCCCCTGGGATGACTTTGTTCTCGATGGGGAAGCGCTCGGAGCAGATTGGAATGAATCGGCTTCAGTCGTGATGTCTCACAAGAAAGGCAAGGATGATTCAGGTATGATCTTTCATGTCTTTGATGCCCTTCACTTCTCTGACTGGCGAGACCAACACAACGACCTTGGTCTCAAAGACCGTGTAGATCTCGTTGCAGAACTTGTGGGGCAGGTCGGAAGTCCTGTGTTTCAAGTTCCAGGCCGACTCGTGAATAACAAGGAAGAGCTGCTCAAGGCATACATGACCGACACCGATGCTGGATATGAAGGCATCATGTTGAAGGATCTTGATGCTCCATACCTCTTTAAAAGATCTTCGAATATTCGGAAGATGAAACCAGTGGCGACTTATGAAGGAATTATCGTGGGCAACTACGAGGGCAAGAGAGGCTCAAAGCGTGAGGGATTGTGGGGAGGATTTGAAGTTGTCCTTCCGAACGGTGTTGTGACACGAGTTGCCGGTGGTTTCACTGATAAACTTAAGTCAGAGATCAACGTGGATCCTGAGTCATGGATCGGAAGGGTTGTAGAGATGGAAGGCCAACCTGATCCTCTTACTGGTGATGGATTGACGAAGGACGGTAAGGTTAGGTTCCCTGTGTTCATTCGTGAACGAGATCCTCGGGATGTGGATCCGAGAGTAATGGCAGCAGGTGATACGTACTTGAAATCTGCAACAGGTTGAATTGTAACAAGTTGTAATTTTTAGATACAACCCTGTTGGTCAATTATAATTTATGTTCAGTAATCAAACAGATTACATTTGGTTACATTTAATGGAGTATAAAATGA
>Ga0209401_1002348_pt1 | contig 12298 bp, 18 predicted proteins | sample M_140807_MF_Meta_FD_187318 | JGI IMG/M metagenome (GOLD analysis project Ga0209401, IMG submission 187318) | Freshwater microbial communities from Lake Montjoie, Canada to study carbon cycling - M_140807_MF_MetaG (SPAdes) (version 2) | ecosystem: Environmental > Aquatic > Freshwater > Lake...
CAATCTTTCCAGAGCCACCACCATTGGCAACCAATGTTTGCAAGGCAACACCTTCAGAATAGTAAGCAACAATAGTGGCATTTGCACCATATTCAGCTATTCCATATTCTGAAACACCTTGTGCTGGAATCAAGACGTTCTCAGACAAGTAGTTTGTCAGGAAGTCATATCCCCACTTAATCGTCACATACTGGTTACTGCCACCAATAATCACAACAGAAATCTTCTTGATGATTGATGTTCTTGATACGTTTCCAAGGTCGGCATGGTTTGTGTAATACGCCATACGATAAGGCGATGTATTGTCCTTATACCCTGCGTATTGAGCAACGTAACCAGTCTTCCCAATCAGAACGTCACCATTGCGCTTAGACAAAAAAGACTTAGGAAGTATGGAGTCCCATGTCGTTGCACGGTAAGAACCATCTTGCAATGGAACTTTTGTGTCAAAGCAATAGACTTGTTGATTGACAGGTAAAGACAATAAGTAAAACGCTTCTTTTTCTGAATGGACAGACTTGATGTTTGCCAATGTCTCGCTATTGACCTTCTGAGTCAGATCATCACGAACATTCTTAGATAAGTCCCGCTCTGGCGCAGACTTCTCTTGAATAGTCCTCATCAATGAACGAACACCACCATTTGACAAAAACACAACATCACTACTAGTGGTCTGAATGCTATCCCTAGCAATGCAACCAATACTCTCAACAGTGTCACTCAATGACATGGTTGATGGGCTAGTTGCATCCTTATAAACCAAGATTTGACGCTTGCCAAAGATGAACAAGAAGCCGTTATGAGCCGCCAAACCAGTGACTTCATCAGCGCCATTAGGCCAAACATTGTTGACATTCAGACTGCCAGAACTACCTGTTGCCCACACATGACCAGCAATCAAGTCACTGTAGTAAACAGTAGCATTGTTAGAGGTGGTGTTAGCAGCCCACAAACGACCATAAGCAGAAATGCAGATGTTGGCGTTAGGAACTGTAGCCACATAACCAGTCTTCTCTGAAACACGGCGATAAGTGGTTGTAGATACAGCAGGGTCAAATATCAGTGGGTCATGCCCTGATTGGAAGAAGTAGGTTATTCCATTCAAAGAAGCACATTGCCAGTTACTAGCCGTAATGGTAGGAGCAGACCCCCCTCCCCCATAGGTCAACTCAACAACAGCATTAGAGCCATCAAGTTTGAACAACTTGTTGTTGCCAGCAAACAATACAGTCAAAGTGCCATCAGCTTGCACCAATTCGTGCATCACAGTCACATCATTTGAGCCAAGGTTGCCAGTAGATGAATTGAGTGGAGTCCACCCTTTACGAGAGCCAACACGACCATACTGGTCAATAATGCAGTTAGTGGCAATCAAAGCAAAGCCAGAAGACAAATCCAATGGACTATCTTGTGTATTCAACCCATAAAAACCTGGGGCTGAAATGCTTGCTATTTCAAGTCCTGTTGCCATTACACCGCCAAAAATTCTTGATTTTCAGGATAACGAGTGCCTTCCAAAGCAATGTAATCAGACAACATTGTTTTGTACAGGGCATAAGCCTCAGATGAATTCATGCCACCATCTTCACCACGCTCAACCAAAGCACGAGCATAAGCATTCTGAGATACCAAGGTGTCAGGAACTTTGATAACAGTAGAGTCACTAGACAATGTTGACTGTGGCACTGTCAAGCTGAATGGGATGCTGTAAACGCCATCAGGACGAGGATACAGAGTTACCTTGGTGTCATAGCTACCATCTACACCATCAAAGGCGTAATAGGCGGGAATTCCATTAACAGGAGTAGAGAAGTTCTGATAACGATTCATCGTAGCAAAGTCCACATTTCTCATGCGGAGATTGCTAGTTACATTCAGTACATCAAGCACTTGGAACTTCTGACCAGCGCCAGTTAAAGCATAAGAGTATGTGCCTGATGTTGTAGATAGGGTAATGGTAGTGCCAAGCACATTCCATGCAAAAGCATCTTCAACTTGACGTTTTGCATCATTGACAAACTTGCCAATCAAAGATGAATAAGATGTTTGGGTAACGGTTGAAACTGTTGTTTCACGCAACCTTACAAGGACATCATTAACAAGTTCTAGGTATGTCATCTGCTTTTTGCCTTTGCTTTGTTCCTTGCGGATATAGCTTGAGCTTTTGCCTTTGCGTCAGCTTTGGAGTTAGCACCCCAAGCCTTTAGCGAAAGAAGCAGTCTTGTCGGTTCACCTTTCTTGTCGTATTCAGGGCCATCATTGCCACTCATACGAGCCAAAAAGCTTGCTCTGCGGGGGTTGTCCCCTGATTTCACTGGTGCTTTCAGATTGCCACCAGTTTCTGCATTATAAGACGATCTTCCCTTGGCATTCAAGCCGCCTTTTGGATTTTGACCAGCTTTTGTTTGCCAAGTTGGAGATTTCATTTACTTCACCTTTTTAGGCTTCTTTGCGGTCTTTGCCGCTTGTTTGAAGTCAGCAGCAGTAGGTGCGGCTTTAGACCCTACCTTATTCATCTTTTCGCCAGAACCAGCCTTGATTCGGGCTTGTTTGGCATGAATATTTCCATAAAGTGAGTTTTTCATTTCATCTTCTTTTTGGGTTTGGCTTTACCAGCTTCACTCAAAGCAATTGCAATCGCCTGTTTCTGAGACTTGACAACAGGGCCACCCTTACCAGAGTGCAATTCCCCTTTGCCGTACTCGGTCATTACCTTGCTAATCTTCTTTTGAGCCTTGGTTTTCATACTAACTCCGTTACAGAAACTGTTGATGAAGTGACAGTAGCATCCTTGATAAATGCAATCTTTTGTCCAGGGGTTACCTTAATAATCTCAATTGAGTTATTGGGTATCATGGGCGAGGTTGTCAGGTTTGCGGTTGGGGCAGTGCCAATTTGATAGTGGCTATGACCCAAAGAGCAAGCAATACGAACCATAGTGGTATTAGCGCCAAAAGCTGTAGACGCAACACTTGAGTTAGTTACTGAGAAAACTTGGGTTGTGCCAATGGCGGGAACACCATAAGCAACTTGATTAGGGTCGAGTTGGAAAGTAGACATTATTTACCTCTTGAAGATTTTTTCATCATGTTTGTAGCGGTACGAGCACCACGCATAGGCATAGCTTTCTTTGGCTTGCCAACAGCAATCATGACAGTTACAGGAACACCCTTTTTAGGGGTTTTGGGAGACTTAGGAGAAGTTTTCATATCAATCCTTTTTAATTGCACCACCAGATTTCCACGCATCACAAGTCCTAGCCGCAGCACAAGTGAAGTGGAATAACTCACAGAACCCTAGATCAGCCGCATCAATGAACTGTTGATCGTAGTCAAGCTCATTGGGTGAGCTTTTACCCTTTTCCAGTCCACCTTTGATGCACTCCATCATCTTAGGAGTCTGAATAAAAGCCGCACAATTACCACAGCGCATTGTTTTTACAACATCTGTGGGTGCGTTGTACATCTTGGCTTTTGTTATCCAAAATGCAGTATTTGTCTCGTCTGGATTAGGAGGGCCATAACCAAACTTCTTGAAAGCATTATTTCGGTTCTTGAGGTTTAACTCAACATCCTGAGTAGGAAGTGGGCAAACCTGACCTGATAACAAGCCTTCTTTCATTTCCAAATCCGATCAATGATGAAGGTAACCAAACCACCACCAAATGATGCTAATGACATTCCAACCCAAAGACCACCTTTAGACTTGTTCGCCATTTCCAAAAGCGTTTTGACATCTGTACTCAGAATGTGCATCTCTTTTTGTAGAGCCTCGACTTGAGCCTCTAACTTGCCAAAATCTCTTGCGTCAATATCAGACATTTGCAACCTTTCGGGGTCTACCCAGACGTTTGATTGTTGGAATAACAGGCGCAAATGCGGTATCTGTACGCACAGAATTATCAGATTCTATGGTTATTTCTGGTTCGTCTACCCTTATATAACCCTGATGACCTTCCATAGAGTCAATGTCATGTTGCAAGGTAAAAGTCACGGTGTTACCCGACTGAAGACAGCGAAAAGTAGCCATAAAACCCCTCAAATGAGAAAGGGGGGACAAGCCCCCCGATCTTTAAGTTATAGGTCGAACAATAACCAACTCAACTGTCGTTGATGCTAAATCAACAGCAGCGCCAGTTAAGTTATTAGTTGCAATTGTTACAGTGTTAGCGGCTGAAACATAAGCACGACGAACAAGGCCAGCTTCGCTGACATTAACCGACATACCAAGTACCATATCGCCCAAAAGAACGCCTGGAACAGTGACTGTATCAGTCGCCGCACCCGCCGCACCAGTTGCCACTGATGCAGAGTCCAACGTGGCAGTTACAGACCAAGTATCTGTAAACAAACCACGAAATTGATCGTTTCCACGGCGGGAAACTACTGCTGTTGCTGCTGCCATTTTAATTCTCCTAATTAAGTTTAAAAAGTTCCCCCACCACTAAGGTAGGGGAATCAATTGCAATTAGGCTGGAACTGCCAAAGCAAACATGGAAGAAGACTTAGCAGCGCCAACAGAAGCGGCGCTACGCAAGGCGGCAACACCGTACAAAGTGTCAGAAGTAAACAGAGTAGCCAAATACTCTTGTTTGTACTGAACTTGTGAACGAACGCCAACTTGCTCAACCAGAACCATAGCGTCTTTGTGGCCCATCAAGCACACACGGGCAGCACCAGAACCAGAAGTGGTGTCAGCATTGCTGGAAGTGAACACAGGGATGCCATACAAATTGCCGATTTCGCCTGTGCGGATAGCATCGCCAGTACCAACAAATGCTTGTTCGGTGTAACGAGCCAAACCCATCAGGGTGTTACGGCTTGATGGAGGAATCAGGAAGAAACGATTGTCCATAGGAGTATCGTTGTCATCCAAACGCTGAATAGTGCGGCGAATAGCGGCATCAGTCAAAGCAGACTCATTGTTGCTTGCGGCAACATAAGCTGTTGTACCGTCACCACCAACGTAAGCGGCAGCATAAGCGGCTGCACCAGCAGTACCACCATTGGCAGAACGGCCCAACTGCACCAAGTCAGTATCAACTTGACGAGCCAAAGCGTAACCAGCATCAGAAGTGTAGAACTGACGCATAGAGTTCAGTGCTTGGGCTTCCACGATGTCTTCGATCAAGCGGCTATATTCATAGTGCTTGTTGATAGACACTTGGACTTCAGACTCAGTAGCGGCAATCAAAGTGACTGCTGTCTCAGCGGCTTTAGCAGAAGCAGAACCACGAGTAGGTGCAGGAATGTGAATGGTGTCACCTTTCTTGCCCTTGAAGTTCATCTTCATAACAAGGTTAGCAAGAACCAAGTTTTTCTTGTAAGCCGCTACGATTTCATCTGACCAAATTTCTGGGATGAAATTAGCTGCGGTAGTGGTGGTCACCGAATTGGTGGGGGAAAATGATGTTGCCATGTTGTCTCTCCAATAAAATCAAAAGTTAAGTTATTTGACCCTACCCTCGGCGTATGCTTGCATGATCTCGTCACTCAAAGCATCGTACCGATTAGGGTCTTGCATCTTCAGCCGAATAAGGTCAGCCCTTCGATAGACTCGTTTTCCTGATTCACCAGTACCACCACTATCTACAGATGCGGCTTTCAGATTAGTCTTACGCTGAGTTTCCCCTGCGTCACTTGTCTGTTTAGCCTTAACACCCTTCAATTGCTTGTAGGTACTGAGCAGTTCGTTAGCACTGTCATAATCATATTCACCATCAGCTTTAGCGTACAAACCAAGGCGAATAGGAGAAGATTTCACCCAATTCACAAAGTCTGTATCTTGAACAATCTGACCAAAATCAGGGTGTTCACTAGAAAGCTTTTGCTGAATCTGCATCTTTTTGAACTCTAGAGCCGCTTGGCGACCTGCAAGAACATCAGGATGGTTATCAACAGTCTTGCGAACAGCCGCCTGTGGATTCTCAAAAAAATCTACTTCTGGCTCGTCCTCTTTAACAAGTTGGGGTTTACCCGCAAGGTTTTGCTTAATGAGTTCATCCGCTAATTTGCGTACTTCCCCCACTTCTTGAGCCTGCTTGCCAATCAGCTTTTCTGCCTCTTGGTGCATCTTGATAATGTCTGACAATTCTTTGCCCCGATACTTGTCGGGAATGTCATTGCTATCTTGCTCAATTGTGGAGTTAAGTTGTTGCTTTTCAACGACTTCTAACTCACCTTGCATCTCGTCTGGGTTATCAATCAACATTGTTTTTCCTTTTTCCTGCCACTTTTGGGTTCTAGGAGACACAACGGCATAAATGCTTATGTTGTGGTTTTGCGTTCAGCCGCTAACTTTTCACGGTGTTTTCGGTCAAATTTATTTGCCGAGCTAGGGAAACTCCCCGACCACCCTTCCAAGTTAATGCTTGGCGCAGAGATGATGCGGTTGGCTATGCCACCGCACTCACACTGAACAGACTGTAACTCATAATTACAATACCGTTCAATTTTGTGTCCGTTTTCACAGACAAAATCATACATTCTTTTCATTCAATTCCTCGTAGGCTCGTTCGCTGACCTCTTTCAAGGTTTTCAGCCAAGTCAAGATGGAAAGTTCACCTTTTTTGAACATTAAGGTCTTTTCATCAGGAATCACGCTTATATTATTCAAGGACTCTATCATATTGTCAATATCTATAGTTAAGTCCTTCCACCCCTCCATAGACATCATGGAAAAGCGTTCTTCATAATACTTTTGTAGTTCTGGGGTCATGCTTCTTCACTTTGTTCTGGAATGACAGGTTCAACCCAATTTTCACCGTCCCAAGACCAGCCAATGCCAATATGGTCAGGGGCTGGAATACAGACAATGCCTTCTGGCGGTTGCCATCTATTCAAGTCGCCATCCCACAAACTGACGTTTTCAACAATGCCATCACGAATCATTGCATATCGTATTACCATGAAATCACCACTACCTTTCCTGCGCCACCTGCACCACCTGCACCACCAGTGGCAGTTCCAGCACCACCACCACCTCCGCCACCACTTGGAAATCCACCATTGCCTCCAGCAGAGCCAGTTCCAGCATTATTAGCCGCACCACCAGCACCGCCACCACCAGCTTTGGTTGAGTCACCATCTGCACCGTTAGCTGATGCTGTACCTGTGTTTATTGCCGCTGATGTTGCACCACCACCTCCCGTAGTAGCCGCACCGCCAGTTAAACCTCCCCGACCACCTGCATAAGCTGTATTGGCAACTCCAGCAGAAATGCCACCACCTCCGCCTCCGCCACCACCTGAAAAATAGGAAGACCCCCCCTCTTGCGCATTCCCCCCAGCACCGCCACCAGCACCGCCGCCGCCTCCTAAATAGCTACTACCGCCATTAGCAGCACTACCACCACCGCCGCCGCCTCTGTAGTCAGGAGATGAAACGCCTGCCGATACGTTAAGTGTTGCACAGTTACCGCCACTTGTGCCAGTGCCTATAGTTGCTGATGCTCCTGCCCCGCCTCCTCCTGCACCACCACCGCCTCCACCACCAGCAGTTGAGTTAACTCCCCCTCCACCGCCACCGTAAGCAACTAAGAAATCACCAAATCTAGAATCAAACCCTCGACTACCAATAGTCCCCGCAGCAGTTGAGCCGCCATTTCCCCCCGGCTTTGAAGCGGCAACAGTAACGCCAACAGCAGGAGTTAATTCAGCAGTCAGAAACTGCATTTGTATCCGCAATCCACCACCCCCTGCTCCGCCCCCTGCTCTAGCAAGGTCAACTAAATTTCCTGTGCCACCAGCACCAGAACCACCTCCACCAAAACAATCAACAAGCGTGTATGTTGCGCCTTTAGGGGCTGTCCATGTACCGTTAGACGTAAACACTTGAATGTCAGTTACAGCAGTTGGAGCAATCAGAATATTGCCATTGGAATCAATAATTGACCAACCCCTTGTGTCAGTAAACTGCAATGTGCAGTTGGGGGCAAGCGCCATTGAAGACACATAGTTGTAAGTAGTTCCATTGTCATTCAACCGAACCGTCACGTTGACAAAATCTGTGTCTTTGTTGGCAATAGAAATGAAATTGACTTTTCTTTGCGTAGACGATGCTGGCGTAGAAAGGATGTCCACAGCAGTTGTGCTGTTTGTTGTTGAGAGTTGAATTGCTGGAGTTGTCGTTGTTGAAGTAAATTCAACGTAATCAACAGTAACAGGCAATTGATTGGCAGAAACTGCCGCACTAAGCAAGATTTGAAGTTTTCGGGTTGTTGTGTCAAGTATCATATTTTTACCAACAGTAGACTACTACACGACCAGCCGCACCATTGCCGCCAGCACCCGCATTTGGCGAAGTTGCATCAGTTGCAGAACCACCGCCACCACCACCGCCTCCGGGGAAGCCGCCTGCGCCACCAACGCCACCTGCACCAGAAGCATTTGCTCCACCACCTCCGCCGCCTGTACCACAAGCTATAGATGAACCTGTTGTTCCAGCAGTTCCTGCCGCACCTGTTGCCGCTCCACCAGCACCACCACCACCATCAGCAGTTGCAGAGCCCCCAGTAGAACCGCCTGCTCCACCAGCAGTTGCGGCATTGGCGGCAGATATTCCACCACCTCCACCACCGCCTGCGGCAGAATAATATGAACTGCCGCCAGTGTTTCCTGCTACCGTAGATGTAGCGCCACCTCCACCACCTCCACCACCCAAATAACTTGAGTTTCCTGCAACAGTTGTAGTACCACCAGCAACTCCTGAACCACCAATATTTGTAGCGTATAAAGTTGATGCGGCGCTTGCCACAAAAGCAGAACCTCCAGTTCCTTGTACGTTAAGTGCTCCTGATGTTCCAGCCGATGTTCCACCAGCACCTCCTCCTCCGCCACCTCCAGTACCGCTACCTACTGCGCCGCCCCCACCGCCACCACCATATCCATAAAGAATTGCGCCAAATGAAGAATTGTTACCTTGTGTTCCATTAGTTCCACTTACATTGTTTCCACCTGCGCCACCAGTAGCGGTACTGCCAACAGTTACGGCAACAGTTCCAGATAAATCAGAAATTAAATAAGTTGAAGTTAATCTATTACCACCGCCACCGCCTCCACCACCTGATCGGACAGTTCCGGCTGCTCTTCCATTTCCACCGCCTCCACCACCACCGCCACCAGTTACTTCAACATAAGCAACTGAGCAATAAGATGGTTTAGTCCATGTACCGTTGGAAGTAAAGATTTGCACATCCGAATATGCAGAGCCTTGGGCAGACAGAATCTGACCGGCAGAATTGATTACAAACCAGCCTCTTGTATCTGTAAATTGAAGTGTTGAGCCAACAGCAATAACCGTTGATTTAGCAACAGCATAAATTACAGAGTTGTCATTGATTTGAATAGTTACTGTTATTGGTGCGGTGTCTTTGTTAGCAACAGTAATGCTGTTGATTTTGTATTGTGTGCTTGCTGATGGAGCAGAAAGAATTGTGACCGCAGTCGTTGAGTTTGTTGTACTCAGTTGAACAGATGGTGTAGTTGCGCTTGAAGTAAAAGCAACATAGTCAACAGTGACAGGAGACTGGTTAGCCGCTACTGCCGAGCCAAGTAAGATTTCAAGTGATTGTGTTGTACTGTTTAATATCATTACCAACCCCAAACTCTAACTTGACCTGCCGCGCCCTTACCGCCTGCGCCGCCTGTTGAAGTACCTGCGCCTCCACCGCCGCCTCCGCCTGATGGAAATCCGCCATCACCACCTTGACCACCTGTTGATGTGGCGTTGGAACCGCCACCAGCACCACCGCCACCAGCCCATCCAGCAGTTGCCAAGCCTTGAGCGCCTTGTCCGCCACCAGCAATACCTCCTGTTGCTCCGCCACCAGTAGAAATTGCTCCTAATGCTCCATTAGTACCACCTGCACCACCAGCAGATTGAGCATTTGCGGCAGTTAAACCTGCACCTGATGCACCTCCACCGCTACTAAACCATGAACCATAAGAATTAACTCCAACAGTACCAGTTGTTGATGAACCTGCACCTGCACCACCGCCCAAAAATGAAGGTAATCCAGTTCCTCCAGAACTAGAACCAGCACCTCGACTATCAGAAAAAGCACTATTACCAGCAGATGCCGCAAATGCACTTCCTCCTGTTGCGTTACTTGCCGATGTAGCTGAAGAACCAACCGAAGTACCTCCTCCACCTGCTCCACCCGCACCACCAGACGCTGTATTACCACCTGCGCCGCCGCCACCAGCATAACCGTACAACAAAGTTCCAAAAGATGAATTATTTCCTACAGAACCATTGCCACCTACGGCATTAACACCGCCACTAGCAGAAGCTGTTTGTCCTCCAACCGTTACAGTAACAGTTGCAGGTAAATCTTTTGCAAGGAATAACTGACGTTTTCTTATTCCGCCACCTCCGCCACCTCCGCCTTGGCGAACACTTCCAGAAACGCCACCTTGACCACCACCGCCACCACCGCCACCAGCAGAGACTTCAACAAGGAAAAAACGGCAATTCCCAGGCTTATACCAAGTACCGTTGGCATTGAAATCTTGCACCCAACCACTACGCAATTCAGCAATACTACCTGTTGTGCCAACTAATCCCCAACCATTTTGGTCTGTGTATTGAAGTGTTTGGCCTCTTGGGACAACAATAGACTTGATGACTTCGTACTTTGTGCCAGATACATTGAACTGCACAGTCACTGAAATACTGGCTGTATCGGCGTTGTTAATTGTAATGTTGTTGACTTTGCGCTGATAGCCTGATGCTGGCGCAGATAAAGCAGTGACAACCGTTGTTGAATTGGTTGTTGTTGCGTTTAAAGCTGGTGTTGTTGTAGTTGATGAAAACTCAACGTAGTCCACAGTTACAGAAGACTGATTGGTGGCAACAGCAGCACCAAGAACAACTTCAATTGTTTGTGATGAAGTAATAATCATAGACGCAGACTCACCAGTTTTAATGCTTGTGCTTGGGTTAAACCACCTCCACCACCCCCAGCCGCAGCCCATGCCAATCCACTTGCCTGAGTTGAATCGGCGGTAAGGACGTATGTGTCAGTACCTACAGGCAATCTTACGTTGTCTGTTCCATCAGAAACAATCAAGTCGCCTTTTGTTGTTGTTGGCGATAACGCATCAAATGCGGCAGTCTTTGCAGTTTGTCCTGTGCCACCTTGTCCAATTGTTACAGCAGCATTGGTTGTGAGAATCGTAGTTGTAGCATCAGGTAATGTGTATGTTTTTTCTGCCGTAGTTGCACCAGAAAACTTGGTAAATCCATTACCAGTACCACCATAGGTAGACGCAATAATTTGAGTTAGTGCAGCAGAACCATCAAAATTGTTGCCATAGATTGCTCTTGACGTAGTAAGTGTTGCGGCTGATCCTGTTGTACTTTGATTTAGTGTAGGAACATCTCCAGCAACAATCGTAGCAAGAACTGTGTTTGTTCCATCAGAACGTAAATATTTTCCAGATGATTGTGTCCCTGCTAATGCTGTTAATGCTGCCGCTTGTGTAGTTTGACCTGTACCACCATTAGCAATCGCAACAACACCTGTCACATTGGATGCAGTGCCAGTAGTATTTTGATTAAATGTTGGAAAAGAAGTTAAATTTGCCGCAGAACCATTAGGAGCAAGTACATCTGTTCCAATAACCAATCCTAAACTTGTTCTAGCTGTTGCCGCAACCAAGTCAGTAGAACCACCATCCCATTTGAGTCGATCTGTGTAAGCAGTGTTCCAATTAGCCTGACTTGAATTTGTAGGGATTGAATATCCTGATGCGTAAGTAATAGCCAATGTGCCAAATGTGGTAATTGGAGAGCCACTAATACTTAAACCAGTAGGCACACTAGCCGCAACACTTGTAACCGTGCCACTACCACCGCCTCCACCACCACCTGCTACCCACGACAGATTAGTACCATCAGTACCTAAAACTTTGCCAGAATTACCTGTTTGGCTAGGCAATACAGTACCCGCACCACCAGAAGTAACTAGCTTGATCTTTTCTTGCAACTCAGGTGCAACAACCTCACCAACATTGATCTCTTGACCTGTAGACAAGGTAATAATCAATGAACCATCAAAGTCAATCTTGGCATCAGAAACGCTTACGCCATCTTGACCATCTTGACCATCACGACCATTGATGCCATCACGACCATCTTTACCATCAAGGCCATTCTTACCATCTAAACCACGCTCGCCCTTGTCACCCTTGTCGCCCTTTTCAGGAACAATAGACTTGGCGATCTCAAGTTGGCTTTCAACCTTGCGTTCCATCACTTTGATGGCTTCAACAATCAAATCAACATTGTCTTGAACC
>Ga0209401_1002350_pt1 | contig 12295 bp, 7 predicted proteins | sample M_140807_MF_Meta_FD_187318 | JGI IMG/M metagenome (GOLD analysis project Ga0209401, IMG submission 187318) | Freshwater microbial communities from Lake Montjoie, Canada to study carbon cycling - M_140807_MF_MetaG (SPAdes) (version 2) | ecosystem: Environmental > Aquatic > Freshwater > Lake...
GCCAGTGGCTGGAATGCGTACGAATTAAACAATGTAACCGTCGGAGGAACTAGTGCCTCCACCATCACCTCCAACACCTCGAATAACAACAAAAACGATGTTCTTCTCAGTCGCGCGGGTACGACCACCTTCAATGTGGGGTCGACTGGGGATGCCACCGGGGACTTGAAGGTTTCTGCTAGGTTGACGGATGGCAACGGGGTTGTCGGCTCCCTCACTAAAACCGGTGTGGGAAAAATGGTTCTATCCACAGCCAATACCTACACCGGTGAAACGAAGGTTCTTGCCGGAACCCTAGTGGTGGACACGGGTGGTTCAATCGCGAGCAGTTCAACCAAGATCTCCTCTGGAGCCACGGTTCAGGGCAGTGGATCCATTACCAACCTCCTTGTCAGCTCGAACGGCTTGGTAAAAATATTGTCGGCTTCCACCAACTCCACAGGGGCTTGGAATACGGCAGGGTCGATCAATTTTAACGCTGGTTCAAAAATCGATGTCACCGGCCTAACACTCAGCCAGCAACCGTATGTTCTTATTCGTGGAAGCAGCGTGACCGGCACGCCGATTTTGCAGGGGGCAACAGGGTTCACGGTTTCTAGCATCGGGAATATGATTGGACTGACTCCTACGGTGGATACGGACGGAGATGGACTGACCAATTACCAGGAGTTCCAGCTTGGGACTGATCCTAATTTGGCTGATACGGATGGGGACGGCATTGGTGACGGAGTGGAGGTAAACACGTTGGGGACGAGTCCGATCATATTGCATCTGCCCGGAAATTTGGTGACCAAGCAGGCCTCTTCGACGGGATTTGTGGCCACTTGGGGTGTGGTTACGGGTGCTACCGGTTACGAGCTGCAAGTTTCTACAGAGCCAAGCTTTACTTCTGGATTGATTGGCGGGGACCGGCCGGTCTCTTTAGGAACCACCACCTCCCTTGGAATCACCGGAATTTCAGGCCAAATCCGTTACTATCGTGTGCGATCGGTGTTTCCGTCTTTAGGCGAGCCAGTGAAGACGGCTTGGTCACCAGCCGTATCCGCTCCAGATCTTACGGCGTTTGGCAAATACGCCACTCTCAACGCCACGGGGAACGCGGATAGTTTCCAAGCAGCGGTCGGCAGCAGCGCCAACAACAACAGTTACACGATTAGTTTCTGGATGCGACCGGACCGGTTGGGAGGAGTGTCAGGATCGGAAAATGTGCAGGTTTTCAGGCAGCCCATTAACAACAACAACAGCGCCGCCAATGTGGACATTGATCTGTTGCCCGATGGAAGCCTTGTTTTTGGCCAAAGATCAGAGGCGGGAGAGGAGCATTTTGTCTCCACGCCAGCCGATACCGTACTCGCGGGGAACTGGGTTCACGTCACAGCGGTGAGGGATGCTACCAATGCGACCCTGCGGCTCTATATCAACGGCGTAGAAATCGCCGCCAAAACTTTGGCTTTTGGAACGAACACATGGAACATCGTGAATTCCGGCGGTCCTGGGGCGAATCAAGCTGCCTTGAACAACGATTCCAACACCAACCGGATCCGAGCGGCTTTCGACGATGTTCGCATCTATCGAGCCGTTCGAACCCCAGTGCAGATTCTTGAAGGAATGAGCATGCCTCTGAATAAAATCGATGCCAACAGCACAGCGAACACATCCTTGGTTTTTTATGCCCCCTTGGAAGGGACTTCCCTTAGCAGCACAGACGCCAACTCCTTTTACAAGGGAACCCTGAACGGCAGCGGTTCCGGTACGATCACGTCCCAGGCCGTCTTGACAGAACCGATTCTGACGTGGACGCCCAGCCCAATCAATCTCGTCGCTCCGGCGGTTCTATCCGCCATTGAGCTGACCGCCACGGCCACAGCTCCCACGGGTGGGCCGGTGTCCGGCAGTTGGTCTTATCTCCCGGCAGCGGGAACCAGCCTCTCCAACGGCACGAATGAAGTAGTCGGGACATTTGTGCCAACTGATCTTGTTACGTATGCCATTGGTACAATCACCAACCAGATTGTGGTAACCGAGCCTTCTTACTCGGTCCCCGGAGTGGAAACGGGGCCGACAAATTCGATCAGCGGATTAACCCAGACCAGCGTAAAGCTGGTGGGAGGAATCACGAATTTAGGCGGAACGACCGTGACGAACGCGGGATTTTATCTGAACACGAATTCAATGGCCACGAACGGGGTAAAATATTCGGCTCCGGGAACCAGCTTTGGTCTTGGATCCTTCAGCAACACCATCACAGGCCTTACGCCGGGGACGAGCTACACCTATCGGGCTTTTGCGGCGAACTCCGTCGGCACGGGCTATGGGGCGGATGAATACAGCTTCACCACTCCATCTCCTTTTACCTACACGAGCAACGGGACTAACCGGACCATCACGGGATACACGGGAACGGGTGGGGCGGTGGTGATTCCTGCTACCATCGGAGGGGGGACGGTGACGGCCATTGGCAATAACGCATTTCAAGGTAAAACGAGTTTGACCAATGTCGTTATACCAAATGGGGTGACTACAATTATGTACGCGGCATTTGCCGCGTGCACCAACATAACGGCCATCACCCTTCCGAGTACCCTGACTAGTATTGGGGGTTACGCGTTCGACGGGTGTCGCAGCCTTCAAATTATCACAATTCCGGCTGGCGTGACCAGTATCGGGGCCAATGCATTTACGTGGTGCACCAGCCTGCCTAGCATCGCGATTCCCAGCGGATTGGAGACAATTGTATCCGGCACATTCTACAACTGCACCAGCCTGACCAGCATCTCCATTCCCAGCAGTGTGGGTGAGATCCAATATAATGCGTTTTCTAACTGCTCTAGGCTGGCCTCGGTTAATTTTCTGGGGAATACGCCACCAAAGTTTGGAGATCCTACCCCCTTTGGCGCCATCGCTGCTGGAGCAAAGGGTTATTATCCTGCGACGGCGAGTGCGGAATGGGGTTTGGTCAATCAGATAGGTGAACTTACTATCGTGCACCCAGATACCCAACCCCCTGTCATCACCCTGATCGGGGCAAATCCTCTGCAGATATATAAGGGAGCGACTTTCTCTGATCCTGGGGCAACGGTGACGGACAACGTGGACGCAACGAGGACGATTGCAGGTAGCGGAGCGGTGAACACAGAGACCGTGGGAAATTACACGCGAACTTACAACGCAACCGATGCGGCGGGGAATCTGGCGTTGCCGGTGACACGGACGGTGAGCGTCGTGCTGGATCCGACCATCGACACGGACGGTGATGGCCTTACAGATGTCCAAGAGGCCGCCTTGCGCACCAATCCTCTTTTGGCTGATACGGACGGAGACGGGGCAAGCGACAAACTGGAGGTGGACTTGGGGAACAGCCCCACGGTAGTGAACGTCTACAACCGGTTGATCAACGGCAGCTTTGAGGACGGAACCGTGAAGCCCTCCTCAAATAATTGGCGAGCGGTTCCGCAGAACGATGTCCCCGGATGGAGGACCACGGCGAACAACGAATATACCATCGAGCTCTGGTATAGCGGGTTCTTGGGCAGTTCGGGCAACGTCGGGAATACGCTGGCTGAACTCAACTACATCGCCAACGGAACCCTTTATCAGGATGTGACGATGACGGTGAACAGCCCCGTGAGCTACTCCTTCCTTCACCGGGGAAGAGATGGGAGCGATGTGATGGATTTCAAGATCGATGAGCTGTCCGGAGGCCCAGAAACCTCTGTGGCAAAAAATAAATTCACACGCCGGGTCACCACGGGCACATCCTGGGTGAGGTATTCGGGAAGTCAGGCGACTTCAGTGGAAGCTGGGAAAACCTACCGGTTTTCCTACACCTCGATTTCGCCGACTGGTGGCAACGGAAATCTTTTGGATGACGCATCCTTTGGCATCGATCAGGATGGGGACAGCCTTTTGGATTACGAGGAGCTAGCCCTTGGAACGAATCCGTCAAATCCCGATTCCGACAACGACGGATTGAAGGACGGCGAGGAGGTAATCACCTATGGAACGAATCCCTTACTAGCGGACACCGATGGCGATGGTGCCCGGGACGATGTGGAGGTAGCGGCTGGAACGAATCCCAACGAAGAATCCTCACTGCCGAAGCCCGTCATCTCTATACAACCTGTCTCGATTACGAATACAGTAGGCGGAGGTGTGACCTTCTCGGTCACAGCAACCAATCCTGGGGGAAGTCCCAGCGCTCTGACCTACCAGTGGTATAAGAATGGAGAAGCGATTCTGACGGGAACCAATCCAAACTTAATCATTTTGCCGCTGACGATTGCTGAGGCGGGGAATTACACCGTCGTTGTTTCCAATTCATACGGGAAGGTGACCAGCAGCATCGCGAGCCTCACCGTAAACAAAGCTAACCCAACAATCACAGAAGCTCCGACAGCGACATCGATCACCTACGGACAGACTTTGGCTTTCTCAACATTGAGCGGGGGGGAAGCTCGAATCGGTGTTACTCGAGGCAGTGTAGGAACTTTAATTCCGGGGACGTTTGCATTCTCCAATCCTGCGGCCGCACCGGCAACAGGGACGACCTCCCAGAATGTGATCTTTACTCCAGAAGACAGAGCTAATTACAACGAGGTGATGACGATCCCGGTGAGCGTCACGGTAAATCAGGCAACCCAGACGATCACGGGGTTGGCTGCGATGGATAGCAAGATCTATGGGGCAGTGGATTACACCCTGAGCGTGACGAAGGGGGCATCCACAAGTGCATTGACCTACGCTTCCTCGGCACCCGGAGTGGCGACGATTGATCCGAACGGGCTGGTCAGCATCAAGGGAGCTGGAACTACGACTCTCACGGTTAATCAAGCGGCGGACGCCAATTACAACGCGGCCTCGGCAGTCACCCAGACCTTGACGGTGGGTAAGGCGAGTTTGACGATTCGAGCGGATGATAAGAGTCGTGGCTATGGGGCGGCGAATCCTGCATTGACCGTCTCGGTGGTGGGGGCGGTGCGTGGGGAGAGCTTTACGGTGACGGCGAGCACGACGGCTACAGCAACTTCGACTCCAGGTAGCTACAGTATTGAGCCTGATGTAACGGGGGCCGGTAACTATACGGTGTCGAAAATAAACGGCTCGTTAACGGTGACTAGTGCTCCATTTGCTGGGGCGGATGCGTTCACGGCGGCGCCTGCGCCCAGTACCTCGACGAAGTACTCCTTTGCGCAACTGCTCGCGAATGACAGGACGTACTCGGGAACAACGCTTTCGATAACGGGGGTGGCGCGGAATGCTGGAACTCAGGGAACCGTGTCGACCAAAGGATCATGGGTGGTGTATGTGCCGAAGGCGGGTGCGACTGCTCTAGATACCGATTCGTTTAGCTACACCTTAAGCAATGGGACGGGTACTACGACGACCGGCACGGTAATTATTTCGCTGGTGAGTCCAGACATGACGATCGAAGTAGAGCTCGTTTCTCAGGCAACGCCAGCCAACGGATATAAGGCGACGTTCTTGGTTATGCCTGGGCTGGTTTTCGAAGCGTACGGTTCGGATACACCTGGAGGGACTTATACGAAAATTGGTACGACGACGTCGGCGTCTAGCGGCAAGTTGGAGGTGACCGATGATCCGGGGGCCAAAGACAAATCCTCCAGGTTTTATAAGTTGAAGTGGGTGCCGTAAGAGGAAGCGTCCCGCGGTTGCGGGAACTATTACTCACGCAAAGGCCGCGAAGGGCGGAAAAGGTGGGGTGATTTTTAATTTTGGATTCTTAATGTTTGATTATTGGAAAGTGCAAATGTGGGAACGTGAGAATGTGGTTTTAGAGTAAACGTGGCGGCCTTAGCGGACTTAGCGTGATGAATTCTTGCTCACGCAAAGGTCGCGAAGGGCGCTAAGGGGAGGCTTTTTATTTACCTTTGAGTACGTGGCGGCCGTGGCGTGAGGCTTTGGGATTTTTTCGCGCAAAGGTCGCGAAGGGCGCCCGAGGCGGGCGGGGGGGGAGAAGAGCGACTACTCTTTTGACTTGGAGGTGTTTTCCGAGGTGTCGTTGCGGAGCTGTTGGTAGTCGGCCTTCATATCTTCAAGCGCTTGAGTGACTTCTTCGGCCGATTTTTTGGCGGCGGCAGTCACCTTGTCGGCGGCTTGAATCGAGGCGGCGTTGAGTTCAGTGGTGAAGTAGGTTTGGACTTCCTGCAGTTTGTCGACAGCCTTGGTCAGCTTGGCGCCGATGGAGCGAACTTTTTTATCCATGTCGGTGTACTCTTTTTTGGCTTTGTTCAATCGGGTTTGGCTGATGGTTTTGAGGTCGCCCTCCATTTTGGCCAGATCTTTTTCCCAGTCGGCGAAGCGGGTATCGGCGACGGAGCGGAAGTGATCGATTCGATCCGCGAGGGTGGCTTGGACGTCCTTGTAGTCTTTGAGCTGGTCGGTGAAGTCCTCGAAGGCATCGCGGGGTTTGTCTGCTTCGGTGGCGATACGGTTGAGCTGCTCGACCGCTTCCCTGAGTTCCTTGGCCGTCTTATCGATCAGGGCTTCGATTTTTTCTAGGTTGGTGGTCATCTCCCGAGCTTTTTCGGCTGTTTCCTGGGCTTGGAGGGGGAGGGTAAGGAGGGGGATGAGGCAGAGGAGGGGGATGAATTTCATGAGAAACAGCTATATGGGCTGGGAGGAGAAGGGGAAGGGATTTTTCTCACGTCCCGCATTCCCGGGACGCGCGTACGCGCGCAAAGGGGACGAAGGGGATACTTTTTATCTGCCTTTGAGTACGTGGCGGCCGTGGCGTGAGGTTTTGGGATTTTCTCACGCAAAGGTCGCAAAGGGCGCTAAGAAATTGATTAGCGCGAGGGTATGTTTTGCTTAACCAAAGCGGAGCGGTGGGTCCGCGGGGACAAACACCCGGCGGCAGTTCAGGCTTTCGGGCCGCCGGAAAAGTGGATATGATTTCAAGTTCATACGGGCCGTAGCGCAGTCTGGTAGCGCGCTTCCTTGGGGTGGAAGAGGTCCCGGGTTCAAATCCCGGCGGCCCGATAATTTTCCAAAGGAAAATTGAGGGGTGCCAGTCTCATCCAGCCGGAGGCGAAGGAGGATTGGGCCAGGGGTGGGTGTTCGGGGGCCAATATCCCGCGCGAAGCGCAATTTCATCAAACCGCGGAGCGGGATTCTTGATTGCGTGGGGGTAGGTCTAAGGGGACGAATATCCCGGCGGCCCGATTTTTCATCTCGCTACGGAAGAGCGATGGAGTTGAAAAATAAACCCCATTGCCCATGGGGCCGTCATTGCATAGCTTCGATCTCATGTACGGACGGAATGCTCCAACAAGAAAAATTGCATCCCTATTCGTAAGTTTAGCTTTGTTTTTTATTATGGGGGGTCCTTGGGCGGTTTTACAAACAATCGCCTGGGCAAAAATGGTCGTTGAGTATTCTCGAGACACTTCCGTGGGTGAAGCCCTTTCAAAAACCTTCGACGGTGAGCATCCTTGCGGGATGTGTAAAAAGATTTCTAAAGTCCGAAGCGAAGAAAGAAAATCACCTGCATTGGTCTTTCAGATCAAAAAGGATGGGCCTTTTATCTCTTTGAAGAGCGTTGGTCTGACACCACCCATGGAGACCAAGGCGATTTTATTCAACGACTTTTCCGTTGCGTATCCAAGTGTACGATTCGAACCGCCGATACCGGTTCCTAGAGCCTAACCCTCCATCTGCTCCGAATATTCCATAGCTCATCAACGAGCTGTGTGAATCGCTAACTAGCCCTTGGCAATTCTGTCGAGGTCTTCGTCTGAAATAAATTGTATGGAGAACAAATGAAAAATGATCATGGTTTTACTTTAGTTGAATCATTGGTGGTGATGGCAGTACTGGGAAGTTTGGTTTCGCTTGCCATTCCGTCCCTGAAAGCAGGTTATGATGAGGTAGGGCGTATGAAGTGCGCCAGCAACCTTTTCCAATTGGGGAAGGGAATGTTGCTTTATGCAGCTGATAATGGAATGTGCCTGCCTCAGACAGATCATCAAAGTGATTCGTGGACCAATTCCCTCAAGCCGTACGTAGGGGATTCATTGGTCACGCGCTGTCCCTGTGATGAAGTCAAGACACGGACACGCACCTATGTGATGAACGATTACCTGAGTGCGGTTCCTTGTGGTGCCGAGTATCTCTCAGGGTTGAATCTGTCGAGATTGGTTAACGTGGAGCGGCCTGCCCGGACTGTTTTCTTCTTTGAGCTTTCCAAGGCATATGGGACGAAGAGCGTGCCGGACCACCTTCATTTGGCGGAGTACAACGGTGAGGAGATCCCTCCGAATACATTTAAGTCGCTCGTTGGGGTAGAGCGGCACGCTGGGAGAGCTAACTACCTCTTCCTCGATGGGCATGTGGAACCCATCAGTTGGACTAACGCAAAAGTTCTGATCAACCAAACAGGTGGTCGCTTCGTCGACCCGAATAAATAACAAAAAAAGGAAAAAAATAATGAAAAATATCTTTAAAAACAGTTTTAGATTGTTGTTTTGCTGGCTGGGGCTGATTTCGTCAGGACAGTCCCACATCTCGTATGTAGCAAGAGATTTTGGGGCATTGGATCCAACGAGCCCGCAAGTCGTTGTGATATCCAGCCAAAGGGTAACCAGTGATTTTGGCTGGGCCAGCGGGACGGATGCAAACCTTGAGGACAGTCACAAACTCCGCGCCTTCAAGTTCTCTATGGCGCAATCCGGGAATGTGCAGATCCGGGTGGAGGGGATATCTTTTGTTAGTGGGAGTAATTCCTACAGTGCCTTGCTTCGTCCGGCATTCTCCGTGTACCAAGGGTTGGCCCACGAGAGTCCGGCTCTTGGGGATCACGATACCAGTTCAATCAGCGCCACCTATAACGACACTACTTACGGTGCGGGTAATTGGCTGGGTAGCTTTCGTGCTCTGAATGACTGGAAGATCGGAAACGATGATGGTGAAACCTTTGCGGATCTGTCTTCCTTTACCTATGTGGGCAATGGTGCTGACGGGTCGGCCGCCAATTATGGTGCCGCGGCGGGGATATTTGGAGATGGGATAGCGGATGGGATGGTTGTCCAAACGCTGAGGCTGAATCCCGGGTCCTACTCCCTCTTTGTCGGCGGAGCACAATACTACGATCTCCTGAACACCGGGGGTGACGCAACCGGAAGTTATGGGTTTTCCGTGACTTTAACTACGATCCCCGAACCATCCGCTCTTTCGCTTCTCATCATCGCATTAGGCGGTTTGGCGCTACGCCGCGGGCGCAATCCCGGCGGCCCGATGAACCTGAATGCCGGTGGAAGGGGGCAGGTGAAAGGTGGAAAACCTAAGCATATTGGCTCGAGGGAGGGCAGAAGGGGTTAAGAAAAAAGCAGTCTTGTTAAGCGGGGGTAGATTGCGAAAACATATGCCTATGAAAATCCGTTTTCTGGCAGGTTTAGGACTCGGTTTGCTGTTTTGCTTTTTGGGGAGTGTGAGGGCGGAGGCCCTTTCCGCCGCCACTGCAGAAGAGTGTGCCCAGCAGTGGGCTGGTTGTGTCGGCCATGGGCAAGCGGATGAGCTGAATAAGATTCTGGATGATTCGTATCAGCACACCCATGGAACGGGGCTGGTGGAAAGCAGGGAGGAGTTTCTTGGAGCGCTACGGAGTGGAGCGCGGAAATATGAACCGATCCAACTGGAGGAGTTGAAGACGAGATTGTTCGGCGATTGTGCGGTTGTGACCGGGAAATTCGTTCTCAAGGTTTCTGTTAAGGGAAAGATGATGGAGGGAGTGAACCGATTTTCTTTTGTCGTAGTGCAAACGCCGCAGGGGCCAAAGATCGTTTCGTTTCAGGCCACAGCGATCAAGCCGGCTAGTTAAGTAGACTAAAAGAAAACTTCCTGCCTTGCGTGGGGAAGCTGGTTTCAGCCCTGCCTTGAATATATGGAGCTCATGGCCTTAAGAAGGGTGAGTCACTAGTATCTAATATCCCTTTAGTAATACATCAAAAATCACAAAATGTTTGACATGGATAACTAAAATACTACATGTAGTGGTCATGCAAAAAGAAAGCCACTATATATTGTTTCTCATACCATTATTATTCCTTTCAGCGTGTGCGTCGACTCCGCCAATGCACTTTGTGGATTCTGATACATCAAAGAATGATGGTTTAGCAACCGGGGTTAGCTCATCTCAATTTAGCCTGACAACAGGGGTAAGGGATTTTCAAGCCTCGACTGCTGCGAAGGATGGCGCGGTTGGGGAAACGAGCGGGGAGGCGACGAGGCGATCGATTCTCTGTGGGTTAGTGGAGTGGGGAGACAACGGAGTAGGTACGGCAGCCCAAAAAGCTGGAATTAAGAATGTCAAAACGGTTCAGAACGGCGGAACTGATATTCTGTGGGGAATTGCTTACTCTGAGCAGCAGACCATTGTCACCGGGAGTACCAACGAAGTAGTCGCGAAAGGCAATTCAGCCGAAAACGATCCTTCTGCTACAAAAGTTAGAACTGATCAGAAAAAACCCGGTCGATTGGTGTTGGTTAATCCCGAGGAACCGGGCGAGGTGCTGGTATCGACCAAGCCAGTGGAAGGGGTGCAGCAATGAAGGGCTGGCATTTTGGCTGGTTCATCGCTTTCGGAATCGCGCTGATAGCAATGTCGTCCCCGATTCTTTTTGCCCAAAATGTTGCAAACACAAGTGAGGCAAAGTCGACTCCAAAGGTCACTTTGGTTGCGAAAGAGTACCCCGATGGCACGAGGCAAGTCGTTCGATGGGCAGATCTAGGTGCTGGGGATATCGATAAGGGTGAGGCACACGGCGGGGCACCAAAAATAGTGCCCTTTGATGCAACGAAAGACGGCTTTGTTCCTATCGGGCAACCTGAACCAACCCAGACCCAAGGGCAAATGTCTACAAGCACAACCAGTGCCGGCACACAGCCGATGATGAGAGCAAAGCCAGTGGAATCCTACGAACCCGACATGCTCTATGCCCGTTTTCAGCTCGGAATAAGCATCTTAAACAACCAAAGCATACAACAGGTAGACGGCGTATCCACGACAACCAATCTAACGTTTGATCCGGGTTTGCGTGGGATGTTTGAGGTAGGTGGCAACCTCATGGAGTATTTGGCGCTAGAGGGAAACATTGGGGCGGCCTGGAATTCTTGCAATCAAGGCTCGGGAGCTGCTTTATACCAAATTCCAGCAATGATCGGTTTATTGGGCAAGTATCCCATTCAGGTCGATGGCGGGCCAAAATTAACTCCGTATTTTGGAATCGATGGTGGGGTCAGTGCGCTTCTATACGAAAGCTTGAGTTTTGTTCCGCAAGGTCAAACGGCAACCTACTCTGGTTCGCCGAACTATCTGACTCCTGTTTGGCAAATTCGGACAGGGGTGATGGTTGAGCTTCAAGAGAAATGGCAACTCGTCGCAGGATACTCTTTTATGGGTACATGGGGATCGATCGGTACGGCGAATAATATCAATCTTGGGTTTCTTGGAACATCCACCTTTGAGCTTGGTTTCCAAGCCCAATTTTAGTCAAAGAGGATGCGGAACTTCGAAGGGCTGGAGAGAAGAGGTGAGAACTATTATGCGGGTCGGAAATCAACCTGCCGTTTTTGGAGGTCGATCTTCAGGACGGCGACGCTTAGGTGGGTGCCCGCTTTGTAGATTTTTCCGGAGCGGCGACCGCGAAGGGAGCGTTGGGCGGGGTTAAAGGAGAAGAAGTCGTTCTGAATCGATGAGACATGGATCAGGCCCGAAAGAAGGAAGTCGGGCAGTTCGACAAACATTCCGAAGTTGGTCACTTCGGTGACAATCGCTTCGAAAGTTTGGCTGGGGTTGGGTCCGGACTGCATTTCGAAATATTCCAGAAGTTTGAGTTTCTTCGACTCCTGCTCCGCCTCGGCTGCGGTGCGTTCTGTGCGGGAAAGGTGTTGGGCGAGGGTATCGAGCGCTGCTCCTTCAATTCGGGGAGCGCCTTTCGAATGGGCGAGGGCACGATGGACGAGGAGATCGGCATAACGGCGGATGGGGGAGGTAAAGTGGGTATAGTGAGATTTGGCCAAACCGAAGTGGCCGAGACTTTTGGGAGAGTAGACGGCCCGTTTGAGGGAGCGAAGAAGACCGATCTTAAGGGCGTAGCCATCGGGACGACCGGGAAGAAGCTTTAGGATTTTCTGAATTTCGCCCCGCTGGGTGAGGTCGCCTGCTTTGATGCCGTGGGCGATGAGAAGTTCCCGATATTCGACCAAGCGGGATTCATCGGGAGTTTCGTGAATCCGGTAAAGAGCAGGGCGTTTTTCGTGGTTGAGGTGGCGCGCGACC
>Ga0209401_1002353_pt1 | contig 12292 bp, 24 predicted proteins | sample M_140807_MF_Meta_FD_187318 | JGI IMG/M metagenome (GOLD analysis project Ga0209401, IMG submission 187318) | Freshwater microbial communities from Lake Montjoie, Canada to study carbon cycling - M_140807_MF_MetaG (SPAdes) (version 2) | ecosystem: Environmental > Aquatic > Freshwater > Lake...
GTAAAAAATTTGGTAATATCAAATTAATTATATAATCTTTGTTTATTCTTAATCTTAAAACAAATCAAAATGATCAAAGCAACATTTCGCTTTTTCTACGGAAGCGACGACAAACGTACATTGTACAACTACACAATTGAATTAAATTCATTATTTTTTACGGCGGCATTTGTTGAATCTAACAATATTGTTAGTTTTTTGCAAATTGCAGGTTGTGACATTTTAGACGTCAAATTAACTGAATGGCCTAATTAGGCCTATTTTTTTACTTTAAAATTTAAAATAATGGAATATACTGCCTACAAAGGTTATACAATTGTTTATAACCCAAAAACAAAAATTTTTGTAATTTATCCTTTTAACCAGGAATATAAAACTTTAAAAAGTGCAAAGGCCTGGATTGAGTATTTAATTAAATAATCCTTAAAAAAAAATTTATGAAAAGAGATTTAATACTATTTATTATACTAATCATTTTTGCTTTATTAGCTGACAGTTTAATAAACTTTTAATGATAACTAACCCTTTATACCTTGAACTACAAAAAAACGCTTACAAGCGCGGATATGAGCCACCAAAGGAACAAATTTTATTATCTATACAGGGGCAAAATATTGGTTCAATACAAAATTACATTATCATAAGCGGGGGTTTAGGGCCTATATTAATTTATAGGCCCTAAACCCTTTAACGGATTACCAAAAAGCGGTAAAAGTACTTTTACCACGTCAATAGTAGCATCTAGTTTTGGAGTTTATGATATTTTTGGAATGAAATTGCAAACATTACCAGGGCGCAATAAAATACTTTACATTGACACGGAAAGTTCAGAATATGACTTTTATAAACATATGAAAAGAGTTAAAGATGTAGGAGATATTAACGAATTGCCCACATTTTTTGATAGCTTTTGTTTGCGTAAAGAAAATTCTAAAACAATTAAATTAATGATACAGGCTTATATTGAAAATACGCCAGAATGTAGCATTATTATAATTGATGGTTTGTTGGATATAGTAGTCAATTATAATGACGAAGTTGAATGCAGGCAATGCGTTGATTGGATAAAAGAAATTACCACTATTCACAATTTATTATTGATTGGAATATTGCATACAGGTAAAAATGAGGGTAAAACTTTGGGACATTTAGGGTCAAACACAGATAGGTGGGCGCAAAGTACTTTATCAGTAAAAAAAGAGGAAAGCGGTTCTTTTATTTTAGAACCAAAATTTTTGCGTTCGTCTGGTGGTTTTAAACCGATAGAAATACAATATTCCATTGATGACAATAAGTTTATTCAAATCAATTCTTTGCCTGTAAATGAGCCTAAAATAAAGCATTTTAGCAATTACACAGACCAGGAACACAATAATATTTTAAACATTATTTTTGAAAAACAAAAATATTTTAAGTACGAAAATTTAATAACTGAAATATCAAAAATTGAAAATAGAGGTATTAATTATATTAAAAGTTATTTAAAGTATTTAAAAGACAAAAATTATATTTCAAAAAATACTCAAAACGAATATTTTGATTACCGTAAAACTTTTTAATTATGACGCATGGTTCTTTATTTTCTGGAATTGGGGGTTTTGATTTAGCGGCTGAATGGGCAGGATGGCAAAATGTTTTTCATTGTGAATTAAACCCATTTAGTCAAAAAGTATTAAAATATCATTTTCCTCAATCAATTAGTTATGAAAACATTATTACAACAGATTTTAGTATTCACAAAGGAGCCATTGATATCATCTCCGGCGGATTCCCTTGTCAACCCTATTCAAGTGCAGGAAAAAGACTTGGAACAGCAGATAACAGACACCTATGGCCGCAAATGCTTAGAGCAATTCGAGAAATTCAACCGAGTTGGGTTGTGGGCGAAAACGTACGCGGCCTTACTAATTGGAATGGAGGGGTGGTATTCGACCAGGTGCAGACTGATTTGGAAATTGAGGGCTACGAAGTCACACCGTTTTTACTTCCAGCTTGTGCCGTTAACGCACCCCATAGAAGGGACAGAATTTGGTTTGTTGCCTACTCCAAAAACAATGGACGCAACCAACACCGGCAGGGAACTAACAAACGGCAAATCAATCAGTTTCAAGACAGGACTTTGTTACGGGATAAGTTTACCGCAAATGGCAAAGAATCAAATGTTACCAACACCTTGTGCAATGGACAGCAACAATACAAATATGAAATCAACGCAAGTAAAAGACGGAAGCATGCACTCGGTAACACTCAGCAGATGGGCGAATATGTTGCCAACTCCAATGGCTTCAGATTGTGGAACGAAATTAACAGGATTGGAAATACAAGATTCATTAACAAAAATAGCAAGAGAGATAACTGGCAAGACTTCCCAACTCAATCCCCTATTTGTGGAGGAAATGATGGGCTTTCCAAAGAACTGGACAACATTACCTTTTCAAAATGGAGGCAAGAATCAATTAAAGCATACGGAAACGCAATAGTTCCAAAACTTGCATATCAAATTTTTGAAACAATTAACAAATATAATAAAAATGAAAAATTATGAAAGAAGAATTAAAAAGTTACAAATTAACAAGTTTACAAATTCATACAATTGAAATATTGTATTATCAATTTGAAAAACATTTAGAATTAATAACTGAATTATGTGATAGTGAAAAAGACAATATTAATTTGGGCTTTGAATTAGGTAAAATGTATTCAATTATGAATAATGATTTTCAAACTGGATTAAAATTAATAGAAGCAATAAACGAACAAAATTAAAAATGAAAAATTATGAAAAAGATAAAAATGATGATGCTTTTTATTTTAATAAAATCATCTTGGGAAATAGAAAGATTAAAAAAGAAACTAAGGATCAAAAAAGGGAAAGAATAAGATTACGAATGTTAACAATACTTAACAGTATTGAAAAAAATTTACGCAAAAAATAACCACAAAATGCCCTGCCCTATTGTTTTAATGACAGGGCATTTTTATGGTTTTAACCAAAATAATAAGTAAACTTTTAACCTTTTTCAAAACAAAAATAATAAAAAAATGCTAACTACCAAATATTTTACAGCAATTTTTTTTGATGATCAAAAAAAAGCATACAAATATCGCAACATTAAAAATGATACTAGGTCATTGCAATCCTTTACTGCATTTGCTTTAAGCAAAAAAGCGGTGGAAATAAATTTTTATTGCAAAGAGTCAAAAAATTTTTCTCATAAAATCTTTTTAAAAGGTAAAAAAGATTAAAATTTAAATATATACTTTTTTATTAATAACACCCTAATATTTAGGGTTTTTTTATGTTTAATTTTCTTTAAATTTTGGGGTATATTTTGTTACCAAACGGGTACAGCATGGACGGAATGGCCCCCCCCCTAAAGGGGGGGCCATTACCTTTCGTCCGTGCTGTGGACATGCCCGTCAAAAAAAAATTTGTTGGTTTAAATTTTTTTTGTAGTTTTGGTCAACCTTTTTCAATTTTATCAATTTTTAATTTTTTTTTGAATGTCGAAAAATTTAATTTTTATTGGTTTGGCTTTCCTGGGATGGCTTGGCTACAAAAAATATATTTTGGCACAAAAAATAAATATTTCTTTAAAAAATATTGGCTTCAACGGTGGTAATTTTTTAAACCCAATTGTTAACGTGCAGTTAGAAGTTGAAAACCCAACCAACACAACGGCTGATGTTCAAAAAATATCCGCAGAAATTTTATTGCAAAATAAAGTTGTTGGAACAGTTTACCAGGATATTAACAAAACAATTTTAGCAAATCAAAAAACTCTTATTGCTTTTGACGTTAATTTAAAATTGCAAGATGCTGCAATTGTTTTAATTCAAAATAAATTTAAAAATCAAATTATTGAATTAAAAGGAAATTTAGTAGTTGACTTTGTTTACTTTCCTTTAAATTTTCAAATTCAATTACCTTAGATGAATTTATTGGCGCAATTAGACAGTTTTAAGAATAATCAAAAAATACTTAGTTATGATCAATCAACCAATGATATAATTAACGCTATTTTAAAACAGCACAATAAAAGTTTAAAGGAATACGATAAATTATTTTATTTTTTTGATTGCGGAAATTTTTACGATACTGCAAAAAAAATATTTAATTTTTTAAAAAATAATATAGAATATCAAATTGAACCAGATACATTACAAACAGTTGGCACACCTGCTTATATTTTGGCAACAAAAAAAGGGGATTGCAAACATTTTAGTTTGATGTTTGCAGGTTTGTTAGACGCGTACAGAAGGAATACAGGGAAAAAATTTGATTTGGCATACAGGTTTGCAGGTTACGATGGATCAAAAACACTAGAACACGTTTTTGTTGTAATTAATCCAAATAGTGAAAATGAAATATGGTGTGACGCGGTACTAGATTATTTAAATGAAAAAAAACAACCTAATTTTTATAAAGATAAAAAAATTCAAAATATGGCACTAATGGCTTTAAGCGGTATAGATAATAGACAACAAGCGCAAGTAAACGGCGTTTTTGATTTTTTAAAGCCTAAAGGCGGCGGACCGGGTACAACTGGTCCAGGTTCATCAGTAAATAATCCGCCAAAAGGTAGCGGATTAGTAAATGTTATAACGGCGGGCGCTAATGCTATACCAATTTTTGGAAGTACAATATCAAGTTTTTTAACATTAATAGGCCCGTTAATAAAGGGGCATAGTGAAAATTGGTTTTTTGATACTAGTTTTGCTTCTGGGGATTATGATAAAGCTATGGGGATAGCTTTTAAATGGTATAAAGATTTTGGATTAAGTCCAAAGTCGGCTAATCCAAAACTTTGGTGGGGAGTTGGTACAAATGATGGAATTGAAAAATCAGTACCACAACCATTTATTAATATTAAGAGAATGGAATGGTTGCCAGCAATTTGGGAAAAAACAAAAAATAGTGATTTAGCTTTTATAATAAATGAAGCGGTATCGTCTGGCTATTTAGATCAAAAATATTTTATTAATAGCAAAAATGAAATGAAACCCGAACCAGGTGCATTAACAAGTTTGTTTGGCGGTGGAGATGGTAAAGGTGGAAGTTATACAATACCATTAATCGTAGGCGGTGCCGCCGTAATAGCTTTTTTAATATTTAAAAAGAAAAAATAATGACTGCTTTACAATCAATAATAAAAGAAGCTAAAAGTTTAAAAAAACAATATCCTAAACGTTTTACAAAATGGACGGATTACGTTAAACAAGCTTCTGCTATTTATGCTTCAAAACATAAAAGTAAAAGTTTAGTTGGAAAAAAGAAAGCTACAAAAAAAGTAGTTAAAAAGAAAGTAATTAAAAAGAAAGTAGTTAAAAAGAAATTAATTAAAAAAAGAATTTCAAAAAAACCTACTGAAAAAGTTATTTTAAAAAAAGTACACGCCGCCAAAACAACGTCAAAAAATTTATATAATAAATTAGATAAGTTAGACGAAGCGCAACATGCCCATATGGCAAAAAAAATTGGTAATATAAAAGATATTACTTTTCAACATTTGCAACAAATTTTAAAAAAAATTGAAATGAATGATAATTATATTAATTCAATTCAAAGATTATTAAAAGAAAAAAAATACAGTCCTTTACAAAAAAATTCTTTTAAAAAAAGTATGAAAGATTATCAACTTTATAACAAAGAATTAAAAATACAAAAGACAGAATTAAAAAAACTACTTTAATCTTTTTCACCTTTATTAATAATTAAAAAAAATAAAAATGGCTCGTAGAAAAAAAACATCTAAAAAAAGAGTTACTCGCAGACGTTCTAAAAGAATGGGCGCAGTAAGTATGAAAGGCGGATTGTCGTCTGCTTTATTTACAATTGTTGGCGGTGTAGCTGCTAGATTTGTAAGCAATACAATTAATGGCACTACATTAAATGATTCATACAAAAAGTATGTAGCATCAGTTGCGCCAATTGCAGTTGGTTTATTCTTACCTAAATTTATCAAATCTGATATTGGTAAAGCTTTAGGAAACGGTATGATTGCAGTAGGTGGACTAGGTTTAGTTCAATCAACTGGAGTGCTTAGCGGTATGCCAATGATTGCTAGGCATTATATGGGTTTAGCTCCTAGCACAAACAACCCTCGCGGAGTTGTTGCAGGTATAGACAATATGAATTACGGAATGGACACGCGTAGCGCGGCCGTTTTGTGCGGATAATAAAAAAAAATAGAATTTAACAAACATTAAAAATTAAATTAAAAAAAAATGATCAATTCAATATCAGCACGTTTAACGTTTGAAAACGCACGTAGCTTTGTACAATCTCAAGGGTATGACGTAAGCCAAGCAGTACTTACTCAATCTTATGTAAGATCAGAAGTAGCAATTTCATCAAGTGTTACAAATTACCGTCTGCCAATTGTTGTAACTGATACTTCAAACGGTGCAGCATTTAATACAGAACGTAGAGTACAATTGCAAGATGTACACGTTGTTAGTAGCATATTTATTGGTTTAGAAGTTCCATCAAGTTCAACGGATGCAGCTTTTCCAATATTATCTTATCCATCAACGGGAACAAATCAATTTTCTTCTGCTCAAGCTGACGCAGCTTTAACGCTGTACAATGGCTTTTTTACGATGCAAGTAAATAATCAAAATATTGTACCTGCCTGGGATATTTTAAGACATTACTATGTACCACAAACACAGGGTGGCGTTGGTATTACTGCTCAAACAGTTTTCCCAATTGATCAATTTGATGGTGGAGATAATGGTTTTTATCCAGTTGAACCAAATATTTTGTTAAATGGTGGTGCCAATATAGTTGCTAACATTGTGCTTCCTGCTGCTATTTCAAGCGTTGCTTCTAATAGCCGTATTGTCGCAATTTTTAGATCGATTTTGTGCCAAAATATTACATCGGTTAAGTAAAAAAAGACGATCCCAATCGCCACCTTGCCAGGTGGGTGCAAACGCCTGGCTTTTTATAACATTTAAAAATTACAACAATGCCAATTTTAAAAAGATTTGAGGCGGTAGAAGTTGCAATCCCAAGCGGAAGTACAAACACGCGGTTTTATTTCCCCAATCTGCCTAACTTAGCGAATGCTATGATTCAAAACATACAGGTTTATACTCCTGGAGTTTTGAGTGCTTCGCCAAATTCTGGTAGTACAATGGTAACAGAAGCGGATCTAAAGAAAAGCTTTTTAACATTGTATAGTGGAGATTTGCAATTGATTTACAATGCGCCTTTACTAGCTTTCAATAATATTATAAGTTCAGCAACGCCAAACCCATATACTAACGGTTTGCCAGATATTGACAATATGGTTATATCCTGGACAAAGTCTTTTATTTCACTTTCAAGTGCTGCGGCAACAACTAACGTTGTTTATGCTTTTGGAGTTTATTACAAATTATAATACAATTAAAAATGGCAGTATTTAAACCAGAGTTACACAGGTTAGAGGATGTTTTAGATTATTACGAAAATAGTCCAGCAACGCACTACAAAATATTTGCAGGAACCAGTCCTAAGGTTGAATATTGCCGTTTTTATTTTGATGAGGATGAAAAAGAGATAGGATTGCAAAAGTTATCTGAAGCATTAAGGGCCATACAACAAAACGTTGATAATACAAACCCTTATATTTTGCAATTAATAGAAAAAAAGAAAGTTGCTAGGGGAAAAGATGCCGAAAGTTTAACGCAAATAGTTTTCCAGTTAAATAAGGCCGAAAGGTATTTACCAATGATGGCAGGAATGCAACAACAACAACCAAATGAAAATTTTAGTCGTTTGTTAGAAAAAATGATTGAAGGGCAAAATTTGATTATATCTAAATTAAGCGCGGACGAATTTAATGAAGAAGTGGAAGAAGAAAAACCAAAAGGGTTTGGGGCCATATTAGAAAATGAGCAGTTTCAACAAATGGCAATTGGGGCGTTGGGATTGATAATAAATAGATTTGCTGCTTCTGGATCAACGCCAACCGTAACGGCTTTGGCGGGAATACCAGACGAGCAGCACGGAAAAGCTTTAGAAGCAATTAGAATTTTAAGTACTAAAGATGCAAACTACGGCGATCATTTGTATTATTTGGCTAATATTGACGATAGTACTTATAAGATGCTTTTGGGATTTATGAAATAAAAATATATGGCAATAAGTCAAGAAAATAAAAAGTTATTAACAACGGCTGGGATAGTGGTTGCAGCTTATTTAGTTGTAATTAGGCCTTTATTTCAAAAATTAGGTATCGTTAAAACTAATGAGGAAATACAAAAAGAAAAAACCGAAGTTGCAAATATTGAAGAAATAGAAAAAAATTTAAATGCAAGGGGCATAAGTTTATCTAGAAGCAAAGCTGAATTTGACCAAATTGCAAATGCTATATATAATAGTTTAAGATATAGCGCAATAGCTGACAATAAAGACGAAGCAGGATATCAGGTGTCTAGAATACAAAATGATGCGGACGCAATTTATTTAGTTAAAACTTTTGGTAAAAGACAAGAGTATCTTTTTGGGATCCCTAGCGGTTCGCCAATGGGATTAACTGAATTTATAACTTCTAATTTATCTAGAGAAAAAATAAACTTAATTAACGATAATTATAAACGTAAAGGAATTAAATTTAGATTTTAATGAAAAATAATAACTTACTAATTATTGGGGCCGTAGTAATAGCAGCGTTTTTTTTATTTAAAAAGAAAAAAACAGTAACTATTTTGCCGCCACCACCACCTCCACCAGTTGACAATAAATTTCCAATTGATATGTTACCTAATAAGCCAATTTATCCAGGTGGATTGACTGAGGGAATGAGAGTATTAGCAGATAATGGAGTTGAACAACAAATTTTGCAAAACGGCAAAGTGTACGGTTTAACTTTAGAGCAATGGGCGCAACGCGGATATGATGCGCCTACGGTTGTAAGTAGTAATATTTTGGATCAAATTCCCTACGGCGGCGTGTATAATTCTGGATTATAATGAAAAAAAATAAAATATATATAACAATAGCTTTATTATTATTAGGTATTTATGTTTATGCAAAAAATAAAAAACCTAAAAGTAAAGCAATACCAGGCAATCCAGAAATAATTTCACGTTCTAGAAATGGAAGTACGGTATTTGAATATGATTTAAAAACACCTATTTACACCTTTAAAAAACAAATTGAATTAAAAATTTTGGAACAAGATCCTAATTTGCCATATACTAAAGTTTCTTTTATGGCTAATAATGTATTAAAAACGGGATGGATTAGTGATAATAATATAATTAAATTATAAATAATGAAAACAAGCGAAGTTCTAATTTACGGGGCAATAATTTTTCTTTTGTATAAAGTTTATAAAAATACACAACCAGGCGCAAATTTAGATTTTAATGATTCTGGTACAAAAAGCAAAAAAATCAATTTACCATCATTTGCAATTGTAACGCCAACGTATTGGGATAAAAAACAAATTCAGCCAACACCTGCCGAAGTTTTAAACCCAGAGCAATTAGCTTATTTTAAGTCTAAAAACAAAAGTCTTTTAAAACAAATTTATACCTGTTAATTATGACAAAATACACACCCGTTTTTATTGCATACAATACGGCTCAATCTATTCCAACGGATTGTAATAGTATTATTTTTATAAATTTAGGAACTAGCAACGCGGTAATTGAGAATATTACCTTGGCGCCATCTCAAAGCTTTGTGATTGATGGTAATGAAAATGAGGAAACAAATGTAACGTTGCAAATTAATTTTACTGGCGGTGGCCAAAACAATTTAGTAGTAGTTAAAAAAATATTTTAATATATGGGTTTTTCATATAACGTTAATGTACTTAATCAAAAGGGATCCCCTGCATTGTATACCGATACTTTTGCCAATAGGCCAAATTTTGGTTATGCAGGTAGATTATTTATTGCAAATGATACAAGCGCAATATATGAGGACACAGGAACGGCTTGGGTATTAATAGCCAATGTAAGCAGCGGCGCGGGAACTTTACAACAAGTTACAACAAACGGCAATACATCAAACGTAGGTATATCAGTTACGGCGGGGGGAGTAAGTTCAAATAGTTTAACAGTCACAACTTTAACGGCTGGATCCGTACCCTTTGTTGGAACGGCTGGATTAATTACACAAGACAATACCAATTTATTTTTTGATGATACAAATAACCGTTTAGGTATTAATACAAATACGCCTTCAAATAATTTAGACGTTCACGGAAGTGGTACAAGTCCATTAATTGCAATAAATAATACGGCGGGCAATCAATCATTAATTGGTTTTGCAAAAAATTCTACTGCAAAATGGCGCATTGGTAATAGTTCAACAGATACTTTTGACGTTTTAAATGTTGGTTTAACTACAAATGCAATTACAATTAGTTCAGCTAGTAATTCAGTATCATTTTTAGCAAGTATTAAAATTCAACAGGGTGCTGGTTTTGCTGGTATTGCTGGTTTTAACGGTATAGGTTGCGACGCTGGAGGCTTTTTTTTTCAAATAGGAACTAATACAAATAATCCATATTTTAATTTTATAGGTTTAACGGGTGCAAGAACTTATACTTATCCAGACGCAAGCGGTACAATTGCATTAATTTCAGATTTAACAAGTGGTTATTTGCCTTTATCGGGTGGAACTTTAACGGGAACTTTAAATGGTACAAATGCAAATTTTACTGGATATTTAACGGGATCGGGTACAAATCCAGGTGCATTGGGTGGAAGTAGATATATTATAGATTGGTCAGGTGGGTATAGTAGGATATTTTCAATGGGTGCAAATACTTCTACAAATGGAGGATGGTTATTTAATTCGCAAAGAAGTGATGGGACAAATTCTTTTAATGCAATGTTAATAAATCCTGATGGTAATATAGGCATTGGTAATAATGGTTTTCCAACACAAAAGTTTTGGATTACTTCAATAGGTACAACGTCGGCAACTTCTGCTCTTAGAATTGAAGACGGTGCAGGTGCTTCACAATTTACTGTTCGTGATGATGGTGCATTAACTGCTTTAAAATATGCAAATGGTACTTTATCAATATTAGCTGGATTAATAATTTCTACTTCTGATATAAATTTAAAAAATGATGATGGTGCTATTGTTAACGCATTAGATAAAGTTTTAAAACTTAATCCACGTTATTTTTATTGGAAAAAAGAAAGTGAAATTAATTGTAATGAAAGGCAATTAGGTTTTTATGCTCAAGAGGTAAAAGAAGCATTAGGGGAAGAAGTTGCAAATAATAATAATAATAATAAATGGGGTATTCAAGACAGAGGTTTGATTGCAATGTTAACTAAAGCAATACAAGAACAACAAAAAATTATTGAAAACTTAAAAAATAGAATTGAATTATTAGAAAATAAATAATATGAAACAAATACAACCAATAATATTTCCATTAAATTCTGGTACTGCTACAATTTTAAATTGTGTTGGTTATGATAATTTTAGTACAAGTTTAAGCGTTAATTATCAATTATTAACTGATACAAATTATAATTTACAAAGTAGTAGTTTAAATTTAAGTGGTTTTGATTATGAGACGTACAATACAAGCCCAGACGGTAACGAATTTATTTACAATTGGACGGCGCAACAAATTGGCGTTATATTAATTTAATATGCAGACTAATTTGGAAAATTTATTTTATATAGGATCATTTGTTGGCACAATTATTTTTATTGGTAGTTTTTACGGAACTACAAAAAAAAAATTATCAGAAATAGAGGTCGACATGAAAGAGATAAAATCAGATCGTATCGATATTATAGACAAGCTTGCAAGAATTGAAACTAAATTGGATTACTTAAATAAAGAAAAATGAATAACTGGAAAACAACACTAGGGGGGGTACTAGCTGCAAGTTCTGAAGTTATACCCGTAAGTACTGGAATACAAGGCCTAATTAGGGCCATTGGTTTATTACTATTAGGATGGGCCGCAAAGGATCATACAAAGAGTTTAAATGACTTATCAAAATAAAGTAATCTTATTAATTTTAGGAATTTTGGGTATTACTGCAATTACAAAGGGCGGAAGCTTATCTAGTGCTTTAAACTTCATTAAAAAAGCGGAAGGTGGCCTTTATTTAAAAGCTTACCAGGATAGCGGCGGCGTATGGACAATAGGTTGGGGATCTACATATGATTTTGACAAACAAAGAAAAGTGCAGCAAGGCGATGTTATAACCGAAGCACAGGCCCAAAAATGGCTAGATATGGAAACGTCGCAAAATGCCAAAGATATTGACAGTCTGGTAACAGTTCCTTTAACTAATAATCAAAAAAATT
>Ga0209401_1002360_pt1 | contig 12275 bp, 9 predicted proteins | sample M_140807_MF_Meta_FD_187318 | JGI IMG/M metagenome (GOLD analysis project Ga0209401, IMG submission 187318) | Freshwater microbial communities from Lake Montjoie, Canada to study carbon cycling - M_140807_MF_MetaG (SPAdes) (version 2) | ecosystem: Environmental > Aquatic > Freshwater > Lake...
TGGGCCGCAAATCCTGGCGGCAGTTCAGGCTTTCGGGCCGCCGGAAAAGCGGGTAGGATTTTACATTCATTCGGGCCGTAGCGCAGCCTGGTAGCGCACTTCCTTGGGGTGGAAGGGGTCCCGGGTTCAAATCCCGGCGGCCCGATGAATTTGCCGTTGTTGGAACTCCTTCCGACTGGCCCCTTTCTCCGTTTTGGTGGGGAGCACTGGAAATGCAGTCAGCTACGAATCAGCAATGGGTTTCGGGGTAGTTAACCCGACTTTTCTGAACAGTTTAGAAGAGCTGTAAAGTGTTCAAGAGGATGGTGTTAAAGACGGTATCGGCTTAGGTGGGGAGATTGGAAAACGCTACGAAAAAAGCGATTCATTAGTCATATTGTTAAATTCACTTATTGGCCTTTTCGGGATATTGCGGAATTAGGGGAGTGGTGCTTAATTATCAAATAATGAATTATAAAATATGGGTGACAATGGTCGGTTTTCTAATCTCGATAAACCTGCCTGTTCATGCAATTGATCTGCTTTATTCAGAATGGGGCACAGGTGATATTGGAATTGTGAATTCAAGTGGTAATTCATCAAAATATGCAACTACAGCGGGATTACAGAACGGACCATTGATAACAGATAATAGTGGGAATCTTTATATATCCGACAGCTCGAATCAACAAATACTGAAAGTATCATCCTCAAATAGGGCAACCTCGGTATATGCTTCGGGACCCTCGTTTAGCAATCCAACTGGTTTGGCGCTTGATGCTTTTGGGAATCTCTTTGTGAGCAACTACGCTTGGACTGGTGGCACAACTGTTTTAAAAGTAAACCCATTAGGGAACGTTACTACCTTTGCCAATGTGTCTGGTGGTGGTTCGCTTAGCTATAAGCAAAGTACAGGAGATTTGTACCTAGGTGTTTATTATAACTCACAGATAAACATTATTGATGCTAATGGTAGTGTGTCTCTTTTTAAAAACGGATCGGGCACTGGAAAAGCCAACACTTTGACTTTTGACAATCTCGGAAATCTGTATGTAGGAACTCAAGGGTATCGAGCAGAAACTCCCGTTATCAACAAAGTCACTAGTGATGGTGCGACTACGCTTTTTTGGTCTGCCGCTGGTAATCAAGGAGGTTTTCTGGATGCTGTTGCTTATGACCCAATTGGTGGTGACTTTTATGCTGCCTATGGTAAATCCATTTTAAAAATTGATGCTTTAGGCAATCCCACAGTCTTCGCTAGCAATATTGTAGCTAGTGAAATTAGTGGTCTCGCAATATTACCAGAACCCACCGCTCTTTCGCTGCTCGCCATTGGATTATGCGGATTGGCGATGATGCGTCGTCGTCGGTCGTAATCTTTCAATCCCCTAACAATCCCCAACAAAATCCGTAGTACCGGAGCCTGACGGCCGGATTAAGACCAAGATTAAGATTAAGGGCACTCAAGGCTGACAGTGTCGGGTATCCTTTATCTTCATCTTCCCACTTCATCTGGCGCGAAGCGCCCCGGCGGCCCGATGAACTAAAAAGCCTAAAAACCCATTCTGGCCGATGGAGTTAGGAAAGCAGGGGATTAACCCGATTTTTCAGTTCGCTACGGAAGAGGGAAAGAGGGAGGATTCTTTAAGCAATATGCCTAAAACCAAATCAGCAAGTGCAAGGGTATGCATTATTACTGGAGGTAGTACCGGCATCGGAAAAGCCACAATGGAGTTGCTGCGTCAGAAAGGTCAGCAAGTTTATAATTTTGATATCAAGCCAGATAAGGGCTCTAAAGATTATTTCCTTCAGTGCGATGTAACTAACCCTGAATCCTTGAGGCAAGCAGTTGCAGAAGTGCTCAAGCGAAAGGGTCGAATCGACTCCATATTTGCCAATGCAGGAGTGCATCTCTTTGCTAATCTTGAGGAGACGACTGCGACTCAACTTGATCAAATCATTTCAATCAATCTCAAGGGTGTGTTTTATTTTCTTCAGTCGGTAATTCCTATTATGAAAAAGCAAATGCGAGGTGTGATTTTACTAATGGGATCAGACCAGACATTAATTGGAAAGAGTCGCAGTTCTGCCTACGGCATGAGCAAAGGTGCCATTGGTCAACTTGCAAAGAGTTCGGCTATCGATTACGCACCGTTTAATATAAGAGTAAATTGCCTTTGTGCGGGTACTGTTGACACGCCGCTGCTCCACAACGCTATTAATCGCTACCATCAGCTAAGCGGCATTCCGAAGGAAGAAATAAAAAAAGGTCTCGATTCTGCCCAACCGATCACTCGTGTGGCTCAGCCAGATGAAATTGCCAAGGTAGCTCACTTTCTTCTTTCAGATGAGAGCTCTTATGTCACAGGAGCTCTTATTGCGGCCGATGGTGGCTATACGTCCGGTTAATTTAACACATCTAAGTTTGCGTGCGATGAGACCTTCGATCTGTTTTAGTTGTTTTGCCATACATATATTTTGGCTGCTGGCGGCCACAGCGGCCGGGGAGATAGTATATAGAAGATGGTAGATGGGAGATTCCAGTCCCCCATATCCCATATCCTATTTGCGATATCCGACCCCAGGGTAAAGGGTTTAGCGTTCCACTGCGAAAGGAGCGTACTTCTTCGATTGGAAGGAGTTATCGACCCTATGGTGATAGGGGTAGTCGGGTTAATCACCCGACTTTTCTGCAAGGTTTATAAGGGCTGTAAAGTGTTCAGAGCGATGGTGTTAAAGGGGGTATTGGGTGAAGTGGGGAAATTGGAAAACGCTAAGAAAACGCAATTCATCAAAACGCAGTAGAAATTTTAGGAAAGGTCAGTAGGATAATCAAATGCAAAGGTCTTTAGCGTTATTCTTAGTAAGTTTCTTGGCGATTACTCCAAAGGTTCAAACACAAACGTCTACGGAAATATTTGGAAGTGGAGCATACCAGTTTTCAATCGACTTCGTAGACATTGGGAATTTAGGGCAAAGCGGAGCAACGAACGGTTGGCCTAATCCTGTGGGTTCAGTGGGCTATTCTTACAAATTGGGAAAATATGAAATTAGTGCAGAAATAATTGTGAAGGTAAATTACGCAAGTTCGCTAGGCATTATTCATTCTGGTGGCGGATCTATAGCTGCTTATGGCGTTTCTTGGTATGACGCAGCTAGATTCGTAAACTATCTAAATACCAGTAAAGGGTTTAATCCGGCTTACAAATTTGATTCTAGCGGAAACTTTCAACTCTGGTCTCCAGAAGATCCGGGCTACGATGCCAATAATAAATTCCGAAACAAGCAAGCTAGATTTGTCATACCCTCAGCTGACGAATGGTACAAGGGAGCTTACGGAAGTCCCGCTGGAATATGGTATTTTTACCCTAATGGTTCAAGCCGTATGCCAGCCAATATTACGTCTGGCACGGAAGGGGCGGTTTATGCTGTTTCTAATCAAGGCCAACCTGCTCCAGTTAATCTGGCGGGAAGTTTGAGCGCATGGGGCACTATGGGCCAAGGTGGAAATGTAAATGAATGGAACGAGACTGCCTTGGATCAAATAAACGATAATCCAAGTGAGACTCGAATTTGTAGAGGTGGGACTTGGTCGCAAAATGGGTCATACTTATTTGCTAACGAACCTAATTATAATAGTCCTTCAGCTAGACTGGATGGGGTGTTTGTAAATCAAGATGGGCCAGGATTTAGAGTTGCTATGTTGCCAGAAACAACTAATCAAGTGACGACTAATACATACAGTCTATTTATTCAAAAATCGTATGATCTGCAAAACTGGATTAATATATCTTCAAATAAAGTGTCAGACACAAATTCTAAATCATTTTTTAGAATCGAAATTAAAAAGGAGTAGTCCCCAACCAATCCCCAACAAAACCCGTAGTACCGATGAGCCTGGCGGCCACTGGAAAGGGGCAGGTGGAAGGTGTAAGTGTGTTTTCAAATTTCAGCACCGTCGGTTCATTTCCACCTAAAACCTCCCGCCTTCAACCAAAGCGAAGCGTGAATCCCGGCGGCCCGATGAGGCCCGACCGGGTCGGGCCGGGATAAGGGATATGGGAGATGGAAGATAGGAGGTGGTCAGTTTCCTATATCCGATATCCTATCTACTATCTTCTGCCCCAACCTGGTCGGGGCTCTGGCCAATGGGGTTAGGGAAGTGGGTGATTCACCCGATTTTTCAGTTCGCTACGGAAGAGGGAAATAGGTAATCAATATTCTCCATGGTACGCATATCTCTGCTTTTTATATTTTGTGGAATCTTTTGCATATTTGCCGAAAGCAAGACGATTAAAAACGTTTCTGAGTTAGAAGCCTTAGCTAAGGCCGGTGATTCAGATGCCTTGTGTCTTTTGGGTCTTCAAGAAATCTTAGGCGGGGAGGTTATCGATCCAAGAATTATTCAGACAATGAGCCTTGAGCAAATTATACAGAACAAACTACCAATACTTCGCAAAAAAATCGAGAGCTTTACCTTTATCGATGACAAAAATTTATTAAAGTCAGGAACTAAACTTCAAGATGCTTACGCCTTATTCCAGAAGTCATCTGATCAGAACAATAAGTTTAGCTATTATCTAGCTGGCTGCTTGCAAATTAATGGATTGGGCACAGATAAAAACAAAGAAGAAGGTTTTAAAAAAATAAAAAAAGCTGCGGACCTTGGCTTAGCTAGAGCACAGAAAAAACTTGGAGACCTTCTATGGTTTGGATCTGGATGCCAAATAAACCACACTAAAGCATATGAGTATTACATGCTAGCTGCCAATCAAGGAGAAGCAGAGGCGTTTGCAGATCTGGGGTGGTTATATAAATACGGCCAAGGTGTTAGAAAAAATATTGAAAAAGCTGTGGAATGTTTTGAGAGGTCCGCGGCTTCTCATAATCCATATGGCTTAGTGTATCTTGGCAGATGTTATCTTTATGGTGAGGGTAAGGATAAAGACGAAATAAAGGGCATGGAACTGATTAAGGAAGCATCAAATGAAAACGGTTATGGCAAAACCTGGCTTGGAATATGTTACCTGAAAGGGTTTGGAGTACAAAAAGATGAAAACAAGGCGTTCAATCTTTTCAAGCAGGCAACAGAAGAGGGCGAGTTTTATGGAGCCTTTATGTTAGGTCAATCATACGAAGTCGGTTGGGGGACAACTGAAAACGATCAAATGGCCTTAAGCCTGTACGCAAAAGCGGCTGAAGAAGATTATCCCGAGGCTTGTTGGGCGCTTGGTCAAAAATACTTTTATGGGAAGGGTGTTGTAAAAGATGATTCCAAGGCTGCATTCCTGTTTGAAAAAGGCGCAAAACTTGGTGATGATGATTCAAAATGGTGGACAAAAGATCTGACTTACCTCCGGAATCTGGCTTTAAATAACAACCGGAAAGCCCAGCAATTCTTAGGCACAAGACTAAGAGAAGGTTGGTTTACCGATAAAAATGTAAAAGAGGGTAATGAGTGGCTTGAAAAAGCGCTTCAAAAGAGCGACGGCACCGCAGCAGTTCTTCTCGGGGAAAGCTACGAAAAAGGGGAATACGACAAAGAGAGAAATATCGAGAGAGCAGTCGAGTATTATAAAAAAGGGTCATCTTTTGGTGACGAGCAATGTCTATTAAAGCTTGGATATCTATCTTATTTGGGCGTTGGAATGCCAAGAGACGCAAGCACTGCTGCAATATACTATACTAAAGCTGCCGATAAGGGTAGTGTATTGGCAAAGTACTATCTAGCTGACTTGTACAGGTTTGGAGTCGGTGTCGAAAAAAACCAGCAGAAGGCTTTTGAGTTATATTCGAAGGTCATTAACTCTGACACTCTTAATGAAGAACGTCGAAATGATGCCCGTGCTAAACTTGGGATCTACTATTTACAGGGTGGAGTTGTTTCAAAAGATGCATTTATGGCCGTCTCTTTGTTTCACAAGTCTATTTTCGGGTCATCACCAAGTAAGCTTGGAATGTTCTTTCTAGGATACTGTCTTTATAATGGGTTAGGTATCGATATTAATAAAGACAAAGCAAAAGAAATGTTCGAAACTGCAGCAAAGAGTGGCCAAAAAAATGCGATCCAAGCATTAAAGGATATTCAATCGGGCAAACCGGTAACAGTGAATAGTGAATCTTAATCCTCAACGAGTCCCCAACAAAACCCGTAGTACCCGGTTGCCGTAGCTGACTGCTTTCGGGGCAGGCTTAACGGCTAGATTAAGATTAGGATTAGGATCAAGGCAGTTCAGAGCTGGCAGTTTCAGACTTACTTCATCCTAATCCTTCCACTTCATCAGGAGTGAAGTGTCCCGGCGGCCCGATGAATTAAAAGCCGTAAAAACCCCTTCAGCCGGATGGGGTTAGGGAAGTAGGAGATTAAGCCAATTTTTAAGATCGCTACGAAAGAGCGGTGAAAGTATCTTAAAACAGCAATGATCGAACCTTTTTTTGGCTTTGTTGTAGCTGACTGGGAATTATCTAATGTCTATGTAGCTCTCTATGTTTTATTGCTTTTATCGTATATCTACTTAGCTATCTATTCTCTAAAAAGAAAGAGTTGGAAATGCTTGGCTGGGAGTTTTTTGATCAATACCGTTGTTTTATTACTAACAATGCCGCTTGGATTGATAATTGGAAAAATCGCTTTAGCCAAACAATGTCCGAAGGAAGGTGAGTATTTAGTAAGCGGAACTAATCCTGATAATTCCACTTACTCAGGAAAAGCAAAAATCACAAAAAAAGGAGAAAGTTATAAAATAAAATGGGAGATCGATGCTTCGGCAAAAACTCCAATTCAAGAATATTCTAGTTATGGGTTTGCCCATGATGGGAACCTTTGTGTTTATTTTAAAGGACCGATGAATGGCATTGCAGTGTACAGCATCATGGGCAATCAACTGATCGGACAATGGTCTGGAGATGCCGGCCTTAACCAAGCCGAAAAAACAATTATATCCAAAGGTACGGAAACACTCACAAAGACAAAAAAGAACCCTGTATCCGATGAATATCTTGCAATCTATGTATTAATTGACTCAGCTGATAAAGCATCAGCAAAAAGTAATGACGAAGAAGCAAAGCAAAAGTACCAGGGTGCATATGACCGGCTTAAAAAACTAGCAAGCGAGACAGATTGGGAGCCGACAATCATTAAATATCGTTTGAAATACCTTCAGGAAAAACTTGGCCTGGTGAAAAAGGAAGATCATTTGAACCAGGATCCTTCCAAAAACTACAAGTATTCTGAAGAGCTGCTTTCAAAAGCTCAATCTGGAGATGCTCAATCTCAATATGAACTCGCTATGTGCTATCGAAAGGGGAGTGGAGTTCCGAAAGATTATCAAAAGTCATTTGAGTGGACTGAAAAAGCTGCCGCACAAAATCAACAGGATGCTTTATTTAATAAAGCAGTTTGCTACTTGCAGGGTGAGGGGGTAGCAATCAATGAGACAGCCGCAGTCAAAATCTTCTCAGAATTATCTGAGAAAGATAATGCAAAAGCTCAATTTGGATTAGCAATGTGTCTTCTAACTGGCCGTGGATCAACAAAGAATGAAAAAGAAGCAGTTAAGCTGTTTCTCAAAACCGCAGAGAAAGGCGACGCAAATGCGCAATATTATTTAGGAAGATGTTTATTAAACGGGATCGGTGTAAGTCAAAATAAAAAAGAAGCGATCGACTGGCTAAAAAAGTCTGGAAGTCTCGGTAATAAATCTGCGAAAACTCTTTTGCAAGAGACGCTGAATTCGCAGTCCTCCACCAATCCCCAACAAAGCCCGTAGTACCGGGGCCTGACGGCCGGATTAAGATCAAGATTAAGATTAAGGGCACTCAAGGCTGACAGTGTCGGGTATCCTTTATCTTCATCTTCCCACTTCATCTGGCGCGGAGCGACCCGGCGGCCCGATCAGCCCCGCAAAGCGGGGCGGGATATAGGATATGGCAGATAGAAGATAGGAGGCGGTCAGTTTCCTATATCCGATCGCCCATCTGCTATCTTCTGCCCCGACCTGGTCGGGGCGCTGGCCGATGGGGCTAGGGAACTGGGGGATAAACTTGAAGGTTTAGTTCGCAAACAAAGAGCTATAGCCCTTTCGGCATATTGCGAAAGTAAAGAAGGTGTGCTTAATTATTCAGATGCAGTCAAAGACCCGTAACGTTGCTGCGATACTTTTTTTGATGGTCACTTCTGCGTTTGGCAGAACTATCTATGTAAAACAAACATCGGCAACGAGTCTTGATGGAAACTCATGGGCCAGTGCTTACAACAACCTACAAACTGCCCTTGATAACGCGAATTTTGGGGACCAGATATGGGTTTGTGCAGGGACATATAAGCCAACCAAATTTAGTGATGAAAACGCTGTCACAGATCCTCGGAGTCGATCATTTATGCTAAAGGGTGGAGTCGCGATCTATGGTGGGTTTAGCGGAAACGAAAACTCTCTTGATCAGAGAAATAGCGCACTCAATCCCGTTATTCTTTCTGGAGACTTCAATAGTAACGACAGCACAAGTTGGCCCCCAGATAGTTCCAGGAGCGAAAATGCGTATCACGTCGCTGTGGCGCTTAAGCAGGTAGGCCCAATCCTTGTGGATGGAATAGTCTTTACGGGTGGAAACGCAAACAACCCTAGCTATGAGCAGCCAGACAACGGTTCTGTGATACCGCCCGGTGTTTGCCCACATGCTGAGGGAAGTGGACTGCTTGCCGCTTGGTCAAACCTCTCCATCAACAACTGCACATTCGAAAAAAACATCAGTAGCTCCGGGGGTTCATTATGGTTGTATGGAGGAGAGCCACACAATCAAACAGTTTATTCCGTGTTAATCTCAAACTCGAAAATATTTAATAATCTTCAAACAGATCCGGGTAGCGAAGGAGCGATTAAAGTTAAAGAGAATATCTCTGTTAGGATTGTTGGCACTACTTTTACTGGAAATAAGGCATCAAACGGTGGGGCAGTAGGAATAAGCGTCGGTGATGACTCCTTTGGACCGACAATCAATATCATCAAATCCACCTTTCGGGAAAACCAAGCCAAAATAAACCCTGATAGTGATGGTGACGGTTATCTTGACGACGGCCATGGCGGGGCAATCTATGTTTCAAGCAAAACAAAGCTAAATATCGTTTCTTGCGCCTTCATTAATAATAAAGTCGATTCAAACAATCTGACTGACCCAACTAATGGAATGTTGAATGGTGCAGGTGGAGCAATATTTGCAGATAGTTCAGAGATTAAGATCGCTACATCTATCTTTGCGGGAAATCGAGCTGAATGGGCTGCTGGTGCAATTGAGAGTGCATCTTTCGGGAGTACACCGACAGGATCTTGCGAAATATATTTCTGCACAATATTTAGTAATACAAGCCGATGGGGTGGGGGGATAAGCAGCTATCGAGGTTTTGTTTCGGGCTTTGGCAATATCTTCTACAATAATAAAAGCATTGATGGTAGCGGTTATATATCTGATATTTCTGCTTCGTTCCCTGGTTATATTAACATCTCGAACTCACTGACAACAAAGGAGGAATACTGGTGGAATAGTAATGGAACCCCATCTTTGAAGGCCGGGAATCCCGTCTTTTATGATAGCGAGCTCCCTCTTGGGGAAGATAATATCTTTGCGACCTTTGATGATGGACTGAAAATAATGGGGGCGTCGGATGCAACTAAACTTGGAGGAAATGACAGGCCCTCGGACTTTTGCGATATCGACAACGACGGAAATACCTCTGAGCCTTTACCCCTTGATGCTGAAGGTTTGGCATATGAATCTACCGGACCATACCATGCGGGTGCCTATCAACTTTTAGGCAATCCAAGAAGTCTTCAACTCCAACTGGACGCCTTCAGAAACGCCAACATTTCATTCACCAGAAATAAAGGCGGCGAGCAAATCCTTGTCGCGCCATACATATATCTGTGCAAGGGCATCTACCAGACATTGGAGTATAGTGGTGATCTTAAAAACTGGCATTTAGCCAGTCTTACCGGAATGCAATTATCCCAAGCGAGTGGAAATGCTTTTGACTATTGCGAAAATATCACATTTTCTAAAACACAATCACCTGAACCTAAAATGTTTTATAGATTAAAATACAGTGATACCGTGCCAGCTATTGCATCTGAAACTCCCTACTAAACGAGCTTTGTTAGTCTCCATCAATCCCCAAAAAAACCCGTAGAACCCGATTACCGTTGCGTATTGGGTTCGGGCCAGGGGGTCAATAACTCGTTCGCAGCGAACAGGCCTTACGGCAGGTGGAAGGGGGCAAGTGGAAGGTGAAAGGAATTCCAGAAGGGCTTAGCTCGTAAGCTTTATTCCACCTATGTCCTCCCGCCTCCTGCCAAAGCGAAGCGTGAATCCCGGCGGCCCGATCAGCCCCGCAAAGCGGGGCGGGATAAAGGATATGGGAGATGGATGATAGGAGGTGGTCAGTTGCCTATATCCGATATCCTATCTACTATCTTCTGCCCCGACCTGGTCGGGGCTCTGGCCGATGGGGTTAGGAAAGCGGGGGATTACCCTCCTTCGCGGCAGGCCCAAGGGGCGCCGCTTCGAAGGGCAGGCCCGATTTTTCAGTTCGCTACGTAAGAGCGAACAAAGCTTTAAAGAGTATGGTGGCTGCTTTATAAGAGTCCTCAGTGTAAAGGTAAAAACTTATATGTGTAACTTTGCATTAATATTAATCTTATTGACTTATGTGCATGCGCAAAGCGCGGAAAATAAAGAAATAATATATACTGACCCAATTGAAGATCCCCTTGCCCCGATTCGCGAAAATGCGGGTATAAACGGTATATTCGGTATAAGCGGGATAAAAGCTAATCCTTGGGAACAACAAACCATAGGGAAAACAGAAAAAGAAATCGATGAACAATATGGCAAACCAATTTATGTAACTAAGACAAAAGATTGGGCAATCGCCAAATATAGTTTTAATGGACTTTATATCTTAAAGATATATGTAAACAATGGAATCGTACAAAAAGCAAGTTTCTCATGTAATTCTTTTCAAGCACTTAAAGAAAACGAAATAACAAACCTTCTTGATGCAAACAAAACAAACAAGAGCGAAAAATGGTCAGAGAATCGAGAAGAATTTAATAATATCATCTATTTTCTTGGCGACGGAGATAAACTTAGAGCGTATTTGACTGAATCCGGAACGTGTCTCTGGATAGCTTGTAAAAAAGCAAAAGACATACTCTGGATAGAAAAAGCAGAAAAGAAAGTCCAAAAAGACAGAGCGCAAAAATACATTTTACAAATCGGTGATTGTCTTGAATCAGTAATTAAAAGAAATGGAACTCCAAGAACATTGAGCCTACAAGGCGGCACTCCTGAAACCGAAATACTTTGTAGATTCAATGGATATGAATGTGGGATTTGGTATGATGATTACTTCAGTTACTTAGTACTTTTTCTCAAAGGGAGGCTTGAGTCGTTAAAGTATTGCCAGTCGATACCAATGAATGATGAGATGGTATACGATATTCTCAACGGCTTAAACGAAACGAAAAACGGTCACTGGAGAAAAAAAGATGAAGAATATATCTACAATTCATATTGGTATGGTGACGGCGATGAACTGCGTGCTTATATTAATATTGAATCCAACGAGCTTACGATCTGTTCTAATAAAGTAAAAAGCATTCTTCGAACAGGGATAAATCCCTAGAAGGCCTATACGGACAGGTTTCACCATAGGACATAGGTCCCAGAAGTTTCTGCATCGTTCTGAAGGAGTTAGCGCCCCACATCGCAATCATTGAGACAACGGTGAGTCTGAAGGATTTAGCGTTCCACTGCGAAAGGAGGGGACTTCTTCGATCTGAAGTAGTTAGCGACCCTATGGCGATAGGGGTAGTCGGGTATATAACCCGGTGGATTCGATGTGTTTAAAAGGGATGTAAAGTGTTGTAGAGGATGGTGTTAAAGAGGGTATTGGATGAGGTGGGGGGATTGGAAAACGCTATGAAAAAGCGAGGCCATTTAAGAAAGAGCCATTGAAAAACAAGACAAAAAGTGCTATTAATTGTTAATTAAATTATGCATTAAAAAAATCTACACAGATACAGCAAACAAGATTTGTCTGTCAGCATTGTTGGTATCCCTTCTTGCTGTTCCGGAACAGGCGAGTGCTTTGGAAGAAATTGTTTTGAAGGATATTCACGGGCGCCGATTAAATGAGCAAGGTCTTGTTGTTGTGGATTGGGAGGGTCAAATTGCAAATCCTGCCATACGCCTGTTCGTCCATCCTCCAAAAGATGGAACTTTTCCAGGAAACTGCACTATAT
>Ga0209401_1002362_pt1 | contig 12271 bp, 13 predicted proteins | sample M_140807_MF_Meta_FD_187318 | JGI IMG/M metagenome (GOLD analysis project Ga0209401, IMG submission 187318) | Freshwater microbial communities from Lake Montjoie, Canada to study carbon cycling - M_140807_MF_MetaG (SPAdes) (version 2) | ecosystem: Environmental > Aquatic > Freshwater > Lake...
CTGCTTAATTGCAGCATCTTGATGCGGCAAGCCACGATAAAAACGGAAAAAATCCCGGAGTTCCATATCAACGACGGGGGAAGGCAAGCCGTGCAAATTGCAAAACTAGCTGAATCCAGCTATTGGCTTTTAATGGGCTTAGGGCAATAAGTTCAGAGCTAGCGGCCACGACAATGGCAATAGCTGCAATGGTGTTAGTGTCCATGGGAAAACCTCGGGTTAGCGTTGTGCTTCAAGTGCCGCGATGCGTTGCTCTATTTGGCCAATACGACCAAACAGCTCAGTACGATCTTCGCGCATTTCACCGCGCATCAAACTTACCTCGCCAGCAATGTGTTCCACTGCAGCGGTAAGTCGTACCACGGCGGGGGCATTGTCGCGGCGCAACATTCCACCTAGGCCGGATACGGCAATGCCGATAACGGCGCCAGTAGCAGCAGCAAGAACTTCAATCACTGGCGGCAATCGACCATCACCGTCAGTCTAGCTGAACGCCGTGGTCGTGCTGTTAGATGAGAACACCACAGGCGCTTCGGCTTCCGGTGCGCTCCAGCTTGAGTATGCAGCGCTGGTGATGTAGGCGGCTAGCTCAGCGGTGGTGGCGGTGGCGTTGATGGCTGCAATCTTGGTACCAGCGGCCTCGCGGATGCCTTGGCGCTCAGCCTTGATGGCAGCATCCATCGGTTTGCCGTTGTCGGCCTCACGGATCACCATCCAATCAGTTGGAGCCAGCAACGTGTTTGCCGTGGCACGGGTCTGGCCGATCCACTGCTCAACGAGTTGGTCATGCTCCTTCGGTAACTCTGGACCCCAGTAGAAGCGCTGGTCGTACCAAACAGGATCCGGTGCCTCTGTGATTCCGATGGCGGCGCGGTCCTCAGGGCTAGCCAACCTCAGCCAATTGGCTGGGTATTGGATGCCAGTTGCCGGATCTGTAAAACAGGCGTCGATTGGAAGTGTTACGCCATTCAGTAGGAACATGCCACGCGGGCGGTTTGCTCTTAGTTTAACAGGGACACACCAACCAGCTTATGACTGACGACGAAATCCGCAGCATCATGTATAACCACGTTAGTGAATTTACCAGCGGCATCTTATTTACCGATCAGGGCATCCTCGATTTTGCGCATGAATTACTTGGCACGGTCCCATCAGAGCCGGAAGATGAAGACCCACGCGCCAGCTACAAGCACCTGATCGACGCTATCCTTGCAAGCTAGTAGACGTGTCCACTACTCACCTGGTTCAGGTGCTAATACCCAACTTGTAGTTTCTTCATCCCATATATAAGCCTTGCCGTCAGTCGGATACGGCACTGGTGCATCCCAGCGGCAAGTTTCTTCATTTAGCAACCAAGACTCATATGGTTTTGGTGGAATGAATGCATTGCGGTGTGGATCAAAACTGTAACCAAGACCCGCATAGTTTTTGTATATGCGTCCGTTGTAACTGGTTTGAATCCATTTGGTATGTGCGCCATAAAGACTTTGGCAAAATTGTTCGCCAAGCCAGTCGCATTCAACTCCTAAATCGTTTTTTAAGACATCGTTATTAACCACGATGACTTGTTCAACGATCCAATCTTCATTAACCCGTGCGAAGTGTGCCATTAGAAAGTAATGCTCCCAGATCCAGTAAATTGGTAGATGCGGTAACCGCCAGTGACGGTAACCGTTGGACTACCTGTTGTGGTAGCTGCTGGAAAGGTATCCGCATAACGGACGATTACTACGCCGGAACCGCCTGCGCCGCCGTTTTGATCTGGACTATATCCTCCGCCACCGCCACCACCACCACCACCACCTGTATTAGTTGCACCTGCAGTGCCCGCCGTGGAAGTACCGCCAGCACCGCCACCGCCAGCACCACCCACTCCTGCAGAAGAAGGAGATTCCGCCCCACCGCCACCACCGCCAGCGCGAGTTACTGATGTGCCTGTAATAGAAGATGCGCTGCCATCGCCACCTGCGCCACCGCTTGTTCCATTTGCTCCTGCTGCACTAGCACCACCACCACCACCAGATTTAAAATTGGGAGTGGTCCCATCGCCGCCGTTATTTCCTTGTGAAGGGCTAGTGGAAGGAGTATTGCCAGCTCCTCCTATTCCTGCTGCCCCGCCTATACGGCCATGTCCGCCGCCGCCTGATCCACCAGAACCAGCGGTGCTGCCAGCAACGTTATATCCATTACCAAATCCACCACCGGCTGATGTGATGGTGCTAAAAGTTGAGTTGCTACCACTTGATGCATCACTTATTGTGGTTCCTGCCGCACCGCCGCCGCCAACGGTGACGGTATAGTTTGTCCCTGCAATTAAAGGCAGGCCTGTAGCTGTGCGATAGCCACCAGCACCTCCTCCTCCACTAGCACCACCACCACCACCAGCAATTACAAGGTACTCAACGGTACGGGATGTGGGCCCCGCTGCAAGTAGAAGGGAAATTGCGCTTCCTGGGATGCTCATAGTCTACCCTCGTAACCACTGTCACTAGCATTGAAGCGGAGGGATCTACTCACCTGGGCGCCAGTTGGAGCGGCATCACCAGCGCCGAGAAGTAGCGAAGAACGAATAATACTCATTTGACGTCGTTGAGGATGCGGGCGGTGATACGGGTAGAAGATTCAACGTAATATGCGATCACATCAACTGCAGCGGCTGTGGTGGTAAGCGTTGGTGCCGTACCACCCGCAAATTTGAAATAACTACCATATGCCAACGTCCGGTTGCCGGTGCCATCCTGGGTGATTACGATTGTTCCGCTTTGCCCAGCCGTTAGGTTTGTCGGATTCGCAAGTGTGCGGCTACCGCCAAGGGTCACTGAGAAGTTGTTAGCTGCTGCAAAATCCGGCGTGATAGTGGCGCCATCGGTCAACGCTGTAATCGTCCCCCGCTGAGCAACGGTAAACGACTGCACTACGCCAAGGCCAGCCAGGGTGGTGGTGGCATCGGGTAGCGTAACGGTACGGTCTGCGGTTGGCTCGCAGGCAAACGTCAGCTCAAACGCATCGGCGGTGGTGCCTTCCAGCGTCAGCGCACCACCCACATAAACGGTGCCGTCAAATGTTGCGGCGCCTGTTACGTCAAGGGTGCCTGGTACGTCTACGTTGTCAGTCCATTCCACGCCGGTGCCAGCAGCGTCGGTCTGCAGCAGTTGGCGGGCGGTGCCATCAGCTAATTTGCTAACTGCGATCTCGGCGCTAGCGCTAATGTCACCATCGACGATCACATTGGATGCAATCGCCGCCACGCCTGCGTTGGTGATCGTTACATCACCGCTCATCGCAACGCTAGTGGCGACGTTGCTGCCATTACCAACCAGAATGTTGCCGCTGGTTAGTGTGGCGAGCTTGCTGTAGGCAATCCCAGCGCTGGCATTGATGTCGGCATTGACAATCGAGGCGTTGCCGCTGACGATGACAGTACCAGTCTCATTGGGCAATGTGATTGTCCGATCAGCCGTTGGATCTACTACCGCCAGCGTGGTCTCAAAATTGTTTGCTGTAGAGCCTTCAAAGCTCAAACTACCAGCAGTGCCAATCTCTAAGTTACCTGTTACCGTACCACCAGCAAGCGGTAGTTTTTCTGTATCTAATTCTTCAATTGCAGCTTGTACGTTACTAGAAGCAAGGCTACCAAAAGGCGTAAATGATACTTGGTTTGCAGTTACAGTTGTAAAAGTTTGCGAAATATCAATTTCTACCCATGATGTGCCATTAGATAAAATAATATCTGGGGGGTTCAATGCTGCGTGAGGCGCATTGCCGGTAGTAATTGTACCGCCTGTACTTACTACCACATAATATTTAGAATTACCAACAGATGCCGCTGGTAAAGCCGCGCCGATAGTAAGGCCAATGGCAGTCCCCTCTGCAGTTACGGATGTAATAAGGCCCGTGCCACTACCTGTAGAAGCATTAAATGTACCAGCAAATACAATCTCACCAACGCTAATACCAATTGGTTGGTATACATTGCCGTCGTACAAGAAAAGATCTTTACTGAGCGGATTGAAAAAGAACTGCCCAACACAGTCAGCGGTTGGCGTAGTATCTCCAATTTTGCTGATAGCGTAATTTGCTAGCTTGGCGCCTGTAACGGTGTTGCTAGCAACACGCGCAATATCAAGTGAGCCGGTAGTAATCTTGCTGGCGTCTAGGTTGGGAATGTCGCCAGCAACTAAAACAGTGCCTGCTGTGGCAACACCTTTGGAATTGAGCGTGATCTTTGTGTACTGACCAGCGCTTAGTCCGCCTTGAGTTGCAAGCGATATGGTGCCAGTGGATACGGCAAAATCAGACCCAACGATCACACCGCCTAGGACGCTGTTAGTTGCAGCGCTTAGGCTCAAAATGCCGTTGCCGTCTACGGTTAAGCCGGTGCCAGGGCGAGTGCCGCCAATGACGCTGCTGGTTGCAACCGGCAAATCTGCCCCAGCAAGTGCGACCGCGCCAGTGATATGGCCTTGTGCGTTGTAGGTAAATCCACTGGTCGTTCCAGCGGTAATGCTACTGCTGTGGTTGAGTACGCCACCGCCGGTCACGGTTAAGCCGGTGCCGGGCGACATAACGCCAACAGTGCCGCTAACTGCAATCGGCAGGTCTGCTGCTGCGACTGACGTGCCAGCGGTAACGTGGCCTTTAGTGTCCACCGTCACCTTGGTATAGGTGCCTGCGGTTACGCCGCTGGTTGCGTGTTCTAGCGAACCAGTGCTGCCATTGCGGACAATTGGGCTAGTAGGCGCAACCAGCCCTAGGTTGCCGCTCGTTACCGCTAGGCCGCCGGTGGCCGGGATCGTGCTGGTGTTTAATTTGGTGGCTGTTACCGTGCCATCCGTCAGGTTAGTGCCGCTGATGCCGCTGAGATTAACCTTGGCAACAGGGATCGAGGCGTCGTCGATCAGTGTGACGGCTTTTTGGGTAAAATCCTTAGCCGTTATTTTCTTGGTTTCGCTTGCGCTTAAGTCGGCAACTGCCAGCGGATCGGTGGCGGTCAAGTCAGCCGAAGCTAGTGCTGCTAGTTCTGTAATCCGAAGATCAGCCATTTTGTTGCTCCAGCAGCAAGGCGCCGTTACCGTCCTCAAGCTTCAGTTTAGCACCGTCCTGCTGCAGCAGGTAGGACGGTGGATCGGTGATAACTCTTAGGCGAATTTCGCCAGTGCAAATAAATTTAAAAACAGAGCTTACAATTTGCCCTGGGTCAAATGCAACGCTTGCTTGCGTAATTATGCCATCAATTTCAAACCATACTTCATCGTTGCTTGCACCTGCGCCTTGGCCCTTACCGTTGGAAATTAAAAATAACTTAGCTTGAAATTCAGCGCCAAATTGTTGACGTAAGATTAAGGCATGCATATACGATGCAAGCTCAACATAGCCAGCTGCGCCAGGGTAAGAGGACGTTTGGCTGTAACGGTAGTCGAAGATGCACGACATTTGGCCGCTACCGGTGATCATTGTTCCGTAATTATTGCGAAATTCATCGCCCAGTGATGACGTATCAACCGTTTCCCTATCTGTTGATATTTCGTATCGTTCCAAATTGCCAACGACCCTTGGAATTTTATTTAATACACTAGCGGCAATCGGAATGTTTCTTGCAATTGACGATAATGCTATCAAACCAGTGGCTTCACCAGCAACGGCATTATCAAAGGTGTTATACAAGCGAATGCTGCCTAGGTCATCAACGTTTACAAACCAATTGCCATCTGTATAACGAACACCACCGCTCCAACCGGCAGCGGCAACAAAATCAAGGGTAGTTCCATCGGTAGTTTTAAACGTTACATAATCGCCAGTCAACAAGGCACCGACTGGAAATTCAAAGCTAAATCGTGATTTAGTTGTATTTACATCAGAAGGGTTTACAATTGCCGTCAAGCCATCGGCAATGCTAGTTCTGGTTAGCTGAATTAAGCCTGCAGTGCCAAGATAAATTGCCATTACAGCGTTACCCCAGTTAGTGCTCCGGTAAATTGAAATTGGATTGTGGCTTGCATCACCTCGCCAACCGAACAACTTAATTCGCCGCTGGTGATAATTACATTGCCTTGTACGTATTTATTGCCCCAACCAAGCTTGATTGCAACAGCGGATTCAGAAACAGCACTGGTGCTAACAATTCGCTCCAATAATGTTTTAGGCGCATCGTCATAATAAAAGATAGTCGCACTGCCGCTAAATTGCCGTAACCCAGGCGCATAAGAGCGGTCAGAATCGCTGATCGCCGTGGTTTCCAGCGCATCAACGCTGGACGAAAAACTCCAGTTGCTAACCTTGGCGACAGAACTGCCGTTATAGGTCAGAGTGCCATCCTTGCCGCTGTAGTAGGTCATGAGTCAAGCACTCCGGTTAATTTTACCGTAACCGACATGCGGCCAGGCTTAATGCTGTCAAACTGCGGTGGCTCGGCGTAACGGTAGCGCAAACCCCACGGCGCAGCAGAAAACCGGTTGTTTGTGCTGAGCGGTGTGGTGCCGTCGTGGAATCCAGGATTGCCCTGCTGCGTTAGCGATGCGCGGTCAACACCAAAAACCCCCAGCGTTCCACGGCAGTCGTTGTAATGGTCGTGAATTAATGCTGCATTTGCGTCGGTGATATTGCTAAACGTAAAACTTAGTTCAGTGCCTACGCGGCGGTTACCATATTGGACGCGCACCTCGGCGCCATTCTGAGACCGAAACGACGAGCCGGGGTAATCGCCAACCGTCAGGGATCTGCTGGTGGCAGCGATGTTAGGAAAAAGTGGCCCGGTGTAGCTCATTGCTCGTTCTCAATCTCAAATAAACTTTCGTCCAAATTTAAATAGACTATTTTGCCGGTGTCAGTCACTGGGACGTGGGTGCCGGTAATCTCCACCATGCCTTCCTCATCATAGGAGATTAGCTCTGCCTTATACACCCGCGCACTTCGGGCATCTGAGTAGACGGTGAAGACCGCACCAGCAAACTTGTTGTCCGTTGCGTAACCGTTGCCGTCTACGGTCAAAGTGCCAATGGAAACCTCGGCCATGCCAGACCGCCACCAATAAACGGAATTGGATCCGGTAATTTCAGTGCTGGTTACTACACGGCCATCATCCAGCACATAGCCGTTTTGGAATTGATCAACATGCCGCGCCTGGCTGGCAAGCTTGAAATAGGCGCCAGGGGCTAGGGCTAGCCCTTCGGGGAATGTCTTAAATGTAACTGTGTGCGTCACATAGCGCCGGGTTTGGATCAGAAGCTTGGCAAAATCAACGGCATGGCGAGCGCTAGTGCAGAAGCCGGTAAAATCAACCGCTTCTACCGGCGCTGAGGCGGAATCCGGCACGTCCAGTCGAACCAGAATATTGCGGGTTTCAGCGAAGCCGTTTTCAACTTCATCTCTAACAGTCACAAGCACCTGCGGGGCCGTGCGTTGCTCTGATGGATACCAGCTAACTTGCAGCGAATCTTCAACGATGTTGCCGTCAGTGAACAAAGCAGAAATACGCGGCAACCGGTCATACGCTCCAGCCAATGAATAACCGGCTAGCCCTTGGGTTGGATCGACTGGAAATGTAGGCTGCAGCGAAACCTTGCCACCCAATATCAAGAAGTCCAAGAAGAAATAAGGCGCTGTTTCGTATGCCCATTCGCGGACGTTGACTGGCGATGCAATCACGCCATCCCAGAACCAATTATTAGCTATGCAGGTCTTGCAAGCTTCTTGGAAACCAGGCCAGTCGATCATCGCCTCTGGAACCAGCTTTGACGCACCAGTCAGCGGGGATCGCAGCAAGCTGCGTAGGATTTCCGGGAATAGGTGTGACGGTCCGGCGGGCAGCGTTGAAGGACTATATCCGTTGGTATCTCCTGTGTTTGGATCGACCATCCGCACAACTTCGCGGCCTTGCTTTGCGTAATAGGTAAGGTTATTAAAATCGTTCCATTCCTTGCCACTTCGCAACTGCAGGCCAATCATGGCCATGCGGTCGTATTGCGGAGCAAATTCTTCAGGACCAACTTGCCCATTTTTGTAATTGCGACGTTGCTCGTTTACATACGCGATTTGATGCTCAGGCCCATTTTGATGGCTGCCTTCTTGCTGGTCGTATAAGTAAACGTCGGTGATTGCGTCAAAATCCTCTGCAATGCGTGTAGCAGCGTTGGCCGTAAAAATTGAGCCAACACGAATCACCGGAAGCGATATGGGCGCTCCAGCAACTTGCACCGCATCGCCTACTCTGTAGCCTGATCCGCCACTGGCTACGGCGACAGTTGCGGTATAAATTGTTTGTTGGGTAACCGTTACGTTTATTGATGCTTGCACCGTTCCGTTGGATGGCGTTGCGGAATTTGATGGCTTATTAACTACATACTTGCCAGGCGCCAAATCCATTTGAGCGCTAGTGCTAACAATGGTGACAATTGATCCAGCAAGATTGGCATTGCGCCACATATATGGAAGGCCAGTATAACCTTGACCAAAGTCGTCTAGATTTTCGGATCTTAGTGTCATCCTTACCGTGACTGTGTAAGGATTGCCCCAAGGGTCGCGAGACGACTCATGTTGGAATACAACGTCGCGGGTAACTGCCTCACCTAGCCCTGACGGCGGAAAAAATCCCATTACGTCTTGATGCAGCCATCTGGTGGAAAATCCAGTAATTACTGCCCCTACTGGCTCTTCCGTTACGTTTGCACCGGAATATACGCTCAACGTTAAGCCCGAGCCAGAGCCGCCAGTTGTGCTAAATGTTGTGGCATTAAGTGATCCGCTGGTTATATATTGAACAGCTTGCAAGCCATCGACAACACCAAGCACTGGTTTGCCGCCAAAAAACATAACGCTATTGGTTGCAGATGCTTGTGTTATTTGCTCTCTGTATCCAACATAATTAACTGTAATTTCACCAAGTTGCGGGCTGCTTATTGTGTGAGTAACTGAGCCGCCGGATCGCGCATCTAATACGCAAACCGGACTGCCGACTGGGTAGTTATATGCTAAATAAGCTCCGCCGGATACAGGTCTAAATCTAATCTCATATTGAATGCTGGTATTTGGAAATCTAATGCGTACAAAATTAAACTGATCTATTGGCGTGCGGCCTTTTACGCAGAATGGCGCCCCAGCTTGTGGGTCTAGCGTGATCCATTCTGTAGTGCCTTTTTCTCGCACTTGAATCCTAAAAAAGGAATAACGCAAGCCATAATCGCTGTAAGAGCCAACATTAAAAGTACCGCCGCCGCCTTCTAGCGCTACCAACGTACCTTCATCTGGCACACTTGAAAAATTAGCAATACCACTAAAACGTTTCCAAACTTGTGATTTAATGCCAATTTCAACTTGGTCTAATTTGCGGGTTGTTGTGATATGGCCGATAGCCGCCTTACAAATTGTTGGGCCTAACCAGCTATTGATGCGAGCGCCTAAACTTCCACCGCGAAAATCTGGGTTATGAATTGCAATCTCTTCGGATACGATGCGCGTGGTGCCATCCCTAGTAACTTTGAAATAATAAACTTTCCTGGTTGATGTATCCCATAGCCTGGTCTCAGGCGATGAGCCAGTGCAAACGGCTTCGGTGCCACCAATCAAATAAGTCTCGCCAACAATTAACGCATCATCGCAAGACTGTCTATAGTTATCATCTTTTGTTGCAATATCTTGAGCGCCAAAAGTACCAAATATATTAGGAGTGTTTCCTTCGTAAATATTAAACTCAATAATATCTCCAACACGCGCCACAATATCTTGATAACCAGAACCTACCGTGGTGCCGTTTACCTTCATTACGCCAGTTCGGCATGAGTAATTGCATTCTGTTTTTATCCGTTCTAAGTTTGCTTGATTAAATGTCTCTATGGTTTTTGCGTATTCTTGCAGCGCTCCAGCAAGGTTGCCGCCTGATCCAGGGTTAATAAATGGATTTAGTACTACGCGAACGCGCTTAAACGGCAACCGCCATGACTGGGCGTTACGCAATGGCTCAGATATGCCAAACGTGGTCATGGTGTTGGGCACACGCACGCCACTGAATATGGGCTTAAGGCCGCTGTTGCCTAGCTCAGCCTGAAATACATCTAAACCACGAGCGATTAAATCACCGGCAATTTTGTCTGGTGGCGTGATCCGTCCTTCGCCTGGCAGGCCGCGCTGGAAATAAACGGCAAACTTGCTGGATTGATAGCCTCGCAACAAGCTGTCACCAATTGCAAAGCCATCAAAATCGGGAATAGATGCAGTGGCTAACGTGCCAGCGCTGGCAAGGAATAAGGCCAGCAGTTCTTGGCCATCGCCTTGGCTTAGCAGTTGCGACCATAGCAACTTGGTTTCTACGCGGACGCCGCCATAGGGCTTGCCGTTTATTGTCTGGCGATTGGCAAAAACCAACGGCATGATTTCGCCCAGTCGTGCCAATGGCTGGACCGAGGTAAATCCGTTGACGTTGGTGAGGCGGTTTTCAGCATTTACGCTGGCGCCAGTAACGTCCGATGCTTGTTGCGCTGGGTCCGATTGCTTGGGCAGTCGTGGTTTGGGCGCTAGCGCTTGAGCAGCAAAACTGAGGCCTGTGCTGACAACCGCGCCAACGATCGAAACGGTAAGCGGGTCACAAACTACATGCGGAATATGGTCATAGGCTGCACTGCGCTCAGGCCTAATATTTGCAATTTCACTAATATACCAAGCATATTCCTCTGGGCTCATGCCCAGCGAATCCATTAACTGTTTTTCCCAGGGCAGTACAGCGCCACGGTATTGACGGCTGGGGACCATGCTACGCGGAGTGTCTGAGCGTTGCAATGGATCCATCCTGAATCGTAGAAGGCGGCTAACCCATAGCCAATTCTAGCCTGACTAAGGGCAATTGTCCCTGGCGATGCATACATCACCGGGCTTCCCCATGAGTTTAACTGCTCTGCAAAAACCGATACGTCTCCACGCTTAAGCCGCCTGTACCAACCGCGGGTTGGCACTGGCGTATCAATGCCTTGGAATTGCAGCACCGCACGGCATAGGTTTACGCAGTCGGTGGCACCATGGCGGAAGGGATCAGCGCCTAGCTTGTACGGCAGACCAATTAGGTCAGCCGGACCTAATAGCACCGGTTGACGGCAGCGCTCCAACCCGTTCGTGGGTAATTCGCGCATTCGGGGCTTGGGCGCCAATTGCATCGAGGGCATTGCCAAGCTGAAGCTCGACTGATGCGGTGGTATAGCCAAGCCCGATGGCAATCCAGTATTCATGGCCCAATAGTAAACCGGGGGCGTAACTTTCGGTGAGTTGATATGTTTCAACTTCTACAAGCCAATTGTTGTTGACGGCATCTTGAATCCAGCTTAATGTCAAGGCATTTGCCGGTAGCGTTAGTTGGCTGGATATATTATCGCCGCCTTTATTTTTTTGAGCACCTTGATATATAAAAGGTAGTAGTTGATAAGTTTGACTGTTAAACGTAACGGTGCCTTCGCCAAAGAAATTTTGCCAGCGTGTAATCGTGCCGTTGGGATCAGTAAAGGTAATAAAGTTGCCAATTATAAATAAGCTCATTTTACGCCCACCTGCCTGCGGAATGCAGGAGAAGTCCGCATTTTACTTGCCACCTGTTGCGCCCCAGCCTTGGCGCCTGCAGCTGTGGCGCGTTTCTCGGTTGCAGCCATAGCAGCCATAAGTTGATCCTTGCTAACCCAATCTTGGCCTAGGAATTGCGTGGTTTCAAAGTTCATCGCTAATACGGTGTTGTTGTCTGCGCCAGCACCAGTAGCAGTGTCGCCGCTATTGCCGCCGGCGTCAAGCCGTGGATAACGGCCTAGTGCTCCAGCAGCGTCTAGTTTTACCGGAATCCTGCGCCCATCAGGCAATGGCACAAATGCCTCAGGCCTGCTGCCTTCGCCGTATACTGCCATCTGCGGACTATTGGCAACGCCGCCATTGGAATAGCGTTTGAGCGGCATTGGCCCCATGGGGGTCATGATGCCGCCATTGGCAAAACCAAAATTAGGGCCAGCAGTACCTACGCCAGTCACTGGATTGGTGTAACCAGATCCAAAGCCAGCAGAAGATGCGGCCGGACCAAATAAATTACCAATGCCTTGCACAATAGGTTTTAATATTAATTGTTGAGTCAAAATTCTAATCATATCTTTAATTATTGAATTTGCAAAATCTTTAAAATTTGCTTTGCCAGTTGTGGCTAATTCAACAATACTATCTGATAATCCTTTAAACGTATTAGTTGTTAATGCAGATACGTTTTGATTTAATGTTCCAATGCCGTCAGTAAAACCTTTTAAGCCATCGCGAAGGC
>Ga0209401_1002366_pt1 | contig 12266 bp, 9 predicted proteins | sample M_140807_MF_Meta_FD_187318 | JGI IMG/M metagenome (GOLD analysis project Ga0209401, IMG submission 187318) | Freshwater microbial communities from Lake Montjoie, Canada to study carbon cycling - M_140807_MF_MetaG (SPAdes) (version 2) | ecosystem: Environmental > Aquatic > Freshwater > Lake...
CGAGGGGCCGGCCCGCGTCTTCGACAGCGAGGAAGCGATGCTCGCCGCCCTCGAGCAGGGGAAGATCCAGCGTGGCGACGTGATCATCATCCGCTACGAGGGGCCGAAGGGGGGCCCGGGGATGCCCGAAATGCTCACGCCGACCTCGGCCCTGATGGGCGCCGGCATGGGCAACGACGTGGCACTGATCACCGACGGCCGCTTCTCCGGCGGCTCCCACGGATTCATTGTCGGGCATGTCGTGCCGGAGGCGCAGGAAGGGGGAGCAATCGCGTTGGTTCACGATGGCGACACGGTGACGATCGACGGCGACAGCGGCCGCCTCGATGTTGCCGTCTCCGACGCCGATCTCGCCAAGCGCCGCGCTGCCTGGACCGCGCCGCCGCTGAAAGCCACGCGTGGGATCCTCGCCAAGTACATCCGCTGCGTCGCCCCGGCAAGCGAGGGCTGCGTCACCGACGAGCCGCGGTGAAAGGCGCCGACGCCGGGTGCCGGACTTGCTGGTGGCTCGCCTGTGGGTGGTTCGTCGGCGGGGCCGGCAAAAGTCTCGTCGTTCGTCGGGGGACCTCCTCACTCCTCAAGCGTTCGCCGATCCCCGCCTCGCCTGCGCGCTGTCAAGAAGCAGCCCACGCTGACGCGCTCCAGCGAGGGGTCGCCCGTGTTCCGGGAGACGGCGTAGGATGCGAGCGCAGCCATGGATGGCGGAGCGAAGCAGGCTCCGAGTGAGCGGCGGCCACGAAGGCCGACGCGAACGTCCGGCGACGGGGCACGGGCGACCCCGAAGCCACGTTTGAGCCAAGGATCGTGGAAGCCCAGAGGGCCTCGAGTTTGTGAGTGGTTCGTCGGCGGGGCCGGCAAAAGTTTCGTCGTTCCTCGGAGGACCTCGTCACTCCTCAAGCGTTCGCCGATCCCCGCCTCGCCTGAGCGTTGTCAAGAAGCGGCCCACGCTGACGCGACCCCGAAGCGACGCTTGAGCCTGAATCGGTCCCGCCCGAGGCTATCTCGGCGCTGGCAGCGGGAGCGACTCGATCGGCACGGGGGGCCCGGGGGCGACGAGGGCGCCGGGGGGGAGTTGGTCGGGGCGGAGGGGTGCTCCGTAGACCGGGCCTGTCGGCAGCGGGGTGGCACTCGTCGTGCTCGCAGCCGGCCCGGGGAGTGTGGCGGGGAGGCCGGTGGCAGGATCGGCGGCCTGGTAGGCGGGGCCGGCCTGCGGCACGGGCGCCACGCCGAGCCGGCCGAGGATCTTGCCGAGCATCTTCTGCTCGAGGAGCGGGTCGCGGCCGAGGGGGATCCAGCCGAGGTTCGGCGTCGGATTGGCGACGGGCCGCGGCTGGTCTCCGACCTGCTGGCCGAGCGTGGGGAGCGGCGTGCCGTAGCGGTAGAGCGAATCGTCGTTGCGAAACGACGCGCCGCCGGCGGTGGCTCGCATCGGCCGGGGGAGGTTTTCGAGTTCCTTGAGCACCACCGCCTCGACGCGCCAGCCGGAAGGATCAGGGATCAGCCGCATCGAGCCTGAGCGGCGGATCGACTGGAGCGTCGATTCGAGCCGCTCGCGGAAGCCGACCGAATCGCCGCGCCATGGCTCGAGGAGTGTCGCGCCGGTCTGTGGATAGGTGTCGATGCGCCCCTCGGCCGGGATGCCATTGGCAAACACGACACGCTGCTCCGACTGGATCTTGAAAAAGTCGTCCATCGTATCGACCATCTGCTGCCAGACAATCTCGGCATCGATCGGCGGGATGACGACGCTGTTGCTCTGGGCTGGCGGCGGGCCGGGCGCGACCGGGCCACCGGGGCCGATGACGGCGCCGGGGGGGAGCGGCGCGAACGGATCGGGGGAGGTTGTCGGCGAGGAGAATCCAGGGAACGGGAAGAGGGGCGTCGGCGGCGGCGGCGGGAGCGGTTGGACGATCCCCGGGAGCGTCGTGGCCGGCACCATCGCCGGGGCCGGGGCCGCCGGGAGCGGCAGGACGGCCGGCGGGGGGAGCGTCTGGCCGGGGGGAGGAAGTTGGAGCGTGGGGACGACCGCGCCGTAGGGAGCGCCGGTGGGGGGCGGCAGGGGCGCCTGAGCCTGGGCCGTGACCGACGCAGTGACCACAAACAGCATCGCCCCTAGCGCCGGGAGGGGCGTGATGAAGGCAAACGGCCGGCGGGCGTGGCATGGCATCATCGGCGGCATCCCGGATTCGCTGCGGTCTTGTGTCCGCAGGGGGCGGGATCGTCGCGGCGCGTGCCCTGCGACTCAAGGCCAGTTCCGGCTGTGACGCCGACGGATCGCTCGCCAAACGAGTGCGAAGCCGAGTGCGAACGAGCTGATAAGGACGGCGCCGATGCCGGTCGGAGTTCCAATCTTCTCGCGGAACATCTGGCGAGGGGGAGGGGCGAGGGAGGGCGTGGACACCGCGCCGGCAGCGGCGCTGGGGGGCTGGGCGGACGGGAGTGAATGGCCGGGGAAGGCATTGTGGAGCGTGGCTGAGCTCGGGTCGGCCTCGGCCTGCCGGAGTTGTGGGGCCGATGTGTCCGTCGGCACGACAACGACGGGCCGTGGCGGGGGGGGCTGCGGACGAGCGGTCGAGCCGCTCCGTGCGCCGAAGATCAGGAGGATGGCCAATGCGACGGCCAGTGCGCCGAGATAAGCACCGACAAACACCACGCGTCGCCCCCGCGGCCTCAAGCGAGCGTCGACACGCGGACTGACCCCGCCCCAGCGATCACCATCCTCGCTGCGCCGATCCTTCTGGCCGAGCGCCTTGCCAAACACCCCGGCGATGCTGTCGGCGTCGCGGCCCCTTCCCCCCCTTCCCTGCCGATGGGCGCGGAGGATAGCGCGGACTTCGCCGGCGTCGAGATTGAGCTCCCGGGCGATGTCGGTGACGGTCTCCTCGCCGAGGAGATCGCTGCCACTGGCTTCAATCGCCGCGGCCCGGTCGAGCACCCGTTCGAACCGAGCGTCAGCGGCTGATCCCCATTCGCGCTTGGCCGCCGGCGTGGCCCGCCGGTGCCAGGGAGCAGCGTCGGGCAGTGGCGGCGGGGCCGCGGGGCCTAGCGGGGGCATGGCGCGGAGGTCGGTCGTCGCCCCCGCGGCTGCGGGCAGGCCCGCGAGGGCGGCGGCGGCCGACGCGGCCGAGCGAAACCGGTCGGCGGGATCGGGCTTGAGAAGCCGGTCGAGCCAGGCGGCGAGGTCGACGGGGAGGTCGGGGCACAGCAAGCGAATCGACGGGATCGGCTCGGTCGTGATTTTCCGGAGGAGCTTGAGGGGGCTCGAGGCCGACAGCGGCGGCCGGCCGGTGAGCATCTCGTGGAGCGTGGCGCCGAGGCTGTAGAGATCGCTCGACGGAGTGGCTTCGTCGCCGAGGGCGACTTCCGGCGCGAGGTAGGTGAGCGTGCCGAGGAGCGAGCCCGAGGCGGTAAGCGTGTGCTGCCGGTCGGGGCTGCGGGCGAGGCCAAAATCGGTGAGCTTGTAGGTGCCGGCGGCGGGGCCGGTCGTGGCGAGGAGAATGTTTGCCGGCTTGATGTCGCGGTGGACGATCCCCGCCGCGTGGGCCGTGTCGAGCCCGTTGAGGACCTGCAGCGCGCAGTCGATCACCGTTGCCGCTGGGAGCGCCCCCCTTCCCTTCACCATCTGCTGGAGGCTCAACCCCGGCACGAGCTCCATCGCCATGAATGGGGGCCTGGCGGCCGGGTCGAACTCATAGATCTGGACGATGTGGGGGGAGGCGAGCGACGCGGCGGCGCGGGCCTCTTCGCCGAAACGGCCAAGCGCCCCGGCATCCTCTCCCGGCAGCGGTCGGATCACCTTCACGGCGGCGTCGCGCCCGAGCGCTTCGTCGCGACCGCGGTAAACCGTCCCCATGCCGCCGCGGCCGAGTTCGCCGACGATCCGGTAGCGGCCGATGCGCCGCGGGCCAGCGGGCGCAGCCTCCCAGGCCCCGGCCCAGGCGGAAGCCCACGACACGTCGTGACGGATTTCGCCGAGCGAGCGGGTGAAGCGGCCAAGCGACCGCCGGGCATGATCGGTGCGGAGAAACGCGGCCAGGCAATAGAGCATCAGACCGGGGGCGACGCCGGTGAAGAGCGTGGCCAGGACGACGAGAAGCCGGACCGGCCCCACCGGCACGTCGAGCCGGGCCGCGAGTCGCCGGCAGACGCCGAGCACGACGGGGCCCCGATCGGTCGATGCGAAGCCCGGAGAGGAGTCTCCGGGGGAGCCGTCGGACCACGACATCACCACCCCTGCAATCAGATAAAGGAGCACGCCGGGGAGGATCCCCGTGAACAGCGTGATCATCGCGACGAGGAACCGGATGCCACGTACGGGGACGTCGAGGCTTTTCGCCAGACGCGAGCAGACGCCGAGGATGCAGGCGCTCCTTGAAGGCGCTAGCGCGACGCCCGCGAGGGCCATCGCCACGGTGGAGATCACCCCGAACAACATCAGGGTCGTCGCCCCGACGCCGAAAATGACGAGAAGCTCGAGGATTCCCATGTCAGATGCGATCCGTGGAGGCGGGGAGGACGCAGCCGAGGAGCAGATAGACAACGAGCCCCGGGCCGATGCCGGAGACGAAGATCGCCGCCACGGCGAGGATCCGGACGGCGAGCACCGGCAGCCCCTGCCGGCGGGCCAGTCGCCAGCAGACGCCGAGGCAGCGGGGCCCGGGGCGCGATGGCCAGGCCGACAGCAGCGCGGGCAGAACGATCGCTGCCACCGCCGCATAGACGACGATCTCGAAGAAGCCAAACATGCCGAAGAGCGGAGTCATGGAAGCCTCGTAGGCAGGAGGGGGATGATGAGGTGGATCGAGCTCGCGGAACGCCCGGAAAGCGACGGTCAGTTCGTCGCCGGCCGCCGCGGTTCCCGCTTGAGCCGAGCCAATTCCTCCTCGATCGCGTCGGATTCCTTCAGCGCCGCAAAGGCCTCCTCGAGCGACGGCTTGTGGAGATCGGGACTGATCTCTTGATAAGCCTCCATCCGCTCGATCCGCTGCTCGAGCTGGTCGAACTTCGTCACCGCATCGTACCGGGTGACGCGCTCGATCACCCCCCGGGTGCGCTCGTGCGTGGTGGCGCGCTTGTGCCGCTGGACGAGGAGCCGGTGCCGCTGCCGGGCATCGACAAGCTTCGCCTCGACCGCGCCGATGTCCTCCTTGTAGCGGGCGACCACCTCGTCGCAGCCGGTCGCTTCCTTGGCATGGGCGTCGCGGAGCTCCTCGAGCCGGCGCCGTTCGCGGATCGCCTCGCGGGCGAGGTCTTCCCTCCCCTTCTCGATCGCCAGCCGCGCCCGCTCTTCCCACGTGGCAATCGCCGACTCGGCCGCGGCCACGGCCCGCTCGGCCCGCTTTCGGGCGGCAATCGCCCCGGCGCAATTGGCCTTCACCTCGACGAGCGTGTCTTCCATCTCCTGAATCATCAGGCGGATCAGCTTGTCGGGGTCTTCGGCGGCGTCGAGCATCGCATTGAGATTGGAATTGATGATGTCCTTGAGTCGGGTGAAGACACCCATGGGAAAGGCTCCTGAAGGGAGGGCGGGTTGATGGACAGATGAGATGCACGTGGCGTGCCGAAGGCGTGTCGGGGAGTCGCTGTCTGGCGGACGGTCGGGGGGACGCCCCTGCGCCTCGCCGGACGCTCGCTTCGGCCATCCATGGCCTCTCGCTCGCTCGACGCCGGCCGCGCTTCGCCCTCCGGGCTGCGCTTGCCGACAGCGCCGCCTCGGCTGCAGGGACGTCCCCCCTTCCTGGCAACACGAAGGAATGGAAAGAGATCTGTGTGGTTAAAATTGCCATGTATGGCAAAATATGCCTTGGATTGGTTTTTATAACCTTTTTCCCGGGGAGTGCTCTCGTGCGTGTCGAAGAGGCGATCGGTCGCTCGGAAGCCTTCCTGGCGTTCACGGAGCGGCTCTCCCGGGCGGCCACGGTCGATCGGCCGGTGCTCCTGATTGGCGAGCGGGGGACCGGAAAGGAGCTGGCCGCGGCCAAGCTCCACTACCTCTCGCGGCGCTGGGAGGGGCCGCTTGTGGCCCTCAACTGCGCGGCGCTGGCGCCGGCGCTGGTTGAGGCGGAGCTGTTTGGGCACGAACAGGGGGCGTTCACCGGCGCCACCCGGGAACGGGCGGGGAGATTCGAGGCGGCTGATGGTGGCACGCTCCTCCTCGACGAGATTGGCCTGGTGCCACTGGAGGCCCAGGAAAAGCTCCTCCGCGTGGTGGAGTACGGCACGTTCGAGCGGGTGGGGAGCTCGCGGCCGACGCGGGTCGACGTCCGCATCGTCGCCGCCACCAACGCCGATCTCCCCGCCCTGGCCCGGGCCGGGCGCTTCAAGGAGGATCTTCTTGACCGGCTGTCGTTCGAGGTCCTCCGTGTGCCGCCGCTTCGCGAGCGGCGGGAAGACATCCCCATCCTCGCCAAGCACTTCACCGGCCGGATGGGGCGCGAGGTCGGGGGTGATGCGGCGCCGGAGCTCACGGCCGAGGCGCTCGAGATGCTCGAAGCCCATGCCTGGCCGGGCAACATCCGCGAACTCAAAAACGTCGTCGAGCGGGCGGTCCACCGGGCCGAAGGGGGGCAGGTCGGAGTGGAAGCGATCGACTTCGATCCCTTCCGGCGCCCCGGCGAGCAGATCGCCGAGACCGGGCCGACCAGTGGCGTTGCGCCGGTCGATCCGCCGGCGGTGCCAGGCCGCTCCACGCTCCCCGCGTCGCTGCCCGAGGCGGTCGCCAGGCTCGAGATCGAGGCCCTCCGGAGCGCCCTCCGGGCCACCCGTCACCATCAGCGGAAAGCGGCCGCGCTCCTCGGCCTCACCTACCACCAGTTTCGCGGCCTCTACCGCAAGCACGCCGCGCAGCTCGAGGAATGACCGCTAGGGGCCGAAGCGAGTCCCAACGCGACAGGGCCGCCCCGGAACACTTCCGGGACGGCCCTGCGAGGATCATGCCGTGGGGGGCGGCGGCGGCGTCAGCCGGCGCCGAGACGCTGCGCCAGCTCCTCGAAGCGAGCGGCAAAGCGCTCGTGGGAGGTGTGGAGGTGCTCCCCCTGCGAGATAAACCGCATCCGGTCGTCGCGCCCCAGGCCGAGGTCGGCAAAGACGCGTTCGAAGGGGCTGCGGGCGTGGGCGTAAACGATCAGCAGCTTGTGCTCGTCGAGCTGGACCTCGATCGGCCGCTCCGGATGGAGGACCGCGATCCCGGTGCAGCCGTCGTCGAGGAGGAGATCCTCGAAGTCCCACAGGACGCTCTCGAGCACCGTCCGCTCGACCCCATCGCGGGTGATCTCGACGGTGGTGCCGCCGTCGCCATGGCTCGATTCGAGGACGACATCGACCGTGTCGCCGAGCGGTTCGAGGAGGCCGAGGAAGGCCTCGAAGAGATCCTCGCTCGAGACGGCACCGACCAGCGCCGGCAGCTTGGTCCCGCCGGAGGGATCGACGTAGGTGTCGAAGCGGTACCCGGCCTGTGGCACGACGTCGAGCTGCCAGCTGGGCCGGACGGCGTCGGTGAGGGTGAAGCGGCCGTAACGACGGCGGGCGAGATGGGCCTCGAGCGTCGCGCGGTCGGGGGGCGACACATCGGCGATGGTCGGGGCACGGCGGCCGGATTGGGTGGCGGCGAGGTAGTCGTCGAGGAAGCGCATGATGGGGGTGCAGAGGAGAAGTGCGGTGATGGGAGGACCGTCAGGGACTACCCTCGGCGGTTCGCACAAACCTAGGTCACGCTGGCCCGCCGTGCGCCGTCGGCCCCTCCACGGCCGCGGATTCCCCGCAGCCCGGCGGCGGTCGTTGCCCTCCGGCCACACGACCCGCATAATCCGCGCTTCGCCACCACCAGGAGATGCCTCATGGACGGGAAAATCGTCGCCACAGGGATCACCTTCGACGACGTGCTGCTGGTTCCCCGGCACTCCAGCGTCGTCCCCGCCGAGGTCGATGTCGCCACCCGCCTGACGCGCGGGATCGCCCTCAACATCCCGATCGTCAGCTCACCGATGGACACGGTGACGGAGAGCGAGATGGCGATCGCCCTGGCCCAGGAGGGGGGGCTGGGGGTGATCCACAAGAATCTCTCCGTCGAGCGGCAGGCGGAGGAGGTCGACAAGGTCAAGCGGAGCGCCAACGGGATCATCGTCGACCCCGTCACCCTCCCCCCCACCGCGACGGTGGCCCGGGCCCGCGACGTGATGGATCAGCACAACATCTCCGGGGTGCCGATCACGTCTGACGGGCGGAAGCTCGTCGGCATCATCACCCGTCGCGATCTGCGGTTCCTCGAGAGCGGCGACACCCCGATCGCCGACATCATGACCGGGACCGGCCTCGTGACAGCCACCGGCAACGTCACGCTCGACGAGGCCGAGAAGGTGCTGATGGCCAAGAAGGTGGAGAAGCTCCTGCTTGTCGATGCCAGGGGGCACCTCACCGGGCTGATCACGATCAAAGACATCGACATGATGAAACGCTTCCCCAACGCCTGCAAGGATCCGCAGGGGCGGCTGCGGGTCGGGGCGGCGGTCGGCGTCTTCGATTTCGAGCGGGCCGAGAGCCTGATTGCCAAGGGGGTCGATGTCCTCATTGTCGACAGCGCCCATGGCCATTCCGAAAACGTCATCGAGACCGTTGCGGCAATCAAGAAGCGCTGGGCAATCGAGGTGGTTGCGGGAAACGTGGCAACCCGGGAAGGCTGTCGCGATCTCATCAAGGCTGGCGCGGATGGAGTCAAAGTTGGGATAGGTCCCGGGTCGATCTGTACCACACGGGTCATCTCCGGTGTCGGCGTTCCCCAGATCACGGCGGTCTGGGAAGCGGCGCAGGAGGCGGCCGGTGCCGGCGTGCCGGTGATCGCGGACGGAGGGATTCGCTACTCGGGAGATATCACCAAGGCGATCGCCGCCGGGGCCCATTGCTGCATGCTCGGCGGGTTGCTGGCGGGTGTGGCGGAAAGCCCGGGCCAAACGGTGCTCTACCAGGGGCGCACGTTCAAGGCCTACCGCGGCATGGGATCGCTCGGGGCGATGGTCCAGGGGTCGAGTGAACGCTACCGGCAGCGGTCGAGCGGGCGCGGCGGTGACAAGTTGGTTCCGGAGGGGGTCGAGGGGCGCGTGCCCTTCAAGGGCCCCTTGAGCGTGTTCGTCTATCAGCTCGTCGGCGGCCTGCGGGCCGGGATGGGCTATTGCGGCACGCGGACGATCGATGAACTGCGGCGCGACGCCCAGTTCATCCAGGTGTCGGCGGCCGCCGTGCGGGAAAGTCATCCACATGACATCGTCATCACCGAAGAAGCCCCGAACTACAGCGCTCATCCAAAGCAGGATTGAGCGGCGTTCCGGACGGCTCGCCGTCGGCGGTCTCTGTGCCGCCCTCGTGGCCGGCGCCGGGCTGCTCTTGGCTGGGCCCGGCGTCGAAGAGCGCATTGCCGGGGGCTTTCGGCAGCCTCCTGCCGCTCTTCCCGCGTGCCCGGTCCCCTTTGAGAACGACTTGGTGGTGTTCCCCGAGGCGCCGGCTGCGGCGGCCGAGCTCGCCGCCGACGGGGGCGAAGAGATCCTCCTCGTCTCCGGGGGGGCTGACCCTGACAACGGATCGGCGGAGGCCGAGATCGTCCTCGCCTTCGGCAAGAGCCTGGAGGGAGTCGACGACAACGACCACGGGATCATCCTCGTCTCCGCTGGGGCCACCGAGCCCGAGCAGGCGGTCGAGCCAGCGATCGAGCCAGCGATCGAGCCGGCGATCGAGCCGGCGATCGAGCCAGCGATCGAGCCAGCGATCGAGCCAGCGATCGAGCCAGCGGTCGAGCCGGCGATCGAGCCAGCGGTCGAGCCAGCGGTCGAGCCAGCGGTCGAGCCGGCGATCGAGCCAGCGGTCGAGCCGGCGATCGAGCCAGCGGTCGACCTTGCCGAGAGGCCGGTGATCGCGCTGGCCGACGAACCGGCTGCCCCCAATCCCCTCCGCGACCGCGACCGGGGGCAGGCCGGCAGCCGTCTCCGGTCCCGCGATGCCGGGACGGCGCGGCGGGATGCCGCCCGGAAGGATCCCTGCGGCGAGTCGTCGAAGGCCTGCAGCGATGCCCTCCAGTTCCTCCGTGACGACGACATCGCGTCGATCGACCTCGACATCCGCGTCGGCGGCACGCCCGGGAACGACTACCCTTGCGAGTGCCGTCTCGAGGGCGAAACCTTCCAACCGCGCCGCTTCGCCTCCCTAACGATGACCTGGAAGGCGGCCGGCTACTGCCACAAGCCGCTCTACTTCGAGGATTGGGAGCTGGAGCGCTACGGCCACTCCCGCGGCATGTTCCTCGATCCGTTCATCGCCGGAGCGCACTTCTTCGTGACGCTGCCGATCCTCCCCTACAAGGCCGGAATGCAGGCACCCTGGGAATGCGTTTATCCGCTCGGCTACTACCGCCCCGGCAGCTGCGCTCCCTGGACCGTCCCGGGGGTGCCCTACAGCCCACGTGGATTCGCGGTTCAGGCGGCCACGGTCACCGGCCTGGTGTTTCTCCTCCCCTGACGGCGGTGCCATCGTCGCGGAGGCGGCCGCGGTGGGGGCTACGGACCGGTCCGTACGGTGGCGAGGTACGCGTAACGGCGGGCAACCGGTTCGATCCGGACATCGGCCCTGCCCGACCGCCCAAGCTCGACGAGGGCCTGGTGGACCTCCGGCCACTCGGCGGCCTGACGCCCGGAGAGCCAGCGCCCGAACCCGGCAGAGAACGAGGCCGGCAGATCGCGCTGATCCCAGTGGTCGACAATGAGGATCACGCCCCCGGGGCTGAGGTTGGCCATCGCGGCCCGGAGGGCCTGCTGCCAGGCCGGCACCATCGACAGGCAGTAGGAGAAGAAGATGGTGTCGAATCGCTCCTCGCGCCCGAACATCCGCCGGGCATCGAGCTCCTCGGCCAGCCCCTGACGGAGGACGACTCCCGCCCGCGCTGGTTCGCGGCCGGCCACTCGCCGGATGCTCCGCTCGGCCGTAGTCAGCATCGCGTGGGAGGCATCGAGCCCGTACAGCCGTCCCGGCTCGCGCCGCGCCGCGAGTCGGAGGAGGTTGCGGGCAGTGCCGCAACCGACCTCGAGGGTGGCCGTCGACGGACCGGTGATCACCCGGTCGAGGAGTTTGTCGCAGCCGAGGAGCGTGTAGCGCCGGGTGACGTCATAGAGATGGCGGCCGAACCGGTACCTGCGGTCCATGGCCAGGGCCTGCGCCGCGATCCACGGGCCGGGATTGTTGGACGACGACCTCGGCCAGCCCCCCGGCGGCGGATCGGGACGGGAGCCGTCACGACCCGCCCGGCTCATGCCACCCCCGGTTTTCCGTCCTCGGCGGCGTCGGCAAAGCGATAGAGATGGAACATCCCGTAGATCGCCGACCGGTCCTCAAGATGGAGCCGGCGGGCCTCCTCCTGCTCGGCGACGAACTTCGCCCGCGTGGCCGGCTCGAGGGCCGTTTCCACCGGTGACTTCTCCCCGGCGGTCCTGAAGATTACCCGCGTGCCGGGGGCGCCGACTTTGGCGACGTGATCCCACAGCTCCTCGATCACCGGCGGCGGCATCCAGTCCTGGCTGTCGAGGAAGATGAAGCTATTCAGAGCGCCTTGCTTCTCGGTCCGGAGGTGGTCGGCGAGCGAAGCGACGTGGGTTTCGACGCGCCCGACCATCGACTTGATCGTCTCGTAGTTCTCCGGCTTGAGGTAGTCGGGGAGGGCCTTGCGCCCTTCGTGGTCATAGCGGCGACCGAAGGCCTGCCAGGCGAAGTAGTTGTCGTCGAGGGGAAATCCGCAGGCGAGACGGCGGACACGGTCGCGGTACATGTCGAACAGCTTCGAACCGTTGTTTTCCTGCTCCTCGAGCATGGCGGCGTGCTGGCTCGGGGGGATCCCGAGGCTGTACACCGCCACCGGCTGGCGGCCGAACCAGCGGACGATCCGATTCTGGAACAACGGATCGAAGAGCCCGTCGAAAACTTTTTCCTGCTCCGCGACACTCTTGGCGGTGAGGAGTTTCGACGGGTCGCGGCCGAGGGTCTTGGCAAGCCCGTGGACGACCCGGAAGAACTGCCCGAGCTTCGACTGTTCGTAGTAGCCACGGCGGAAATAACTGATCCGCTTCGGCCCCACCGCCCGCCCGGGCCAGTCGCTCGTCTCCCAGAAAGACCTGGTCATCGGGTCGAGGTGATTCCGCAGGTAACGCTGGTAGTTGGTGATGTTCTCCGGGTGCTTGCCGTAGCCGAAGAACTTGTAGAAAGTCTCGTAGTCGGGGAGGTGCTCGAGGGCGGCG
>Ga0209401_1002385_pt1 | contig 12217 bp, 17 predicted proteins | sample M_140807_MF_Meta_FD_187318 | JGI IMG/M metagenome (GOLD analysis project Ga0209401, IMG submission 187318) | Freshwater microbial communities from Lake Montjoie, Canada to study carbon cycling - M_140807_MF_MetaG (SPAdes) (version 2) | ecosystem: Environmental > Aquatic > Freshwater > Lake...
ATCGATCATCCGGGGCAGCAACAGATCATCGAGAGATCTTCGAGATCAGCATCGATGCGGGCCAATGCGGCGGCGCTGATGGTGGAGCCGATCAAGGTGAGGTCGATATCGGAGGCGGGGTGATGGCAACCGAGGGCCCGAGAGCCGTAAAGGATGGCAGCTTCCACCTCGAGGTGGCTGGCGAGCATTTGGCGGATGGCCGTGAGGGCAGCATCCGGCAGGCCACGGGCTTGGGCTGACGTCAGCGGGGGGCTGATGGTCACGACGGCTCGTCGGACAAACGAGTGAAGCGGTGCCGCAGGGCGGTGAACAAGGGCGCGAAGCGTTCGATCCCATCGCGGGCGATCGATTGGGCCTGCTCAAGATTGCAGGTATGAGACAACTGATTGCGCGCCTTGATCATCGCCATCCAGCCATCACCATTGCTCACCAGTGAATTTTGAAACGCCAGGCGGGTTGCATCCCGCCAGCTGATGATGGCTTCAATCCCTTGGTGCTGCAGATCTGCGCTGCGGCCGGCCGCTGCAGGAGAGCGACCCCGCGGCCGACAGCTGGGCTCCACTGCAGCGCAGCTACGCCGGCCTGCCGGAGCTGGAGCCCGCCTGGGTGGCGGACCATCGCCACGCCCTCACCCTGGTGGATGTGCGCGGCACTGAGGAGTTCAAGGGTCCCGATGGTCACCTTGCCGGCAGCCTGCTGATTCCCCTGCCGGAGCTCCACGAGCGGCTTGCGGAAAGACCGCCGGAGCGGCCCGTGGTGCTGCTCTGCCATTCGGGCATCCGCTCGGCCCTGGCCACCCAGCTCTTGATCAAGGCCGGCCGGGAGCGGGTGGCGAACCTGCGGGGCTCCCTGCCACCGCGGCTCACCCCTCAGGCCGGGCCTCCTGACCATGGCGCAACGCCACGGCCCGGTAGTCCGTCTTCGGGGCATCGGCCGGCACGGTCGCCAGGTCCCGGTACATCGCGGCGGCCTCCTTCCCTGAGGTGAACGCGAGGAACTCCCCCTCCACCTCGAAGCGCCACCAGTGCCGCTCGCCCCCCGGCACATGCAGCAGGGTGCCCGCTTCGATCGGGTGCTCCTGATCGCCCACGCCGAACACCACCGGCCCTTTGATCACGAAGAAGGTTTCATCCCAGGGATGGCAGTGGGGGGCCGGTCCGGTGCCGTTGCTGCCGCTGGTGTAAAAGGCCTCGAAGCACTGGGCCTGGTCGCCGCTCACCAGGGCCTGGATGTCGAAGCCGGCCACCCGCATTGCCGCAGGCCGAGCCTCGGCTGGAACCATCCGTGCTGTAGCCATTTCGCCCCGGTGCCTTTCTCGCGAGGTTAGGTGAGCTGATCGATTCGGTCTGTAAGGGCCCGCTCGCGGGCTTCAAGCCAGCCGCAGCGCCAGCACCACGGCCACCACCAGGCCGGTGGCCACGATGGTGCGGCGCATGAGCGGCTCCGGGATCCGCCGGCCGAACCGCCCGCCGAGCCAGCCGCCGGCAGCGGTGCCCACGGCGATCAGGGCCGCCACCTGCCAGTCGACCCGGGTGAAGCCGATGAACACCAGGGCGGCCGTTCCATTCACGATCAGCACCAGGGCATTTTTGAAGCCGTTCAGCCGCTGCAGGTTTTCATCGAGGCCTACGGCCATCACCGCCAGTAGCAGCACGCCTTGGGCGGCGCCGAAGTAACCGCCATAGAGCCCCGCCAGGTAAACCCCGGCCAGCAGGGGGAGGCCGGTGTCTGGCTGTTGTGCTTGGCGCCGCTCAATCCAGGCCCTGATGCGCGGCTGCAGAGCCATCAGCACGGAGGCCAGGGCGATCAGCAGCGGCACCACGGCGGCGAACAGTTTCGCCGGCAGGGCCAGCAGCAGGATCGCACCACTGAGCCCCCCCAGCAGGGAGGCGGGCACCAGGGCCAGCAATGGGGCGCGGTGGCCCGCCAGCAGGGGGCGGTAGGCCAGCACCCCCGCTGCGTTGCCCGGGATCAGGCCGAGGTTGTTGGACACGTTGGCCAGCACCGGCGGATAGCCGAGGGCCAGCAGGGTGGGGTAGGTGATCAGGGAGCCTCCGCCCACCAGCACGTTGAGGGCGCCAGCGAGAGCTGCCGCTCCGATGATCAGTGCCGCCTCTGCCCAGCCCATCATGGTTCAACCCCAGGCTGACGCCATTGCCGGACGACCTTGCCACACAAGCTTGAAGCGCCCGCCTGAGCGATCAGGTGCCGCTGGCCGCGGCGATCCGATCATCTTGATGATCAGCTGGTAGAAGCGCCCGAGAGCCACGGCGATCAGATCCAGCACCATGAAGGTGTGAATTGCCACCAGCATCCGCCCGTTCCGAGTCTTGCCGATCACTTCCGAGTGGCTGCGCCGAACGATGGACATCAGAGAGGCGTGGTAGTAATCGAACATGCTGAGCTGGTCGCCAGCATCGGCAACTTCAATCACCCCGCCAGGTTTCGACTGGCCCACCCAGTCGATGCGCCAGAAGATCCACCCCCAGGCCAGCACAAAGAACACCAGATAGGTGAGGAGCTGGCCTATCAGCAGCTGGGGCGACGCCGGTGGTGTGAGCAGGAGCAGGTTGATCTTCAGGAAATGAAAGATCAGATTGAAGGTGATGAATGCTCCGGCACTCATACCCAGCCAGAAGCGGGGAATGCGTCGTCGCTGCACCACGGCCAGCAGCAATAGGCCGATGATGATCAGAGAGGGGCCCACGGCGGTCCATCGATGCTGAAGCGACAGAGTCTTGAGCGTTAGCTTGAGAGAGTGGGTGCTATCCGCCGCCGTTGAGTTGAGTGCATCCACATAGTTGAGCATATGGATACGCACCAGGATCAGCGTGATCAGAATCACCACCTCCTTCCACTGCTCGCGGGCATCGATCAAGGCCAGCTGCCCCCTAAACAGCTGCCCCCTGAATGGCCAAGGTCGCTTTGCGTTCTTTCGCGGCGGTGCCTGTTGGGACCCTTCCGGCTTCGCTGATGGTTGGGCTGGGTTCTGTTGCTGGCTTGACGTCGTGGGGATCACGCGATTTGGAGGGCCGCCAGGGCCGGATGGTCGGCGCGACCCTATCGCTGCTCTTTGGCCGAAGCTGATCCACCGCCACGTACAGCTGTGCAAATCGCTCGCCTGTGTGAGGGCGGCCGTCGGCGCAGCGCCGCCTCGGCCCGGACTGTGATCGCTGGATCGGGCCGGCTCGCTCCCGACTCCCTGAACGAGGTGAGCGCCTCATGCAGGATGCGGGGGATTCGCGCTGCAGCCTGCGGCCCCCATGCAGAGCCCCTCCCGTGGCCCCGAGCGGCTGATCCGCATGGGACAGTGGCTGATTGCCCTGCTCTTTGCCTATTTCTTGATCCAGGTGGGCTCCAGCCTGATCGCCGACCTCCCCCTGCTCGCCAAGGCACCGCAGCTGGAGCAGTTCGTCGATCGGCCCCGCCTGGAGCCCCTGTTGGCCGAGCTGAAACCGCTCAAGCGCCAGGTGGACCAGCTCCAGGCCGAGGCCCAGGTCCGCTGGGAGAAGGCCCGCCAGGGGGCTGAAGGCCGGGCCTTCGGGTTGCGGCTGTTGTTCGTGGGAGCGCTTCTCGCCCTGGCGATTTGGCAGTTCCGCCGCTTCCGGGGCACCGACCAGTGGCCCTTCGCTTCTGCATGCACTGCGGCCTGCAGATCCAGCGCGATTGCACCCGCTGCAACCACCATCACCTGAGCTTTTTTCCCTACTGCCCCGCCTGCGGCCTGGCCGCCCCCACCGCAGAGAGCTGACCCATTGCGGTGGGCGCATACCGCTCGCCATCACCTGGCCGCCATGAAGTCGAGGCCTTAGACATGCGGAGGCGGCTCAGTGTCATTGTCGGGTTCAGTTTTTGAGGTCCGCGTCACAGGGATTTCAATCTTGCGACCAGCTCGGCAAACCGGGGCCGGCTCGCCGCCACGGGCGCCACGCAGCGGAGCTGCAGCGCTTGTAGCGAAGTCAGGAGCACGTTCCGTTCGGGTTGCGTTTCGGGTTCACAGCGCTCCAGCAATTCGCCAAACAAACAGCCGAAGGCGCGCACCTCCAGCGCTTCAAACAGATTCGTGCCTCCACTGGGCTGAGGCGCATACATGGTGGCTGCCCCGAAGTCCCCCAACAAGCAGCCGCCCTCGGGACGATAAAGGACGTTGTGTGCATAAAAATCACCGTGCAGAATCCCACGGGCGTGCAGGTGCTCGCCGACAGCGGCCAAACCCTTCGCCAGATCCAGCACCAAGGGCAGGGAGAAGCGTTGACCCTCCGCGTAAATGTCCCTTGTGCACGATGCCAGATTGGGTGGGCCGGCCAAATTACGAAACTCCGGCTCAATCCACGGCATCACCAGGCCGCTGGTGCCGGCTGGGTGGCCGGTGAGTTCACCAAGAACCCCGATCAGGTGAGCGTGATTGCCGGCAGCCAAACAAGCCGCCATCTCTTCGGCCGGAAACCCGTCACTGGTGACCGCCCCCTTAAAGAGTTTTACCGCCACGGGATGGCCGGCATCCTGCGGCGATGGCTGCCAGTGCGCTTTGTGGATCACTCCCGAGGCGCCTTCGCCGAGTTGTTCACCCAAAACCAGATCCGCCCACTTCAGATGTGTTGCTGAACTCGGGGCCTGCGGCGCTGCTGAAACTGGATTTCCGCCAAACGCCAACCAGGTCAAGCGGGGAAGTTGCAGCAGCCACTCCGGCAAAGCCTGGAAGCGGTTGGCCGAAATTCGCAGCAGTTCGAGCCCCTCGCAGCCGCGCATCGCTTCCGGCAACCCGGCTAGTTGATTGCCGGCCAACATCAGTTTTTGCAGGCGCTTACAGCTGCCGATGGAATCGGGAAGCGCCTCAATCTGATTATCCGTGAGAATGAACCAGCGCAACCCTGGGGAAATGGCGGCAGCCGCAACCTCGCGAATGCTGTTCGCTTTAAACCCGACCATCTCAAGCTGAACGCACGAGGCCAGCACCTCCGGTAGCCGGGTAAATCGATTGTTCGAGCAGAACAAGACCTTTAGCTTGCTCAGCCGCGATAAGTCATCCGGGAGCTCGGATAAGGCGTTGCCCGAGAGATTCAGAACTTCAAGGGTGTCGGCTAACGCGAAGATTTCCCGCGGAAATTCCTGCAGGTCACCGGCCAGATCCAGCCGCGTGATCCCCTGCAACTGGCCGGAGCGCAGGGCGGCAAGCGTAGCGGGGGGTGGTGTCACGAATCAAAGGGAAGGCGGATACTCATAGTCTCCGAGATGCCATTTTTGAGTCTGTGAGCAAGAACTCGATCGGCCACAATTTTTTTATGAAAGTGCATTTGCTGCAGAGTTGCCACAAGCGAGATTGCAGGCCAGCTTAGGAGCCTCTCGATTTCATCGACCACCTGCTACTTGCTGGCGCTCCAAAGAGAAACTCACGGTACCCACAATACTTCCCAATGTAGCAGCAGCGCAGGCAATCGGCACCGTCTCCAGTTGCTTGGCTGAGAGTCTGTGCAAGGTATTGAACTAACGTTAGATCGTTGTTGCGAACATGCCTTTCTTGCGCCCGATTTCCTTAAAGCCATTCCCTTCGTAGAGCCGCTGAGCAGCTGCCTCACTTGGATATGTAGAAGTGTATAGCCTGATTCGATTGAAACCAGCATTCCGTGCTAGTGACACAGTGTAGGCAATCAGCGCTTGGCCGATACCACGCCCTCTCGCCTTGGGATCTACACAAAACCAGGCTACCCACACGGCCTCGTCAGATGCAACCTTGTCCTTGAGGCCAGCAAGGTGCATCAGCAAGCGACCAGCAGCACTTGCGGGATGTTTGATAGCGATAAAGCTGAGCCTCTCAATCGGGGTCATCCATCTGAAGCTGGACCGCACAAGAGATTCAGCTTGCCCCATGAGTTCATCCGAACACGGAATATATGGCATAGTGATTGTCTCTTCCTTGTGTTGCCCAGCGCTCCATCACCTGGCCGCAAGTAATGCTCAATGAAAGAGATAACCTTACGGCGGCGGCTCAGTTGCATGGCAGTGCTAGCTGACCAGCGCTTTTGCCTGGGGCGCTGGCGCACCTCGAAGCAGGCCTTCCACACTTAAATCCTCATCAACGTCTGGCCAGTGGACTCCGTAGCCGGCCCCAGCAATCTCCCAGTTATCACGCTCCTGGCAAGTTGCATGCAAAAGCCTTGGGAACCAAGTCAACGGCACCGAGATAGATCGACCATCAGCCAGATCGACGATCAGCCTGTCCTCTGTCAATGCAACGTCAGTGACCTGCTCACCAGGATTAGCCATGAAAATCCTCCCAGTCCTACAGCAGGATAGCTCTGTTCAAGCTGATCAGCCGTTCAATCTCACGCAGCTCTCTGGCGCTAAAACCATGGCTCATTGCCAGTGAAATAGGAACAAGCCAGACTTTGCATGACGCCTTATCTCTGTCAACATAAACATGGGGCGGCTCGTTTGGCTCATGACTGTAGAAGTAGATCCGGTAAGGTCCACTTCTGAGGATTGTGGGCATCCGATATCGCTACCATCACCCTAACGATACCGACCACGGCCTTCGTGTGCAGCTAACTTTTTATAGGGCGGTTCCGAGAACCACGCCCCGAATGTCCCCCTTTTCCGTGAACCACTCTGCGGCATCGAGCTGGTTACCCGCAAAGTCATCGCAATGCAGCGTCCCTCAACAAATGCCCCCAAAGCATAGGCGTGGTTTGCGGGTCCGATAATCACCTCTTTGGCACGATACACAACCCAGAATGATTGACAAGACCAGCAAGTAGCAAAATTGAAGTCGATGGTGTGCAGTCTGGTTAATCAGATCCTTCGAGCCAGCCGATCACCGCCCCTAAACTCCGACCAAGCAAGCTGCCGCCGCCATGGCCCTCGAGCCCCTGCTGATCGCCCGGCCCACCCCCGGCCCCGATGCCGACGCTGGTGTGGATGGGGTTCTGCTGCCGGCCCTCGCCAACCGCCACGGCCTGATCGCCGGCGCCACCGGCACCGGCAAAACGGTGACGCTGCAACGGATCGTCGAGCAATTCAGCCGGATCGGCGTGCCCACCCTGCTGGCCGACGTGAAGGGCGACCTCTCGGGCCTGGCGGCAGCGGGCCAGGAGAAGGCGGTGTTCAGCCAGCGGCGCGAGCAGCTTGGGCTGCTGCCGGCCACCTTCGCCGCCTGCCCGGTGGAGTTCTGGGATGTGCTGGGCGATCAGGGCCATCCGCTGCGGGCCACCATCTCCGAACTGGGGCCGATTCTGCTCACCCGCCTGCTCAACCTCAACGACACCCAGGCCGGGGTGCTCACGATCGCCTTCCGCCTCGCCGACGACCAGGGACTGCTGCTGCTGGACCTCAAGGATCTGCAGGAACTGCTGCGCCACCTCAGCGAGAACGCCCGCGAGTACCAGAGCACCTACGGCAACATCTCGGCCGCCAGCGTGGGGGCGATCCAGCGGGGGCTGCTGGCGCTCGAGCAGCAGGCGGCGGATCGCTTCTTTGGCGAGCCCTCGCTCAATGTGATGGATCTGCTCCAAACCGATGGCGCTGGCCATGGGGTGGTGAACATCCTGGCCGCCGATCAGCTGGTGCAAGCCCCCAAGCTTTACGCCACGGTGATGCTGTGGCTGCTCTCCCAGCTCTATGAGCAGCTCCCCGAGGTGGGCGACGCCGAGAAGCCAAAGCTGCTGGTGATCTTCGATGAGGCGCATTTGCTCTTCGATGGCGCTCCGCCGGTGCTGGTGGAGAAGGTGGAGCAGGTGGTGCGGTTGATCCGCTCCAAGGGGGTGGGCCTCTACTTCTGCACCCAGAACCCGCTCGATCTGCCTCCGAAGGTGCTGGGCCAGCTGAGCAATCGCGTGCAGCACGCCCTGCGGGCCTTCACCCCTCAGGACCAGAAGGCGGTGAAAGCCGCCGCCACAACCTTCCGCCCCAACCCGCCCCTCAACGTGGAGGCCGCGATCGGCGAGCTGGCTGTGGGCGAGGCGCTGGTGTCGTTCCTCGATGAGCAAGGCGCGCCCACGCCGGTGGAGCGGGCCCTGGTGGTGCCCCCCGACAGCCTGGTGGGGCCGCTGGCGGCCGAGGAACGGCAGCGGCAGCGGCTGGCCTCACCCCTGCACGACCACTACCGCGAAGCCCAGGATCGGGAATCGGCCTACGAACTGCTGCGTCAGCGGGCTGCCGATGCCGCCATCGCCGCTGAAGCGGCAAAACGGGAGGCCGAAGCGGCCAAGCAGGCCGAAGCCGTGGCCAAGCAGGAAGCCAGCGAGCAGCAGCGCCTGGAGCGGGCCGAACAGCGCGCCGAGGAGCGGGAGGCAGCCCGGGCCGCTGCCACCGCCGCCCGCGAGAAGGAGCGCTTGCTGCTCTCGTTGGCCGGCGAGGCCGGCAACCTGTTCGGCGGTCGCACGGGACGCAGCATCGCCCGGGGGCTGATGGGGGGGATCCTGGGTCGGCGCTGAGTTGGGCCATCCCTGGCAGGATGCGCCGGTGTTGAAGCAGGGCATGGCCAGCGCTCCCATCCCGCCAGGCGAGCTCGCCCAGCTCCAATCCGTGGCCGCAGCCTTCGATCTACCCGCACCGGTGGCGCGGATCGAGCCCCTCGGCAACGGCAACGTGAATGCCACCTACCGCGTGCACCTGGTGGGGGCGGAGCATGGCAGCACCGTTCTGCAGCGCCTCAACACGGCCGTGTTCCGTCAGCCGCGCTTGGTGATGGCCAACATCGAGGCGGTGGCCGCCCATGTGGAGCGGCGCCTGGCCGAGGGCAATCCCGACCCCGCTGGTCGTGCCTGGCGGATGCCTGCGGTGCTGCGCCGGCGGGGCAGCGATGAACCATGGCTGGAGGGCGATGGCCAGTTTTGGCGGATGATCACCTTCCTGGACGCCACCCGCAGCGTCGAGGCGATCGAGGGGCCTCAGCAGGCCCGCGAGATCGGTGCGGGCCTGGGGCTCTTCCATGCCCTGATCCACGACCTGCCCGCCGAGCAGCTGGCCGATACCCTGGAGGGCTTCCACATCACGCCGGCCTACTTGGCGCAGTACCGGCGCGTGCTGGCCGAAAGCAGGGTGGAGCGGTGCGGTCGCTGCAACGAGGCGATCGCCTTCGTGGCCAAACGCGAGGACCGCGCCGGCGTACTGGAGGAGGCCCGGGCGGCTGGAAAACTGCAGCTGCGGCCGATCCACGGCGACCCCAAGATCAACAACCTGCTGCTCTGCGAGCGCAGCGGCCAGGCCGTGGCTCTGATCGACCTCGACACCGTGAAGCCCGGCCTGGTGCACTACGACATCGGCGACTGTCTGCGTTCGGCCTGCAATCCCGCCGGCGAGGAAACCACCGACCTCGACGCCGTGCACTTCGACCTCGACCTGGCCGAGGCGGTGCTGCAGGGGTATCTCGGCGTGGCCCGCGGCTTCCTCACCCCCGCCGATCTTGAGGCCATCCCGGATGCCATCGCGCTGCTGCCCTTCGAGCTCGGCCTGCGCTTCCTCACCGACCACCTGGCCGGCGACATTTACTTCCGCACCGAGCGCCCCGGCCACAACCTGGACCGCGCCCTGGTGCAGTTCCGGCTGGCCGCCAGTGTGGAGCGGCAGCGGCCGGCCATCGAGGCGCTGGTGGAGCGGCTTTGATGGATTCCGGTTCCCCCTCCAGCCCCCAAGCGCGCCAGCCCGTGCAGCACTCCTTCGCCCTGCGCTCCTTCGCGCCGTCGCCCGCTTCGCTCGCCCTCAGCGGCAGCGTGCAGCGCGACGGCGATCACCTCAGCCTTCGGTATCGGCTGGAGGACCCGGAGGGTCTGGTGCTGGTGCCCCCGGCCATTGCCGCGCCGCGCCGGTGTTACGACCTCTGGACCACCACCTGTTTCGAATGCTTCCTGGCCGAACCCGGCGCTGAGCCCTACTGGGAGGTGAATCTTTCGCCCAACGGTGACTGGAACCTTTTTCGGCTGAGTGGATATCGGCAAGGCCTCGCTCCTGAGCCGGCCATCAGCGCGCTCCCCTTCGTGGTGGATCGCGCTGGGGGCGGCCTTGATCTCTCTGTGACGCTCGATCTCGCCGCCCTGCCGCTGGCGGGCCGGCCGCTGGAGCTGGCGGTGACCGCCGTGGTGGAGCTGCGGGATGGCGAGATTCTTTATTGGGCCCTGGCCCATCCCGGGGCGGAGGCCGATTTCCATTGGCGGCAGGGGTTCGGGCTGCGGGTGTGAAGGGGCAGGTGGCTGCTAGTTCAACCATGCAGAAACTGCATAGCTGTTCGGCCCGACTTGATGGGCCCTCTGCGACCAGCTGGAGCAGCAGCTCAGCCATGCCGATCAGCAGGGCAGGCGCTTTAGGTGCTCAACTGGCGATCCGTCTCGCCGACTTGATCGCCTTGTTTGAGGACGACGGCGATCTCGCCTGATCGCTCGCCGCGGAGATTCCTCAGCGCCCCTCCACCAGCTTCTGAAGAAAGGCCTCATCCACCGCTCCGGACACCGCCTCGCCATTCACCACGAAGAAGGGGGTGCCCTCCAGGCCGAGCCGATCGGCCAGTACCTGGTCGCGGTTGATGGCCTCCAGGCTGGCCGGGCCCTGCCGATCGCTGTTGAAGCGCTTCAGATCCAGGCCCTGGTTGCGGGCGATCTCCAGGTAGAAGGGTTCACCCAGTCGCTCCTGGGCGGCGAACAGGGCATCGTGGAATTCCCAGAATTTGCCCTGCTGCTGGGCGGCCCAGGCGGCCCGGGCCGAGGGGAGCGCCTCGGGGTGGATCCGCTCGAGCGGATAGAACTTATAGGTGAGGCTGAGTTTGTTGCCGTTTTTGGCCAGGAAGGCCTTCAGGGTGCTGCTGGCGCCAGCGCAATAGGGGCACTGGAAATCGGAGAACTCGATCAGCCGCACCTTGCCCTGGCCCAGGGTGGGGGAGCTGCCGATCGCGGCGGCCGGGTTAAGTTGCAGCTCGGCGAGGGCTCCTTCGCGGGCCTGCTTTTTCTTTTCCTCCAGCCGGCGCAGCTGGGTCTGCAGGGCCTCAAGCACCGCTTCGGGATGGCGCTGCAGCACCTCCAGCACCCGCGCATCGAAATCCGCACTCACGGCCGGCAGCGCAGCTGGCGCCGTGGTGGCGGAGGCTCCCGGAGCCGCAGCGGCGGGGAGGGAGCTAGCGCCCAGGCTGAGGAGCAGCGTGAACAGCAGGCCCAGGCTCAGGCCCAGGCTGCTCCAGCCGCTGCGATGCCGGGCAGGTCTCGGTTCGCCGACGTGAGTGAACAGCACCGGATGGGTTTCGATGCCCGGATTGGGGGACGATCCCGGCGACTTCAAGGCAGTTCGGCAGCAATGGCTCCACTCTCGGGCGTCGGGGGATCACAGGCCTGCGGGGTGGGGAAACACCCAGCTCCTGCCTTCCGGGGGCACCGAAACCCCTGGTAAGGCCTGGCCGGTGCCTCGAAACCGTGTCGCGCGCCACACGGCTGCGATGCCCCGGTGCACGCCTCCCGCCACCGACGATGGGAGAGGCTGGGTGCACGCCAGCTGCCGCCGATGGTCGCCGCAACCCGATCGAGCGCCGCCCTGGTGCTGCGCCGCCTGGCCACTGAGGCGGAGACCGACCTCGACGAAGGAAACGGCGCGGAAGACCATGGAGCTGCTCAGCGGGGCTTCGGCGGCGGATCCGGCCGGCGGGCCGTTTCCGGGGGCCGTGGCGGCCGGGGCCGCAAGCCCGGCGCTTTCGGGCCCCAGGAAGGCAGCGGATCCCAGGGGCGTCGCAAACGGGGCAGTGGCCTCAGTGCCGCCGATCGCTCACCGCTTGGCAAGGCCCCCGATCTCGATGCGATCATCGCCCGCCAGCGTCTGGGGCTGCCCCTGGCCGGCCGCCTGCGGGAGGCGGATGTGACCCGGGCCTGGAAACTCGCCGCCGCCGATCACCACCCTGATCGGGGCGGCCGCCACGACACCATGCAGGCGGTGAACGTGGCCCGCGACCTGCTGCTGGGCCGCGGTGTGATCTGAGCTGAACGGCAGCTGCTGAGGCGTGAGGCCAAAGGCGATGGTGGGCGATGCGTTTGCCATTGCCCGCGCCGATCGCAGGGCGCCCCCGTGGCTGGGAGGATCGGGATCCCTCGCCTCCGGCTCCCATGCTTGAACGTGCCGCCTTGCTGGGCAGCTGGCAGCTCTGGGCAGGCCTCTCGGCCCTGTTCGCCGCCATCACCTCCCTGCTGGCCAAGCTGGGGGTGGAGGGGATCAGCAGCAACCTGGCCACCTTCCTGCGCACCGTGGTGGT
>Ga0209401_1002386_pt1 | contig 12216 bp, 11 predicted proteins | sample M_140807_MF_Meta_FD_187318 | JGI IMG/M metagenome (GOLD analysis project Ga0209401, IMG submission 187318) | Freshwater microbial communities from Lake Montjoie, Canada to study carbon cycling - M_140807_MF_MetaG (SPAdes) (version 2) | ecosystem: Environmental > Aquatic > Freshwater > Lake...
TACATTAGGTCCTGAGTAAACTAATTCTCCTGAGGTTCCAGGCTGGTTAATAATATTACCATTTTCATCAATGATTTGAAATTCACCATTCGGTATAGCTTTTCCTATACTTCCTAGCTTCTCCATATTGAACTGTGGTGGTAAATAACTTAGCCTAGCTGTACCTTCCGTTTGACCATACATTATAAAAAATCGAATTCCATTATTTATCGAAAATTGTGTAAAGTGTTCTATAAGTTCATTCGACAACTTACCTCCTGCTTGAGTAAGCGTTTTTAATGATGGTAACTCTGCATTCAGAAGTCTAAATTTTTTCAGTATTTCGAAGGTATATGGAACTCCGGAGAGCGAAGTAACTTTAAAGTTCTTAAACAGATCCCAAAACGGGCGTTGTGTAATACTTTCCATCGTTATTACAACCGAGCCTCCCACAAATAAGTGACTATTGATAATTGAAAGTCCAAATGAATAATTCATCGGCAAAGTGCTGATAGCTCTTTCTGAAGTGTCCAAACCTAGATATTCTGAAATCGAAGAAGCATTGAATAAAAGATTTTGATATGATAATCTAACCAACTTAGGGCTACCCGTCGTTCCAGATGTTGAAAGAAGTAATGCCAATTCAGGATGTAATTTTATGTCACTTTTCTGATGATTTTTTAATATGGTATAATTTCTGAGACGATGGCCTGTAAAATAACCTTCAAATTGAGACTCTTTAGAAGAAGGTGAGAATATATAGTCCGGCTTATACTCCATTATTATAGCACTTAATAGCGATGCATCTGATTCTGCACCTAGCAATATAGGGACTATGCCCCTTTTAATTGAATTTATATAAAAAAATATCGATTCATATTGATTTTGACATAAAAGCAGCACCAAGGATCCAGAAGGGATTGATAAAAATATAATAGCTCCATCAGTTAGTAATTCCTGCACTAGATGGATTTCTCCATTTTCTTCTATAATAGACCCTTGGGGGTTAAATAAAGTTATATTTTTAGTCAAAATATGTATTTACCAATCTAAATTATTTATAAAAATCAGAGTGTCTTTATCTAACTTCTTATTTAAAGAAGTTCCAATTAACACAAGTCATTCGTTTTAACTAATAGAAAAAAGATAATAATAACTTATTTAAATTATTATTTATGATTTGTTATGGCATGTACAAATCAGAATATGGATTGTCGTAACGTATATCCAAATATCGTAATGCATCATTTATTGCCAATTGATGATCACCAAAAAATCCTACTACATGATGAACATATGGACCATATACAAATTTACGTTCCCATTTTGACCAATCATCTACTTTTAGATATGTATAGTTCCCACCAGTTTTAGGACCATTAACAGATTGTCCATAACCAACAAAACAAGAATAATCTCCATGATCTCCGTCAAATCTAATAATAGTCAAGTCCCCAGTTTTGAGACGATAATTGCCCTCTCCAGTTTTAACTACAAAACCAGGTTCATTTTGATCTTTTAACTGCTTTGCAAATCCCATATGCCATAATAATTCTGAATTATTGTCGTTTGGATTTTTCATCGTTAAATCACTTAAAAAAGCAGGTGATTCATTATTTAATGCCCCAAGAGCCAAAAGGGAAGTAATTGCACCATGAATATCACATTCATTTGTGCATGGTAATCCATGGTCATACAAATCACCGAAGACAAACCATGGACCAAAACCAAATTCTCTGCGTACTTCATGCCAACAGTCACTAGCTATTGCATTACAAGAATAGCGATTTGCAATTTTCATATAGCCAAGCTCCATTGCAGCTAAGACTGTTTTATCTGGAACCCTTGAAAGATCAACTGTTTTCTCAATTTCAGAAATTAAATTATGTATATCTTCCTCATCTTTTTTTAAAGTGGTCTTAATGGTATCAATAAGTTCAATACCAGTTATAGGTACAACTTCAATTCCAAACCTTTCTAATAATTCCCCTTCATTCACCATAAGATTTACAAATTGTTGAGGTCTAACACTTACTTGAGCAATTCGACCAGAACGGAAATTTTTAACAATGCGAGATGTATTAATAAATTGCTTAAACCCAACTGAAAATTCTATATCGTCAACTTGACAATTGTCAATATAACTAAATTTAATGCCATACCTGCGCAATACTTTAGATGCGGCGAAAACACCGCATTGCGAATCTGTTTGGCGATAAATGTCATTTTCATTATCAATAAAATCAGATGGCGCCCATAGTAAAACTGGGACATTAAGTTCTTTAGCCAATTTAGCTATTGCTTCTTCTTGACCGTAGTTGCAAAAAATAACGACTAGAGCTTCAACTTTGCAACTCTTAAAATAATCAGCAACATTGATTGCGTCCTGATAATCTGTCAAATATTTATTATTAGATTGTAGAATTTCTCTACCATTTATATACTTAGTTTTACGAGATGTATCTAGATCTTCAGTACTAAAATATTCTACATTTTCTAAATTAACGAGTTCAGTAATTTTATTTGAAATAATGTTTTTATTATTTTCTGTTGCTTTATTTATCCATGTATCTCTTCGAGTATATACTACTCCAAGTTTCAATTTTGAAATATTAAAGTTATACATGTAATTATTATGATTTTATATTGTTGAATTCGCCATTAAGATTGACTCAGCAATTTGCTCAGGTAAAAGACCTGCTTGTTTAAGCATAAAATTATAATCTCCTGGATGTAAAAAAACATCATTAACACCTAAAGCAAGATGAGTAGTTGAATTTTTATCTTTAACTATGCATTCTGCAACACTTGAACCCAAGCCTCCATAAATATTATGCTCTTCAACAGTTACTATTAATCGATCTTCTCCTGCACATTTTTTTACCATTTCTTCGTCAATAGGCTTAATCGTATGTGCATCAAATACACTAACTTCAATTCCTTTTTCCTTTAATATTTCTGCAGCTTTTAAAGAATTGTATACCATGGTTCCGGTTGCTATAATTGATATGCCATTCCCTTTGATTAATTGATTAAATTTTCCAATTTTATAATCTACATCATTTTGATAAACTACAGGATGATTTGGACCACCAGTCAATCTTATATATACTGGCTTATCAGACTCAAATGATGCAATTATTGATTTAGCTATTCCCAAACCGTCAGCAGGAGAAAGTATAACAATGTTAGGGATTGATCTTAAAGCTCCAACATCTTCAATACAACAATGAGTGTTTCCTAATGGGCCGTTAATTAAACCACTAGCTAAACCAACCATGGTTACTCCTAATTCTGAATAAGCTAAGTCAACTTTAATTTGATCGAGACACCTAAGTGTCTGGAAAGGTGCAAATGTTGTAGTGAATACTTTAAATCCATTATCGGCTAAACCTGCTGCAATACCAATCATATTTTGTTCTGATATACCTGTATCAACAAATTTTTCTGGAAATGTTTTTCTAAATCTGTCTAATCCAGCTGAAGTTGATACATCAGCAGTAACTACCATCAGATTATCTACTGATTTTGCGATTTCGAACAAAATCAATCCAAGAGTAGGTCTTGGCCCAACTACCGACCAATTTTTTATAGTTTTATTATTTATTTCAACCATTTTTTAAATTTAATTCCACTAAAGCTAAATTATAAAGATCTTTTGTCATAACACCGTGATGCCATGCATTATTTCCCTCTGTAAATGAGAAACCCTTACCTTTAACGGTTTTTGCTATAACAATTCTAGGTTTACTAGATTCATTAAATACTAAAGCCTTATGTAAGTCCTCATGATTATGTCCATCTACTTCAACAGCTTCCCATCCAAAACTTTCGAAGCGTTTTACGAAGTTGTCTACTTTTGATATTTCATTATTTGTACCAGTTTGTTGAAGTCCATTATTATCTATAATTGCTGTTAAATTATTTAATCCAAAATGTGGCGCAGCCATGGCTCCTTCCCATACTGAACCTTCATTACATTCACCATCGCCCATAAGTACGTATGTACGATATTGTAGATTACGTCTTTTTGCTGCAATTGAATGACCGATTGCAACAGCCAATCCCATTCCTAAACTCCCATTCGTGAATTCAATACCCAAACTTTTATTACGAACTGGGTGGCCTGGCAATTTGGTAAGATTTTGTCCATATGAATTTAGTACTTCATCAGAAAAATATCCAAGATCACTTAATATGCTATAATATCCAAGTATACTGTGCCCTTTACTCAGAAAAAATCTATCTCTCAACTCCCAATCCGGCTTATTTACATCATATTTCATGATTTCGTAATATAACGTAACCAATATATCTATACTAGAAAGTGCCCCACCTAAGTGAGTGGCATTGGGGTTTTTTGAATTAGCAATTTCAATACATTTCTTTCTTATTTTTTTTGAAATTGATTCTAAAAAAAGTTTTTTCTCCGGATCTAACATGTTATTTCTGTATAATTAAATTATAATTTATCTTGGCTTATACTTATCTAAAATTTCTGGAATTGTAAATACCCAATCTGCAGATGTAACTACAACTCCGTCTATTAATCCTTGAGTTGAACACTTAGCAATTCCTCGTCTCCACGAATGTAGTTGACATTCCATCATAAATTTCATACCTGGGACTATTCTCTTTTTAAATTTAATATTATTTACACTTAGTGAATTTGTTATCATCCCTTTATTTCCAGGCAAAGTTAAGAAAGTTAAGATTGCTAAGTGTGAAAGTGCTTCTAATTGCAACAATCCTGGTACATTAGGCATTGTTGGATAATGCACAGGGAAAAACCATTCATTAATAGTATAGTTTTTAAAGCCCTTTGCATATTTTCCAGGGACAATTTCATCAACATGATCAAGGAAAAGATAAGGGTAACGATTTTGTTGAAATTCCTGTATTTGAATACAATCCATCGAAAATTTTTCAAACTTATCAGCCTCGATTAAAGTATCGTAAGTTTCCATTTTATTTAATTATTTAGTATTTCTATTTGATATTTCTTTAATATTTCTATGCCTTTAAAGTATGAGCCTAATTCAACAACATCATCCATTTCGAATTGTATATTAAATGCCTCTTCAAGTTCAGATATTAGCCCCATATGCCCTACCGAATCCCATTCAGGAATCGATTGGTATTCAAGTTTATCAACATCTTCTTCTTTTACTTCAAAACTATTTACAAACGCTTTTTTATACTTTTCTATATTTTCCATATTATTTAGTTTTTAATTATGTATTTGATTATAAAATTACTGATTATTTTCAATTTATAGCATTTTAAGTTATTAAGAAAATACAGTTTTGTTTTCATTGCCCTTTGTAATTCTTGCTGGATTTCCAATAACAGTCATTTCGCAATCAACATTTTTATATACGACTGCACCCATTCCTACAATTGCCCCATCATTAATATTAATATTTTGTTTTATTGCACAATTCATTCCTAAATAAACCTTAGATCCAATCATTGACCCTCCTCCTATATTAGCAGTAGTTGATACAACTGTATGTTTCCCTATATTTATATCATGTCCTACACAACAAAATGGTTGAATTAGGACATTATCTTCAATTACCACATTAGCGTGTATCGAAGTATATTCGCTGATAATTACACCACTATTTATTTTTACTTGTTCAGAAATAATTGCACTTGGATCGATTAATGTAGTCAATTTGATATTATTTTTAATTAATTTTTCATAAAGTTTCATTCTAATTATTGGCTCACCAACAGCAATTACAGCCTGTTTAACTTCATTAATTTCTACAAAATCTTGAAGAGAAAATTCATCTACCTTTAATTTATTATTTAAATTAGTAATATTATCATTTATATAAATTATTGAACTCCATTTATTATCCTTAACATTAACTCTTTTGGCTATATCATAGATTTCACGTCCTAATCCACCCGCACCATATATTCCTAAAATCATTTTGGTAATTTTTTATAATTATTGTAATCAGTTTTTGATATTAATCAAACATTGCGAAATTATTAAGTTAATGTTCGAAATTTTAAATATAGAAATCAATTGCAAAGATATATAATTTATTATTAATATTTTACAAAATTTCAATCAATTAATGTCTATACCTTTGAAAAATGGTTTAAAATTAAATTAAATGTATTATCAATATTAAAATCTTTTGTTAATCGCTTATACCCATTATTCCCCATTCTAATTCTAAGTTCCTTATCATTTGAAAGACAATTTATAAAATTAATAAAAGTTGTTAAATCACCATTTTCACAACTAAGTCCGTAGTTTCCTTGTTCGGCTTCTATACCAACATCTGTATTTTTATCTACACCAAATAGAATTGGCATTTTATTATTCATATAATCTAATATCCGAGATGGATAATTAGGTATAGTAAATGCAGGGTTTAAAAAAACAAGTCCAACATCACAACTTCCCAAAAGTGAATTATACTCTACTTGAGGTAGATGTTCTATAAAAAGCGCATTTTCTGGCTTGTTTTTTTTGAACCAGCTATATATGCGATTACTTTCAGTACCAGAACCAATAATTACAAAAAATGCTTTAGTATTTGTTTTTGAAACTCTTATAATGTCTAATAAAAAATCTACTCCTTGCGGTTTTCCAAGATTGCCTCCATAAGCAAAAATTATTTTGTCCTTAGGTAAGAAATCTAAACGATTTAACTTGGATTTAGATTCATCAGAATATGGTAATAGGGATATACTATTGGGATTAACTTCTACCTTTGAATCTGATAAGCCTGGATTATAAGCTAATACATATTTTTTGTTATATTCAGACATGCATCCGATATGGTCGGAAATTTCATAAAGACTTTTCTCTTTATTTCTAAAGTACTTATAGAGTAAGCTGTTTCGACTAAACATATTTAGGTCTACAGCATTTTGTGGGAAAATATCTTTCAACAATAAATATGTTTTAGCAGATGTCCTCTTTTTAGTTTTACTAATTAATCTTGTAAATGTAATGGGGGGGGTTGAATAAAGGATTAAATCAAATTTTTCATTATAAAAATACTTATCAATTGCTCTCATAAATAAGAACTCAATTATAAGAGTACTAATACTTTTTTCTAAAATATTTGTTTTCTGAATATTTGTAGTCCAAACCTTTAAAATGCGACTTCCTTTTTCACAAATTAAAATAGTATTTTTTTTATACTTCCTTTCTTGAGGACTTAAAGTAACAATTTCATGACCCTCATCTCTAAATTTACGAAGCAAATCGGAATAAATTGATCTTTCTTCAATACTGCTAATATTTGCCAATGTCAGAAAAAGCACTTTCATTATTCAGACCAAACTACTCTTTTAATATAATCAACATAACTTATAATAATTCTTACTACTTTGTCTGACACATTTGGCATGGAATAATCAGAAACAGTTCTTAACGTTCTTTCTTCGCCTCTTTTTTGAGACTCAAGCTGAATTAAACCTTGAAGAATTCTTTCTGGATTAAGTCCAACCATCATTACGGATGCTTCTTCCATCGCTTCTGGTCTTTCATGTGCCTGTCTGATATTTAAAGCCGGGAAGTTTAAAATAGATGACTCTTCTGAAATTGTCCCACTATCAGACAAAACTGCCATAGAATTCATCTGCAAGGCATTATAATCATTAAATCCCAATGGCTTTAAAAGCTGAATTAGATGATGTAATTTAATCTCTTTTGCATCAATCATTTTTCTTGTTCTAGGATGTGTGCTTACTATGATTGGATAATCATATTTTTCTGCAATTTTATTCAAACTAGATATAAGATCTGTAAAATTTGAGTCGTTATTAATATTTTCTTCTCTATGGGCAGATACTACAAAGTATTTATTTTTCTCTAATTTTAATCTATTCAAAATATCAGAATTTTTTATAAATTCTATATAATGATTTAAAACCTCAAATATTGGTGAGCCAGTTTTAATTATTCTGTCAGCTGGCAGTCCTTCGCGCAAAAGATACTCTCTGGCAATATCACTATAAGTTAAATTTATGTCCGAAATATGGTCTACAATTTTTCGATTAGTCTCTTCTGGTACTCTTTGATCAAAACATCTATTTCCAGCTTCCATATGAAATATTGGTATATGCCTTTTTTTTGCAGGTATTGCACACAAACAACTATTAGTATCACCTAATACTAAAAAAGCATCAGGCTTTATTTCTTCTAATAAGGGGTCAATATTAATTAGAATTTTCCCTATGGTTTCAGTAGCTGTTATTCCGGCAGCATTCAAAAAAAAATCAGGCTTACGAATTTGTAAATCGTCAAAAAATATTTGGTTTAATTCATAATCATAATTTTGTCCAGTATGAACAATTATATGTTCAATTGCTTTTGAGTTATCTAAAGCACTCATTACCCTAGATAATCTAATAATTTCAGGTCGAGTACCAACAACAGTCATGACTTTTAGTCTTTCATTCATTATAAATTTATTTATACTGTTTCAAAATAAGTATCTGGATCATTTGCATCATAAAATTCATTAATCCAAAATATTGTATATAACTCCTCTTCTCCTATATTTTTAATATTATGTGTATGCCAAATAGGCATATCTACATATGCTGGCTCTTCTCCTGATAAATAATAATTAAATACTTCAGTTGTTCCAATTTTTCTTAGTTGAATCAAAGCTTTTCCTTTAATGACTGAAAATCTTTCAATTTTTCTAGTATGGAAGTGATTGCCCCTTGTAATACTTGGCTTAGTTGTTGAAAAAGAAACTTGCCCGCCAGTTTCTAATCTTATAATTTCAACAAAATTACCCCTTTCATCAATATTATTTTTATACTTAATTGGATAATGATTGTTAAAATTATAATATGTTCTGAAAGTGTTAAATAAGTCTATTTCAAATGAGTTATTGAAATTTGGTATTTGGCTATTTTCAACATACTTGGTTTTAAACTTAATTAATATATCAAGTATTTCAGAAACTTTATAACTATTTGTATGTTCTACATTTATACTTTCAAAAGAATCTGTGCCGAATAAATCTATAATTCTTTTTACAAGATCATTTATATAAATTAGATTAAGAGTAGTGTCGTTTTGAATATTAGGATTCTCATTATTAACTAATTGATGACAAAATGTAGATATAACTGAATTATAATATGGAACACCAAAGGCGCCAAACACATTTGGAATGATTAGTCCTTGAAATCTTCCTTCTGATAGACTTGACCAATTAGTAAATAATTCTCTTGCAACTTTTTTAGAATTTCCAAAGGTGTTGTTTCGTTCTTCTTGGATTGATGAAGAAAATATTATTTGACCTTTAAAATCTGTTCTTTTAAAAGATTCAATCAATTTTTCAGCTAGACCGACATTTGTGTTGTATATAGCAGTATCATCACTATGACGATTTAGTCCTGCTAAATGGACTATAATATCACATTTTAAAATAAAATAGTCAAGTTTAGAACTCTCATTAAACCATTGCCTATTGAATTCAATTAATTCAAATTTTATATTATTTAATTCTAAAGTACGACACAAATGCCATCCTATAAATCCATTTGATCCTGTAACACCAACTTTAATCATAATTAATAAGGATATTGAATTGCGTCAACTTCGCCTAGAATGTCCTTCCTGATAATAGGTAGTTTTAGTAAAAGCTTTTTCATTCCTTCGACATCTAATATTGATGTGTTATGTGAATGATACTCATCTAGGGTGGCAATATCAGGTATTCCTTCTGAAAAGTACTGATCATAGTTTAAATCTCTGTTGTCAGCTGGAATTCTATAATAATCCCCTAAATCTTCGGCCTTAATCATATCTTCTCTGTTAACTAATGTCTCATATAACTTTTCGCCATGTCTAGTCCCGATTACTTTAATTTCACTTGTGGATTTATATAATTCAATTAGAGCTTGAGCTAATGAACCTACTGTAGTTGAAGGTGCTTTTTGAACAAATAAATCACCCTGGTTAGCGTTCTCAAAAGCATATAATACTAAATCAACTGCATCTTCTAATGTCATCATAAAACGAGTCATGTTAGGATCAGTCAATGTCAAAGCTTTATTTTCTTTTATTTGATCTATAAACAAAGGAATTACTGAACCTCTAGAAGCCATTACATTCCCATATCTAGTTCCGCAAAATATAGTCTTATTACTATCTAATATCCTTGATTTAGCAACCATAACTTTTTCCATCAATGCTTTTGACATACCCATTGCATTAATTGGATACGCAGCTTTATCTGTACTTAACACAACGACTTTTTTAACTTCGAATTCTTGCGCTATTGATAAAACATTATCAGTACCTAAAATATTAGTTTTTACTGCTTCTAGTGGGAAAAATTCACAGGATGGAACTTGCTTTAAAGCTGCTGCATGAAATATATAGTCAACTCCTTCAATAGCAGACTTTAAACTATCTCTATCACGTACATCTCCAATATAAAATTTAATTTTTTTGTCCTTAACTCTCTTACGAAGGTCATCTTGTTTTTTTTCATCTCTACTAAATATTCTAATCTCTGAATAATTTTTAGTATTAAGAAACCTATGTAAAACAGCATTCCCAAAAGAACCAGTTCCGCCTGTTATTAGTAAAGTATTCATATTATTGTTTTAGTATTTGTTTGAAATAAAGGGTTCGAGACTCAATGGTATATAAACTAAAAACTTTATTTCTATTTTCTTGTAAATTATAAATTGTATTATTAATCTCAAATATGTTAGAAATTATAATATCAGAACATTTAAAATAGTCTAGATCATTATCAAGTATAATTCCATTATTTCCTATTGTATCTTTTAAACCACCAACATTAGAATGGAAAATTAAACATTTAGCTGCCATAGCTTCTAAAACTGCTAAACCGAAGCCTTCATATTTTGATAATTGTATATAATATTTACTTTTAAGAAGATGTTTGCTTTTCTCTGAATCAGTAATCGCTCCCGTGAGAAAAACATTATTTTCAAGTTTTAAATCTTTAATTAAATTCTGCAAACTAATACTTCCATCACCTAGTTGACCAATTATTGTAAATTTTAGGTTAGGTATAAACTTAATTAATATAGACATAATATATAAAGCGCGATCTACACCTTTTCTTTTGATATTTCCCATTGTACCCATCCAGCAAATTGTAACAAATGTGAAATCTAATTTAGTTTTAATTTCATTCTCATCAATATAGTAATTAACATCTATTGAGTGAGGATGTAAACTTAATTTATTTTTATGTATGAAAAAGAAATCTAAAATACCAGAAACTCTGTTAAAATCTGATTGGGATACTATATTACATTTTGAAGAAAAAATGTAACATAATATAAATAAAAAGATATTAAAAGTTAACTTCTTTTTATTTATATTAGAATTAGCATCAAGGTCATCAATACCGCCTGTAAAATATACTTTTTTAAAAAATAAACGAGATAATATTGCAGGTAGTAGGCTTTTTTTATAAAAGTAACAAAATGTTAGTTGATAGTTCGTAAATTTAAAAAAGGGAATTATACTATTTGTAACAAGTACATCATAGCCTGCCAATTTTAAAGCTTTAATATCTTCAACATAAAAGCTAGATATCAAAAAACTATTAATATCTGTAACACTAGAATAAAATAAAACTTTTTTATTAGTGCTCATTTAAATTTTTAAAAATTAAAATAGGCTTAAGTAACCAAAATAGTAATACAGCGGGTAAGTATTTAATAAAACTTAATATAACTGACATACCATCCGATTCGTAAAAAAATATTGAAAAAATTAAGATTATTAACATTGAAAATTGAGATGAAGAAATAATATTACTAGAACCAATAAAATAAATAACTAAAAGTAAGAAGATAATTGTTAGTGCTGAATAAAATATACCAAAAATCCCAAAATTTGCGTAAGAATCAACTACCATACATGAACAGTCATCTTTATTATTATTTTGTAAATAATTATTAAGTAAATATTGTTTTGAACCAGTTTCGGCAACTCTTATTTTTTCCTTCGATTTTTCATCTCCTAATAATGCAGCAATTGATAAAAAAGGATTGGGAAATGACTTACCATAAAGAAAGCCTTTTTTATCAGTTGCATTTACAACTTCTGTAAAAAATGTCGAGCAATTAACTCTATTTAAAATTTCAGTTGTTGCAATTTCATTTATACTAGAATTACCTTTTAAATATAAGGTTGGAGCATATCGAATAATACTAACTAGTAGAAAAAATGTAGACGCAATTAAAATA
>Ga0209401_1002390_pt1 | contig 12201 bp, 15 predicted proteins | sample M_140807_MF_Meta_FD_187318 | JGI IMG/M metagenome (GOLD analysis project Ga0209401, IMG submission 187318) | Freshwater microbial communities from Lake Montjoie, Canada to study carbon cycling - M_140807_MF_MetaG (SPAdes) (version 2) | ecosystem: Environmental > Aquatic > Freshwater > Lake...
GTCATGATTTTTTAAAATAGCCATTTTCATATTGTATCTGTCTCTAAAATATTTCATTACGGGATACTCGCCTAAATTACAACCTAATGTTTCTTTAATGGGTTCTTTCGTTAGCCAATGTGGATATAGAGATGCTAGAGTCCAAAAATGTTCGTCTTTAAGATTGTATCTAAAGTTGGCATTGAGTATAATATCACTTTCTTCAATTAAAGGCTGATTTAATTCATAATCATACCACGGATTTCTTTGTAAACATATTTGACATACTTTTGGATTATTTTGTAAAAAATCAATTAATAATTGTATATTTATTGGTTGAGTAAAAACCACATCATCTTCATGATGCCAAATAAAATCAAAATCTTGGGTGCTCAAGTATTCCCATAGTTCTGACCAAGTTAGAGTTATACCCTTATTATTAGGATGTAATACTACTTCGTTAAATCCATATTTTTTAGCTGTGTCTATTATAGCATTATCATATCTTCTCATAGGATAATCATCTATGAAAATACTGTGAACTTCATTATCGCCGAAATTAACAAACTGTTCATGAGATTGTAAAGTTGGAATTAAAAATTCAAAACGATTAGCAGAAAAAATAACTCTACAAATTTTCATTTTAGTACTCGGTGTTTATAAAAAATAACTGAAATAGTCTTCCATCTTGTAAATTTTTTCCAAAATAATCTAGTGAAGTATGATACATATTGCTTCTATATAATACTAATCTATTATATCTATTGGCGATTCTATCTACCAATTCCCATTTAGTCATGTCTTGAGTATCACAAGAATAGTCAGTACCGTCTTCATAAATACTTCCGGTTTTCTTGTACATAAACAATCCTGTACCACCTGATAAAGGAGCATCAGGGGTAAGGTAACACACTCCTGCCCAAGAATTGTATTCATCGGTGTGCATCCAACTTCTATTTGTAGCGGTTGCAAGTTCAAAAGAGCCGGTTAAACCAGCACGGTCATTCCAATGTGTAACATTACCACTAAGTGGCCTTAAAATGTTTTGAATAATTTCTTTTATACTATCATTTAAAAAACTGTTTGTGCGTAATCCAGGATAATTTCCTTTCTGACTGAATTCTTGAGATAGTGCAAAATTTCTAACTTCATCAGGATTGAGATAAAAATCTTCTGTTATAACTACATTGGTTCTCACGTTACCTCCATTTAGGGCCATCAAACCATGCAGCTATGCTATGTCTAACCCCTGCTGTAACTGGTTTAGCTCTATGAAGATAAAAAGAAGGGAAAAATATAATAGTGCCTTGCTGCTTTATATCACTTTGAGCAGGTTTATTATCTGTGTCAATTAATTCAAATTCTCCACCTTCATATTCATTAGGATCTGTTAGTTGAATAATACATGAAAGTTTTCTATGATACATTGGATCGCCATTCATCCAAAAAACATCATGGTGATCTTTATATTCACCCTTATAGTTAGAATGGTATTCAGCTAATTGTATATAATTTAATCTAGAGATATGAAAATTAAAAAAATCGTTATTGGCTTGCCTAGCAGTTTTCCAAAGCAAGTCAAACAAAAATTCATAATCATAGTTATATGTTTCAATAAACTTTATTTTACTACGTCTAGTATTACTTAATCTAGACGAATCATTTATTCCAACTCTGGCTTCTTGTTCAGGTATATCTTTGGATAGTTCAATAATTTTCTTACACTTTTCTTTACTTAAATATGATTTAAAAAAACACCATTCACCGTTCATCGTTTCCCTTTATAGTTTAGATTTAAGATATTCAATCTGTTGTTCTTGCTCTTTCAAAGCTTGAATTAAAAGTGGGACTATTTTTTCGTATCTTACAGTTAAATATCTATCACCTGATTTACTATGCCCGTGTAAATTAGCATCAAACGGTGCAATTGCTATAGCTTCGGGTACTACTTCTTCAACTTCTTGCGCTATTAATCCTACTTGTCTTTTTTTATTTATGTACCCGAACTGTTCGGCTAATTTATTTGAATAGTAGTACGCACCGTTTAGTCTATTAAGTTTTTCTAGTGCATTTTCTATAGTTACTATATTTTCTTTTAATCTTTTATCTGAATAATAAGCAGTTACGTCACCGGTAGCTCTAATTTCACCGGTAGTGCCACTAGCAGGAGTCCCTACACCCAAACTATTTACTTGATTAACTAGCGGTCCAGTGGGACCAGGCTGCCCTGCTGGACCCTGTGGTCCTTGCGGACCTGTAGAGCCTTGTGGACCCTGTGATCCCTGTGGTCCTTGCGGGCCAGTAGACCCCGGTGGGGAAGGCTGTGTTGAACCTTGTGGTCCTTGTGGTCCTTGAGCGCCCTGCGGTCCTTGAGGCCCTGTCCCTCCTGTACCTTGTGGTCCAGTTACTCCTGGTGGACCTTGAATCCCTTGTGGTCCCCGTGGTCCTGCAAAATTTGAACGTGGTCCAATCCATATTCCTGAAGAATTGATGACTGGAATGGTTCCTACAGTAAGACCGCTTTTAATTGTAAATGGAGTAAATATTGCAGGTACTGGTGCTGCGGTAGTAGTTGTCGTAGTAGTTGGTCCTGATGTAGTTGTAGTTGTAGTAGTTGGTCCTGATGTAGTAGTTGTAGTAGTACCCGGTGCTGTTGTAGTTGTAGTAGTACCTGGTGCTGCTGTTGTTGTCGTGGTAGTAGTTGGTCCTGATGTAGTAGTTGTAGTAGTACCCGGTGCTGCTGTTGTAGTTGTTGTAGTTTCTGGTGATACTGTAGTGGTTGTTGTGGTACCTGGTGAATTATCAACGCTATACCCGGATGCCGCTAGAAGGGATCTTGCAGTACCAACACCAGTGGTATCTGTGGCAACAACACCGGCATTACTTACCAAATTGGTTACATTAAGGCTACCAATAGTAGACCCAAATCCAAATATAGCTTGATCACCGCCATATCCGGCTGCTGCTAAATTCTGCCTTGCAGTACCAACACCAGTGGTATCAGTAGCAACAACACCGGTATTACTTACCAGATTGGTTACGTTGGTAACAGTGCCGGTAGACCCAAATCCAAATATAGCTTTATCGGTGCCGTATCCTGCTGCTGCAAGACCATTTCTTGCCGTACCAGTTAATGCGGCTTGATTAGCAGCAACAACACCAAGATTAGATACTAGATTGGTCGCGTTGAGCTGGCTGGCGGTAGCCCCAAATCCAAATATAGCTCGATCACCACCAAATCCTGCTGCGGCTAGATTCTGTCTAGCAGTACCAACACCGGTGGTATTGGCAGCAACAACCCCAAGATTAGACACTTTATTGGTTGTTGAATAATAAGTACCAGTATTATTACTACCATATCCAAATATAGCTTTATCGGTGCCGTATCCTGCTGCTGCTAGAGCTTGCCTTACTTGGCCAACACCAGTGGTATCTGTAGAAACAACACCAAGATTAGATACTTTATTGGTTAATGAGTAAGGACTACTGCCAGCAGTCCCATATCCAAATATAGCTTGATCGCCACCAAAGCTAGCTGCTGCAAGCCAAAATCTTTCAGTGCCAACACCAGTGGTATCTGTAGCAACCACACCAAAACTAGATACTAGATTAGTTATTGAAACTGCACTGCTTCCATTAAATCCAAATCCAAATATAGCTTTAGTAGTCATTATTTTACCTGTCCTTTGATCATATTTATTTCACGTTGGTGTAGCTTGATGCTTTCTATTATCACAGGTATCAATTTAAAATAATTTACTGTTAAGTAATTTTCACCTGATCTACTTACATCAGATATTAAATCAAATGGTGCTATAGTAACTGCTTCAGGTACAACCTCTTGTACTTCTTGTGCTATTACGCCAATTTGTTTACTATGGTCATGATATCCAAATTTTTCAGCAAATTCATTTTGATTAAAATATACACCTCGCAATTTTTGTAAAATTTGTTGAGACTCGGTTATATTGGATATATTATCTTTTAATCTTACATCTGAATAAAAACCTGTTATATTACCACTGGCTCTTATCTCACCTGTAGTACCGCTGGCAGCAGTCCCTACTCCTAATGAAGTAACTGATGTTTGTAATTGTGAAGTAGGCCCTTGTGGACCTGTTCCCCCCGTTGATCCTCCGGGGCCTTGTGGCCCGGTAGGACCGATCGCTCCTGCTGGTCCCTGAGCTCCTTGAGGACCATTGGGCCCCGGCGCTGATGATCCCGGCGCACCGGTTGCGCCTTGCGGACCTCTAGGACCTTGTGGACCTGCTGTTCCCGACCCTCCTGGTGCAGCTGGACCTTGTGGGCCTTGTGGACCTGCAGCTCCCGCAGAACCAACAGCACCTTGCGGGCCTATCAAACCTGTTGTAGGCCCAATCCACACTCCCGATGAATTAATATCAGCAGTGGTTCCTACTGTTAACCCATTTTTTATTACAAAATTTTTATTTGTAGCCACAATTTTTATCCTATTTTTTGCAACAATTGTTTTATCTCTTTTTGCTGTTCTTTAATAGCTTCTACCAATAAAGGTACTAACTTATCATAGTTGATAGTAAGATAATTTTCACCGGACTTGCTATTTCCAGTGTCATCTGCATCAAATGGAGCTGTAGATACCGCTTCAGGGAAAACAGCACTTATCTGCTGAGCGATAAGTCCTATTTGTTTTTTATAATCATTGTAACCAAATTTTTCAGCTAACTTATTTTGAGTAAAGTATACACCAGTCATACTTTGTATTTTTTCTATAGAATTATCAATATTTTTGATATTTTCTTTTAGCCTTTTATCTGAGTACAGAGATGTAATGTTATTTGTAGCTAATATATAACCTGCAGGGCCAGCTGGTGTACCTACGCCTAATGCGCTCAATGTTACATCACCGGTGTTTGTAACGCCTTGTGGTCCTTGAGGCCCCTGTGGTCCTTGTGGTCCACCAGATCCTTGGGGTCCTTGTGGACCAGTTGGTCCTGCGTTCCCTTGTGGTCCTTGTGGTCCTTGTGGTCCAATCGGACCTTGCGGTCCAGTAGGACCAGTCGCCCCGATCGCTCCTTGTGGACCAGTGGGTCCTTGTGGTCCTGATGTGCCCTGTGGTCCTTGAGGCCCTTGCGGTCCTTGTGGCCCCTGGGGACCTTGCGGTCCAACTAAATTAGTACTAGGGCCAATCCAGTTTCCTGAAGAGTCAATCAGTGCAGTCGCCCCTGTTGGGGTACCTATTGAAAGACCATTATTAATTATAAAAGGTTTAATTATTGCCACGATTCACTATCCTCGTTAATTTTTTAAACATTACACTGCTAGCAATGTGGCTATTCCTGTAACTGTTGTTACTGCATTAACCGGGGTAAATGTAACTGTAACTACATTGGCTGCTAGTGATGCATCAAAGGTTGCTAAAGGAACATTTGAAGTAACGTCAGAGTATTGTGAAATATACACATTAGTGTTATTTTGTAACAAACTTATCATTGTAGCTTCATAATCAGTCCCGCTACTAATTTGAAGTTGATATATAACAGACCTATATGCAGTTGAAGAGAATGTATCAAGATTAGTAGGGGCTACTAAAATAGAGTTTGCTGTTATGAATCTTGTAAGAGATCCACCTGTTGCTCCTGGATCACCAAAAGATAAGTTACCGTTACCATCTGTTTTAATAAATTGACCTGAAGTACCGCCTGTAATTTTAACATTACCAACTGCATTTAAATTAGTCACACCTGTTATTGCTAAATTAACAGCAGTGATATTTGCAGAAACATTAACATTAGCTGCACTTACTAAACCATTTCCAGTAAGTGTTAGACTATTGCCTGTTGCATTACCGATGTTTGGTGTAGTTAAATTAGCACTCGCTTTAACTACAATATTACCACCAGAAATTGCTGTAGTAACGCCATCTGTATTAGCTGAGAATGTTGAACCTACTAAGTTAATACCATTAGCTGCTTGGAATGAACCTGCACCTGAGAACTGACTGAAGACAATATTACTAGTTCCTACAACTACACTATCCGTTGTTTGTACCCAAGCGGTGTCTGCTAGTGTTGAGCCTGTTGTAACGAATAAGAAAGAACCGCTCAGTACTTCGGCATCAACATCAAAATCGGTGGATCTTGTTATTACCGTATTATTGTTGTAAACATAGATACCATTCCAAGCTTGATTTGCTTCGTTTTTAATAAGCAAACGCATATTAGCAGTCAGTGAAACACCATCTATCGCAGTTAATGTTCCACCTGTAATTGTTAGATTTGCACCTACACCACTTGTGCCGTTATTATATGCCGCTGTGCCCCCTGTTATAACATCTAGGTTTGCGGTGGTAGCCGCATTTGCAGACTGCTTAACTGAAAGACCCGACGCAAATGTATCAACATAGAATTTGGTAGCAGCGTCAGTGCCTACGTTAGGCTCAGCAAGATTATTGATGTTACGCCCGCCCATGTTAACATTACTATTGAATAGTGTATTACCTGCTACTGTTAGAGTACTATCTAGTCCTACAGGTTTACTAAAGTTTGCACTATTTCCAGTGAATGTAAAGATATTTGCATTACCAGACACACTAAGAGCTATATTACCATTTTCTGCTATTCTGACATTTGAATTGCCATTAGAAAGAGTTGCTATTCCCGTTAAGAACGCACCATTACCTAATATATAATTACCGGTAATATTACCATTTGCAGTAATATTACCGCCGACTCCTAGATTTCCCCCAATGTTACCATTTCCTGAAACGCCTAAATTACCAGTAACATTAGCGCCAGTAGGAGTAATTACTACTACCGTATTGCCGCCTGAACCTATTAGAACGTTGCCATTTGCTGTTGGAATAGTTATTCCACTAGTACCGTTACCTGTAGCAGAAGCAACTACCGAAGACCAACTTAAATTACCATTGCCATTAGTAGTTAACACTTGACCATTACTTCCACCAGTGATAGTTACATTACCAACTGCATTTAAATTACTTGTACCTGTTACTGCTAAAGTACCTGTGATATTTGCACCAGTACCGGTTACAACTAATATATTAGCATTGCCCCCTACACTAAAATTAATATTGCCATTTGCTGTTGGAATAGAGCCGTTGCTAGTGCCATTGCTGAAACTATTTCCAGAACCAATTACAGTAGTCCAACTTAAATTACCAGCACCATTAGTAGTTAACACTTGACCATTACTTCCACCAGTGATAATAACATTACCAACTGCATTTAAATTACTTGTACCTGTTACTGCTAAAGTACCTGTGATATTTGCACCAGTACCTGTTACAACCACTACATTGGAATTGCCACCTACACTAAAATTAATATTGCCATTTGCTGTTGGAATAGAGCCACTACTAGTGCCATTGCTGAAACCAGATACATTGACTGATGTCCAACTTAAATTACCACTGCCATTAGTAGTTAACACTTGCCCATTACTTCCACCAGCGATAATAACATTACTAACGTTATTTAAATTACTAGTACCTGTTACTGTTAAATTACCACCAACATTGGCTAGACCTGTGATATTTGCCGTACCTGCTACGTTCATACCGGTACCGGTTATAACCACTACATTGGCATTACCATTTACACTAAAATTAATATTGCCATTTGCTGTTGGTATAGATCCGTTGCTAGTACCATTACTGAAGCCATTTGGTAGTGTACTACCGTACGGTGTTCCGTTTGCATAGTTTATTGAAATATCATTGCCAGGGGGTAATGTTATATTTCCATCGGTTCCAAATGTCCATAATTTACCATTTGCACTAATAACTAAATTGCCATCAGCCTCTTCTATATTAGCATAACTCTCACCATTTTGAATTTTGGTAGGAGCTATAGAAGAAGAAGCACTTATTGTGACAACACCAGTCCCTTCAGCCGGGTCAATGTATATATTGTCCCCGGGAATAATTTGTGTTACCCCATTAATAATAAAGCTTTTAACTGTTTGATCAATAGCACTTACATATATACTATTTGCACCCGTATAAATTGTGACAGTATCTCCTGCTTGATTATTAGCACTAGTAAGTACCCCTACGGTCGTAGCAGTTGTTCTCAGAGTTGAATTCGGCAATACTACTTTATTACCTTCTTCAATAGTAGGGTTTCCGGCTGCTATAAGACTTTGTCTATTTAAAGTATTTTGAACAGAACGTACAACGCCGGGGTCAGAAAGTCCAATTTTAGGTTGTTTAGGTTTAAATGCCATATTATTTCTCTCTTTATATCATTATTTATCATTAAATAAAAAAAATATGGCTCTAGATACTAAAAGAACTCCCACATCCACATGTAGTTTCGGCATTGGGATTTTTTATTGTAAAGCTAGAGCCATATAATTCGTCTTTGTAATCTACTGTAGACCCTTCTAAGTATTGATAACTCATGTGATCTACTATTAATTTAATAGAATCTGATTTAAATTCTATATCGTCTTCATTAACCTCTTCCTCTAATATAAAACCATATTGAAAACCAGAGCAACCACCGCCCTGAACATATAATCGTAGTTTTAAGTTTGCGTTATTTTCTTCTACTATTATGTCTGATATCTTTGCAGTTGCTTCTTTTGTGACCGTAATCATAATGAGTGGCCCCATCTAGTGTTAATAACGTTCCAATTAATAATTTTCCAAGTGTTTTCTAAATACTTTTTTTTGTCTGCACCATAATCTAATAAAAATGCATGTTCCCACCAGTCTATTAGTAATAGTATGTCATCTCTTACTTGATGATTTGGTATAGTTTTTAGTTTACCATCATATGCCAAATAAATCCAACCTGAACCTTGAATCTTCATTGCTTCGGTTTGTAATTCTTTTTGGAAAGCTTCATAGTTTCCAAAATGCTTTTTGATAAATCCTGCAATAGGCCCGTTGGGCTCGTTATTATTTCTTACTTCTCTAAATTGAGGAAAGTATGTATTGTGAAGAAAAGCCCCTGCATAATTGAATTCAGGATCACCTTCGCCTTTATTATAACGCTCGGCATAGCCGTGGGCAAGTTTACCAAAGTGTAAATCAATGGTTTCTTTACTCATAACGGGTGCAACTTCACTGGGAGTGAAGTTGAGGGGAATTATTCCTATATCTTGAGGTTTAGCTTTTGCCTCAAGTAGATTTATTATGTCACGCATTAAGTATTTATTCTTAATGCGTGATTGGTAAGTTTCTACTTACGTCTTGTTATACGACCTTTGGTTAGATCATAGGGTGATAGCTCTAATTCAACTTCATCACCTAACAAAATACGAATTTCATTTTGTCGCATTCGGCCTGAAATATATCCGAGTATTTTATTACCTGTAGTTAACTGTACTCTAAACATTGCATTTGGAAGTACGTCTACCACTTCACCTTCTACTTTAATTGTATCGTCTTTTGCCATATTATCTACGCATATTAGCTGCATCAACAGCCGCTTGTTGATTGAATACAGGTTGCAGACAACTCTTATGGACAATCGTTATACCCAATACTTGATCTCCTGTATATTTTTGACTTTGTTTTACTGTAACTGGCCCTGTGATTTTAGTATCTAAACTAGGAATACGATTATTTGCAACCCTATTTGTTGGGATAGCAGGAGACAGTTGCAATCCCTTATTGGCAATTCTTTTAGCTATAGGCTTAGACATTGAAGCCCATTTTTGTTGGTTAGCTTCCCATTCATTTTGTAGTGCTAATTGCTTTTGTTTAGCTTCTGAGCTGGCAAATTTTTGTTTACCCTTACGTTTACCGTTGAGGGTAAGAGAGGGATGATGCAAATGCATGGACATGTTGATTAAATGCAAGTTACGATTCTAGTATTATAGCATGCCGAAGAATATCTGTCAACCATTATCGTTTGAGAATATCCCATGCTTTTTCTTTTTCTATAATTTCAGCTTCTAGTTCCTTGTAAGCGTTACCTAAGGTTCGTAACTCTTCCCATCTTTTTTCTAATTCTTCATTTGGGCGAAGGATAGCCAATCGTTCTTCAATTTTCTCTAGTACATCATTTAAACTTTTTCCCTTGAGTTTTATATCTCCTTCAAACTCAGCATCACCTTTAACTGTTAACTGGTTATTAGTAGTGTTTGGATTAATAGTCCAAGTAGGTGTAGTAGTTGAAGGGACTGTATAATACCCGTAATTTGGTACAGTATTTGGAGAGGTAATGGTAACAATATTTGGTATTGCGGTAGAATTATTAGTTACTATCATTTAAAAGATTTTTTAATGAAAACCGTGCCATCGTCATTAACACCAAACTCTACTTCATCCCCTTCTTTCCAACCCAAAGAATCTAGTACTGGTTGTGGAATAGGCAGTATAATGTCCCCGGTTTCAGGGTCTTCTTGAGTAATAACTTCGTACCGAGTTAGGATATCAGATGGTAATTTTTTTGACATATGTTATATTAGCACAATGGATTTAGTATGTCAATATTTATTGAGAACGATGGTGCCCAAAATAATTAATTTACCTGCTCGTTGGTTCTCTGATACTCCCCTGCTTTACCATCTAAACTTACACTCCAAGCGTAAAACTTAGTATCAGGGTATTCTTTTTTAAGAGTAACAAAACTATCTAAATTAGGAATAGAATCGTCATACATAATGGCTTTACGGTAATTTCCCTGATCTAATAATTTTCTAATAATAATCTTTTTCTTTTCATCAACTTTTATTTTGTCCGTAATATTTCCCGCACGATAAACATGAACTTTACTCATGTCTACCCCATATTTTCTAAACGTATCTAAAAATAATTCTTTGTCATCAAAGTCTGATCTAGCAGTTACCATAACAACTTTGTTGCCTGTAGCAATGTCTCTTTTAAGTTGATTCATCATGGGAATAATTGGCTTGGCATTATCAAAGAATTCTTTAGCACTAGTAAAATCACCAAAATCAAAATGTTCGCCATCTTTTAATTTATAATGCGTAAACTCATGACTGCTTAAACTACGAATCACTTTGTCATCTTTGATAACATGAACTCTCGTTTGAGTATGTACGAGGGTATCATCTATGTCAAAAATAACTAGTTTTGACAAGTCATCTTGGTACTCTTTTAGGATCTCGGTGATTTTCATTTTGGTATATAATGTTACTTTATTATTTAGTTCTTTTTATAAATAATATTATCAGGAGAACAGTCTTGTGGATATAGATTTTATACAACTTGTATCAGAGGTTGGATTTCCAATATCAGCCGCAATAGCAGCCGGCTATTTTGTTTTCCTTGCACTCAAGTTTATACTATCCGGGGTAACCTCTTCAGTTAAATCTATGGAATCTATTATAAAAAGTCTAGATAAACGTATAGATATAATGAATAGTGAAGTTGAAAGAATTGATATCAAAATATCACACGCATTGGGCCTACAACCTAATTTTAACAGAATCTCCCGAGCAGATTATAGCGATATCAGGAAAGACTAATATGTACGCAGTAGAATTAATCAACAAATACGGATTTCCCATCATTGCCGCATTTGGTCTAGGATACTTCGTACATTATACATGGAAATGGGTTACCTTAGAAGTAAAGCCTGTTATATCAGAGGCAAATCAAACTTTAATAAATTTAATTGACAGAATTAGAATGTTAGATAATGATTTAATCCGATTAAACGAAAAGATAGATACTGTACTTCAACTACGTGGGAAAGTTCTTGAAACAGAAAGAATTGAAGCAGAACGTAAAATAAATTCTCCTTGAGAATTATAATTCTACCAAGTTTTTAGCGTATCTATCATAGTATTCAATATTAACTTTGTCTTTATTATTTTTGAACCAATCATAGTATTTTTTATATACTTCATCTAATTGATCTTTTGACAACTTTTCTAAAGGTCTTTTAGCGTAATCTTTACTAGCCTCTTTATGGTCTTCAAAATTATTTGGATGACCTATATTACCACTTTGTTTATGTCCTGCAACTTCGTGTGGATCGCTCCAATTAAAACAATAGGATGGTACATAATTTATATTATGTTCGTTTAATTGACCTTCATCACGTAACTTGGTATACCAACTCAATCCTTCATAGCCTGTAATATCAACTCTAAACCCTATTTCTCTAATCCTAGGCATTTTAACTATTACACTAGCTTCTAGTGTATTCATGCATAATTCTACACGGTCAGGCATAGAAAAGAAACTTTGTTCAGGTTTCCAAGCATCCTTACCATTTTCAATTATACCTTCATAAGCTT
>Ga0209401_1002393_pt1 | contig 12193 bp, 22 predicted proteins | sample M_140807_MF_Meta_FD_187318 | JGI IMG/M metagenome (GOLD analysis project Ga0209401, IMG submission 187318) | Freshwater microbial communities from Lake Montjoie, Canada to study carbon cycling - M_140807_MF_MetaG (SPAdes) (version 2) | ecosystem: Environmental > Aquatic > Freshwater > Lake...
TTTGCTTATTACTAAGCTGCAATTGCTACGTATTCGTTTCTAACTAAAGAAATGATCTTTGCTTCTACTTGATTAGCGAAATTCCTAGAATCTTGGCTAATGATGTTTTTGTTTGCGTTTGTTTTTGATATTCATTTAGATGTAAGATATCACCCATCGCATAATCGTTAATTGGCTGAACGCTCCTGTCAAATCCATTCACCCCCATATTGGTATATATATTAGATGTCTTCCAAAGGATCATCTAAACTTTCAAATTCTTCTACTTCCGGCTCTAAACTCATTTCTTTTTTCTTTGCCAATGCCTTACCGACAATGTTAGTTTCATGAGAAAGAATAGCTGCTACTTCAGAATCATCTACATGCATGTGCTCATATAATTTTCCATCATCGCCACGCACATTATAAAATATCTTTTTATTTTTTGGGCGACGCTCTTCTATATTACCCATACGTAATTTACCTGACCAAATAAATACTACATCCTGGCCTAATCGGTAATGATTCTTTTTTACTCTGGCCATAGTTCGTTATCTGTATTTACTGTTACATTCTTAGTCTTAGTTATTGTATCTGCTTTAAATACATCTAAGTATCTAGATTGCGTAACTGACTTAACTTCAAAATCTCTTTGCTCGGCAGAAAATTCTCTATGAATAATAGACTCTGCGTGAGTCACTGAAGATGCTTCAACTAAATAAGTTTCACTTACCTTCTTTGTCTTTCCTTTGTCTGTGTCGAACTCAACGACAACCCTTGCTGTATAATACATATTTATTTATATTGATTTAGTTTGTTGGTATATAATCACCCGTTTTCTTACTAACAGATATTGGTATGTTAAATACCGCATCCTTACCTTTAAGAGATTTCCAATTATCGCCATAATACGCACGCATTACTTGATTATAACTTGAAATAGCTTTTTTACGTGCTATTTGCTCCTCTTTACTCTTTCTAAACATTAAGTCCCATGAATAAATCGCAGGATCATGTCCATGAGCACGATTATTGGTAATTCTGCCTTGGAAATCTGTTGTAAATTGTCCTGCAGGAGTACTATTCCTAGTAGATTTGTCTACTTGCTTGGTCTTAAATGCCTCGCCTTCTTTATTTTTATGGTTCATATTATTTATCTTCCTTTTGTTTGATCTAATTTAAATATTTCTTTGGCTAATAAAGGATCCTTAATAATCTCTATTTCATTACCCGTTTTATGATGAATTACCATTCTGCCTGAATATCTAGCAATATCGCTATGATTAACGCAGGTTCTAGCACTAGGTAAAGCCTTCAATCTACCTTCTTGTATAAGCTCATTACATACACTGCAATATCTAATTATTTTCATAGTATAAATATAAGTATTTTATTTCAATATTCCTAATTAAAAGTTATTATTATTCCGATAAGGTACTATATACTGCATTACCCGACATTAGCATTTCATTTACTGTGGTTGCTAATTGCACTATATTACCTGGCTCTACGAATTTAGCATCTTTACCATACATAAATTTAAATGATTTTACATTTCTTTCTCGTACATTCTGCCCTATAAAATAACTTAATCCAACAACGCCACTCTTAAGTATAATATTCCAAACCTTTTTGGTATGATATTCACCTGTAGCATCCGAATATGAATTCTTTTTTAATTGAAAACAAGGCTCTCCGTCAGATAAATTAATTATGAACTTATCTACATCTCCAGAATCTTCTTCATTTATAAATGCTAGATAAGCTTCATAACATAATCCTTCTGGAGTAGTTGCACCTGCATATAATCTAGGAAATATATCTAATATCTTAGAAAAATGATCCTTCTTAGAATTATAAGCGATAACCATCATAGGAGATGATTCATACTGACTTCTAAATGATATAATACAACTTACTCCTTTTAAAAATGTACAAGCCTTAGCAATCGCCGTTGCGGTTAATATACTATTATTAAAATTAGTACCCATCATACTACCTGACGCGTCAATAGAAATATGGATTACAGATTTCTTAAACTTATCTGTCTTAGTTTTATAAAAGATATTTTCTACATCAGCCCCCAGTAAAGCAATATGCCTATTAAATATTTTACCGCTCTTTAATCTATTAGAAATAAAGGTTCTTTCTTCATTACGCACTTGCATTCTTTTAGCTAGCATATTTCCTAATACTACACCCTTTGCTACTGCCTCTTGAATCTCGGTATCTATATATCCGTTATGAGTAAATAATCGATTAAACATATTAGACGATGCTATCGTAGAATTAATATGCTTTACTAATAATGTATTTACTTCTAGAACATCATATGGGGTTTCATTATAATCTTTATATAAATCAACTTTAACAGGAGTCATAGTAACATCGGCAATATCTAACATTTCAATTTCATCATTTAATTTAGCTGAATTTGAGCCTTTTTTAACTTGACCATTAACCATTTTAGATGCATCACTTAATATTTTTTCTGCTTCCGTCTCTTCTTTATCACTTAATTCATCTCCATCATTTTCATCTTCTTTCGGCGCAGGACTTAAATCTAAATTTTCATCATTTCCATTTTCCTCCTCACTTTTAATATCATCGATATCATTATCAGACTCTTCATTATCATTAGACTCTGACTTAGATTTATCAGCCTTTGTATCAGGCTTAGATTTATCTTCTTCAGATTCATTAGGAGCAGAAGGTTGATTTATATTATTTGCTTTAGCTTTTTCTACTTGCTTAAGAATAATCGAATAAATATTAGCTGCAACCTCTAATCTATCTTTTGTAGTCTTTAATCTATCAATATTTTGAATATCCAATTCATTAACTATATCAGCCAATGCTATCATACGATTCGGATCAAATTCCAACCCAACTATATTTAATAATTGACTAATGTAATTATCTACCGTTTCGGTGCATCTTTTCTTAGATTTTAGCAATTTAGCTAACTTTGGAGATTTAAAATAATGATTGTATAACGTTTGATAATACCCTCTATATCCTGGTGCGGTTCTATATACATAAGAATCAATATAACGATCTTCAACAATATTATGAATTGTATGTAATACGTCATAACGCATATCTAATCCTATTAATCCATGAGCTGCCATGATATTGTCTAAGTTTTTTCTGTCACCTAACCACTTAAAATCTGTCAACAATAAATGCGACGCTTCATGCAATGCTAATCCGACGGTTAAATCAAAGTTATTTTCGTCTAATTTCGAGCTAATAACTACTGTTTTTCCGTCGGTATATGAGTCATTACCTGAGCTAAATTTAACTACAAATCCATCCTTTTGAGTCAAGATTTTTACGAAGTTAGATATAGCTCTTTTATATGCTAATAGTTTAAGTTTCTTAGAAATACTAACAGATTCTCCTGTTCCTTGAAACATTGATCTATCTAGCCAAAACTTAGAATTTGAATTTAATGAATTTTGTAGTGCCATATCTTTTATTTATTTATTATACTTAAAGATAAGGAAATTATTCCATATTTCCTAATTATTTCCGCTATTTTTTTCGGTTAATAATCAATAGATTAGAATGGAAGATTTTCAGGATCTTTTTCACTCATTAAGGTTTCGGGAGCCTCCACAGTTTTCACGTATTTTTGCACTAATTGCTTAATATATACCCTTTCACTTTGAGCTCCACCTTCTTCCGAATAAAATGGATAAATCGCAATTTCTGCAGCCTCAGGTAACGTAAAGCCATCTTTCAATAAAAATGCTATTTCTATGGCTACCCTTGTGCTTATTTGCGTAGAAATCCTAGGAACTTCAGATCTTAATTCTGTTCTAATATCCGAAGTAATATCTGTAATTGTTTTAAGCTCTACTTTAGATACTTCAGGGACTTTTATGCCTAAAAGCTGCAATTCTTGGTCTCTATTTAACATATCCATTTCAATAGTCGTAAATCTATCCATCATTGCTCTATCCATAGTTCTAGTAGAAGTATATTGGAATCCTATATTTGCTGTCGCAATAAATGACACCGAAGGATGTATATTTATCACAGGACTTCCCGGTTTTTCGTCTAATTGAAGCACTCTCTGATTCGGATCTAATACAGGCATCAATATATTCCAGGCTTCTCCATTAGCTCGTGACAGCTCGTCTAATATGATAACAGCATTTTCTTCTTGAATTGCATGAACAAATCTGCTTTCTGCAAAAAAAGTACCATCTTCTTTATTAAATTGCGTGCTTCCAATTAAAGTAGATCTAGGATCTTGGGTTGACCCCATACCTATAATATATAAAGGACGATTAAGCGCCTTACCTGCCATAATAGCAGCTACGGTTTTACCCATACCGGAATCTCCAACCATCATAATATTTTGGCCTCTCATAATATTACGGATAAGATATTTCCATTTCAAATCAGGCATAATCAAATCCGCAGGTTTAAAATTCGGAGCAGAATGCACAAATTCAATAATATTCTTTGTAGCACTATCTATTTCGGTAAGAACTTCCGGTTCTTTAACTTTCTCCTTTTTAGGAGCCTTAGCACTAGAAGGTTTACCACCTTCCAATATCTTAGCAACTTTTTCTTTTATTTTAGATCTTTCAATCCTTTGCCACTCTCCTACATTAGGATTAAATATTATTGAACTTTTACCTCCTAACCCAGCTAAAGCACGATTTTTAATTAAATCAGGAATTTCATCCCATCTGTTATTCATTTCCGTGTCATACGCATAACCGCCACCTACTTCATCAATAATGATAATTTCATCTTTCATATTTTTTATATTTTTTATTATACTTAAAGATAATGGATTTGATTCAAAGTACCAACCTTTTTCTTAAAAATAATTAAAATAATTTACCTCACGGAGTGGGTACGCCCGTAAAATTCCACGCTCCGCCCCTAACCCATTACTAATCAATAGATTCCGGTAAATATAACATATTTGTATAACTTACACCTAATTCTTCAATAACTTCTTGAGCCCTAGTTGAGGTAATAGAAAACATTTCTCGGTTTTTTGCTACCCTAAATGTAGCTAAATGATTATGAATATCACGTTCTAAATACTTGGACCCAAAGCACTTAAATTGATAAACACTTATCCAAGGTGTAGGAACGCCCGTAGCCGAATTTATTTCCTTTACTCTTTGAGTTACGGAGGTAGTTGTCATTCCTATTTTTACCATCCCCGGCATAGAACTATTTACTAATATATAAATCCATTCGGGTTTTCTAACAGCACCGGAATGATCCATTATAGGATTAGACAAATAAACTACATCATACCAACCATAAAAACTTTGGTTATCAATAAATGGATATTCCGGATCAATAGAAGGTATGTGGGTATAATGAGTTGCTAGGTGCCAAAGATGACCCGGAACCTTCATATAATTATTTATAGTGCTAGCTTCAACAAATATTTGCTTAATCATTTCTACGTATTTTTATTGACCCAATTAAAAAAAGGCTTCATTATTAATTTTCTAATAATTTCCCATATTGTTATAGTCCATAATATTTGTTCTATCATAATAATCAATTATTTTTACCGAATTTTTTAAGGATCCAATTACATTCTATTTCCGTTTCTAAGCCTTCTAGTCCCGCTTCTACTACATCATATTTCTTGAATCCGGCTTCGAATGCTTTATACATTAAGCCAAATACTTCTTCCTTACTATAACTTTTTTCTCTTTGCCATTTAGCTATTTCAACCATAGCATTGATAACGTTACCTTTTAAATAAGTTTCTAACCCACTAGGATGTAGTTTTACTCCTTCTTTAGATAGTATTTTATTAGCGGCTTCTTCAAGTGTTTCTTGGTTGAATTTACTAACTGCATTTTCCATTATTTTATTTGCAACAAATCCAGCAGCGCCTATTTGCCTATTTTTGAATTTAAGTTCTTCTTTTATATCAATAGTATCATCCATACAAGTACATATTTCTAATGATGTATTACAGTCTAAGCATGTTGTGTTAATTGCTTCTTTTATCATACTTAAATATAAGATCATTATACCGTATTTCCTAAGAAAATCTTCACTGAATATGTATAGTGTTAAGTATTAAGGGGATAAAGTTAGACCGCAACTATTTAGAATTATGGTTCTATGTAATATAGATAGGACAACACTTGATAAGTGGCTTTGTAAAATAAGTAAGATCTTTGATAAGTGTTAGGGCTTGCCCTAAACTTACTAAACCGAGGTCTATATAGACGAAAAATTTATCCGCGACCTAACAGCCCATATCTCCAGGCCACCCATACCACCGATCTAACCAGACTCCCCTAAACCCCCGGGCTCCCCTACCATAACCGGGGGGTGACCCCTTATGACCCCCTATGGCCTTAAATGCGAACTATATGAGAGTTATATCAATCAGGTATGATAGAAGTAACAGTAAAGAAGGTAATTGCTTTTACACAACTACCTATCTTATATATAATAAAAAAAAGATCTTATTCTGGAATGGTTAATCTATTCATTAATTCTAATAATTGATAACTATCCTTTACAGGGAATGTTATTTCCATTCTGCTTAAACTCTTATCAGGGAATACTCTAAATTTCATTTTGATACCATTAGCTAATTTAACTCCAACTATATCTATAGTCTCTCCTTCTTGCTTGCCCCAAGTATTTCTTAACCATTCAGTTCCTTTATTTATTATTGCATCAGGATAAAGGTTACTTAAATTTTCAAATACATATTCTACTGCATTTGCTTTCTTTATTTTAGCTTCTGCTCTATTTTTATTATCTAATAATGTATCTTCTATTTTTTTGTTAAGGGTTTTTGGATTGGATAATAATCTTTCATTATAAAAGCCTCCTCCAATTAAATTCATTTTATATCCCTTATCTGTTGCTCTTGTACTCCAACTATTACCATATACAAAATGCTTTTTAACATCTACTTTAAAAGGAGTGCCATCTAATATAATATGGGCTGAGGTTGAATTATATTTAATTTCTTTTAATATTTCTCTTTCGTATTTACTATCTGGTAAATACCCTCCTGTTATTTGTTTAGTTAATTCTTTATCCTCTTGGATCATTCTATATTTAGGATTAATCTTTTCTAGCTGAGCATGATAGGTTAATGTTGCCATTACTTGATCATTATTATTATTCTGCTCTCTTCTTATTGCAGCTTCCATTTCAATAATGTCTTTTTCTAATCTAGCTGCATCTTGTAATGCTTTTGCTTCTTGCGCTAATACTTCTTGCTTTCTTGCGTTTTCAATTAATGCTAATTCTGCTGTCGTCAATTCTAATGTCTGTGTCATAATTTTCTTTTTTTTTATTATTATACTTAAATATATGGATTTACTTTTACGATTCCTACCTTTTTCTTTTTTCTTTTTAAAAATAAAATTCTCCTTGTTTACTTTCCAATGCCGAAGAATCATATTTTGATCTTCCTTTTATCTGCCATCTAAATCCTATAGACCAATTGCCTATATTTTTCTCAAAATTAACGGTCATATAACAATTATCTAATCGGGATTCTAAAGGACCCATTAAAGCATTATTTATCTCTGCTATATATAAATTAGACTTTTTCATTATAAATTGGGTTTGGTATTTAACGCCATATTTACTTTGAGCATATTCTACTAAATCTTCTACATTTAAAAACTCTTTCTTTTTCATATTCTTTTTTTTTATTATACTTAAATATATGATATTTGTTTTACGATTCCTACCTTTTTCTTTTTAAAAATAAACTTCTGCCACTTGCTCGTAATGCTCAATTGCTGCTTTAGCTTCTTCGAAATTGTCATAGGTTTCGTCAAATGACATATCTTCATATCCTACGATTGTGATTGTAACTCTTCCAAAATATTCAATCATTCTTGCTAATTCTATTTCTTTGTATGGATTCATATTCTTTTTATTTTTTTATTATACTTAAATATAAGCTCTTTGATCTACAATTCCAAATAAATGTTTAACAAATCATAAAAAAAGGGCCTTGATAATCAAGACCCTATATTTACCTAATAATCAATGTATTAGTATTGGCATATAATTTGCTCACCTACCATTACTTCTGGATCCTCAAATCCCATAGCAACTATTCTGGAAGCTTTAATTAATGATCTAATATTAACTTCTACACCGTCATATTTTGAATGCAAATTTCTCATTATCAATAATGCTGACTCTTTATGCTCTCTTTTTATTTTAGGCTCAATTTTCATTAATAATTGTTCCATTCTTAAAAATACTTGATCTATTGTCATACTTATTTCTTGCACGAAACTTCTACTCTTAATTGCATCATCTAATTTGCTTTGCGAAATATTGCTAATGAAAATTACTTTGCCTGTAAATTCAAAACTTCTCGGAACAGGATTCAAATATGAGTCTTTAAGCTCTCTACTTGTTATATAAGAAATCATTCTTGTATCATAACTGTCTAAAGCTCCTTTAAGGATATTAATAGCATCATCATCTTTAAATACTGAATCACAATCATCCAATACAATTATCTTATCACTATTCTCATATAATGTAATATATAATCCTGCCGCAGTAGCTCTTCCTTTAAAATGCACAAAGTCTATACTTTCCTTTAATCCAGACTCTTCTAATGTCTGCTTAACAACATGTGTCTTACCCATACCTACCATTCCTGTAACCACTAATGATGGCTGTAATCCTTTTGCTACCATTTTAGTTAAGTTTCTTAAATTGCTAAACATTATCTCAGGATCTCTATTTGAGGTAATTTCGCTAAATGATGCTTTTCCTTTGGCTTGCTCTGCTGTCTTAGCAATTCTTGTAATTCTTCCGGTTGCTGGATCCAAAATTAAATTCTGGTTATCCTTTTCGGCATTTCTTAACTGGATAGCTCTAATAAGGCCATCTGCTGCAATTACTCCGGTGCTAATATTTCTAGCTACCAATTTATTCTTAACTCTTAATACTTCATAAATATTCATATTTTTTATCTCCTTTTTTTTATTATACTTAAATATAAGACCTTTGGACTACGATTCCAACCTTTTTCTTTTTTATTTTTTACTTATTGCTTCTAAATCTTTTATAGCATATTCTATAGAACCCATTAAGTATCCAACTATATGTGCGTGCGATACTATTTTGCTATCCCATTTTTCTTCTGATTCAGCTAACCTTCTCTTTAAGGTTTCGGCTATTCTTTTTACTTCTTCTTTTTTCATATTAGTATTTATTACATTCTTTACAAAACCCATTTTCTTCCACTTCATTTACATCCTCACCACACTGGTAACAACCTACCACGAATTCGTCTCCAAATTCATTTCTTTCTACATCATCAATAATTTCTTCTTTTTTCATATTCTTTTTATTTTTTTATTATACTTAAATATACCAAAAAGGATCCATAGTTCCAAATGAAATGTTTGATTGAACATAAAAAAAGACCTGGTGATTACCAAGCCTTTATATATTGTATTGATTATTAAATGGTTATTTATTATCTATATTGTAATTGGTTGTTTTGAACCATTCTCCATCCCCTTCCCCTTCTTAAATAATTATCTAACAGCTCATTTAGAATCATTCTAAATAACGGTATCTGTGTTATTTATAATCATTCTAAATAACGTTAGCCTGGTCATCCAAATCAATTAAGCAATGTAACATCTTTAAATAAAATTCATTATCTGGATTTAAGGTAAATAATGATTCTAATATTTGCGCATCAGTATATCCTTTATCACGCAATTCATTAATCATTATCAGGGACTGGTCCTTCATACTTTAATATAAGTATTAACGAGATACCATTCCACCAAATCCACGCTCTTCAAGAGACGGAAGATATAATTCCAAGTCCTCCAAATCCTCCAAATCATGATTCTCAAATAATTTTATTAATTGGGTTTGGTAATGTTTAAGAATTTCTTCTTTTCTGCTAGCCTTATCCAAATCTTGCCTTTCTCTAAATAAAAGGACTAATTCATCATCGCTAGCGCCTAATACCAATTGTCTAAGCATTTGTTCCCTCATTCCGATGGCATTAATAATATTCTCTAATTGTTCTCCTGTTATATCGGCTGATATTTGAAATTGGTGTTTTCCCATATTTTTATCTCCTTATGCTTTAGTTAAACTTGATTCTTTATAACCCATCTTATCAGCCAATTCCATTACGTGCACATATAAATCTTGCTCGTTAAACTGAATAGCCATATCCTTTACTTTAGATAATTGGCCATTCTTAAAATAAGATACTTGGCCATTTTTTGCTAATCTTACTTCGTATGGACCAAATTTGATTCTCATACCTAATGTTTTATGTTCAAAGTTTTTCATAATCTGTATCTCCTTTTTATTATGCTTCAATTTCACTTACTACCTCTTCAATAAACTCAAGTGCCTCTTCTAATGAACCTGTCATAAATATTTCATCTTCCATGCAACTCTCAGTTAAACTGTCTATTGAATCTTCGTCTACACCCATCACTGTAAAAATACTTTTTACTGCATCTTCTACATCCCAATATGCAATTAAACATTCAATGTCTTTGTTTCTGTCAGCTAATGCTTTTTTTAATGTCTTTTTTAATTCTTTACTAATTACGTTCATATTCTTTTTATTTTTTTATTATACTTAAATATATGGATTTACTTTTACGATTCCTACCTTTATTTTACATATCAGCATTTATTCTATCTATCTTTATTGCATCAATTGCATTTTGCAAATGAAACATATCAAGCCCATTTACAGGATTTTCTGGCTCTACAAATTCACTTATATTTTTATCAATAATGCCATTCATAATAAATTCTAAATCAATATCAACGCCAATTAGTTCAATACAATTATTATAACTTAATTCAAACTCTGCTGAATCATAATCTATTAAACTTCTTTTATCCATATCCATTAAGTCTCTTTCAATACTCTCCTTTATTTTTACTGCTAACCCTACACTTAACTTATTATTCTCGCTATCAATTTTATTAATTAAATTAATAACATCTTCCTTACTAAATACCGAACTCATACATTCTTGTACCTGCTTAATTGCTTCTAATTTTTTCATATTCTTTTTTTTTATTATTATACTTAAATATAAGACCTTTGATCTACGATTCCAACCTTTTTGTTACTTTTCTTTATTATATATTTCATTACACTTAGGGCATCCCATTTCCGTTAATCCCTCTAATCTAGCGTGGTTAGAACTTAGTGCTGGAGTACCACATAATGTACCCGTACCATTTTTGTAAATGTGAGCGCTATTGCTCCAAACATTACCTTTGTTACCAAAAATTGAATAACCTACTTTTAAATCTTTTACTTGTATCATATTTCTTTTTATTTTTTTATTATACTTAAATATAAGACCTTTGGTCTACGATTCCAAATAAAAGTTTAACATTCCGTAATTTTATTGGATTGAGTATCAAATAGTTATAACTCCTTATAAATCAAGGCTTCGCAGACGAGCGTATACGAACGATCTCCTTATCGTCAATATCATAAGACCTGCCCATGAGAAGAGGATGAATATGATCATATCCACCCTCTTGGTCAATAATTACTATTGTGCAGGAACCTCTGGAGTAGGTTTCGTGATCACTTTTTTGGATTTGGATTTCGTAGGAGCCAATAGCTGAATTTTGTCAATCGAACTTGTTCTCATCCATTTATTTAGGATTGTATTCCTATAGATTATAGTCTTTCCATTCCAAGCTTCTGCTGCTCTGCGCAGGATTACTTTGGAGATTTCACTTGAATGATCATTTGAGTCATTACCAATTGCTGAGTATTGAGCATTGCGACCTGTACCAGACATTAACTTCACTTCGTCTATGACGATTACTTCATTTTGATTTTTCATATATATTATTTATTTTTTGGTTTTAGTAGTCAGGACAGGATTCGAACCCGTATAGTTACCTCCATTATTCACGTCCGTTTGGGAGGATTACTGAGCTCGCGATACTACTATTGGCAACCATTATGCCTCCTGACTATATTTTTAACTTAATAATTCGCCTATAAATGCTATTATTCCTACTATTACTAATACTGCTATTGCTAATCCTATTCCTATCCATAATGGACAAGTAACCCACCACCAACTCCAATCAATAGTATTAGTTAACTTAAGTACTAAGAATACTATAAATAATACCATTGTTAAACTTATTCCTGAGCTTTTTGTATTTTCCATTTTCTTTTTATTTT
>Ga0209401_1002397_pt1 | contig 12178 bp, 21 predicted proteins | sample M_140807_MF_Meta_FD_187318 | JGI IMG/M metagenome (GOLD analysis project Ga0209401, IMG submission 187318) | Freshwater microbial communities from Lake Montjoie, Canada to study carbon cycling - M_140807_MF_MetaG (SPAdes) (version 2) | ecosystem: Environmental > Aquatic > Freshwater > Lake...
CCGTACATGCCAACTTCGCGGATTTCTTTAGTTGTTAGTCCTTCAAACGCTTTTCTCATCTTTGGCTCCTTTTTGCTTTGTATGCCACTAGTATAACAGATTGGGAATTATCGGTCAAGTACTGCAAAAGTATTACTTTAGATTTTAGGGATTCTATATGTGATGCCTTGCGCAGTTAATACTTTAGTAATATTCAGCAGTTCGTAATCTTTTTCCAACAGTGCTAGATTTTTGCGATCACGCACCTGCGGTTGGTCCACTTTGATAGCAATGAATTTGTCACGGGGGTTAATGTGAATGGCTTTGGCATGGTACACCATCTCCAGTCCCAATTTCATGCGCTCGGCACGAACACGTTCTTGGTCAGTGTAATGGCTCCACATAGCCACAGCCCGCATACTAGCATCACGTGCGGCAGCATAAGCATAATAGCCGGCGCTTTTTGTCTCAAGTTCTTGTGCTTTCATTCGGGCTCCTTTTTGCGTTGTATGTGATTATTATAGCAAATTGGGCATTTCTGGTCAAGTACTACAAAAGTATTACCGGTTACGACTCCGGTGCAAGACTATGGTGCTTGCCGTTCCCATCACCTGCCCACTTCGGTGTGCTTGCAATCTGCAAACAGTAACCAAGGCTGTCGCACTACCTTACATGGCAGAGCCATTGCCTTGTGCAAAGCCAATCCTGCCACCTTCTGCTTCAATGCGTTTGTACACATCGTCCAACAAGATAGGCGCAAAATCTGTCTGCTCCACGCACACACAATGGTATCTGGTATCGATCTCAGTGCCGTACAATACTTCACCAGTTCGGGCATCGACACCACGAGCCCGCTTCACACGACTGGCATGCAAGTGTCCGTGAATGTTGGTGCCAAACCGGCCCAAACTAGCCTCATGCACCGGGATATGACTCAATATCATTCCGTTCATCACATGGTACGCCCGCAACTCACGAAAGTATTCACGATACTCGTCATCACGGAAAATGTCATGATTGCCACGGATCAACACTTTGTCCCCGTTCAACCTGGCCAAGGTGCTCAATGCCTTGCGATTGATTACCACGTCACCCAAATGGTACACCTTGTCGTTGGGACGCACACGGTCGTTCCAACGGCGGATCATTTCTTCATCCATCTCTGCTGGATCAGTCCAGGGACGCAACTTCACAGTGGCATCATCAGGATGGGTGAAGCGACACACACCGGCATGGCCAAAGTGTGTGTCACTTACTAAAAACGTTGCTGGCATATTATGCTCCTATCTATGTGTAATTATAACAGATTGGACATTTTTGGTCAAGTACTACTAAGGTATTACACTTTGGATGCTTTGTTGCTTTCCAAGATATTTGTGAGATTTTCTTCAATCTGGCGATGCGGATCGTGCCCGTCGTCCTGTGTGATAATTGTGTATCCTAGAGAGATGGCAGTACCTCGAAGCAATCTAGATCGTTGTTTACGTAGTTCCAAAGTAGATTCAGGTGATACCCATGTGTTGCCATCAGTTGGATCAATTAATTTTATTTGATAAACATGTTTGTTTTGTTCTATCCATGACCCAGTCATTAGGCTCATAGTTTCATTAAAAAATAAACTAAAGTTTTTGTTGAGGTGTTGATGATCTTCCAACCACTTTATTGATTCTTCAATGTCTTGTTGAGTTTCTGTTGGGTAGCCTACAAATACCAAAAACGTTACATGTATGTGATATTTTACAATTTTTTCTAAACAAAACTCCACATCCTGATTGGTAAATTTTTTGTTCATGTCAAATCTAAGTTTTTCTACAAATGTTTCCAACCCGATCCATGCATACTCACATCCACTGGCAGCAGTAAGCCGCCATAATTCGTCATCAAATTGTGCAGATGATTTTATGATCAAAAAACTCCCCCATCGAAATGGATCATCAGGATGCACCGCATTGTACTCGGCAAGCAAAGTTACTAATTTTCGATATTCTACTATGTTGCCGTTTAATAAACTGTCAGAAAAATGAAACGCACTTATGTTATAAAGTTGTTTCTGATACAGCATTTCATTGAATATATGTTCACCGGGCCTCCAAGTGTATTTTTTATGTGTAAAAATATAATCACAAAAATTGCACTGTCTCACACATCCGCGACTACCTGTTATGCCCAGTGTACGATGTTCGTACAAGGACCAATCATAATCACTATAATCAGGATATGGAAGATCTAATAATTCGTTATTGGTCAATTGACGCCAACTGTGTTGATCGATGCCAGTGGAATTAAAATGCCCTTTTAAGAATTCAAGAAACGCATGTTCGGCATCACCATGTATGTAATGATCAATCAGATTATCTTGCAACAATTTTTCTGCAAAACTCAATTGCCCAGATACTGCGACCGGATGATTAAAAGAATTATCAGCATATGGATTTGCAATACCTGCTCCTCCTATAATTATTTTAATGTTGGGAAAATGCTGTCTAACTGTTTGAGCAATTAATTTTGTAGCCACTCGAGAGTGATCTGAAAATACACTGAGACCAAGTAATCTTGGTTGATGATTGGCTACAATTTCTATTACAAGAGATGCAAATTTATCTATGTGTTCTTGGGTTATGTGATCTTTAGAGCCGTTGAGAAAATATGATATTAATCCATCAAACTGAGGGTTGGCTTGAACCCATCTAATAGATATTGCATTGAGATCTGCAGTAGCGCAACTATATCCGGCATTGTTAGCAATAGACTTTAAAACTGCACCAGCACTCATTGGTTGACCAGTAACAGTCCACGGACAACTAAGGATAAGAACGTCAGTGGAGATACTAGAAGGCATAAAATATTTATTTGGGTATACCTTCTGACGAATTTACTACAACTTCTTGCCAGGTATAATCCCCTAGCCATTGCACTTGACAGATGTATTGATATCCCTCAGGAACGCCAGTGTTCCATTCCGTAGGACCAGTGTGAACTAAACGTGTGCAGTGGTGTTTAGTGTCTTCAACCAACCAGTACGTCTGTCCATGGTAAGTTTGAAAATCGTATTTTGCGGCACGAACCATGTCGGTCATGTCCAGGCGCCGTTTTATATCATTGGCCTGCTGTTGTAGCACTGCAACCAACTGCATGATACGATCATACTCTTGCTGAGCATGCATTCTAGCCGCATTGACCATGAGGTCTTTTTGGCTTTCCACTGGCACAAGATCAAATGTGGGTCCCAGTGTGCTGGTGGCATAGGGCGTGACATTGCGGTTAAAGAAATGCACCAAAGTATTGCCGGTATTGACATCAAAGCTGTCCCGACCCTTGGCGCTGTTGCTTTCATCCACAGTTATAGAGGTTGTTGTTTGTTGCGTCGTCGTGGTTGGACTTCGGTTTCACGATAGATGTAGTCTTTGCCAATCTTGCCTGCTTCGATTTCCAACAATGCTGTCACGCCGGCACTGTGTGGAAATTTAAGAGTGATTTTAGGCAAATCGCCGCGACTGAGTTCTCTCATGCGGCGGGCACCAGCCAAGATCAAGTTGTATCGGTTGCCAATCATCTCCACTGCTAGTTCTGAGTTGAGGCCGGCTGTTCTGTCTGCTGGATGCTTCATGGTTCTTCCTTGGTTGATAATCCGTTTGAATGTCTGTCTCGTTGTTGTTCCAGGTCCTGGAACAGGCGTTTTTCTTGCTGTGTCAATCGATCTTTGTGTGTCTTGCGTGGGTTGCCACACAGGAAGCATCGGGGGTTGCCACAGTCCATAGCATGACGTTTGGCCAACCTATGCGGCTGTGTGACATCACGTCTTGGGGTCAATCCTGGATTGTGTGATGCCACTGCAATTTTAACTTGCCTGGCCACAGCTACATCGTTTTTGTGACGCCGCTTGGAATTGATAAACTTGGCTTGCTCGTTGCTCATCCACCGCGTCCCACTGCTCGTTGCACAGGTCTACCCCCAATTACAGGAGTGCCAGATCGTTTGGATTTGCTGTCCTTGCTCTTTCGGCCTTTGGCATCAGGGTGTGCGGCTGCTTGTTTTTTGGATAAGGCGTCTTTCAACGCATCGGTAAATTTTTTAGGTTCAGTCATACTGTTATTTACGTCCTTGGTCAACAGTATAACAAAGATTTCATTGTGTGTCAATGAAAAAGGGCCTTGCGGCCCTTTTTTGATCAGCGTGTCATAAAATACATAGTGATCTCAAAACCATAACGCATATCTTGTGCGGCGGGTGTAGTCCATTTCATAGTAGTCTCCTTTGGTTAAACATACTGTTGTATGTATGACCATTATACAACACAATCCATCTGATTCATATCCTGGCAATCATGATTTTGTGGTAATGGAACTCACTAAGTGTTTACGCTAGTTCTTGATAATCTTCTTTGCCACAACCACATTCTGGGCAGAGAAATTCTGCTGGAAGTTCATCCCATTTACCTTCGAGTTCTTCATCGTGGACATGGCCACAAACTACGCATACGTGTTCCATTATAGTGCCTCCATTACTTGTTGATATGCTGCCGCATGCCGCTTTTCAATCTTGGTCAATGCCGCAAAACGCAGTTCTGCCTTGGCCAACACTGCTTTAAATTCTTCAGCGTGTTCAATTGATTCTTCAATTTGTTCTTGAAATTCTTGAACTGCTGTATGTCCTTCTTGTGCGGCTTGTTCTTTAAAAGTTGGATACATTGTGGTGAACTCATATGTCTCACCTTCAATGGCTTTTTCCAAACATTCTTTAGTTGTTGGTCGGCCAATCAGCAGTTCCAAGTGACCCCAGGCGTGTAGCAGTTCTTGATCTGCGGTGTGCTCAAAGTGCCGGGCAACTTCTTCGTGGCCTTCTGCTCTGGCGATCCGTGCAAAATAACGATACTTGATATGTGCTTGACTCTCTCCAGCCAATGCACTTTCAAGATTTTTAATTGTGATACTCATACAGTCCTCCTATTAGTGAAAGTACTAGTATATAGCATAGCTATGCCAGTTGTCAATGCATTTTGTTATTGTATTTTTTAATGCTTGACTTTGACATTTTCTATTGTGTTTTACCAAAATTTGTTATATAATGTGTGATGAATAATTTTCCTGCTTGGCGCAACGGCACTTATTGTGGCATTGCTGATCTCTCTTTGAGCATCATGGATCTGGGGGTGATACATTCGGATTCCACCTATGATGTATTGGCAGTCAAGCACGGCCGAGCACTGCAACTCAATCAACACATCAACAGATTAGAACAAAGTTGTCGTGGTTGGCGGTTGCCTTTGCTGTACACCAGTGAGGAATTAAAAACTGTTGTGGCTGAGTTGTACCACAGCAGTGAACTAGAGTCTGCATTTGTTTGGTTTGCAGTCACTCGTGGCATACCTAACTCAGGCAACCCTAAAGACCTAGCACAGTGTAGTACTCAAGTCATGGCCTATGTCAAACCCTATTACGGATTCAATGCGGCCAACAGCGCCAGACTGTGTTTGAGCACCATACCAAGAACGCCCGACACCAGCATTAACCAACGCTACAAAAACTGGGCCTGGCAAGATTTAACACAGGCACAATGGCAAGCTCAGGATCGCGGATATGACAGTGCCGTGCTGTTGGATCACAACGGACACTTGACCGAAGGCCCAGGATTCAATGTAGCAGTGGTAATCGATGATGTTATACATATTCCACAACACAATGTATTAGGTGGCATTACCATGCATACTGTGTCTGAGTTGTGCCGGGTCAACAATATCCCATATAAATATTGCAACATTGATCAACGCCGACTAGAAGCAGCCACAGACATGTTCATTACCAGCACAGCTGGAGACATTATTACAGTGACTGAGTTTGAATCACAAACATTTACCCCAAGTGATCAACAACTTGCACTAAAACAATTTATCAAACAGGCCTGGGCACAGGATGCTTATTCCACACTACTACGTACCATTTGAATCAGGAAACATTTATGTTCATCGGGTTACCTCACCAGGTAATTGCCGGGCAGTAGTAATCCTGCCCGGACGTTCAATGAGTGGCAGAAACTTTTGGCATTTTGATCCAGGCACTGGCACAACACATGCTGAACAACTGGCTGAACAGGGCGTGGATGTGTACTTGATTGACGCCTTGGGATTTGGCAACAGCACAGGAGTTTCACGTCCCAATTACAGTAGAATTTATTTTGCTGAACAAATTGGTGCAGTAATTGAAACCATGCCCAGATACGATGATATTGCTGCCTTGGGGTTCTGTAATACCACTGTGGTACCCTTGGTGTTGGCCGCACAAGGCGTGGCCAATCGTGCAGTGGTAATGAGTCCCACTGTATTTGACACAGCATGGTGCCAACAAAATCCTGCCATGATACGACTGTGGCAACGCACTGCCACAGAGTCAGGCTACTGGAGTACCAGTTTGGAACTGCTGATAGAACAACAGCTTAATAAAATTAGCGATCGTGAAATAGGTAAACCACAGCGTGTGTCAACATGGCACGGTGAAATGCAACGACTCACACAAGGCTACACTTCTCACAACTTGGATTCGTGGACTGCACCTAGAACATGGTGGTTGGATAGAATCAACTGGCCCTTGTTGCACAACGATCATGGCTTTGACACAGACGCATTAGCTGGAGTGCCAATTTTGTTCACTCGTGGCGAATATGATGTAGATGTTCCGCAGGATTGGTTTGATCGGGCGTGTGGATACTTTGATGTAGCCGACATTGAAACATATATTATACCTGGTGCCACACACTTTGCACTGTGGGAACACAGCTATCAGTCAACAGTTGATCGTGTTGCAAAATTTTTACTAGCATGATATACGTTCCAGATTCAGTGGGTGAAGTGTTGTACAGTCCACTAGGGCACTACACTGTGGGCAATAGTTGGTTCTATTCAAATCGTGATGCACTAGAAGCAGGACATCGCACAGGCCAACCTGTGGCCTGGCATTACTACGATGATGTATGGGCCCGAGCACATGAGGCGGGACACTGGCGCAACCAAAGTTTGAAGGAACTGTACTATGCCAGAGCAAGACAAATACGTGAACAGTATGACTATGTAGCAGTGATGTTCAGTGGCGGTTGGGATAGCCGCAATATCATTGAAAGTTTTGCCGCACAAGGCCTGCGCATAGATGACATCATTGTGTTTACCACACAAGAGTTGGAAAATTCAACACCATTCAACAACCTAAATCCTGACAACTGGTATGGGGAGATCAAGTACCATGCTGTGCCCTATGCTGAACGCTATGCCCACGAACATCCGGGCACAGGTGTGATCAAAATTGAGTGGTTGGATCGTGTGGCCGAGTCATACCGAGATGCTGAACAAGTGTTCCTGGACAGCAGACCCAAGCCTGGTGTGTTCTTTGGACGTTGGCTCAGTGTTGCCACCAATGAACAACTGCAAAGGCGTATAGGCAATCGTCGTGCCGCGCTGATGTTGGGACTAGACAAACCTTGTATCATGCAAAATGGCAACAACTATCAAGGCTTCTTTCCCGAAGGCCTGATACGTAACTACACCTACTGCACCCGAAGCAACGGCTTTCCAGACAATGTTATTTGGGAACCATTTTATTGGACACCAGACTTGCCTGAACTGGCCATACGTGGCTGGTATGAACTGATTGATTTGTGTAAGCAAGATCCTGTGATAGCACGAGCACACAATATTGCAACCACAGAAAATGATCGTGCTGAATTGAAGTTCAGCAGATATGTGCAAGATACTATGCGGCGTCATTTGTATCCAGGATTTGATGCTGGTGCCTGGCAAGCAGACAAACAAGTAGACTATGGATTTTTCATGCAGTTTGAATTGCCGGTATTGCGTGTGTTGGAAGAAAAGCACCCTCATGTTCGCGCTGTGTTAGGCGAGGTGCTGAATGAAGTTGCGCATCGCATTGGCGAAACATCTCTTGCTATTGGAGACATTACCAACGGTGGACTAACTCCTTGGGTTGATAAAACACTGTATGACAACTACACAGTGCTAAACTACAAGACCTTTTCCAGTAAGCCTGTAGCATTGAATGGCCGGCCCTGACGGGATCGAACCGCCACCGCTTGTTTCGAAGACAAGCATGATATCCATTTCACCAAGGGCCGATTGATTGGTGCTGAAGATGGGGATTGAACCCATGACCTCTCCCTTACCAAGGGAGTGCGCTACCACTGTGCCACATCAGCAATAATTGGAGCGGGCGATCGGGTTCGAACCGACGACATTTACCTTGGCAAGGTAATGCTCTACCAACTGAGCTACGCCCGCAATATTCTACGCCGCCCGCAAGCCTTTGAATCGGTCGGCAGCGTAACTTGCGGCAAATGCGTGTGGCTTCACAAAAGGAATCACGTTGCATGTGCCTTTGATGTAGCCAATTGCTTGACTTACAACACAACTAGATCCGTGCATTTCGTCAGGGTTGATGTCCAAGTGAACTTCAACATCACGTCCTTCCAACACTTCTGCCAGTTTCAAGTACAGTTCTGAAACCTTGTAAACTTCGGTCATGAGCCGCATGGCGGGCTTGGATACTTTTTGATCCCACACACGTTCTCTATGCACTTCACCAAAGATCTTGCAACCGTTGTTGCCGTTGATGTGAACCACAATGGCCAACACATAGTCAGCATGCCAAGCACCGTCGATGCGCAGACGTTCACTATCACAGCCCAGGTAGATCTTGGTTTCGGGGGTTTGCGCCCGGATAAATTCTGCCACTTGGTCTAGATCTAATTTTTTCATATACACTTTCAAGGTTATTTATAGTTGGTCGGAATAGCAAGATTCGAACTTGCGACCCCTTGCACCCCATGCAAGTGCGCTACCAGGCTGCGCCATATTCCGTTAAAAATCTTCTGTCACTGCTGTCAAATCTTCAATGGCGCCAAGATTGTACTTCTCGTCGTACTCCACACTGCCACCGTAGTAGCCATTGTGGCTGTTGCGAACTTCCAAGTCTATGTAGCCACGATCTGTTGAGATAGTCCAGAAACCATCTTGTATCACATCGTATCCATCTTCGTCTGTACGGTCATCAGTCCAACCTTTGGATTCTACAGCAGTTACCATGGCACCACGCAAGATATCAAACACATTGCCTTCTCCCAGCACAGTTTCTATACCATTCACGTGGTTGAACCATACAGTGTTGCAACAATCATTTTTGGTGCGAAAACAATAGTGACGTCCGTTGATGTCACGAAACACCAAGGACCAAGAATCATCACCTATGAACAAGCCATTGATGCGCTTGCCAACCAATACGTCGAATTCACTCATTACTGACTCCTTTCTTTTATAAATTATCAATATATGTCAAATAATGATCGTATACAGACTTCGGCAAATCAATATCGAGTTGACTCATGCAAGATTGAGTATAGTCCCAATCCCTCCAAATTTTTTCTATGTCAATATGCATATCGTACGCAGTACGAGCAAGTTCATTTTTATTAATATGTTGATGTAATTTTTTAAACTGTTCTGCAGAGACATTACCCCCTCTTTTAGCCAACAGATCTCGATAAACTCTTTCGTTGTTATTACTGTACAGATGAATTTTAATCTGATCTTTTTCAACTATATTTCGATGTTTGAATTTGTCTATTAGATGAAAATAAATTCCATGGGCAGTGATAACGGTATTCTGTTGTTGCTCCACTAAATTAGTGTACACAGGATTTAATACAACATTGTCAATCAGTTTATCATGCCTAAACGGTAAAGGGTCTTCAGTCCACTTTGCCTGATAAAATCTCACTGGACGTTGCAGTACACCATATGCATTTTCATAGTAATGAATCCGCCATTCAAGATTGCCATCAGCAGGCATGATGTTAGTAGCATGTTCTAACATGCAACCAAACCCATCACCGCCTACTCCTGCTTGATAAAAAATCCAATATTGCATTAATTAATAGTACGTTTCATTCTACCAATACGACTGGCCTTGTTCCAGTCATATGCTACACCGTCTGGACACAGCCCGTCCTGAACAGTGTCTACTCCAAATCGGCCACACACTTCAAAGTCTGGGCCTTTGATTGTTACAAATGTACCTACAATTTTGGCAAATGCCATTGCTTCGTCTAGTGTTGGGCACGAATTCAGTGGTAGCCCGTTTTTGCTTATTATTTTATACATAACCTGATTATACTGCTTTTTGAATTACTTGTAAATAGATTTGTTAGAGCAGTCAACGTCCCGTCAAAGGATGCCAGCGAGACTGTTTTGGGCGTTTCCACTCGCAATAAAAAGCCAAATTTGTGCTCTAACTTAAATGGTACCCCCACTCTGATTCGAACAGAGAAGATTCCTCCTTTTGAGAGAGACGACTTTACCAATTTGTCCATGGGGGCTTGTGGTGGATGTTAGTGGAATCGAACCACTGACCTACACCGTGTCGAGGTGGCGCACTACCGCTGTGCTAAACATCCTGAATTGGTGCCCCAGAGGAGACTCGAACTCCTAAAATTTGGTTTCTAAGACCAACACGTATACCAATTCCGTCACCGGGGCATTAAATACAATATGATTCCATACGAACTACGAGACACTGTGCAAGACTTGTACAACAAGTTCAGCAACCAGCCTTACGTGCCTGCTACGTACTGGACCACAACTAGAGAGTTCACGTTGGATCCGCTGTATCAACACACTGTGACACAGTATGAGGCGGATCCCTTGTTTGAACCACAACAGCACGGATTTGTGCTGGATAATACGTTTGGTGGCTCAGGACGGGATCGAACCGCCCACACATAGATTTTCAATCTACTGCTCTACCGACTGAGCTACCGAGCCATATTTGGTACCTGGACACGGTTTCGAACCGCGGACATCTTCCGTGTAAAGGAAGCGCTCTCCCCCTGAGCTATCCAGGCAAATTTGTTATACAGGCTCTCGAACTTGTGTCAAGGCACTGCGTCGAATCAAAAACTTTCGCTCTTCGTTGGTCTTGCGTACAGAAACAAATTCCTCACCGTCAAACCAACGTACAAATCTCAGATCATCACACACGTAACGTTCTTTAGTAATCTTATTTTCAAATATAACAGTGTTCATTTGCTTCTCCTTTCCTTTACTTATTTGGCGGAAGACGGAGGAGTCGAACCCCACCCCTGTTAAGAGGACCTGGTTTTCAAGGCCAGTCGCGGCACCAACGCCACTGCATCATCTTCCATTATTCTTTTGTTTTGTATTTCATACCAAACCACGTACCAGCAAATGCACCCAGCAATGATGGTATCAACATCCAGTGATTCTCTGTGTAATTGATCACGGCAATACTGGCTGTTGCAGTACAAGCAGTGGCCCAGAAACTTGCTTTCCACACGCTGTTATGTTGTACTGATTTCAAATAATAAGTGTAAATGATATCAGTAAAGAACACAGCAAAAAACGTTACGACATATTCCCACATAGACACTTTCTTGTTTGGAGCAACGGGTCAGATTCGAACTGACGGTTTTTGGGATTTGCAATCCCATGCGTTGGGCCTCTCCGCCACCGTTGCATAGCATGGTCTCCGATGCAAGAATCGAACTTGCGCTCCTTGGTCCCAAACCAAGAGTGATACCATTTCACCAATCGGAGAGAAAATTTAGACCGCAAGCACAAGGGACTTACGCACTGCAACTCAGGGCGGGTATTACTTGCTGTCTAAAGAGGGTTCTTTAGTTTTGTCAACTTCAACATAACGAATAGATTGCATGCTTTCTGGCAGATTCCAGTGTAGGTCTTTCCAGTATCGATGCAACAAGTTGTTGATCAACAGTACTAGACCTACCAACACTATGATACCACAGCTCAATAAAATTACACATACCAAAAAGGTTGCGGCACTCTCAATTGTCATTGTTGTTTCTTTCAGTTGAATGGAGCGGCGTGCGAGAATCGAACTCGCGACACGAACTTGGAAGGATCGGGTAATACCATTTTACGAACGCCGCGTACTCTTAATTATACAACAAACATCATTGCGTGTCTATTTGTTTGGCAGGGGAGATGAGATTCGAACTCATGATACTGATTTCAAAGACCAGTGCCTTAGGCCTCTAGGCGACACCCCAACTGAATTGGTAGCCAGTACAAGAATTGAACTTGTGATAATCGCTTATCAAGCGACCGTTATACCATTTAACTAACCGGCCAAAACTTGGTGGTAATAGTTGGACTCGAACCAAC